>Ga0190265_10000865_pt1 | contig 20015 bp, 20 predicted proteins | sample Popmic124T_FD_133135 | JGI IMG/M metagenome (GOLD analysis project Ga0190265, IMG submission 133135) | Populus adjacent soil microbial communities from riparian zone of Indian Creek, Utah, USA - 124 T | ecosystem: Environmental > Terrestrial > Soil > Riparian zone | place: USA: Utah | collected...
AGTCGAAGTGCGGCGTCTCGCCGCGGACGACGCAGCCGAGCGCCACGATGCACGCGTAGCGCCGCGTCTTGGCGAGCGCCATGGCCGCGAGCGGCAGCTCGAACGCGCCGGGCACGGGCATGATCGTGATGGCCTCGCGCGCGACGCCGGCCTCGTCGAGCTCCGCGAGCGCGCCCTCGAGCAGCTTGCTCGTGACGGCGCCGTTGAACCGGCTCACGACGATGCCGACCGACCGCCGCGCGCCGCGTGGCGCGCCCTCGAGCACGCCGTAGCCGTCGGGGATCGCAAAGTCGCCCTCGGTGTGCTCCGCGGGGCGGGCGCCGTCCGTTTCGGCGGCTTCGGGCTCGGCCTCGCCGTGCTCCTCCTCCGCGACCGCGTCGGCGGCGGTCTCGGGCCACTTGTCGGTCACTCGCCGCCCCCGGCGAAGGGATCGGGCCCGAAGCGGAGATCCTGATGGTGCAGCGCGTGGCCGAGCTTCTCCCGCTTCGTCTCGAGGTAGCGGTGGTTCTCCGCATTCGGCGGCACCTCGATCGGCACCTGCCCCGTGACCTCGAGGCCGAAGCCGGAGATGCCCGAGATCTTCTTCGGGTTGTTCGTCAGCACCCGGATGGTCGAGAGCCCGAGGTCGGCGAGGATCTGCGAGCCGATTCCGTACTCCCGCTGGTCGGCCGAGAACCCGAGCTTGAGGTTGGCCTCGACCGTGTCGAGCCCCTGCTCCTGCAGCTCGTAGGCCTTGAGCTTGTTGAGCAGGCCGATGCCGCGCCCCTCCTGCGAGAGGTACAGCAGCACGCCGGTCCCCTCCGCGTCGATCCGCCGGAGCGCGAGCTCCAGCTGCTCGCCGCAATCGCAGCGGAGCGAGTGGAAGACGTCGCCGGTGAGGCACTCGGAGTGGACGCGGACGAGGACGTCCTCCTTGCCGGCCACGTCGCCCTTCACGAGCGCGAGGTGGTGCTTGCCGGTCAGGCTCTCGCGGAACGCAACCGCCGTGAACTCACCGTGGGCGGTGGGCAGGCGCACCGACGTCAGCCGCTCCACCAGCCGCTCGTGCCGGCGGCGGTACTCGATCAGGTCGGCGACCGTGATCATCTTGAGCCCGTGCCGCTCGCAATACAGGGCGAGATCGGGGACGCGGGCCATGGTGCCGTCGTCCTTCATGATCTCGCAGACGACGCCCGCAGGGTTGAGGCCGGCCAGGCGTGCGAGGTCGACGGCCGCCTCGGTCTGGCCCGCCCGCTGGAGCACGCCGCCGCGGCGCGCCCGCAGCGGGAAGACGTGGCCCGGCGAGACGAGGTCGGCGGCCTCCGAGGTCGGGTCGATCGCGACCTGGATCGTGTGCGCGCGGTCGTGCGCCGAGATGCCGGTGGTCACGCCCTCGCGCGCCTCGACCGAGACGGTGAAGGCGGTACCGAACGGCGTCTCGTTCTCCTCGGTCATCTGGCGCAGGCCAAGCTCGTCGCAGCGTTCCTCGGTCAGGCAGAGGCAGACGAGGCCGCGCGCGTGCGTGACCATGAAGTTGACCGCCTCGGGCGTCGCGAACTGCGCGGCGATGGTGAGGTCGCCCTCGTTCTCGCGGTCCTCGTCGTCCACGACCACGACGAACTTGCCCTGGCGGATGTCCTCGACGGCCTCCTCGACGGCCGCGAAGGGGCTCTGCGTGCGCGGATCGGCGGCCGTGGTCACGGCGCCATCGTACCCGCGCCCCTCACCGGGCCAGGAGGCGCTCGACGTACTTGGCCAGCGCGTCGGCCTCGAGATTCACTGCATCGCCCGTCGCCAGGCTGGACAGCGTCGTCGCGGCCAGCGTGTGCGGGACGAGCGCCACCTCGAAGCCCGTGTCGTCGAGAGCGGCGACGGTGAGGGACACGCCCTCGACGGCGATCGACCCCTTCTCGACGGCATAGCGGAGGAGCGCGGCGGGCGCCTCGACACGCAGGCGGGCGCCGTCGCCCTCCGGCCGGACGGCCGCGACCGTCCCGACGCCGTCGACGTGGCCCTGCACGTAGTGGCCGCCGAGCGGCTCGCCCGCGCGAAGGGCCGGCTCGAGGTTGACGCGCGCGCGGAACGGCTTCACGCGGTCGAGCGTCTCCGGCACGACGTCGAACGCGAGCCGGCCGCCGCCGTTCTCGACCACGGTCAGGCAGACGCCGTCGACGGCGATCGAATCGCCCGGCTCGGCGGCCGTGGCCGCCTCGACGACCAGCCGTCCGCCCTCGAACGACGCGACGCGCCCCACCTCCCGCACCAGTCCGGTGAACATGTGGACAGCGTAGTGCCGCCTACCGCCAGCTTGGCGCCAAGTCGTAGCCCGGGTTGGCCGTCAGCCTCTTCAGCCCCCTGCCGTCGGTGTCCACGACGTACAGGTCCGTGCGTCGCCCGCGAGCCGTTCTCGGTGCAGTGAACGCGAGGCGGCCACCATTCGGCGACCACACAACGTCCCGCACGGGACGAGCGGCTCCGACGCGCCGCGCGCGGCCGCCGGCGGAGGGGACGATGAAGAGACCCTGTCTCGTGGCGGCCGCAAGCCGCTTCCCGTCGGGCGCCCAGGCCACGTCCGAGATCGAGGACGGGAGGCCGGCGGCCTCGAGCTTCGTGACGTCGCCGCTTTCGGGCTCGACCAGCCGCAGGCCCGTCGCGAGCTCGCCGGCGAAGGCCAGACGGCGACCGTCTGGCGACCAGGCGACTGCCTGCGCTCGCATCGACACGAGCCGTCGCAGACCGGTCCCGTTCGAGCCGACGACGTAGATGCCGTCCTGCGGCGACGCGTCACAGCAGTATCTCCTCGTGAACGCGAGCAGCCGGGCGTCCGGCGACCACGAGGGCGAGCCGTCGAGAAGTCCGCGCGCGACGCCGTCGGTGAGCCGCCGGGGCCGGCTGCCGTCGCTGCCGGCGACCCAGATGCTCGCCCGGAACGCGCCCTCGCAGGCGTTCGCATGACACGTCGGCGAGCCGCGCGCGTACGCGAGCTGCTTCCCGTCATGCGACCACGCCGGCGCATCCTCCCAGTCGACGGTCCGCGTGAGCCTGCGCAATCCCGTGCCGTCCACGCGTAGCACGAAGAGGTCGGCGACCTGGTCGACACGCGGGCCTGTCTGCTCGTCGATCGAGCGGACGCTCGCGTACACGAGCTCCGCTGCCCGCGGCGACTCGGCGCGGACGAAGCCCGCCGCAGCCGGCGCGAGCAGGAGCACGAGCGCGAGCCCCCGCAGCAACTACGGCTCCCTCAGGTAGGCCTCGAGCAGGACGTCCGCGCCGACGGTCGCGGCAGAGAGGGCGGTGAGGCCGAGCGGCTCGTCCAGGCGGTCGAGCAGGCCGGGGCCCGAGCCCGAGAGCGTCGGCGCCAGGAAGAGCAGGAGCTTGTCGACCAGCCCGGCGCGCAGGAACGCGCCGGCCAGCGTCGGCCCGCCCTCGAGCAGGAGCGACTGCACGCCCTCCGTCGCGAGCGCGCGCAGCTCGTCCTCCAGCGGCCCGGTGCGCAGCTCGAGTCCGGAGCCCTCTGGCAGCGGGCCGGAGCCGAACGCGAGCCGGCGCGGCTGCCGCGGCGCCGTCACGCCGCGAGCGTCGAGGCGGGGGTTCTCCAGGCGGACCGTGCCCATGCCGACGGCGACGGCATCGGAGGCGGCCCGCAGCCCGTGCACGAGCTGCCGCGATGCCTTGCCGGACACCCAGCGCGAGCCGGGGACGGTCACGCGGCCGTCGAGCGTCAGCGCCGCCTTGTAGGTCACGAACGGGCGTCCGAGGGTCACCCACGTCCGCCACGCCTCGTTCTGGCGCCGGGCCTCGGCCGAGTCCGCGAGCTCGACCTCGACGCCCGCGTCGCGCAGGCGCTCCAGGCCGCCGCCGGCCTCGGGATTCGGGTCGCGTGAGCCTGCGACCACACGGGCGACGCCTGCGGCCACGATCGCGTCGACGCAGGGCGGCGTCGTGCCGTGGTGGGCGCAGGGCTCCATCGTCACGTAGAGCGTCGCGCCCCGCGCGCGCTCCCCGGCGGTCTCGAGCGCGACTATCTCGCCGTGTCGGCCGCCGGCCTCGGTCGCGCCCTCGCCGACGACGGCGCCGTCGCGGACGACCACAGCCCCGACCGTGGGCTTCGGGTATGCGCGACCGCCCGCCCTCGCGGCGACCTCGAGCGCGCGCTGAAGGCTCATGCCAGCCCGTCGACCAGGGCGCGGTAGGCGCGACCGGGATCCTCGTCGCCGAAGATGCCGCTGCCCACGACGAGGAGATCGGCGCCCGCGTCGCGCACCGCGCGGACGTTGTCGCCCTTCAGGCCGCCGTCGACCTGGATGTGGCAGTCCACGAGGCCGTGCAGCTCCTCCACCCGACCGAGTGCCGCGTCCATGAACGCCTGGCCGGAGTAGCCGGGCTCGATCGACATGCAGAGGCAGAGGTCGGCGCCTTGGTTCGCGGCAGCCGCGGCGACGGCGACCGGCGTCTGAGGGTTGAACGCGACGCCGGCGCCCAGCCCGTGCTCCCGCGCCTGCGCCAGGACGGCCGCCACGTCGGCGACGGCCTCGACGTGGAAGGTCACGCTGTCGCCGCCGGACGAGGCGATCTCCGGAAAGTGGTGAGCGGGGTTCGAGACCATGAGGTGGCAGTCGAGCACGCCGCCGCGGTCGTGGACGAGCGGCGCGATCGAGCGCAGCACGACCGGACCGATGGTCACCGGCGGGACGAAGTGGCCGTCGCCGACGTCGAAGTGGAAGATCCGAACGCCCGCGTCGAGCAGGCGCTCGATCTGCGCGCCCAGATTGGCGAAATCGGCCGCGTAGAGCGACGGCTCGACCTCGACCGTTCGCACCCAGTCGCGCCAGCCCACGCCGCGATCATACGGCTGCTTCACTTCGGCGATGCGTCGCTTCGTGCCCCTGATCAGCTTCAGCTCCGTCCTCCTTCTCCTCGCCGCGTTCGTCCTCTTCACGATCAGCGTCGCCGACCCCGTCGACCGGGTGCTGAAGGACCCCTTCGCTCGCGGCGTCGTGGTCCCGGACGAGTCGCTCCGCGGCCGCGGCCCGCTCTACACCTACGTCGCGCTGCACGCGGGCTCGGCCGACCTCACGCCCGAGCAGCCCGTCGACGACATGCTCACCGAGCCCGACGGTCGCTTCGCGCTCCGCGCTGACCCGGTCTTCGGCAACCGCTACTTCGTGTTCGCGCGGATCGACACGCCGTCGGACGAAAGCTACTGCGTCGTCCGCCCGCTCCCGCGCTTGCGCGCCCGCGAGGACAGCTGGGAGGTGGCGTCGACGGGCCAGGACCTGCCCGAGCTCCGCATCGAGGTGGGCGCGGCGAACAGCTGCGCCGGATAGCCGGCCGCGCGGCGGCTCAGGTCGCGTCGGCGACGTCCGGCTCGTCGAGCGGGTCGAAGCCGTGCAGCAACCGCTCTTTCGCGTGCGTGACGACTGCGAGCACGGCCTCGACGTGCTCGTCCGGCTCGATCGCGGATTCGTCGCACATGCTCGTGCGAAGCCGCCGTCTACAACCCGGGTCGTCCTCCATGCCAGGCGTTCTCCCTTGCCTCGGTTGGCTGTACGACAGGAGGCCGCCCCTGGCGTCTGCGGTCATCCGCAACGACCGGACCTGTGCTTAGCCAGCACCGTACCGCGATTCGCAGGCCGCGGCAACCACGCTGATTTGCAGGGATTTCACGCGTCGACGCGGAGGCGGGCGATGAAGAATCCGCTCGTCCGGTGGACGTGCGGCAGCGTCTGCAGGAACTCCGGCCGGCGCTTTTGGCGGAACTGCGGCCACTCCTCGATCGGCTCCACCGCCAGGCCCGACGCGTCGACCACGACCTCGGCCTCGTCGGCGTTGACGGTGCAGACCGAGTAGACGACCGTGCCGCCGGGGCGGACGCGTGCCGCGGCTGCGCGCAGGAGCTCGAGCTGGAGCTCCGGCAGCGGCTGCGAGCGCCAGCGCAGGTCTGGGCGCTGTGCGAGCACGCCGAGGCCGGAGCAGGGCGCGTCGACGAGGGCGCGGTCGAACCCGTCGAGCTCCGGCGGCAGATCGCGGCCGTCGGCGTGGACGAGCTGCACGTCGCCGCGGCCGAGGCGGCGGAGGTTCTCGCCGAGCTCGCGCAGGCGGCTCTCGTTCACGTCGACGGCGACGACCTCGCCGGCGAGCATCGCCGTCTTCCCGCCCGGGGCGGCGCACATGTCGAGCACGCGCTCCCCTTCCTGCGAGCCCACGCAGAGAGCGGCCAGCTGCGAGGCGCGGCTCTGGGGCCAGAGCTCGCCGCGGGCCAGCGCCGCCTCGTCGACGCGGGCCACCTCGTACGCGCCGGGCACGTCCGTCGCCGACCCGTCCGGGGGCTGGCCCCGGACATGCCTGACGACGACAGGGGGCGCCTCGTTCTGGGCGCGCATCAGCGCCAGCGCGTCCTCGTCGCCGAGGTCGCGGCGCCAGACGTCCCAGACCCAGTCGGGATAGGAGTGCTTCAGCGGCCCCTCCGGCAGCGCGTCGAGAAGCGCGTGGATGCCATCGCCGACCCGGCGCAGAACGGCGTTCGTGAACGGCACGGCGCGCTCGAGCCGCGCCCGCCGCACGAGCTCGACGGACTCGTTCACCGCCGCGTAGCGGGGCACGCCCTCCAGGAAGCCGAGCTGGTAGGAGCCGAGCCGGAGGGCGGCGCGGACCGGCGGGTCGAGCTTGCGCACCGGCCGGCGGCCGAGCGTCTCGATCGCATGGTCGAGCGTCCGCACCCGCTGTACGGCGCCGAAGGCGAGCCGCCGCGCGAGAGCGCGGTCGCGCTCGTCGAGCCCGTCCGACGCGCTGCGGAGCACGCGGTCGGCATAGGCGTCGTCCTCGAAGACCCGCCGCAGCACCTCGTAGGCGGCGCGCCGCGCCGGCGAGATCGTCATCCGGCGAACGGCAGGCGTGCTCGCACCGACCACCCCTCCTCGACGAGCTCGACCAGCCAGGCTTCGAGCGCCAGCGCGCGGAGCGGCAGGTGGCGGCGGACGGCCGCCTCCGCCGCCTCCTGCACGCCGGGCTCCTCGACGTCGACGACAGTGCAGTGCGGCACGACGTCCTCGAACGCGCCGTCGTACGGCAGGCGGTCGGGGTAGAGCGCCCACACGCTCGACGCGAGCGCGCGGAAGCGCTCGTCGGGCTCGGGCGCGAGGTAGAGGACGCGTGGAGGGAACCGTCTCACGTCGCCGAGCAGGAACGCGAAGGGCTCCACGCCGCGAAGGTGCGCGCGCAGCGGCTCCAGGTTCGCCTCGATCTCCTGCGGCTCGAGGAACGGGTACAGGAGCGTCACGTGCGACCACATGCCGGCACGGCCGTCCTCGGTGTAGGTCGCGCGCCACGCCCGAAGTACGTGCTCGGCCTCCGGAACCGGCACGACGAGAGCCGTATGCTCGCGTGCGGTCATGGGCGGAGGCCGCGCAGCCACGCGTCGTACGGCATGCGCCTGCCGCCTTCGGGCTGCACCTCGACGGGGACGAGGCGCCCCTCCTCGAGCCGCGCCCGCCAGAGCGTGACGCGACGCCCGTGCAGCTCGGCGCGCGCGCCGATGTGCGGCGAGAGGGCGCGGATGCGGTTCAGCGTCTCCCGCACCGGCGCGGTCAGGTCGAGCTCGCGGTCGGCGGCCTCGATCTTGGGCGCGTACGTCGGCTCGCCCTCCTGCGGCCGGAAGGTCGTGCCGCGGAGCACCTCGCCGAGGAGGTCGACGGCCGCCTCCGCCGCGCGCCCGAAGACGGCGCCCGCGTCGTCCTCCGGTTCGATCGGGAACGCCTGCTGGGCGGCGATCGGCCCGGCGTCGAGCTCCCGCACGGTCTCGTGGATGGTGACGCCGGTCTCGTCGTCGCCGGCAATGATCGCCCGCTCGACCGGCGCCGGGCCGCGCCAGCGCGGCAGCAGCGACGGGTGGACGTTCAGCCAGAGCCCGCGCTCGAGCAGGACGTCCGGGATCAGCAGCCCGTACGCACAGACGACGACCGTGTCCGCAGGAAGCTCGAGCTCCGCGGTCGGCCGCTCCGGCTGCACCACGGGGATGCCGAGCCGCTCGGCCGTCTGCTTCGCCGGCGGCGCGGCGAGCCGCCGGCCGCGTCCCGCGGGCCGGTCCGGACGCGTGAGGAGCGCCGCGACCTCGTGCTCCGCGGCGAGCCGTTCCAGCACGTCCGCTCCGAACGGCGCAGTGGCCGCGACTGCGATCTTCACGGAGTGAGGCTGTGGCGCAAGGTCGCCAGCGCCTCACGCCGCGAGCCCTGGTCGGTGCGCTCGAGGATGAGCACTCCGTCGAGATGGTCGAGCTCGTGCTGGACGACCCGCGCCGCCATCTCGTCGAGCTCGAGCCGCATCGCCTCGCCCAAGAGGTTCTGGCCCTCGAGCGTCACCGAGCACGAGCGCTCGACCGGGACGAGCACGCCCTGAAGCGAGAGGCAGCCTTCGTCGGCGAGCTCGGTCTGGGTCGATCGCCGCGCCAGCCTCGGGTTGACGACGGCGCGGACCTCGTCGTCCTCGTGGGGCTGGAAGACGAAGAGGCGCTGGAGCGAGCCGACCTGAGTTGCGGCGAGCCCGACGCCGCGGGCGTCCTGCATGAGGCCGACCATCCGCTCCGCGAGGTGCACGAGCGCTTCGTCGAACTGCTCGACCTCGTTCGCGCGCAGCTTCAGCGCCGGATCCGGGTACTGGCGGATCTGGGCAAGGGCGATCCGCCGCCGCGCGGCGAGCTCGGCCGCCTCGCGCGGGTCCAGCTCGACATCGTCGTCCTGCAGCTCGGTTTCGGCCATGCGAGGCGAGTCTAGCCCGTGGTTTTACCGTGGCCGACCCGGAAAGGCTGTTTACAAGCAATACGAAGGAGGCTAGTGATGACAAGCGATCTCTGGACGTACCGCGACACGACGATGGGTCAGACCGACATCGTCGGCTTCGAGGTCGAGGCGACGGACGGCAGCATCGGCAAGATCCACGAGGCGTCCTACGACGTCGGCTCGAGCCGGATCGTCGTGGACACCGGCCCCTGGATCTTCGGCAAGAAGGTCTTGCTGCCCGCCGGCGTGATCGACCGCGTCGACACGGCGAACGAGAAGGTGTTCGTCTCGCGGTTGAAGGACGACATCAAGAACGCGCCGGAGTACGACGAGGAGATGGGCTTCTCGGAGGACTACCGGAGCACGCTCGGCGACTACTACGGCGAGCGGGTCGGCGCCAAGCACGATCGGCTGTAACGCGTTCTGACCTACTGCGGGTCGACGTCCACGACGGCCGTCAGACCCGCCCTCCGCATCGCGGGCTGCGCGGCTTCCAGGAGCCGCGCAGCCCTTCGTGCGAATGAGCGCGGCTGCTCCGTCTTCGCGAGCAGCTGCCAGCGGTAGCGCCCCCGTAGGCGGAGGAGCGGCGCGGGTCCGAGCAGGTCGCCCTCGCCTAGGCCGCCGCGGATCTCGCGGAGCAGCCGTTCCGGAGTCTCCGGATCGGCACCCGTCGCCACCACGGAGACGAGGTGCCGGAAGGGCGGGTAGCCCAGCTCGCGCCTGCGCGCCAGCTCTTCGGCCAGGAAGCCGCCGACGTCGTGCCGCGCGGCGTAGAGGAGCGGCGTCGCGTCGGGCCGGAAGGTCTGGACGAGGACCTTGCCGGGCGCATCACGGCCGCTCCGCCCCGCCAGCTGCGTGACGAGCTGGAACGTGCGCTCCTCGGCACGGAAGTCCGGGAGCGCGAGTCCCGTGTCCGCGTCCACGACCGCGGCCAGCGAGACGCCGGGGAAGTGATGCCCCTTCGCGACCATCTGCGTGCCGACGAGCACGGCCCGGTCTGCGGCGGCGAACCGCTCGAGCGCGTCCTGCGCGGCGCCACGCTGGGCGGACGTATCCGCATCGAGACGGATCCGCGCGAGCTCGGGCACACGCCGCTCGAGCTCCGCCTCCAGCCGCTGCGTGCCGGCGCCGATGCGAGCGAGCTCGAGCGAGCCGCAGGCGGGGCACGTCTCGGGAACCGCCTCGGAGTAGCCGCAGTGATGGCAGTGCAGGCGTCCGTCGCGGTGGAGCGTCAGAGCCACGTCGCAGAGCCTGCAGCGCCGCGAGAGCCCACAGGCGCGGCAGTGCACGGCCGGGGCCACGCCGCGCCGGTTGAGGAGGAGGATGGCCTTCCCGCCGTTCTGTGCGATCGCGCCGAGCTCTCGGAGCAGTGGCGCCGAGAGCGGGTAGCCGGCCTCGCGGCGGAGGTCGACGATGCGCACGGTCGGCATCGGCGCGCCGAGGCGGGGGCCGAGCTCGAGCCGCTCGAGCCGCTCCCAGCTCTCGGGCCGCGGCGTCGCACTGCCGTAGACGGCGACCGCCCCCTCCAGCGCGGCGCGCTTCGCCGCCACCGTGCGCGCGTCGTAGCGCGGGTCGGACTCCTGCTTGTACGACGAGTCGTGCTCCTCGTCCACGCAGATGAGCCCGAGCCGCGGCACCGGTGCGAAGACGGCCGAGCGAGCGCCGACGACGACAGGCGCCTCGCCGGCCACGATTCGCTCGCGCTCGTCGCGCCGCTCCGCGTCCGTCAGTGCCGAGTGGAGCACCGCGATCCGGTCGCCGAAGCGCGCCCGGAAGCGGCCGAGCGCCTGGGGTGTGAGCGCGATCTCGGGGACGAGCACGATCGCGCCGCGCCCGCGCGCGAGCGCGGCCGCGCAGGCCTGCAGATAAACCTCGGTCTTGCCGCTCCCGGTTGCGCCCGCGAGCAGCACGTGCCCTCCTCCCGCTTCCAGCGCCGCCGCGATGCGCGCCACCGCGCTCTTCTGGGGCTCGGTCAGGCGCTCGGGCTCCGCCTCGCCGGCCAACCCCTCGGCGGGCGCCCGGCGCTCGCCGCGGCGCGCGCGCAGCCGGGGCGCCACGAGCTCGAGCGCGCGGGCAGGCGTCGAGCCGTAGTAGTCGGCCACCCAGAGCGCGAGGTCGACGAGAGCAGGCGGAAGCTCGTAGAGCACCCGCTCCACCGGCGCCGGTTCGATTCCCGGCGGAGCCTCGACGCCGGTCTTGACCACCACGCCACGCTGGGCCGCCCGGCCGAAGCGGACGGCGACGACCGCCCCCTTGTCCACGCCGTCCTCGACTTCGTACGTGAACGGCCGTGCCACGGCGCGGGAGGAGACGAGCGGATAGACGGACGCGAGCGGCACTGCGGCCACCGTAACGGCGCCGGAGGTCGTGTAAGGTGGCCCTTACATGGCTTGTGGGATGATCTGCTGCCACGGCGTGTCGAAGCGTTTCGGTGACGTGCGCGCCGTCGACGACGCGCAGCTCTGCGTCGAGCGCGGCGAGTTCGTGGCGCTGCTCGGCCCGTCGGGCTGCGGCAAGACGACGCTGCTGCGGCTGATCGCCGGCTTCGAGACGCCGGACGCCGGCGAGATCCGCGTCGCCGACCGCACGGTCGCCGACGGCCGCACGTGGGTACCGGCCGAGCGCCGCCGGGTCGGCATGGTCTTCCAGGACTACGCGCTCTTCCCGCACCTGACGATCGCCGAGAACGTCGGCTTCGGCCTCTCCCGGAAGGAGCGCGCCGCCCGGGTCCCGTTCATGCTCACGCTCGTCGACCTCTGTGGGCTCGGCGAGCGGTACCCGCACGAGCTCTCCGGCGGCCAGCAGCAGCGCGTCGCGTTGGCGCGGGCGCTCGCGCCCGGCCCCGAGCTCGTCCTGCTCGACGAGCCGTGGTCGAACATCGACCCGCATCTCCGGACGCTGCTCCGCGACGAGGTGGCACGCATCCTGCGCAAGGTGGACGTGACGGTCGTGCTGGTCACGCACGACCGCGAGGAGGCGTTCTCCCTCGCCGACCGCATCGCGCTCATGCGCGACGGCACGATCGTGCAGGCAGGGCCGGCGGAGGAGCTCTACCTCGAGCCGGCGACGCGCTGGGCGGCGGAGTTCGTCGGCGCCGGCAACTTCCTCCCCGGCCGGATCGAGGGCGACCTCGTCGAGACGCTGCTCGGGCGCTTCCCGGTCGCCAACCTGAACGGCGCGCGGACGGTCGACGCGCTCATCCGTCCGGAGCAGCTCGAGCTGGAGCTCGATCCGCACGGCCCGGGCGAGGTCGTGGCGCGCGAGTTCCGCGGCCACGACGTCTTCTACCGCGTCACGGTCGGCGAGGCGACGTTCCTCTCACAGCGGCCGTCGACCGAGATGGTGCCGATCGGCGCCCGCGTCTCACTGCGCCCGCACGCACGCCGCGTGCCGGTGTACGCGTAGCCGGCCGCCGCGCCGAGCACCACCGTCCACAGCGCTGCGAGCGGCCAGGTTGCCGCGTTCTCTTGCCAGAAGTCCGGCAGCACGAGCCGCCACGCCTGTACGAGCGGGTTGCTTGTCTCGAAGAAGTCGACCACCCAGGTAAGGCCGCTCCAGTAGGCCTCGACCACCAACCAGGCGTAGGTGACCACGCCGGTCGCGCCGAGCGCGGCGACGGCGGCGAGGCGCCGGCGGGAGACGGCCGCCCAGGCCGCCACCGTCAGCACCGCGAGCGGGAGGACGACGACGAGCTGGCGGCCGGGCCACCACCAGCCGTGCATCGTCAGCGCGGCGAAGGTGGCCACGAGCCAGCCTGCCGCCAGCGGTAGACCGACGAGGAGCCAGCGGCGCTCGCGCCGCGCGACGAGGGCCGCGAGCGCCGGGACGGCGAGGAGCCAGGCCGGCTGCCACACGGCGAGACCGAACGTCCGGTCGACCAGCAGCCCGAGCAGGCGCCGGGCGCGGCCGGCGTAGTCCGGCTGGTGCCCGACTACGGTCAGCTCGCTGTCGCCGAAGTGATCGCCGGCCGCGTAGGGCGTCCAGCCTCCGTACCAGAGCTTGTGCGCGACGAGGAAGACGGCGGCGGCGGCCGCGTACACGCCGAGCAGGTACCAGCGCCGCCGCAGCGTCAGCAGAGCGAGCGTCGCTGCGACGAGCGTGTACTTCACGGAGAGCCACGGCAGCGCGATGACGGCGACCGGCGTGGCGAAGCCGCCCACGGCAGCGACGACGGCGAGCGCGGCCGGCAGCTCCGGGTACACCTGCGTCCCGTAGACGGCGAACGGCGCCGAGGCGGCGAACACGGCGACGACGACCGCCGACGGGCCCACCGGGAGCCCGAAGCGCCGGACGGCGACGACGAGCAGGAGCGCCGCGAGGGCCGCCGCGAGCGCGGCGAGCGCGACCTTGGCGGCCACCCACCCCCCGAGCGCGAGCGGCGCGGCGAGAAGCGCCGGCAGGAGCGGGTCATGCGGGCTCACCATTCGGCCGTCCGAGAGCACCTTCTCCTGCGGATCGAGCCCCGCCCCGTGCCAGGGCCGATACGCCTCGGCCGCGATGTCGTCGCGAACGTCGAGGTCGCCGTCTTCCGCAAGGCTGTGGGCTGTGAGCAGGTAGTGCGGCTCGTCGCCCGTCGTCTGCGTGGCGTGCGCCCCGCGCACGCCGGTGCCTGCTGCGGACGCCGCGAACGCGATCGCCGCTACCGCCAGCATCGCGCGGCGCAGCGTCACGGTGCGGAACCTCACGGGGCGGCCTCCATGCGGAGCACGAGGAGCCACGTGAGGAGAGCGGAGAGCGCGATCAGGAGGAGCGCGGCCGCGCTCGCCTCGGCGAAGAACGCGTCCTCCGTCGCGACCCAGACCTTCGTCGCCAGCGTCTCGAAGCCAGCCGGGGCGAGGAGCAGCGTCACCGGGAGCTCCTTCATCGTCGAGAGCAGGACGAGCCCCGCTCCGGCGAGCAGCGCCGGGGTGGCGAGGGGCAGCTCGACGCGAAGCCACCGCCGTCGTCTCCCCGCGCCGAGCCCGCGCGCAGCCTCTTCGAGCGACGCCGGGATCCCCGCGACCGCCACCTGCGCCGTCCGGAGCCCCTGCGCGCCGAAATGGACGACGTAGGCGAACACGAGCAGCGGCAGCGTCTGGTACGCGCTCGCGAGTGGCTGCGGCGCGTCGATCGTCCAGTAGACGAGCGCGAGCGCGACGGCGAGGCCCGGCAACGCGAACCCCGCCACGACGACCGCGTTCGCGAGCTCGCCGACCCGGCTCCGGTGCCGCACCGTGAGGTAGGCGACCGGCAGCACGACGACGAGCGAGACGAGGGCTGCGGCGACGCTCACCGCAGCCGTGCTGACTGCCGGCCCGATGAGGTCCGCGAGGTCGAGGCCGCGGCCGCGCACCGCCCAGTACGTGAGCGCCGCCGTCGGTGCGACGAGCCCGATCAGCACCGGCAGCGAGAGCAGCGCCGCGACCGCCCACCGGAGCTTCCCGAGCTCGACGACGAGCGGCTCGGCCCCGCGCGTCGACTCCACGTGCGCCCGCCCGCGGAACGCGCGCTCGCCGGCCACGACGACGAGCGCAATGAGGCCGAGCACGAGGCTGAGCGCAAGCGAGAGCGGCTGGTCCAGGAGCCGGTTCGCGTAGATCGAGCGCGTGAGCGTGTCGAAGCGGAGCAGCTGGACGGCGCCGAAGTCGCTGATCGTGTAGAGGAAGACGAGCAGCGTGCCGGCGAGGATGGCGCCGCGCAGCTGCGGCAGCACGATCAGCCGGAATGTCGCCGCCCCACGGCGCCCGAGCAGCCGCGATGCCTCCTCCAGCGAGCGCGGCAGCCGCCGGAGCCGCGCCTCGACCGGCAGGTAGACGTACGGATACGTCAGCGCCGTGAGCACGAGAAAGGCCCCGTCGAAGCCGCTGACCGGAAGCCCGTGGACGCCGATGAGCCGGTCGAGCAGACCGCCGCGGGCGAACGCCGCGATCAGCGCGAAGGCGCCGATGAAGGACGGGATCACGAGCGGCAGCGGCAGCAGGACGCGCCAGAGCCGGCGCCCGGGCACATCGGTGCGCACGACCGCCCACGCGCACGCCGAGCCGACGAACGCCGCCGCGGCCGCGACGCACGTCCCGAGCAGGAGGCTGCGACCGACCGCCTCGAGCGCGCGGGCGGACGAGACCGCTGCCCACAGCTCGCCCGGCTCCGCGGCGTTGCGGACGGCGAGATAGGCGAACGGCGCCGCGAACGCGACCGCCACCGCCGCGACGGCGGCGCGGAGCGCCGGCGCGCTCATAGGGCAGCTTCTGCCCTATGAGCGTGGGGAAGGGGCGTGGGGGAACCGGGAGGTTCCCCCACGGGAGCGAGCCGCAGGCGAGCGACGGTCATTCCTCCAGGCCGCTGTCGGCGATCAGGCGGGCGGTCGACTCGAGCTCGGCGCCGAGCCGCTCGATGTCGTAGCCGAGCTCGACGTCCTCCGCGAGCGGCTCGAGCCGCGCCGCCGGCTCCACGCCGGGCGCGAGCGGGTACTCGAACGTCTCCTCGCTGTAGAAGCGCTGAGCCTCCGGCGTGAGCAGGAACTCGACGAACCGCCGCGCCTCCTCGCTGCGACCGCTCCCCGCCAGAACCGACACGGTGGTGACGAGCGGGATCGAGCCGACGTCGCCGTCGGGGAAGACGTGGTTGCGGCTGGGCAGGTCGGGGTCCTCGTCGAGGAAGCGCTCGTTGTAGTAGTGGTTGACGAGGCCGAACGGGATCTCGCCGCGGCTGACCGCCTCGACGATCGCGTTGTTGTTCGCGTAGATCTGCGCGTCGTTCTCGGCGAGGCCGCGCAGCCAGGCCGCGGTGCGCTCGTCGCCCTCGGCCTGCCGCATGACGCTGACGAAGTCCTGGAACGAGGCGTTCGAAGGCGCCACGCCGACCCGGCCGCGGTACTCCGCCGCCGTCAGCTCGAACACCGAGCGCGGCAGCTCGTCCGGGCTCACGTCGTCGGAGTTGTAGACAAGCACGCGGCGGCGGGCGCTCACGCCCACCCAGAGGCCGTCGGCGCTCTCGAACTGCGACGGCACTGCTTCGAGCGTCTCCTCGCCGAGCGGCGCCAGCAGGTCGCGCTCGGCCAGGAAGCCGACCGTGCCCGGGCTCTGCGAGAGGAACACGTCGGCCGGCGTCCGCTCACCCTCCTCGGCGAGAAGGAGCGCGAGGTCGGTCGAGTCGCCGTAGCGAACGTCGATTGCAATGTCCGTCTCCTCGGCGAACTGCTCGAGCAACGGCCCGATCAGGTTCTCGCTGCGGCCGGAGTAGATGGTGAGCGCGTCGCGGTCGCCGCCGCACCCGGTCGACAAAACCCCTGCAAAAACACCGAGTATCAGTACGCGTAAGGTGACCTGGCGCGTCATTGTAAGGTGCACCTTACGTGAACCCGCGCGCCCTCGTTCCGTCCCGCCGTCTCCTCGTCTGGGGCGGCATCGTCGCGACGCTCGCGAGCATCGCCTTCGTTGCCGTGGCACTGGACCCGGCGCAGCTCGCGGCCACAGCGCGTGCGATCGCCGCGGATCCGCTCGGCGCCGTCGTCGCGCTCGCGATCTACGCGGGCGCGTTCGTGCTGCGGGCGGGGGTCTGGGCGCGCGTCCTCCCCGCGCTCTCGTTCACCCACGCCCTTGCCGCGGTGCACGTCTCGCTCGCCGGGAACCACGTGCTGCCGTTCCGTTTGGGCGAAGCGCTGCGCGTGACGAGCGTCGTCCGGCGCGCCCGAGTGCCGCTCGCCGAGGCGACCGCGTCGACGCTGCTCCTCCGGGCGGCGGACACGCTCGCCGTCGCCGTCCTGGCGGCGGCGCTCAGCCCGGCCTTCGCGGAGCGCCTGTTGGGCTCGTGGGCGCTCGTGCTCGTGGCCGCTGCGGGCGCCGCCTGGCTCGGCGGCACGATCTGGCTCCGACGGCTCGCCGCGCGGCGGCGACTCGAGATCCGCCTGTCGGTGCCGCTCGTCGCGGCGGGCGCGGTCGCCGCGTGGCTGCTCGAAAGCGCGGTCGTGTGGCAGGCGGCGCGGTACGCCGGCATCGAACTCACGGCGCTCGAGGCCGTGCTCGTCACCTCGGTCACCATCGCCGCGCAGGCCTTCGCGGTGGCGCCGGGGGGCGTCGGCACGTACGAGGCGGCCGGCACCGCCGCGCTCGTGGCGCTCGGTGCCGACCCTGGGGCCGCGCTCGCCGCAGCGGTCGCCGCGCACGCGATGAAGACCGCCTACAGCCTCGTCGCGGGCGCGGTCGCGGTTGCCCGTCCGGCGCCGTCGCTCTTCGGCCGGATGCGCCTGCCGCGCACGCTGCCGCAGACCCCACCGGCGCCGGCGGCCGACGGGCACGTCGTCCTCTTCCTGCCCGCCCACGACGAGGAGGCGACGGTGGCGGCGGTGGTCCGACGCGCCCCCGCCCACGTGCTCGGCCGCCCCGTGCGGTGCGTCGTCGTCGACGACGGCTCGACGGACGGAACCGCGGCTGCCGCCCGGGCGGCGGGAGCGCAGGTGCTCTCGTTCGACCGCAACCGCGGCCTCGGCGCGGCCGTGCGCGCGGGCCTCGCCCACGCCATCGCGGGCGGCGCCTCGGCGGTGGCGTTCTGCGACGCGGACGGCGAGTACGCGCCGGAGGAGCTCGAGCGGCTGCTCGCGCCCATCTTCCGCGGCGAAGCCGACTATGTCGCCGGCTCGCGGTTCGCGGGCGGCGCGCGCCGAATGCGACCGCACCGGCTGCTCGGCAACCTCCTGCTGACGCGCCTCCTCTCCTTCGTCGCCCGGCGGCGGATCGGCGACGGCCAGACCGGCTACCGGGCCTTCTCGGCGCGCGCGGCGGCGGACGCCGAGGTGATCCACGACTTCAACTACGCGCAGGTGCTCACGCTCGACCTGCTCGCCAAGGGCTACCGCTACGCCGAGGTGCCGATCTCGTACCGCTTCCGCACCGAGGGGCGCTCGTTCGTGAAGCTGACGCGGTACGTGCGTGCGGTCGTCCCGGCGATGCACCGCGAGCTCAACGCGACCGCGTAGCTCAATCCTCCACGACGTGGCCGGCGAAGCGCTCGCGCGCGGCCGCCCAGGCAGCGTCGTCGAACGAGCCGTCCTCACGCAGTGCGTCGGCGGCCGCCCACGCCATCGCGAGCGCATGGTGGGTGTTGTCGTGTACGAAGAGCCCCAGCCGCCCGAAGGTCAGGAGCCGCGGCTGCGCTGCGGCCCAGGCGTCGAGGGCGCCGACGGCCCGCTCGTAGCCGCGGGCGTAGATCGGGTAGACGAACGGGACGCGCCGGACGACGACCTCGACCGCGACGGGACGCGGCAGTCCCGCGCCCTCGAGGGCGTCGGCTGCGACCATGCCGAGCTCCTCGTCGGATGCGCTCCAGAGCGGGTCGTCCCGCGCGGTCGGGAGCTCGGCGCAGAGGACGGTGCGGCCCGGCGGGTCGTCGCCGTCCCGGTAGTTCTTCGGCTCCGAGACGCGTGTGACGGGCGTCCATTCCTCCGGGAAGTAGTGCGCGTCGAAGGGCGAGTAGCGCTCGGCGTCGAGCAAGAGGTAGACGAGCAGCATCGCGCGGAAGTCGAGCTCCGCGGCGGCCGCGAGCGCCTCGGGCGGCGGCCCCGGCGACGTCAGGCGGGCGAGAATCGGGAGCGGCAGCGTCGTCCACAAGCGCTCGGCGGCGAGCTCCTCGCCGCCTGCCAGGCGAACGCGAACGCCGTCGTCCGCGAGCTCGACGGCGGTCGCCTCGGCGCCGTAGCGGATCTCGGCGCCCGCAGCCTGGGCGGCGTCCGCAAGCGCCTCGGTGATCTGGCCGTAGCCGCGGCGGGGATACCAGAACACGCCGTGTCCCTCGCCGCGGCGGAGGAGGCGGCGCAGGAGCTTCGCCGGCGACGACGCCGCGATGCGGCGCCGCGCCTGCTCGCCGGCGATCTCCTCCGGCTCGAGCCCCCAGAGCTTGCGCGCGTACGGGAAGTAGAAGCGCTCCGCGAGCGTCGGGCCGAGGCCTGCGCGTACCACCTCCGCGAACGTGTCCGCCCGCGGACGCCGCAACGGTGCGAGCACGGTGTCGCGCGCGACCCCGGCCGCGAAGGCGGGCGGCAGGCGGCGCACCACGTCGAGCGGGCGCAGCGGGAACGCGATCCAGCGGCCGGCGAGCCGGATGCGACCGCGGCGCGGCCGCAGCTGCAGGTCGGCGCCGAGAAGGCGCCGGAGCTCGGCCAGGATGGCCGGATCGGCGGCCGGGTGGAAGCGATGGCTGCCGTGGTCGACGCGGAGCCCGCCGACCTCGAAGCTCCCGGCGAGCCCACCCGGCCCGACCCCACGCTCGAGGACGACCACGCGATGGCCGGCGCGGGCGGCGCGGTAGGCCGCCCCGACACCCGCCGGCCCGGCACCGAGGACGAGGACGTCCCCGCCGCACGGGCTCATCCCGTCGTCGTGGTCTGCTCGGTCGTCGTGCCGTCGGTCGTCGTCGCGCCGGTGCCCGTGCCCGTCCCGCTGCCGGTACCCGTGCCGCTGCCGGTGGTCGTGCCGCCGATGTTCCGGACGTTGGAGCCATCGTCGTCACCGCCGCAGCTCGCCGCGGCGAGCGCCAACACGACGGCCGCGAGCGCCGCCACGCGTTTCATCTCCACACTCCTGCTCGAAGGTTGTAAGGCTCACCTGACATCAGAACGAGGGTGAGCCTAACAGAGTAGAGTGGCGCCATGGCCGGCCACTCCGTCGACGACTATCTCGAGACCATCTACTTCCTCGCGTTCCCCATCGGGGAGTATCGCCCCGACCCCGGGAACGAGCAGGCGATCGCGTCGCGCGTGGCCGAGATGCTCGGCGTCTCGCGCGCGTCGGCGGGCGAGATGCTCAAGCGGCTCGAGGCGGAGGGCCTGGTCGAGCGCGGCGAGCAGAAGGAGGCCCTCCTCACCGAGGCGGGCATCGTCCGCGCCGAGAAGGTCGTGCGCAAGCACCGCATCATCGAGCGGTTCCTGACCGACTTCCTGGGCTACACCGCCGCCGAGGCGCACGTGCACGCGGACAAGCTCGGCGACACCTTCGACGAGGACATGGTCGAGCGCACGCGCGACCGGCTCGGCAACCCCGAGCGCTGCCCGCACGGATGGCCGGTCGACCCGCAGTTCGAGCAGGCGGAGAACCGCGACCTCGCCCCGCTCACCGACCTCACGCCCGGCCGGGAGAGCGAGATCGTCAGGCTGGCCGAGCACGACGGCGAGCTCCTCCACTGGTTCTACGACGAGGGCTTCGTCCCGGGTGCCCGCGTCGAGCTGCGCGAGGCGCAGCCGGCGGCGGGCCAGTTCAAGCTCTCGCTCGCCGGCACGGAGCGCGCGATCGG
>Ga0190265_10000866_pt1 | contig 19998 bp, 20 predicted proteins | sample Popmic124T_FD_133135 | JGI IMG/M metagenome (GOLD analysis project Ga0190265, IMG submission 133135) | Populus adjacent soil microbial communities from riparian zone of Indian Creek, Utah, USA - 124 T | ecosystem: Environmental > Terrestrial > Soil > Riparian zone | place: USA: Utah | collected...
CCACTTCGGCCCGTGGTTCGCCCGCAAGCTGTTCTACGGCACGGGTGCCGCGGATCTCGCTCCCCGGCATCCCGCGGCGATCCCGCCGGCGATCCTCCGGCCATGGACGATCGCGGTGCTGGTCTGCCTCTTCGCCGCACGTCGCTGGTCGCTGCCGGCCGCTGCGGTCGTGAGCGGCATCGCGGCATGGCGCGTCCACCGTCGGCTGCGTTCGACCACCCGCTCCCGCAGCCTTCCCCTGCGTCTGGTCTGCGGCGGCATCGTCTCTGCCCTCACGCAGGCATCCGCTCTCGCACTGCGGCACTGGTGGCCGATCGGTGCGGGAGCCATACTGTTCTCCCGACGCGCCCGCTGGATCATCGGCACGATGGCGGTGGCGGACGCAGTGATCGAGTACGGCCGTCTGCGCCGCAGCCTCGATCCGGTGCGATTCCTGGTCGCCCGGCGTCTGGACGACATCGCCTACGGCACCGGAGTGTGGCTCGGATGCATCCGTCGACGAAGCTTCCGTGCACTGCTTCCCGCCCTCGTCTCGGAGCGGCGACCCGCGAAGATCTTCCACCGAACGGAAAGAGGTCTCGTGAATGTCGCACAGATGCCGCTCAATAGAAGTGCGGCTGACGCCGCCTCGAACCGACCTCAGAAAGCGTGAGTCCGATGGCAACACTCGAAGATCTGCAGACGATGCTCTCCGTGGACGGGTACTCCCTCTCGGTCGAATCGGCTGACGGAAAGACCACGGCCGTCATCACCGCCGGCGAGGGCATCTGCGAAGACTGCCTCGTGCCCAAAGTCGTCATGACCGGACTCCTCGCGCAGGCTCTCGAGGTACCGGCCGACCAGATCACCCTCGAGTACCCCGAAGAGCACTGACCGTGAGCGAGCGGATCGCCGCCCTGGTGCGGTTCACATTCCGCGACGACGCCCTCGAGACTGTTCCGCCGATCGTGGATGACATGCTTGCCACGACGCGCGCCTTCACCGGTCTCGAGCAGCTCGATATCTTGCGCGATCCCGCTCGACCGGGAGTGTGGACGCTGTACGAGATCTGGTCGGACGATGCGTCCGAGAACGCCTACCGAGCGTTCCGCGCGACCCCTGAAGGCGCCGTGCCCGGGCTCGCCGAGGTCTTGGCCGAGCGGCCCTCGCTCGAGCGCTTCACTATCCAGCCCCGACCTGGGTCCTAGTCTGCAGGGAGCTCGAGCGAGGTGACCGCACCGCGATTGCCCGCGGCATCCAACCCGTAAATGCAGTAGACCGCGGGCAGGTCAGTCGGGTCGATCGTGAGCGGAGCGAGGAAGGAGTCCCGCATCGCGTCGAGATCAGCGCAGTCCAGTTCGCCCGCACGGCCCCACGCGAACCGCACCGTGGAGATCTCAGGGGGATCCAGCCGCGGTCTGACGACGACCGCGCCGTCCTCCCGCCTCTCGATGTCGGCGCGTGCCGCGAGGCGTGGCGGAGTTCGGTCGACTTCGAACTCGACCGCGACGGCGTCCTCGTATGCCTCACCGCGAACGGCGCACAACAGGTAGCGACCCTCGACCTCCGGGAGCTCGACGTCGACGACGACTCCCACGGCCTCCCACGGTTCGCCCGCCCGGGGCAGCACCGCGGCCCGGGCATCCGCGTAGGTCGCCTTCATCGCGCACGTGCGGCCATCGCCGAAAGGAACGAGCACCGTGCGGACGGTGCCCAGCGCCCGGCCCACGAAGCTCGCCTGAGGGAGCTCCCCCGCGGCATTGGGCTCTCCGCCTCCACGGAATGTCCCACCGCCGTGTTCGGCCCACAGGTCCGGGGCCACGCCGGATTCTGAGGGGCTCGGCACGGTGGAGTGGCTACTGGTCGGCTCGGCTGGCGCGACGTCGGCGGTGCAGCCGGCGAGCACCAGAATCGTCGGCACGAGCAGCCTCGCAAGCGTCCTGGTTCCCACACCGGCACCTTCTCGGGGCGAGAATACAGCTTTGCGCGGCTCCGCTCTACGGGTGACCGGCTGACGTGCCGCTAGAGTTCCACGCCCACCAGCACCGGCTCGGGTTGGAGGATCAGCCCGAACTCGGACTGCACCCGGCCCTGGATGAAACGCGCCAGCTGCGCGAGCTCGGCTGCTGTGGCCCCGCCGCGGTTCGTGAGCGCGAGGGCGTGCTTGCTCGAGAGGGCGGCGCGCGAGCGGGGAAGCTTGAACCCCTTGCGCAGACCCGAGTGCTCGATCAGCCAGGCCGCACTGACCTTCACCTCGGACTCGCGGACCGCAGACGGCGGCACGTAGCCCTCATACGAAGCGAGCGGGATGACCAGAACCGGGTCGAGATCGGGTGTCATCGGCCAGCGCGGGCACTCGGCGGGCAGGGTGCGGGCGAAGGATGCCGAGACGATCGGATTCTGGAAGAACGACCCCGCGCTGTACGTGTCGGGATCGTCCGGGTCAAGAACCATCCCCTTGCGGCGGCGAGTCGCCAGGACCCGGTCGCGCACCCAGCCGAGCGAGGCGGATGCCCCCGGCTCGAGTCCGAGAGCCGTGCGAAGCTGGTCCCCGACCACGGGACCATCGGAATGCCCGGCCACCGCGAGTTCGAGCGTGACCGAGAGGATCACCGCCGAGCGCTCCGGCACCGACCCGTAGTGATGCTTCAACACGGAGGTGCGAAACCCCAGCCCCAGCTCCTCGACGGAGACCGTGGACACGTCGCCGGTCGACTCGTCGATCAGCTCCACCTCGACGAGGGTCTGCACGATCTCCTGGCCGTACGCCCCGATGTTCTGCACCGGCGCCGCGCCGACGGTGCCGGGGATACCCGACATCGCCTCGATCCCGCCGAGCCCCTCCAACACGGCGAACGCGACGAGGTCGTCCCAGTCGTGGCCGGCCTGAGCGCGGAGCCGAACGTATCCTGGCCGTGGTGACGGCATCCGCTCGATTCCGCTCGTCAGGATGCGCACCACGATGCCGTCGAACGACTCGTCCCCGACGAAGAGGTTCGACCCGCCTCCCAGCACGAGCACGGGATGCCCGTCCACCCATGCCTCACGCAGGGCGGCGACGAGCTCGCCGGTGGTATGGGCATCGATCATCCGCACGGGCGCGGCGCCGGTGCGCAGCGTGGTCAGCTGTGCGAGCGGGATCGGTTCGATATCGACCATCGGGTCAGACGAGCCGGATCCGCGCCTGGGCTTTGCCGAGCACCGTCGACGCGCCGTGAGTCACGGTGAGGTCGATCCGGGCGATGTCGTCCTCTACTGCACCGACCTTCGCCACGATCGTCAGTACGGCGCCGGCCTCGGGATCGACGACGACCGGCCGCGTGAAGCGCACGCCGTACTCGAGGATGCGCCCCGCGTCGCCGAGCCACGGCACGATCGCCTGAATCGCGAGTCCCATCGTGAGCATGCCGTGCGCGAGCACGCCGGGCAGCCCGACCGCAGCGGCGACATCGTCGCGGTAGTGGATCGGGTTGAAGTCACCGGATGCCCCGGCATAGCGCACAAGCGACTCCCGGGTGAGATGCACCGAGCGTTCTGCGACAACGTCGCCGACGGCCGTCATTGCTCGCCCTCACCGACCACGAGGACCGATGTCGCGGTCACGACATGCTCTCCCGCGGCATCCCGGACGTCGGTCTCACTGGTGACCATGGCGTTGCCGCCGATGGCGCGCACCGCCGTGACCGACAGGGTGCCGGTCAGCTCGTCTCCGGCGACGATCGGTCGGGTGGAGCGGAAGCGCTGCTCGGCGTGCAGCACACGAGACAGCTCGATTCCCGTGTCTGGTTCGGCGAGCAGCTGTCGCAGGGTGAGCTCCTGCACCACGATCGCGAACGTCGGCGGTGCGACCACGTCGGCGTAGCCGAGCGCGCGGGCGGCGGCGGGGTCGACATGCTGCGGAGCGTCGGCGAACACCGCACGAGCGAACTCGCGCACCTTCTCGCGGCCGACGAGGTAGGGCGCTGCAGGGGGAAAGGCGCGCCCGACGAGTTCGGGGTTCACTGGCACGCCTTCATCCTACCGAGCGGTACCCCCGCGGATGCCTCAGCCTCGGCGGCCGCGGATGGCCCGCAACGCCATCTGTACGGCGATGACGGTGAGGAACGCGGCGAACAGGATGTTGCCCAGCACCGGGTCGATCAAGGTCGCGAGCCACGCGCCGAGAGCGGTGGTGGTGCAGGCGGCGACACCGACCAGCGCCGCGGCGGCGAGGTCGACATTGCGACGCCGGATGTTGCCGACCGTGCCCGATACTGCCGTCGGGATCATCATGAGAAGCGACGTGCCTTTGGCGATCAGATCGCTCGTGCCGAACAGCAGCATCAGCGCGGGCACGACGATCACACCACCGCCGACGCCGAGAAGGCCGGCGAGGGTGCCGGTGATCAGACCGAGCACGACCAGGCCGATGCCGGTGAGCCAGGTGAGCTCGAGCATTGCCTCTCGGGACGGGATGACGATGAACAGCCCCACGATCACCACAACCAGGAAGCCCACGAAACCCCACCGCAGCGCGGTGATCGGCAGTCGCGGCAGCAGCCATGTTCCGATCTGGGCGCCGATGACGGCTCCGAGAGCAAGGATGACGCCCGGGATCCACGCGACCGAGTCGTGCAGGGCGTAGGAGATCACCCCGACGGTCGCCGTCGGCACGATCGCGGCGAGGGAAGTCCCCGCGGCGAGCCGCTGATCGAACCCCAGCTGAAGCACCAGCAGCGGCACGATCACGGTGCCCCCGCCGACCCCGAACAGCCCCGAAAGGAGACCTGCCAGCAAGCCGATACCCAGGCACATCGCGACGAATCGCGCCCCGCGGCGCGAGGTCGCTTCGGTCATGCCGGCCGCTCCGCGCTGACGGCGGCGCGGACGGCGGACGGCAGAGCCGCGATGATCGGCTCAAGCTCGGCATCCGTGTGGGCGGCAGAGAGGAACCACGCCTCGAACACGCTCGGCGGAAGGCTCACGCCCTGTTCGAGCATCGCGGAGAAGAACGGTCCGAACCGCCAGGCAGCCTGCGCCTTCGCGTCGTCGTAGTCGCGCACGGGTCGGTCGCGGAATGCGAGCGAGAAGAGGCTTCCCGCGCGTGAGACAGTCACCGCGGCACCTTCCGCTGCGAACGCGTCCTCGACCGCGGCGGACAGGAGCCCCGCCGAGCGGTCGATGCGCTCGTAGACGGCGGCGTCCGCCCCGCGGAGCGTGGCCAATCCTGCCGCGACCGCGAGCGGATTGCCGCTGAGCGTGCCCGCCTGGTAGACCGGGCCGAGGGGCGCGAGAAGGTCCATGACATCCCTGCGCCCGGCCACCGCGGCCAGCGGAAGGCCGCCGCCGACGATCTTGCCGAACGTCACCAGATCGGGCTTCCACATCTCATCGGTGCGTGCGGCTTCGAGCCCCCACCAGCCGGCGGGGCCGACGCGGAACCCGGTGAGCACCTCGTCGAGGATCAGCAGGGCCCCCTCGCGGTGGGCCAATTCGGACAGCGCACGGTTGAAGCCCTCGTCGGGCACGAGAACCCCCGCATTGGCCCCGGCCGCCTCGGTGATGATCGCGGCGACGCGACCGGAGTGAGCTGCGAACGCGGCCTCGACCGCCGCGATGTCGTTGTACGGCAGCACGATCGTGAGCGCCGCCACGTCGGCGGGCACCCCTGCCGACCCGGGCAGGCCGAGAGTCGCCACCCCCGAGCCCGACTCGGCGAGCAGTCCGTCGGAATGGCCGTGATAGTGACCGGCGAACTTGATGACGATGTCGCGGCCGGTCGCTCCGCGTGCGAGGCGCACCGCGGTCATCGTGGCCTCGGTGCCGGTGGAGACGAGCCGGATGCTATCGAACAGGCGAGTGCCGTCGATGGTCGTTCGTTCGCGCAGCAGCTCAGCCAGTTCGGCCTCGCCGGGCGTGGTCGCGCCGAACGAGAGGCCACGGGTCGCGGCATCCTGCACGGCTTTCACGACATCAGGGTGGGCATGACCGAGCAGCGCAGGACCCCAAGAGCCCACGAGGTCGATGTATTCGCGTCCCTCGACGTCAGTGACGAACGGGCCCCGAGCCGAGACGAGGAAGCGCGGGGTGCCGCCCACCGACCGGTACGCGCGCACCGGGGAGTTGACGCCGCCCGGAATGACGGCGCGGGCACGCGCGAACTCGGAGTCGTTGCTCATCCTCAAGACCTTTCACGGATCAATCGAGCCGCTTCGACGGCCCAGTACGTGAGTACGGCGTCGGCGCCTGCCCGGCGGATCGCGACGAGCGACTCGAGCACGGCACGGTCGCGGTCGATCCAGCCGTTCGCGCTCGCTGCCTCGATCATCGAGTATTCGCCGCTGACCTGGTATGCCCACACCGGAATGGGGGATGCCGCGGCCACGCGTGACAGCACATCGAGGTAGAGCGACGCGGGCTTGACCATCACGATGTCCGCACCCTCCTCCGTGTCGAGGGCCGCTTCGCGTGCGCCCTCGCGGGCGTTCGCCGGGTCGAGCTGGTACGTGCGCCGATCGCCTTCGAGGGACGATTGCACGGCCTCGCGGAACGGTCCGTAGAGGGCTGACGCGTACTTCGCCGCGTAGCCGAGGATCGCGGTGTCCTGGTGACCGTGGGCATCGAGCACGTCGCGCACGGCGCGCACCTGGCCGTCCATCATGCCCGACAGTCCCAGCAGAGCCGACCCCGCGTCGGCCTGGGCGAGCGCCATAGAACGGTAACGCTGCAGGCTCGCGTCGTTGTCGACGCGCCCAGCCTCGTCGAGGACTCCGCAGTGGCCGTGGTCGGTGAACTCGTCCAGGCACAGGTCGGTCTGGACGACAAGCGCATCGCCCACCTCGGAGACAGCGACCCGCGTGGCGACGTTGAGGATTCCATCGGGGTCGTCTGCGCCCGAACCGGTGGCGTCCTTGTGCTCGGGGACGCCGAACAGCATGACGCCGCCGACACCGGCACGGGCCGCACCCAGGAGCGCGGACTTGAGAGAGTCGAGCGTGTGCTGGACGACGCCCGGCATGGAGGAGATCGCAATCGGCTCGCTCACCCCTTCGCGCACGAACATCGGCAGCACGAGCTCGGCCGGGTCCAGACGCGTCTGCGCCACAAGGTTCCGCCACGCAGGCGTGCTGCGGACGCGGCGAGGACGGATGCCGGGCACCGGCCCATCGGATGCGCTCATGCTGATTGCCTCCCCGCGTTCATCGTGCGCCTCCGAGCGGTGCGAGGCGGGCCGCGCCGCGATCGAGCAGCGATGCCGCGACACGGTCGGCGAGGTCGAGGGCGGAACGATCGGATTCGACGGCCTGGGTGTCGACCGCGGTGAGCTGTGTGGTCTCGTTCTGGGGCTCCCTGCTGGCTGATGCGGGCCCTTCCGGCGCGTAGACCGTCGCGGTCAGGGTGAGCACGCCGTCGTCGATGTAAGCGTGCGCGGCGATCGGCGCGGAGCACCCGGCCTCGAGAGCAGCCAGAACACCCCGCTCGGCCGCCGCGGCCAGTCGCGTGGCGGGGTCATCCACCGCTGCGACCCGATCGACGAGGGAGGCTGGGGCGTCCGCTCGTACTTCCAGGGCGAGCGCCCCCTGTGCAGGCGCCGTCGGCCAGGTGGCCAGATCCAGCAGCTCCGAAGCCTCACCCAGCCTGCCAAGGCGCTCCAGGCCTGCGGCGGCGAGCACCAGGCCGTCGACGCGTCGGTCGTCATCGGCGTCGTACAGGCGTCCCAGCCGGCGGTCGACGTTGCCGCGAATGCCGACGACCTCGAGATCCGGCCTCGCGGCGAGCAGTTGCGCCCGCCGCCGCGGTGAACCGGTGCCCACGCGTGAGCCCGGCGTGAGCCGGGCGAGGGTCACGCCGTCTCTCGTTGCCAGAGCGTCGCGCGCGTCCGCACGCACCGGCACTGCCGCGAGCCGGATGCCCTCGGCGGGCGTGGTGGGCAGGTCCTTGAACGAGTGCACGATCACATCGACCTCGCCTGCCAGCAGCGCGTCGCGGAGCGCGGAGACGAACACTCCGGTGCCGCCCAGAGACGCCAACGGCGCGGTCGAGCGATCGCCCTCGGACGTGATCGTGACCAGCTCGAACTCGCCGAGCTGCGCGGCCACGGCCGAAGTCTGCGCCACGGCGAGCGCGCTCGCCCGCGTTCCGACGCGGATCGGCGCTCCAGGCCTGAACACGGCGGTCATGGGGCGATCCCTGCGACGGCGGGCTTGAAACCCGCCCGGACGTTCTCACAGCACGCGGGGCGGCACACATCGAACCACGGACCGAGCGATGTCAGATGCGCACGATCGGCCACGGGCGTGGCATCCCGCCGCTCGACGACGAGATCCACGAGGCCCTTCACGAACGCAGGGTCGACGCCGGGCGTCGGCGCGCGAACGGCACGGATGCCTGCCTCCTGCGCGGCATCCATCGCCTCGGTGTCGAGGTCCCACAGCACTTCCATGTGGTCGCTCACGAAACCCAGCGGAACGATCACCACCGCTTCGACGCCGCGCGCGGGCAGTTCGCCGATGACGTCGCACACGTCGGGTTCCAGCCAGGGCTGGCTGGGCGGCCCTGAACGGGACTGGTAGACGAGCTCCCACCCGGTCTCGGCGGACTCGGGCACCGCTTGGGCGACACGTGCCATAACGACCCCTGCGACCGCTTCGTGCTGTGCGGCGTACGCGCCGCCCGGCCCGAAGTCCACGTCGCGGGGTCCGGAGCGCTGGGCATCCGAGAGCGGGATGCTGTGCGTCGAGAACAGGACCCGGATGCCGCTGGCCGGCACACCGTCGTCGATCAGTGCACGCACTGCTGCGGTCACCCCCTCGCTGAACGCATGGACGAAACCGGGGTGATCGAAGAACTGCCGCACTTTGTCGATCGTGACCGCCTCCTGGAGTCCCGTCGCATCGAGGACCCGGGCGAAGTCCTCTCTGTACTGGCGGCAGCTGGAGTACGAGCTGTAGGCGCTGGTCGCGATGGCCAGGAGCGTCGTGCGACCGTCGGTCGCGGCATCCTGGACCGCTTCCTCGAGATACGGGGCCCAGTTGCGGTTGCCCCAGTACACCGGCAGATCTATGCCGCGGGCGGCGAGCTCGCTCTCGATCGCCGCCTTCAGCACGCGGTTCTGCGCGTTGATCGGGCTCACCCCTCCGAAGTGCCGGTAGTGGTGCGCGACCTCCTCGAGCCTCTCGTCGGGGATGCCACGGCCGCGCGTCACGTTCCGAAGGAACGGGATGACATCGTCCTGTCCTTCGGGGCCCCCGAAGCCGGCGAGCAGGATGCCGTCGTACGCGACCGGCATCTGGACGTGCGGATCACCCGCCGCGGCGGCGGCGCTCGCGGCAAGCACGACCGGTGCAGCGGGCGAGAGGCTCGTCACGAGAGGACCTCCTCGAGTTCGTGCAGCTCGATGAGCCGACCGGTGAAGAACGGGATCTCTTCACGCACGTGGCGACGCGCCTCGGTGGCCCGGAGGTGACGCATGAGATCGACCAGTTCGATCGGATCGTCGGCCTCGAGCGCGAGGATCCATTCGTAGTCGCCGAGCGCGAAGGACGCGACCGTGTTGGACTGCACCTGCGGGAACTCCCGGCCCATCCGGCCGTGCTCGCCGAGCATGCCACGGCGCTCGTCCTCCGGAAGCAGGTACCAGTCGAGGCTGCGGACGAACGGATACACGGTGACCCACGACTTCGGCGCGAGTCCCCGCATGTACGCCGGAGCGTGGCTGCGGCTGAACTCTGCGTCGCGGTGCACACCCAGAACGTTCCATCGGGGCGCGAGCGACGCGAACGGCGCCGTACGGCGCAGCGACCGCAGGGCAGCCTGCAGCTGCTGGGCGTCGTCGCCGATCAACCACAGCATGACGTCGGCGTCGGCGCGCAGTCCCGAGACGTCGTAGATGCCGCGGAGGACGACACCGGCCGGCGCGAGTGCGTCGATCGCCGCGGCGAGTGGGGCGGTGTCGAGCGGACCCGGCGATGCGCCCGCGGGGCGAGCGAAGACCGCCCACAGCGTGTAGCCGAGCTGGCTCTGCGTCTCGTTCGTCATCGTCATCGTCATCCTTCCGCGCCGGTGGCGTTCATGCCGGTGCTGATCCGTTCGGTCGTGATCCGTGCGGCCGTGGCTCGTGCCGCCGGGATGATGGTGGCAAGCCCGGTCACCGAGGCCGCCTCCCCTACAACATCCTGACCGCTCGCGAGGGGGCTCGCTTCCAGGGTGCGCGTCCACGTGCGCAGGTCGATTGCGACGAGCCGCTCGATCCGCACACCTGCGATCGCTTGCAGGTCGGCCGATACCGTCGCCTCCGGGTCATCCGGCATCTCATCGTACGAGAGGCGCACTGCGTGCCGGTGCGCCGGCAGTTCGTCCGCGAGCCATTGCCACTTCGCCGAGGAGTGGGTGAAGGCACGCGCTCTGATGCCGTCGGCGCGTTCCTCGACGAGGGCGCCGGTGCCTCGAGGCGCGTCATCGAGGCCTCCCGCGTCGACGATCGCAGTCGCGACAGTGATCGTCCGCGTTCGCACACCCGCTCCGGCGACCTCCGCGGCTGCGCTGACCACGCGCCCGTCGAGTCGGTCACCGCTCTGGAGCCAGACTCCATCCGAGTCGAATCGCGTGACGCGCCGGCCCAGCAGGATCTCTGCGCCGGCAGCGCGGGCGTCCGCCTCGAGCGCCGTGGCCAGTCGGTGCACGCCGCCGCGAATCCCCGCGACTTGGGAGCCGGCGGGGCTCGCCGCGCGCAGCCGCTTCACCGCGGCGCCGAGTGAGCCGCTCTCACGCAGCGCCTGGCGCATCCCCGGCGAGGCACGCTCGAGTGGAAGCGCGTTCGGTGTGGTCGAGTACACGCCACGGACGACCGGAGCGACGAGGTGGCGGAGGATGCCCGCGCCCATGCGACGCCGAACGAGGTCGTCTACGGTCCGGTAGGAGTCGGGATGCCGCAGCGGCATGATCGCGTCGAGTCTCGCCCGCCACGCGGCGAGCATGCCCACGGCGCGCACGACGTCGTGCGCGCGCGGATCACCGGGGATGCCCAGCACGCTCGAGGCCGGCAGCGGGTGCGCGCGGCCGCGACGGCCGATCACCCACGCCGGTGACTCGCGCGGGCGGACGATGTCCGCACTCATTCCGAGCTCGCTCACCAGGGCTTGGACGCCACCCCCGCGCGTGGCGAACGACTCCGCGGCCGCATCGACCTCGACTCCCCCGATGCGGATCGCAGCAAGCTGCCCGCCGATGCGATCGGATGCTTCGATCACCGTCACCCGGACGCCGGAGCGGGCAAGGTCACGCGCTACGACGAGCCCGGCCACACCGGCACCGATCACGATGATCCGCGCGTCGGCGTGCGGTGTGCGCCGCGATGCCGGCTGCATCGAAGGCTCGCTCATGTCAATCCGCGGTCGTTCCGACCGAGGCCGCGCCGAGCGAAGTGTCGTGGACGAGCTTCACGATGCGCGTGAGCACGTCGGGATCGGTGTCCGGTGGCACGCCGTGGCCCAGATTGACGACGTGCGCCGGTGCCGACCTGCCGCGCTCCATCACATCCAGGACGTGGGCTTCGAGCTTCTCCCACGGGGCGGTGAGCCACGCGGGGTCGATATTGCCCTGCAGCACCACATCCCCCCCGAGCCGGCGCGAGGCCTCGTCCAGTGGGAGGCGCCAGTCCACGCCTACGGCATCCGCTCCGATGCCGGCCATCAGATCCAGGACGTCGCCGCTGCCGACTCCGAAGTGGATGATCGGCACGTCCAGCCCCCGCAGCGCGGACAGAGTTCGACGCGAGTGCGGTGCGACGCGGCGCTGGTAGTCGCTTCGCGACAGGGACCCGACCCACGAGTCGAACAGCTGCACGGCGCTCGCGCCCGCCTCCACCTGAGCCCGCAGGAATGCGCCTGACACGTCTGCGCACCAATTCAGCAGCTGGGCCCACGCGTGCGGGTCGGACACCATCAGGCTGCGCGCCCTCAGCTGGTCTTTCGATGGGCCGCCTTCGACCAGGTACGAGGCGAGCGTGAACGGCGCCCCGGCAAACCCGATGAGCGGCGTGTCACCGAGCTCGGCGACGGTGCGCGCGACGCCCTCGCGGATCGGCGCGAGCGAGTCCGGATCGATGGGCCGCAGGGCGAGGATGTCGGATGCTGTGCGGATCGGAGACTCCAACACCGGCCCCCGCCCCGGGACGATCTCGACCGCGACGCCCGCGAGACGCAGCGGAATCACGATGTCGCTGAAGAACACGGCCGCGTCGACACCATGCCGGCGCACCGGCTGCAACGTGATTTCGCTCGAGAGGTCCGGGTTCAGGCACGCGTCGAGCATGGCCGTGCCGACGCGCAGCTCCCGGTACTCGGGAAGGCTGCGCCCGGCTTGGCGCATGAACCAGACCGGGGTTCGCTCGGGACGCGCCCCGCGCAACGCCGTGATCAGCGCGGACGTGGCGGTGCGTCCGTCATCGAGCGGGTGTGACGCGAGGGAAGACATATCCACCATCCTCCCACCGGTGCGACTGCACGCGGCGCGGCGAAATCGGCGGTGTGAAATCCTGAGAACTCCCTGTGTGACTCCTGAGGAAGGCGCGTAGCCCGGTCCCTCACGCATTCCGTACCATAGGGGGGTGTTGCTCTGCGTCTCTGTGTCTCACCGAACGGCGGATTTCGACCTGCTCGAGCGCCTCTCCGAGGCCGTGACCGCGGGTGCGGCGACGACGCTGCTCGACGATGGACGTGCCGGCGGTGCGGTGCTCGTATCGACGTGCAACCGAATCGAGGCCTATCTCGACGTGCCGCCCGGTGCCGACTCGAGCGTCGCAGAGGCGACTGTTCGCACCCTGGCTGACCTCGCCGATGTTCCGCGCGACACGCTGCGCGACCGCGCCACACTGATGGTCGGTGCTCCGGCGCTGCACCATCTGTTCGCGGTGACGTCCGGACTCGAATCGGTCGCAGTGGGCGAGGAGGAGATCGCCGGTCAGGTGCGTCGCGCATATGAGACCGCGCGCCAGACGAAGTCGACGACCCCCGAACTGGACACGGCGTTCCAACGTGCAGCGAAAGTCTCGCGCGATGTGCGCGCCGCGACCTCGCTCGGCAAGACCGGTCGCTCGCTGGTGCAATTCGCCCTCCAGCTCGCCGGGACCCGCCTGACCGACTGGCGCCGCACGCGTGTGCTGATCGTCGGAACAGGCAACTATGCGGCCACGACCGTCGCGAGCCTGCGCAACCTCGGTGTCACTGCGCTCTCCGTCTATTCGCAGACGGGCCGCGCGGAGAACTTCGCCGAGCGTTATGGCGTGCGAGCGGAACACGAGCTTCGAGAAGCCATCGCCGCGGCCGACGTGGTCATCACCTGCACCAACACCTACTCGATCGCCACCGACGATATTCCCGACGATGCACGGCGGACGATCATCGACCTGGGACTGCCGCGCAACGTCGATCCCGCGGTCGGCGCGCTGTCAGGGATCGAGCTCATGGATCTCGAGCTCATCGCCACGCACGCGCGCCTTCCCACCCTGGCTCCGCACGCGACTGCACGAGAGCTGGTCTCCTCGGCGGCGGAAGCGTTCGCCGCCGAGCAGACGGCGGCACCCGCAATCGTGGCCCTGCGCACCCACGTATTCGATGCCCTCGACAGCGAGCTCGCCCGGCTCGCGTCGAAGTCGACCTCTGCCGAACAGGCGGCAGCCGTTGCCGAGGCACTCCGCCACTTCGCGGGTGCACTGTTGCACGGCCCGACCCAGCGTGCTCGCGATCTCGCCGCCGGCGGACGGGTAAGTCAGTTCGAGGCGGGCCTGGCGGCGGTCTTCGGGATCGACCCGGCGACGGGCGGTGCCAGCGTCACGCCGATACGGCCCAGAGCGGACGACTCGGACGCCGACGCGATCAGCCGCGCCTGATCGCTCAGTTCGTCGCAACGACCCCGTCGATCGCCCAGCCGCCGACCGAGGGGATCACGCTGTAGGCGTAGTGGTCTTCGTAGTCAACCGATTCGTCGGTCAGGTTGCCTTCGTCATCGAAGGTGCTGGAGTAGGTCTCGGACGTCTCGACCGTGATCACGTCCTCCTCCTGGGTGACGTCCGTGACGGCGAGCTGGTAGCCCTCGACCGAGTCGATGAACCCCTGCGACGCAGCAGTGAACGTCGCGCAATCGGGCAGCTCGAGCTGCGCACGGAACCTCTCGGTCGTCGCCTCGGTGAACTTGTCGCAGTCGGCTGTGCCCCAGGCCTCGTCGTAGAGCTCCACGACAGCAACTGCGCCCGCCTCCTCATCGCCTGAGGGCGCACCGCCCCCGCCGCCTCCCGCCATCCCGATCGCGATCGGGATGAACACGGAGGCGAGGATGACGATGCCGAGCAGGACGACGCCGACCACGACCCAGACGATCCACAGCTTGGACTTCTTGGGTTCGGTTGCCGCGATGAACCCACCCGACGGGTTCGGCCCCCCGGGAAAGCCACCCGGATACCCCGGAGGCGCGGAGGGCGGGTAGCCGCCCTCCACCGTCGTGGCTGTGTCGATCGCTTCGCCGGCCCCCTCAGTCGTGGGGTGAACTTCCGTCTCCGCGAAGCCGGAGTCTGGGGCTGCGGCATCCGGAGTCTGCACATGCTCTGTCCACTGCGCACCGTCCCACCAGCGGAGGGCGCCGCGTCCGTCGTCGTACCATCCGGGCGGTGTCGCCGTCATGCGCTCGTCCCTCTCGTGCCGTGGCCTCGGGGGCTTCGGTCGCACTGCGAGCCTATCCCGCGCACGTCCAGGGAGCGTTTCGTCCTCATCGGATGACGCGCGCGGGCACCGACAGGCGATAGCGTGACGCCCAAATGGACACCCTCGGCACCAACATCGTCTGGATCGTCGCGGCTCTGGTCGACCTCGCGATCAAGATCACCGCTCTCATCGTCATTCCGCGGCGCCGCAAGCCCACCGCGGCGATGGCGTGGCTGCTCGCGATCTTCCTCATCCCGTACGTCGGCATCCTGCTGTTCCTCCTGATCGGCTCGTTCCGGTTGCCCAAGAAGCGCCGTGACGAGCAGAAGAGAATCAACGAGTTGATCACCGATCGTGTGGCGGGCCGGAGCGAACCTGCTGAGGCAGCCGAGTGGCCGCGCTGGTTCCAACGCGTCGTCGACCAGAACCTCGAGTTGACTGCGCTGCCCGCCGTCGGAGGCAACAGCGCGAGCCTGCTGGCCGACTACCGGGGGTCGATCGACGCGATGGCGGCAGAGATCGATGCGGCGACGCGGTTCGTCCATGTGGAGTTCTTCATCGTGGCGTGGGACGACACCACGCGAGAGTTCTTCTCCGCGATGGAGCGCGCCGTCGCGCGCGGCGTGACCGTGCGACTGCTGGCCGATCATCTTCCCTCCGCCAAGATCGCCGGGAGCAAGGAGACCTTCGCGGAACTGGATCGCATCGGCGTCAGATGGTCGTGGATGCTGCCGGTCATGCCGTTCAAGGGCAAGTACCAGCGCCCCGATCTGCGCAACCATCGCAAGCTCGTTGTCGTCGACGGGCGAGTGGCGTTCATGGGATCGCAGAACCTCATCGCCCGTACCTACGATTCCCCCAAGAACATCAAGCGCGGCCTCCAGTGGCAGGAGCTCATGACCCGCCTGACCGGCCCGGTCGTGGCATCCGTCAACGCCGTCTTCCTCTCCGACTGGATGATCGAGACAGGAGAACTGCTGCTTGAGACGGAGCATGTTCCTGCCGCCGAACTTGTCCGTGACGCCTCGCCGGACGCGCTCATCTGCCAGGTCGTGCCGAGCGGGCCGGCGTATCCGACCGAGAACAACCTGCGGATGTTCCTCTCGCTCATCTACGGAGCGACCGAGCGCGTCATCATCACGAGTCCCTACTTCGTGCCCGACGAGGCGATGGTCTACGCGATCACGACCGCCTGCCAGCGAGGGCTGGAGGTGCAGCTGTTCGTCTCGGAGATCGGCGACCAGGGGCTGGTGTACCACGCGCAACGGTCGTACTACAGCGATCTGCTCGAGGCCGGCGTTCGGATCTTCCTCTACCCGGCGCCCTACATCCTGCACGCGAAGCACCTCTCGATCGACGACGACATCGCGTTCATCGGGTCGAGCAACATGGACATCCGCTCGTTCAGCCTCAACGCCGAGTCGTCGCTTCTCGTCCACGGGAAGTCCTTCGTCGCGGGCATGCGCGAAGTCGAACAGGGATATCGGGATGCCGGTCGCGAACTGACTCTCGAGGAGTGGCGTCGCGAACCACTGGGGTCCACCTTCTTCGACGGACTGGCGCGGCTGACCTCCGCGGTGAACTGACGCCGCCGGTCGAGCGCGGATCCGCGTGCTTCGGGAAGATGTCAAGGTCTCGTCCGCAACGGATCGTCCGAGTAATGTCGGCAACGGCCCGACCGCGCCGCACCGCTACTCCTGGAGGTTGTACATGAGCATCAATGACGACGACATCACCACCACCCACACGCCCGGTGGTGAAGGCCCCGCCGACGGCGGCGCCAACCCGGGCGGTCACGACGGTGGCGCCGACGGCTCCGCCGACGCAGGCGAAGGCGCCGCCGACGGCGGCGCCCACCCCGATGGTCACGACGGTGGCGCCGACGGCTCCGCCGACGCAGGCGAAGGCGCCGCCGACGGCGGCGCCAACCCCGACGGCCACGACGGTGGCGCCGACGGATCCGCTTGAACGAGCGCGTTGAGCGTGGGCCGGTTTCTCGGCCCGCGCTCGCGCGTTTGATCGGCATCCCCGCTGCCGATTTCGCCCGAGATCATTGGGGTGAACAACCGCTGCTCACGCGCAGTGGGACCGGCTTCGACGATCTGTTCAGCTCGCGCGCGGTCGATGAACTGGTTGCCGACCGCGCCACGCGGACGCCGTTCGTCCGTATGGCCGCCGAAGGCAAAGTGCTCCCGCCGGCGCTGTTCACGGCCTCCGGCGGCTTCGGCGCCGAAGTCGGCGACCAGCTCGACTCGGCGAAGGTGCTGCAGCAGTTCTCCGGGGGCGCGACCCTCGTCCTGCAAGGCCTCCATCGGAACTGGGAGCCGATCGCGACCTTCACACGGCAGCTCGTCTCCGACCTGGGGCATCCGGCACAGGTGAACGCCTACATCACCCCCGCGTCCTCGCGAGGGTTCGACCCGCACTACGACACTCACGACGTGTTCGTCCTCCAGATAGCAGGTGCGAAGCGCTGGACGATCCACGAGCCCGTGCACCAGCATCCACTCGCCGATCAGCCGTGGACGGATCACACCGAAGCCGTCGCCGCACGCGCGCGAACCGCGCCGCGGATCGACGCCGTCTTCGAACCCGGCGACGTGCTGTACCTTCCGCGAGGCTGGATCCATTCAGCGGTGGCTCAAGGGGGAACATCGATCCACCTCACGATCGGAGTGCGAGCCGCCACCCGGCACGACTTGCTCGCACAGGTGCTGACACACGCGGGTGAGGACCCCGAGCTGCGGCGCCCGTTGCCGCTCGGTGTGGACTTCACGGATGCGTCCACGATCGACGCGGATATCGCGGCGACGATCTCCGCTGCTCGTGCGCTACTGGTTTCCGCCGCCACTGACGGGACGATCGCCACCGCCATGCAGGGCGCGTTCCAGGGTGCTGTCCGGCCCGCCCCCGTGCGGCCTCTCGCGACGGTCGATCTCTCGACGGACCTCGACCCGACGGTGATCCTCCGATGGCGCGACGCCCTCCGCGGACGCATCGAAGACGACGACCGAGAGGTGCGGATCGTGCTGCCCGGCAAGACGATCGCGCTGCCTGCCGAGGCGTCCGCCGCGGTGCACGGCCTGCGCACGGCAGGCCACCCCGCCGGAGCACTGCCGGGATTGGACTCCGAATCTTCGCTTGTCATCTCGCGAAGGCTCCTTCGCGAGGCGGTCATCGTACCGAGGTGAGCGGCCGACAGTGAGCGCTACAGCCCTCCCGCCGACGTCGGGTCCGATGCAGGCCTGGCAGCCGTGCAGCGATCGTTCGCTCGAGCGCGGCGATCCGCTCGCGGGCACCGGCGGTTTCGGAGCCCGCTGGCTCCTCATCGAGATCGACGGGGCCTGGGGTGCGCGTGCCTTCTTCCAGTCACGACTGGATCCGGCGATCGGCCGTGCGCTGGTGCACCGGGCCGAGCTGGCCGGCATTCGGCCCGTCGCAATCCGGCCCTTCGGTCGCCGCGCCGATGAGCGTCGCCGGCAGCGGCGGTGGCGATGGGCGCTGGCCGACGCGCGCCCGGGTCTTGAATCGGTGCGATGGGGCGCGGTCGATGACCCCGCGGAACTCCTCGACCTTCCGCTCGACGGCACCGCCGGCATCCCGTCTGACAATCCCGTCGTGCTGGTGTGCACACACGCACGGCACGACCAATGCTGCGCCGTGCGCGGCCGATCGGTCGCGCGCGCGCTGCATACGGCGTTCCCTGAACAGACGTGGGAGAGCTCGCACCTGGGCGGCGACCGGTTCGCCGCCACGATGCTCGTGCTCCCGCATGGGCTCTACTACGGGCGGGTGACGACAGCGGATGCCGCGTCAATCGTGGATCGCTACCTGCAGGGTGAGGTCGTCGAGGAGTACTTCCGCGGGCGCAGTTCGCTGACCAACGTCGCGCAGGCGGCCCAGGCTTTCGCACGTTCGGCGACCGGCGATCTCCGCATCGTGGCGTTCCCGCCGCTGCTCGAGGAACGTGTCACGGCTGACACGTGGCGCGTGGACCTCGCCGACGAGGGTGAGCGGGTGACAGTCGTTCTGCGAGAGACGATGTCGGTCCCGCTGCTGAGCACCTGCGCTGCGACGCGGCCGAGCCCCGTGAGGGAGTTCACGCTCGAGTTGATCTCTCGGCGATCGGGCGTCCTGTAGAAGATGGCTGCGCAGGATCGCCGCGGGCGCGCTCTATTGTCGTGCCATCGCGACGCGGAGGCGCTCCTCGGGGTCGATCAGGTGGTCATGATCATCGTCGCCGAGATCGATCTGCACCCATCCGATCTTGCCGGTGAAGCGGCTCGTCTGCGGGGTGTAGTCGGCGCTGACCGCGGTGCCGGACTCGTAACCGACATCGGTGGTCTCATCCGCCGAGAAGACCATCGCCTGGGTGGCCGCGACGCGGCCGGTTCCGGCGGCTTCGCCGTCGTGGTAGAGCGTGACGCCGCCACCCTTGCCCAGACCGCCGCCGTCGTACGCGAATTCCATCCGCACCTGATGCATGCCGGCGGGAAGCACACGGTCTGCGCGTGTCTTGAACTCCTGGATGCCGAGCACGTTGTAGACGAACGTGACCGTACCCTCCGCGATGTACAGGCTCCAGCCTCCGAAGCGACCGCCCTGGGCGATGATCACTCCGTCCGCACCGCCATCGGGGACGACGATCTCGGCGGTGACCGAGAACGACTTGTTCTTGATGCTGACGACGCTGTTCTCAGATAGGCGTCCCATACCCGAGTAGAGCATCTGGGTTCTGCCCTGGATGAGGGTCGGTCGGCCGGCGATCTCGGGCGTCGCCCGTTCGATACCACGATCGTCGATCGGCAGCACGTTGTACTTCGTCGCCTCGATGAGCCAAAGTCGCTGCAGCTTGGCGAGGATCTCCGGATGATCGGCGGCGAGGTCGACGGCCTGGCTGTAGTCCGTGCTCGCGTCGTAGAGCTCCCACAGATCATCGTCGAAGGCGGGAAGCGCGCCACCGACCATCACCCACGGAGTGCGGTGTTTCGTGACGGCGCTCCAGCCTTTGTAATACAGACCCCGATTGCCGAACATCTCGAAATACTGCAGATCGTGCTTCTCCGGTGTATCCGGCTCGTCGAACGTGTACAGCATGCTCGTGCCCTCCATCGGCGACTGCATCACACCGTTGACGAAGGTCGGCTCAGGAAGGCCCGCGGCCTCGAGGATCGTGGGCGCGACGTCGATCACATGCGTGAACTGACTGCGCTGGCCGCCTTGCTCGGCGATTCCCTCTGGCCAATGCACGATCGTGCCGTTGCGGGTGCCGCCCCAGTGCGATGCGACCTGCTTGGTCCACTGGTAGGGCGTGTCCATCGCGTGTGCCCAGCCGACGGCATAG
>Ga0190265_10000867_pt1 | contig 19990 bp, 23 predicted proteins | sample Popmic124T_FD_133135 | JGI IMG/M metagenome (GOLD analysis project Ga0190265, IMG submission 133135) | Populus adjacent soil microbial communities from riparian zone of Indian Creek, Utah, USA - 124 T | ecosystem: Environmental > Terrestrial > Soil > Riparian zone | place: USA: Utah | collected...
CACACCGCCACCGCAACCACGCCCTGCCACACTGGCTCCAGCACTACAACCACCAACGACCACACAGCTCAATCGGAGACCAACCCCCGATCAGCCGCGTTCACAACCTCCTTAGGCAGGACAGCTAGGAGCGGCTGTCCAAGATGGCGGCCAACGACGCCACGGTCACCTCGCCGCCGAGGGTGGGCATTCGCTCACCCGTCGGCAGCGAGGTGCTTTCCCGGGGGGTGGTGACGCTCTGGCTGAGCGTCATCGTCCTGATCCCGCTCGCGGCCGTCGTCGAGCACTCGCTGCAGGACGGTCTCGGCGAGTTCTGGGAGGCGATCACCGAGCCGGAGGCGATCGCCGCGATCAGGCTGACGGTGATCTCGTCGCTGATCATCGTCGCGATCAACGCGGCGATGGGGACGCTGATCGCCTGGGTACTTGTTCGCGACGAGTTTCCCGGCAAGCGGATCGTCAACTCGCTGATCGACCTGCCGTTCGCGCTGCCGACGATCGTCGCGGGGCTGACGCTGCTGGCGCTCTACGGCGAGAACAGTCCGATCGGGGTCAGCATGGCCTACACGAAGGCGGCGGTGGTGCTGGCGCTGCTGTTCGTGACGCTGCCGTTCGTGGTACGGGCGGTGCAGCCGGTGCTGCTCGAGGTCGATCGCGAGATGGAGGAGGCGGCCGCCTCGCTCGGGGCCTCTCGCAGGCGCATCTTCCGCAGTGTCTTGCTGCCTAACCTGACGCCGGCGATCGTCGCGGGCTGCGCGCTCGCGTTCGCGCGTGCGCTCGGTGAGTACGGCTCGCTGGTGTTGATCACCGGCAACGTTCCGTTCGACACGCAGGTCGCCTCGGTCTACATCTTCGGGCGCATCGAGAGCGACGCGCCCGCCTCGGCGGCGGCGGTGTCGGTGCTGTTGCTGTTCCTGTCCGTCCTGGCGCTGATGGCGCTCAACCTGATCTCGAAGTGGAGCAGCCGGCATGCGCGGTGACAGGCGGAAGCGCCCGGCTCGGCCGGGTGCGCCTGATTCGGCTCACCGCGTCCAGCGCTACGGGCTGCGCGTCGCCGCGGTCGGTTACCTCGCCGCGCTACTGATCGTCCCTGTGGCGATCATCTTCGTGCGCACCTTCGAGGACGGCCTGGGCCCGCCGATCGACGCGATCACGAGTCCGGAGGGGCGGCACGCCTTCTGGCTGACGCTCGTCTGTGTGGCGGTTGCGGTGCCGCTCAACACGATCTTCGGCGTCCTTGCCGCGCTCGTGCTCGTGCGCCAGAAGTTCCGTGGCAAGGCGATCGTCAACACCCTGATCGACCTCCCGTTCGCGATCTCGCCGGTCGTGATCGGCCTCTCGCTGCTGCTCGTCTACGGCATCGACGGCTGGATCGGCGGCGACCTCCAGGAGGCCGGAATCAAGGTGATCTTCTCGACGCCGGGGATGATTCTCGCGACGATCTTCGTCTCGCTGCCGTTCGTCGTGCGCGAGACGATGCCCGTGCTGCAGGAGGTCGGCAACGAGCAGGAGCAGGCGGCGAGCACGCTCGGCGCCTCCGGATGGCAGACGTTCTGGCGCATCACGCTGCCGTCGATCCGCTGGGGCGTGACCTACGGCGTGATCCTCGCGACCGCGCGGGCGCTTGGCGAGTTCGGCGCCGTGAGCGTCGTCTCGGGCCGGATCTCCGGTGAGACGGAGACGCTGCCGCTATTCGTCGAGAAGCAGTTCGCGAACTTCGACTTGGCCGGGGCGTACGCCGCGGCTATCGTGCTGGCACTGATTGCGCTGGCGGTGCTGCTAAGCATGAACCTGTCCAGGCGTAAAGAGAGGAGCGCGTGATGGCCGCGACGGAGGGCATGGGCATTACGGTCGACGGAGTCGAAAAGCACTTCGGCGACTTCGAGGCGCTCAAGGGGGTGTCCGTTGCAGTGCCGAACGGCTCGCTGACCGCGCTGCTCGGGCCGAGCGGCAGCGGCAAGTCGACGCTCCTGCGCGTGATCGCCGGGCTCGATCAGCCCGACGGCGGCTCGGTGCGGATCGCCGGCCGCGAGGTGACGGGCGTGACGCCTCAGAAGCGCGGCGTCGGCTTCGTCTTCCAGCACTACGCGGCCTTCAAGCACATGACGGTCGCGCGCAACGTCGGCTTTGGGCTGAAGATCCGCAAGCGGCCCAAGGAGGAGATCGCCGCCAAGGTGGACGAGCTGCTGCGGCTGGTCCACCTCCAGGGATTTGCCCACCGCTACCCCTCAGAGCTGTCGGGAGGCCAGCGCCAGCGGATGGCGTTGGCCAGAGCGCTCGCGGTGGAGCCGGAGGTGCTGCTGCTCGACGAGCCCTTCGGCGCGCTAGACGCGACGGTCCGCAAGGAGCTGCGCACGTGGCTGCGCCGGTTGCATGAGGACGTCCACGTGACGACGATCTTCGTCACCCACGACCAGGAGGAGGCGATGGACGTCGCCGAGCAGATCGTGGTGATGAACGACGGGCTGATCGAGCAGACGGGCAGCCCGCGCGATCTCTACGAGAGCCCGGCGAACGCCTTCGTGATGGGCTTCGTCGGCGAGGTCAACCGGATCGGCGAGAATCTCGTCCGCCCGCACGACATCGAGATCCTGCTCGAGCCGGACGGGACCTCGCAGGAGGGTCAGATCGAGCGCGTGGCGCACCTCGGCTTCGAGGTCCGCGTCGAGCTGGTTCTCGACGACGGTCGGCGGCTGGCGGTGCAGACGACGCGCCAGGACGCCGAAGAGCGCGAGCTCGAGGCGGGACAGATCGTCTACCTGCGGCCCGACCGAGAGCGCAGGTTCGCCACCGCCTAGTGGCAAGCTCTTGGCCGGCGGCTAGCGGCGCTGCCAGGCCGATGGGTCGCGCGTGAGCGAGGCGACCTGCTTCGGCAGCTTTCCGGCCGCCACCTCGGCGAGCGTGACGTGCTCGAGCACGTCACGCAGGCTGGCGCGCAGCGCGATCCAGACGTCACGTAGCGCCTCGGCGTTGCCCGCGTAGTCGAGGTCCTCCGGCTTCTCGCCGCGGACGCTCGCGAGCGGACCATCGGCGGCGCGGATCACGTCGGCGATGCTCACCTCGGAGGCGGGCTGGGCGAGCCAGTAGCCGCCGTCGGGCCCGCGGCGGCTGTTGACCAGTCCCGCGACGCGTAGGTCGACGAGGATGTTCTCGAGGAACTTCAACGGGATTCCTTGCGCGTCGGCGATCCGCTCCCCTTTGAGCGGGCTCGACGAGTCGCCTCCGTTGGCGGCGAGCTCGATGGCGGCGCGAACGGCGTAGTCGGCCTTGGCGGAGACGCGCATGGGGGTGGCATTCTCCACCAGACCGTGTCTAGAGTGTTCAGCGATGCACGCGTTGTTGCTCTTCGTAGTCGTGCTGGCGCTAGCGTGGCCTGTCTCAGCGGTCGCCGCTCCGCCGCCAGCTGGAACCGCCGCGACGGCGACCGTCCAGGTCGGCGCCTTCTTCTTCCGTCCCGGCTACTCGCGGATCGAGCCGGGCGACACCGTCACCTGGAACGTGCTGAGCGGCTCGCCGCACACGGTTACGTCTCGCACCGGTGCGCCGGAGGCGTTCGGCTCGGGCGAGCTGCTTGCAGGCGGCACGTTCTCGCGTGCCTTCCCGACCGCCGGTCGCTATCCGTACCACTGCACGATCCATCCGCAGATGCGCGGAGTGGTCCAGGTCGGTCCGGACACCGTCGCTCCCGTCGTCGCCAAGCCGAAGGCGAAGGTCGGCAAGAAGAGCGTGCGGCTCGCGTTCCGGCTGTCCGAGGGATCGAAGGTCTCGGCTACGGCGACGTCGATCACGTCGCCCAACACGAAGCCGCGTCGCACCAAGGCGAAGCGACTGCAGGACGGCAAGCGCTCGCTGACGATCAAGCGCGCCGGCCTGAAGCCGGGCGTCTACCGCGTCGTGATCTCGGCGCGTGATCCCGAGGGCAACGTCGGCAAGGGCAAGACCGCCTTCAAGATCCTCCAGCCGCGCCGCTAGTCGCGACTCCGGAACAGCGCCGTCACGAGCTCAGGAGATCTCGTCGACGTGGCGGACGTTGGCTACGTCGTCGTGCTCGTGGCTCGGATCACCGTCGAACCACGCCTCGAGGATCTCCCCGAGCAGCGCTGCACTTGTCGTGCGCAGCGACAGGGCGAGCACGTTGGCGTCATTCCAGCGCCGTGCGCCCCGGGCTGTCTCGGCGTCGCCGCATAGCGCTGCACGGATGCCGGGAACCTTGTTCGCGGCTATCGAGGCGCCAGTTCCCGTCCAGCAGCAGACGATCGCCTGATCCGCACGGCCCTCGGCGACGTCACGAGCGGCAGTCTCGCTGGCCCAAGCCCAGCCGTCGCGCTCGCCATCCGCCAAAGCGCCGTGCGCTATCGGCTCATGGCCACGGCGGCGCAGCTCCTCGATGACCGTGTCGGCAACACCGGTCCGCTCATCGGCCGCTACGGAGATCCTCACCGGGCGAGGGTACCGCCAGCGCTTTCCGGAACAGGCGAGATGGCTGGATAGCCTGCTTGCTTCGATTGAACGGTTGTGGGTGCATTGGGACGACCAAGCTTCCAAACGGCTGCTAGAGGGAAGCGTTTAGCGCTTCAGGCGAGCGCGACGGCTGTCCCGAATGGGGGCACCCTGGACGGTGCGACCGCTGGCGCGAGCGACGTAACGGCCGAACGGGAGCCGGCGCCGCACGCGTACGCGGGTGACCTTGCGCTGTCCGTTGGCGAGCTTGAAGCGGCGGCTCGTCCCGACGACCTTGCCGCGGTGGCGCAGCACGACCTTCACGCGTCGCACCGCCACGCCGCGCGCCCGTACGGCAACGCGCACGTGTGGGCCACCCTTGCGCGCGCGTCGCAGTCCGCGTGGCTTGCCGACGATCAGCCGCGCCTTGGCGGCCATCCCCACCCCGGCTCCCGAGATCGGCTCACGCACGGGTAGTGCCACCTCGACACGCTGGAGACTCGCGACGCCGGTGCTGCGTTGGAGGCCGTAGAGGGTGGTGCCGGAGGCCACCTGGAGGCGGTAGCGCGACGCCGGCGTGGCGTGGACCGCGATCGGCTCCAGGGTCCGCTCGACGGTGTGCTGTTGGCCGTCGAGGACCACAGGGATCGGCGTCACCTGATTGCCGAGCACGCGGTTGGCGCGACTGTCGACGACTTGGGCGTAGAGGTGCGTCTTCGCGGGGGTCGCGGTGCCGGAGTAGGTGATCGCCACGCGCGGCGGGCCCACGAGCTCGCGCTCCGCTTGCGCGGGGGCGATCGCCACGTTGACCGCCTCAGCCGCGGGTGTAGCGGCGATCAGCGCCCCGACGCCGACCGCCGGGGAGCCGGGGCTGACCGACAGTGTGCCCGCGCCGTTCCCGCGCAGCGCCGGTCGCTGGGCGAGCGGAAAGGCGGACGACGACCTGACGCGCCCATCGTCGGCGATCCACTGGAACGCCGGTCCTGTGAAGATGCGCTGGCGCTTTACGTGCGCCTGCAGCCAGCGGATCACCGCGCCCTCCACGAATCCCGCCGGGCCTTGGCTCGTGGTGCAGATGCCGTGGCCGCCGCAGAACCAGATCATCCGCAGTGGCACGCCGTTGCGCTTCAGAGCGGTGTAGTTGTCGATCCCCTCTTGCAGCGTGAAGAGCGTGTCGACGGTGCCCTGGACGATCAGCGTCGGCACCTTGATCCGCGAAGCCAGGCGGTCGATCCCGCGCTCGTTGAAGAACTGGATCGTCTGCTGGGAGAACGCGCCCGTCGTGACGCCCTCGTTGAACGCCTGAATGATCTGCGGGTCGAGGTTGCCGTTGTCCGCGCCGCCGAGGCCGCCAGTGACCGAAGACGATCCGGCCGCGATCAGCAACGAGCCCCAACCTTGCTTGACCGCGGCGTCGCGATAGAGGCTGCGCAGCAGCGAGTGCCATGCGATCGTCGGAGCGATCGCGTCGATCCGCTTGTCGATCGCCGCGGCGACGAGCTGGATCGCGCCGCCGTAGCTGACTCCGCTCATTCCCATGCGCGGATCGCCCGGCTTGTCGAGCGCAGCCTCCGGCTGAGCGGCGAGCCAGGTGATCAGCACCTGCACGTCGCGGCCCTCGAACTGCGGCGAGTCGACCTTCGCCTGGCCGCCTGACTTGCCGAAGCCGCGGGCGTCCCAAGTCAGGACATTGAAGCCGGCGCGGCGCAGCGGCCCGACGCCGGTGTTGCCGGTAACGGGGTCGGATGCGGCGTTCGGATCGGTCTCGCCCTCGCCGCCCCAGCCGTGGCCGACGAGCACCGTGGGGGCCTTCTGCCCAGCGGCCAGTCCGACGGTCGGGAAGAAGTGGGTCGATATGGCCGTGCCGTCGAACGAAGTGACCGTCGCGTCGCGCGCGGCCGCGGGCGACGCCAGAGCCAAGAAGGCGGTCAGGGTCACGCACCACGCTGCGACTCGGCTCGGCATCCGTCTAGATGGCTACCCGACCGCCCTACTCTTCAAGCATGCCCGAGCTGCCCGAGGTCGAGATCGCGGCGCGGCGGCTGACTTTGGCGGCGGCGGGCGCCACCGTCGAGTCGGCGCTCGCGCCCGGCATGGTGACGATGAAGACGTTCGACCCACCGCTAGATGTGCTGGTCGGCAGGACGCTCGACGGCGTTTCGCGGCGGGGCAAGCTGTTCAAGGTGAGGTTCGGGGATCTCGTGTTGCTCGTGCACCTGATGTCGGCCGGACGGCTGCAGCTCTGGGACAAGCGGGCGTCGTTGCGTGACAAGGCTTCGCGCCTGCTGCTGCGCCTGGACGGTGACCGCGAGCTGCGGCTGCGCGAGTTCGGCACCCAGCAGCGGGCATGGGCGAAGCTGCTCCCCGTGGCTGAGGTCGAGCGGGACGAGGCCGTTGCCACGCTGGGGCCCGAGGCGTGGCCCGCCCCACCGCCAGAGGAATTTGCCGCGCTGATCGATCGGCCACACCACCTCCACCCGCTGCTGCGCAACCAGCGCGCGATCGCCGGCATCGGCCGCTCGTGGGTCGACGAGATCCTCTGGACGGCACGGCTGTCACCGTTCAAGAAGGGCTCCGACCTGGAAGGCGACGAAGTGGAGCGGTTGCGCGCGGCGATCGACGACCGCCTCGGCGCCGCCCTCGAGCACTACGAGCAGGTGATCGGGCCCACGGTCCCCGACAAGCTGCCGCTGCCGCTCGAGGTCCACCGTCGCCAGGGCGAACCCTGCCCACGTTGCGGCGCGACGTTGGAGGCGATCCACTTCAAGGACTACGTCATGTCCTACTGCCCCGAAGAGCAGACCGGAGGTCGCGTGCTCAAGGACCGCCGCCTGTCACGCCTGCTGAAGTAGCGCGGCGCGCGGCGTCAGCTCCTGGTCCTCGCCCGCGACTCGCTTTTGAGGCATGCTTCCGCGGCTCTTCCGACCCGCGAAAGGACCTCATGACAGAAGGCGACAAGGCACCCCACGTCGAGCTCCAGGATCACGACGGCAACACCGTCAAGCTCACCGACTTCGCCGGCCAGACCGTCGTCCTCTACTTCTACCCGCGTGCCGACACGCCAGGCTGCACCACCCAGGCCTGCGGCATCCGCGACCGCCACGGCGAGTATGCCGCGGCCGGCGCCTCGGTCCTCGGGGTCTCGCCAGACGAGCCGCCTGCCCTACGCAAGTTCGTCGACAAGCACGGCCTCGACTTCACCCTGCTCGCCGATCCGGAGCATGCGGTGGCGGAGAGCTACGGCGTCTGGGTCGAGAAGTCGATGTACGGCAAGAGGTACATGGGCGTCCAGCGCGCGACGTTCATCATCGATGGCGACGGCAAGCTCGCCAAGGTGTTCCCGAAGGTCTCGCCCAAGACCCACGACGACGTGGTGCTCGAGGCGCTAGGCGAGCTGTCAGTGGCCGGGTAGGATCGGCGGGTGCCCGCGTTCCGTGCCCTCGGCATCGCGCTGTTCGCGGGGCTCCTGCTCGTCCCAGCCGCTCATGCGAGCTTCCCGTCGTCGATCGAGACGACCGTCGCCCCGGGTGGCAACGCGTCGATCGCGTCGCCGACCCTGTCGCCGACGATGAAGTCGGCGACCGTGGACGTCGCGCCCGCGGAGCCCGACCAAGAGCAGTTCTTCGAGAACATGCAGGTCGTCCTGTCGCTTCAGCCGACGCCCGGCAAGCGGCTGCTGATGTGCATCGGGCTCTACATCAACGTGGCTCACGGCATCGACGAGAGCGTCGAGCTCCAGTTCCCCGAGCAGGTCCACCCGCTCGCGGTGCTGCTGCTGTCGTCATGCCTGGAGCTGGCCGCGCAGATCGACCGGGCCGCGCAGCAGGCGCCACCGGCCGCGACGTCGGCCGCGGCCAAGTGCCGTCGGATTGCGACGCAGATCGGCGCGAAGTTCACGCGCGTGGGTCGTAGGTACAGGGCGACGATCGAGGGAACCCCGACCAAGCTCAAAAAGCGCGGCCGGCTGAAGGTGACGTGCAAGCGCAAGGCGGCGGGCTTCACCATGAAGGTTCGGCCCACCGCCAAGCGCAAGTCGCTGCGCAGCGTCGTCGGCCCGCGCCTGCGGGTGGGCGTCTACAACCCGCTTGACGCGAAGGACTCCGGGCGATTGAAGGTCACCTTCCGCCGCTGACGTCGATCTTGTTGCGACCGCGATCGCCCGGGCGTGCGCCGGCGATCGGGGCCGCGCGTCAGAGGATCTCGAGCACCCGCTCGACGGGACGGGCCAGCACAGCCCGCTCGCCGTTGACAACGATCGGGCGCTGCAGCAGCTCGGGCCGCTCGGCCATCGCCGCCACGATGTCGTCGTCACTCGCGTTCGCGAGATCGCTCGCGCCGTCCTCGCGCATCCGCAGCGCCGCGCCGGCGCCGATGCCTGCCTTGGCGAGCAGCCCACGGATCTCAGGCTCGGTCAGTCCCTCCACGTGATACTCGACGCGCTCGAAGTCGATGCCCCGCTCGGCCAGCAGCGCGGCGAGCTTGCGGCAGGTCGTGCAGGTCGGCTTCTCGTAGACGAGGATCCCCACGGGTGGGAACCTATCGCGGGCGTTCCGCCCTCGACCAGGAGGAGCAGCGATGAGCGAGTACGAGCAGATCAAGTACGAGCGCCGAGGGCCGGTGGCGATCGTGACGATCGACCGGCCGGAGCGGATGAACGCGATCGGGCCGACGACGCACCTCGAGCTCGTCGAGCGGATCGCGGCGCTGCCGCAGCCGGCGATCCGCACCGACCACGAGGCCGTAGTGCGCGGCTTCGGCCGTCCGCTCGAGACCCCCGAGATCCTCGAGGGGCTGCGCCAGTTCAACGAGCGCGACCACCCCGATCGCCGCGATGGCGACGCCGCCACGCCGGGCATTGCCCGGCCGCTGACCTCCGGCTGAGCGTAGCCACGGCGCGCTCCCGACTCGTAGTCTCCGCGGCGTGCCGGCACAGGCGACCATCGGCGACTCGTTCCGCTCGTTCTTCGACGCGGTCGAGCAGTTCTTCGAGGGGTTGGCCGACGTCCGGCTCGGCTCGTTGCTGCTGGCGCTGCTCTGCTTCACCGTCTATCTGACGTTCCGGGCGCGCGCCTCGTACAACATCCTGCGCGCCGCCTACCCGACCGAGCACATCGACTTCACGAAGATCTGGGGGGCCTATTTCGCCGGTTACGGCTTCAACGCCGTGATCCCCGCGCGCGGCGGCGACGTCGTGCGGCTGTTCCTCACCAAGATCTCGATTCCGCGTTCCAGCTATCCGGCGGTCGCGGCGAGCTTCGTCGTCGAGGCGATCTTCGACGTGGCGATGGGGGTCCTGATCCTCACGTTCGCCTTCAGCCAGGGCGTCTTTCCAAAGCCGCCGGACTTCGCGAGCCTTAACGCCTTCGACCTCTCGTACCTCGCCTCGCATCCGCGCTTCACGCTCTTCCTGCTGACGGCCCTGGCGGTCGCGGCGCTGTTCGCGTTCGCTTACTTCTCCGTGCGCGTGCGAGCCTTCTGGGAGCGGGTCCGCCAGGGCCTGACGATCGTGTTCGATCGCGAGCGCTACCTCCGCGAGGTGTTCGCGGTCCAGTTCGTCGGCTGGCTGTTCCGCTTCGCCGCCTTTTGGTTCCTGCTCGAGGCGTTCAACGTCGGCGGCTCGGTAGAGAACGTGCTTCTAGTTCTTGGCGTCAACGCCGTGTCCGCGGCCGTGCCGTTTACGCCACAGGGCGCCGGCGTGGCCCAGGCGCTGCTGGTCAGGGTCTTCGCCGGCACCGCCCCCGCCGCGACCGTGGCCGCCTACTCGGTAGGCCAGCAGGTCGCGATCGGCGTCCTCACCTTCGGCATCGGCTTCGCCGCGCTCGCCTTCATCTTCCGCCTGCGCAGCTTCAAGGAAGTCGTCGCGCGCGGCCGCGAGGACCGCGCCGCCGAGCGAGCCGGCGGCTAGGTGCCGAAGCCCTCGCGGGCCTCGCGGATCAGAGCCACGGCCTCGGGGAAAAGGCGGGTCATCGCCGTCCGGACCTCCTCGGCCTGCTGCTCGGCGTTGCCCTGCAGGTTGAGACGGTCGATGCCAGCGACCGTCATGTCGACAGCGAGCTTGATCGCGTTGTCTGCCCAGGCGACCTTCTGAGCGCCTTGCATCTGCTCGGCGATCTCCGCCATGCGTCGCCGCAGCTCGTCGGGGTCGCCGAACAGTCCGCCGAAGGGATCCTCTGAAGCCATGGCTCCGATTCTAGGCGTCGGGGGTCGAAGCGGGAGTAGGCTGCCTGGCCGTGGCGCTTCCAGCCCCCTCGAAGAAGTCGGCGACGCTGGTCACCGGTGCATCGTCTGGCATCGGCGCGGACATCGCCCGTGCGCTGGCTCAGCGCGGGCACAACGTCGTCCTGGTGGCGCGCCGGAAGCAGCGCCTCACCGAGCTCGCGGAGGAGCTGTCGAGCGCTCACGGCGTTCGCGCCGAGACGATCGGGTGCGATCTTCAGAAGCCGCGCGCCCGCAAGCGGATGCTGGAGGAGCTCGGTGAGCTCGGGCTCCAGATCGACGGGCTGGTCAACAACGCCGGCTTCGGCACGGCGGGCCTCTTCCAACGGCTCGACGGCGATCGCGAGGCCGAGCTGGTGCGGCTCAACTGCGAGGTCGTGGTTGCGCTCTGCGGCCACTTCGTCCCTGAGATGGCCGAGCGCGGTCAGGGCGCCGTGCTCAACGTCGCCTCGACGGCGGCCTTCCAGCCGCTGCCGACGATGGCGACCTACAGCGCCAGCAAGGCGTTCGTCCTCGCGTTCACCCAGGCGATCGGCGCGGACCTCCACGACACCGGCGTCAGCGCTACCGCGCTCTGCCCGGGGCCGGTGCGGACCGAGTTCGTCGAGGTCGCGGCGCTCGAGAAGGAGGCGAGCGTGCTGCCCGAGTTCGTGTGGGTCTCCTCGCCGGACGTCGCCGAGGCGGGCGTGCGCGGGATGGAGAACGGCAAGGGCGTTGTGATCCCCGGCGCCGTCAATCGCCTGACCTCGCTCGGCGGTCAGCACGTCCCGCGCAGCCTGCTGATGGCGGCCGCGCGGCGGGTCTATCGACTCGGCGAGAGCTAGCCCGGCGAGCGCTGGGACCGCCCCGCGTGAAAGCATCCCCGCCCGTGTCGAACCAAGAACAGCTCGAATGGGAGCGGCGCTGGGCGAAGCCGGCTGCTCTCTCCGCCTTCCTCGCGGTCGCATTGCTGATCGCCGGCAACGTCTTGCGGCAGGCGGTCGCCCTCTCGGACAACCCCGACGACGAGCGCGAGCTGCTGATCGCGATCCACGACAACGCGGGCGCCTTCATCGCCTCGTCGATCGTCCAGGCGCTGAGCTTCGTCGCCCTGATCGGCGCGCTTTGGTACCTCGGCAACGCCGTCGTGGCGCGCCGACCCGCGCTGCCGCGCGTGATGCTCTGGCTCGCCGTGATCGGGCCGGTGCTGCTGGCGATCGCGAAGGTCGTCTCCGATCTGGCCCGGATGGACAAGGCCGACGAGTTCGTCGCTTCGGGACCGCAGACGGTCGATCGGGCCGAGGACCTTCTCGACGGCCTTGGCGTTGCCGCGGCCGCCATCGGCTCCGCGGGGACCCTGGCGCTCGCGATCGCGCTCGTGTTCATCAGCGTCAACGCCATGCGCGTCGGGCTGCTCACTCGTTTCATGGGCGTGGTCGGCGCGATCATCGGCGTCCTCTACGTGCTGCCGATCCTCGCGGGTCCGCTGCTCGTCCAGATCTTCTGGCTCGGCGCGCTCGGCGTGCTGTTCCTCGGTAGCTGGCCCGGCGGACGGGGCCCGGCGTGGGAGACGGGCGAGGCGATTGAGTGGCCGTCTGGAATGGCACGCCGGGGAGAGCTGGACGATCCCCAGGGCGACGTGACGCAGCCGCCTCCCGCCGAGGCCGAGCCCTCGGCCGCAGACGGGAACGGCGATCCCGGTGGCCGGTCGCGCTCCTCGCGCAAGCGCAAGCGGCGCTAGCACTCAGACGGCGCCGGCCGCCTCCGCCACCTGGCGGTAGGCGGCGGCTGGATCCGGCGTGCCGAGGATCGACGAGCCGGCGACGAACAGCGTGGCGCCCGCGGCGGCAGCCCGCCGGGCGGTGGCGGTATCGATGCCACCGTCGACCTCGAGTGGCGTCCCCTTCGGGATGCGTTCGTGCAGCGCGGCGATCTTCGCGTCCGACGTGGGGATGTACGGCTGACCGCCCCAGCCGGGGTCGACGGTCATGCAGAGCAGTAGGTCATAGGCGCCAGCGAGCGCGTCGATCGCAGAGGCAGGCGTTCCCGGGTTGAGGGCAAGACCGGCGTTGCAGCCGGCCTCGCGAATCGCGTGCAGCGCGTAGTGGACGTTCGGTGTCGCCTCGAAGTGGACGGTGATCGAATCGGCTCCGGCGCTGGCGAAGTCGTCCACCCGGCGCTCGGGACGCTCGACCATCAGGTGGACGTCGATCACTCCGCCCGCGTCGTGCACCTGATCGCGCAGCGCGTCGACGATCAGCGCGCCGATCGAGATCGGCGGGACGAAGTGGCCGTCCATCACGTCGACGTGGATCACGCGCGCGCCGGCGTCCATCACCTCGGCCACCTGCTCGCCGAGGCGGGCGAAGTCGGAGGCGAGGATCGAGGGGGCGACGCGGCGGTCTTGGAGCAGCTGCTCGTTCACGGCAGCGCGACGCTACCGGACCGGGCCGACCGAGACACGAGGACGGGGCCCCGCCGGGCCCCGTCCGTACCTCCCAGGCGCTCTGGAGTTACGCCTGTCGCTGGTCCTGAAGTGGCGACTGCGTCTGATTCTCGGGCGAGTCGGAGTCGGGCTTCGACCTGCGCTTGACGACCTCGCACGAGCCGTTGGCGTTCTCCGGCGTTGCGTCGACGATCACGTCGTACTGGTCGGCGCGCACCTTGTCGTTGCCCTCGCCGCATGTGATCCGGTCGGCCTCCCCGTCGCGGACGTTGAAGCGGTCGTTGCCGTTGCCGCCGTCGAGCGTGTCGCCCTCCTGGTCGCCGGGAGAGGCCACGTCGACGCGGGCGAGTGCCCACAGGACGTCATTGCCGTCGCCGCCGTTGACCGTGTCACGGCCGATGTTGGCGAACATCGTGTCGTTCCCCGCGTCGCCGTCGAGCGTGTCGTCGTCGATGCCGCCGGAGATGAAGTCGCGGCCACGATCGCCGTTGACGGTGTCGTTGCCCGCACCGCCGTGGAGGCGGTCGCCCTTGTGTCCCGGCCAGTGCCACAGCCAGCGCCCGCGCCGGCCTCGGAAGTGACGTGCGGGCTGAGCGCCTGAGCCGCCGTTGACGGTGTCGTCGCCCTTGCCAGCAAAGACTTGGTCGCGGCCACGGTTACCGCTCAGCACGTCGTTGCCGTCGTTGCCGACCAAGACGTCGGCGTCGCTGCCACCACTGATCGTGTCGTTGCCAGCGTTGCCGAAGACGAGGTCCGGACCTCGACCGGCCTCGACCTGGTCGTCACCGGCGAGCGCGCGGACTCGGTCAGAGCCGCCGAGCGCCGCGATCGAGTCTGGCTCGGCGGTGCCCTTGATCCGGTCGGGGCCAGGCGTGCCCACAAGTGCCACCGCGGCAGCGACCGCCGCAAAGACGAGGCACAGCGCGGCGGCAAGTGCTGTGATGAGGCTGAGTCTCTTGGTACCGTGGCTCACGGGGCATCCTCCTTGGTCGGTGGGTGCCCCTCAAACCGTCTCGGGCGAGCCGAGTTGCGGTGCCGGGCTAGACCTTGCGGTGCTCGGGCACCCAGGATCCGTCGTCCTGATGGGCGAAGTCCTGGAACAGGCCGGGCGCCTCGTCGAGCATGATTCGCACGATCTTGTCGAAGACGAGCCGGAGCTCCTCCTCGGCGCCCTCGGCGGTCCGCATCTCGATCACGTGACGCAGCGTGCGGGCGTTGGCGGTCCAGAGGATGTCGGTGCTGAGGCCGATCGGCGCCAGCCGGCGCAGCGCTGAGGTGACCTCCTTCTTGACGTGGAAGGGGACGCCCTCCTCGTCGATTCCCAGCTCCCTCGCGGCGCTGACCTGAAACTCCTCGAGCTGCTCGACGATCGTCAGCATCTGGTCGCGCACCGGCTCGAGCGCGGGCGGCACGCGGAAGCCGATGTCGGTCAGGCGCACGTAGCGCAGGCTCTCCTGGCTGAACGCCGAGCCGGCGCGGTGGCGAACCAGCTCGTGGGTGAAGACGCGCGAGACGTTGCGCAGGGCGAACGAGTAGTTGGCGTGCTCCAGGACGCTGCCGTGGGCGCTGCGCAGGATGTTCGCGAAGTACTCGTTGCGGTCGGTGCGCACTCGCGTGACGTTCGGGTTGAGCCCCGGCTCCCAGCTTCGGTAGCACGCGCGGCCGCCGAACTCGACCAGCATCTCGCCGGCGCTGGCACGGTTCTCCTCGCCGAGCCGGCGCTCCAGCCACGACTCGCCGCCGACGTCGCGCAGGTACTCGCGCATGCCGTCCACGGCGAGCTCGGGGCGAGCGATCAGGTGGACGGTCGGCGCGGTCTCGTGCACGGGCTGGCGAGTGTACGCGGGCCGTCGGCGGGTTTGGGGAGGCGGCTTTGGAGCGGGGATCGGGGTGATCACGCTCAGGCGAGACGGCGCGAAAGCACGCATTCGAGCCGCGGCTCGGTCTCGCTCTCGCCGGGCACGGCCTTGTCCAGGGTCATCGAGATCTCGCGCCCGTCGATCAGCAGCGTGCCGACTTGGTTGTCGAACCACGGTCCGTCGTCGACGAGTCGCCAGTGGACCGGAGGGTCCGGGACGCCGGCCGCCTTCGCGAGTCCACGAGCGACGGCGTGGGCCGTTCTGGTCATCGCTCCCTTGATCACCTGCCGCTCCTTGCGATTGAGCGGGTTGCGCAGTGGTGAGCAGACCGCTTGGTAGACGGCGCTGCGCACGCCCGAGCCGCGCCGGAAGGCGACCTCGCTCAGGTAGGCGTGATGAACGTCGCCGGAGAGGGTGACGATCGACGCTGGTGGCTCGCCGCGCTCGCCGGCGCCGACCGATCGCTGCAGCTCGGCGAGCCGGTCGAACGACTCGTTGAACGCGGCCCAGTGCTCAAGGTCCAGGCCTTGACGCAGATGCTCTCCGGCACGCGCGGCGAGGCCGCCCCAGGCACCGCCACAGACAGCCTCGTTCCAAGCCTCCATGTAGTGCATCCCCTGGGACAGCAGCCATGGCAGCGATGTCGCGATCAGCAGCTGATCGACATCGCCAGTCATCTTCTCGTCGACCCACCGCCACTCGTCGGTGTCGAGCATCGAGCGCGCGCCCTCCTGCAGGCAGCGGCCGGCGCGCGAGTCGATCACGACCAGTCGCGTGTTGCCGAGATCGCGGTGGTAGCTCCAGCAGGTGCCGTCCGGGCCGTGCCCGGCGTTGGCGGCGAACTCGCGCAGCAGCGGCTCGGCGTCGCCCGCGGCGTGGACCTGCGCGAGCAGGCCGTCGCGGTCCTGCTCGTCGGGGCTGAGGTTGCCGGCGTGCTGGTAGATCCAGTAGGACATCAGTGCGCCGATCAGGTGCTCCTCCCACCAGTCGCACTTGCGCATCTCCTCGGCCCAGGCCGCCGAGGTGTTCCAGTCGTCGTGGACGTCGTGGTCGTCGAAGATCATCGCGCTGGAGACCGTCGAGAGCAGCCAGCGGATCACCGGGTCGCCCCACGCCTCGCGGTAGAGGCGCGTATACTCCTCGAAGTCCAGCGCGATCGGCCCGGGCTCCTCGTCGACGTCGCGGCGCGAGGCGACGAACTCGCGCGTCTTCGGCGAGACCTCGTCGGCGTAGACCTGGTCGCCGAGCAGCATCAGCAGATCGGGCCAGTCGTCCGGGTCCTCCCGCGCCATTTGCAGCGCGGTCGCACGCAGGGCGTCGTGTCCACGGCCGTCCTCGTGGTCGTCCTTGGACAGCGTGTGTGGGTGCTCGTTCGGCACGCCGACGCGGCAGGAGCCGAAGGCGATCTTCAGCGGCTTCTCCTTCGGGTACGTCCGGAAGCGGCTGCGCGGAAATGGGGAGTCGTCCAAGGGCCAGACACGCTCGCCGTCGAGCTCGATCTCGTACTCATGGGGCGTGTGCGGCTCGAGGCCCTCGGCACGGACGACCGCGTAGTGGTGGTCGGCGACGGTGAAGGTGTTGGCGGTCTCGCCGAGCACGCTGACCTTGCATGGCGCGTCGGTCTCGACCCAGAAGACGGCACACGTGTCGCCGACGTAGCGCAGAAGTGGGCCAAGTACGAGCTCCGGCATCGAGACGACCCTACCCCGCTGGCGCCGGATGGAAGCCGGCTAGGATCGGCTTTCTCGGCCCGAAGGAGAGGGGAGCTATCGGATGAGAATGCGCGCGGCGGTGCTCGAGGAGTTCGGCCAGCCCCTGGTCGTCCAGGAGGTCGAGCTGGAGGATCCGAGGGCCGGCGAGGTGTTGGTGCGCCTCGAGGCCTGTGGTGTCTGCCACACCGACATGTACACGGCATCCGGTGCCGACCCATCCGGCTACGCGCCGGCGGTGCTGGGGCACGAGGGCGCGGGGATCGTCGAGAAGGTCGGCGACGGCGTAACGCTCGTGAAGGAAGGGGATCGCGTGATCACGCTCTTCTCACCTCAGTGCGGCGAGTGCGTCCACTGCCTCAGCCCGCGCACCAACCTCTGCCTGGCGATCCGCGAGGAGCAGAACAAGGGCCACCTGCCCGACGGCACGACCCGCCTCGTCCGCGACGGCGAGCACATCCGCCACTTCATGGGGACGTCGACGTTCGCCGAGTACACGGTGATGCCGGAGATCGCGCTCGCCGTGGTCAGCCCGGACGCGGAGCCCGACCGTGCTTGTGTCTTCGCATGCGGTCTCTCGACCGGGCTAGGAGCGGCGATGAACACCGCCGCGGTCGAGCCCGGCTCGACTTGTGTGATTTTCGGAGCGGGCCTGGTCGGACTCGGCGCCGTCGCGGGCGCTCGGCTCCAGGGTGCCGCGCGAATCGTCTGCATCGACCTCTCCGAGGAGCGGCTCGCGCTCGCCCGCGGTCAGGGCGCCACCGACACGCTGATCGGCGGCGAGGACTCCGTCGAGCGCGTCCTGGAGATGACTGACGGGTTCGGCGCGGACTACACGTTTGAGGCGACCGGCAACGTGAAGGCGATGCGCCAGGCCGTCGAGGCCGCGCGGATGGGCTGGGGGCTCTGCACCGTCGCCGGCGTCGCGGGCAAAGGCGAGACGCTCGACATCGTCCCGCGCCTCCTGATCACCGGTCGCCGCGTGGCCGGCTCGTCGTTCGGTGGGGTGAAGGGTCGCGACCAGGTCCCGCGGCTCGTCCAGCGTTACCTCGACGGCGAGATCGACGTCGACCCACTGATCTCCCACCGGCTCACCCTCGATGAGGTCAACCGCGGCTTCGAGCTGATGGAGGCCCAGGATGGCATCCGCAGCGTGATCGCCTTCTCCTGAGTTCCTACGAGGCGCGAAGGGTCGAGACCTCGTACCGCGAGATCTCAGGGTCGCGCGTCACTACGACGAGTTGTTCCAGCCGGCCCTGGGCGACGAGCAGGCGATCGAAGGGATCGTAATGGTGTGGAGGCAGTCGACCTGCCTCGACGGCGTGCTCCGGCGTGATCGGCAGCGTGTCGAAGCCGGTGGCAGCGATCGCCGTAAGCAGCTCGTCCGGAGCTTCGAGCTTTCCCAGAGCTCGCTTGATCTCCACCTCCCAAGCGCTTGCCGCGCTGACGTAGACCTCGTTGTCGGGATCGGTGACAGCGGCCCTGGACTCGCTGGACAGCGCAGGGTCGTCCGCCAGTGCCCAGAGCACGACGTGCGTATCGAGCAGCAGCCTCAGGGCCGCTCGCCCCGAAACGCGGCCGCGAGCTCGTCCGGGAGCTGGTCGAAGTCGTCGCTCACGCGAATACGCCCCTTCCAAAGACCGAGCTTACGCTCGCGCGTCTCGCGGTCGAGCGGTACCAGGCGCGCCGCCGGTTTCCCTGCACGAGCGATGACGATCTCCTCGCCTGCCTCAGCGCGTTCGACGAGGCGGGAGAGGTTCGTCTTAGCCTGGTGAATGTTGACTGCGGCCACGGGCTTAGTCTAGTGGACTAAGTCCGGTTAGTCCAGTACTCAGCTTCCCGCGGACACCTCCGCCGGCACCTCGATCTCGCGCTTGAGGATCTTGCCGGTCGGGCCTTTCGGCAGCTCGTCCGTGAACCAGACGTGGCGGGGGTACTTGTAGGCGGCGACCTCGGCCTTGCAGTACTCGCGGATGTCGTCGGTGCTTGCGTCCTCGCCGGCCTTCAGGACGATCGCGGCGCCGACCTCCTCGCCGAGCTCGTCGTGGGCGATCGCGATCACCGCGGCCTCCATCACGGCCGGGTGCGCGTAGAGCACCTCCTCGATCTCGCGCGGGTAGACGTTGTAGCCGCCACGGATGATCAGGTCCTTCTTGCGATCGACGATGAAGTAGTAGCCGTCGTCGTCGACCTTGGCCATGTCGCCGGTCTTGAACCAGCCGTCGGAGTCGATCGAGTCCGCGGTCGCCTCAGCGCGCTGCCAGTAGCCCTTCATCACGTTGTGGCCGCGGATCGCGATCTCGCCGACGTCGCCCTCGGGCGAGTCGTTGCCGTCGTCGTCGACCAGCTTCATCTCGACGCCCTGGATCGGGGTGCCGATCGAGCCCGGCTTGCGCTCCTTATCGGGATGGTTGAACGAGGCGACCGGCGAGGTCTCCGAAAGCCCGTAGCCCTCGAGGATCTTGCAGCCGAACGCCTGCTCGAACGCGCGCAGCGTCTCGACTGGCAGCGACGCGCCGCCGGAGATGCAGACGCGTAGGTTCGACGTGTCGTAGCGCTCGCGGTCCGGCACGGCGAGCATCGCCGTGTACATCGTCGGCACGCCCTCGAAGATCGTGATCTCGTCTCGCTCGAGGATCTCCAGCGCCTTGACCGGGTCGAAGCGGGGGATCATCGAGACCGTCGCGCGGGCGTAGGTGGCCGCGTTCATCGTGCAGGTCTGCCCGAACGAGTGGAATAGCGGCAGCGCGCCGAGCAGCCGGTCGTCCTGGGTGATCTCGATCAGCGTGTCGGTGACCACCTGGCAGTTGATCAGCAGGTTGGCGTGCGTGAGCTCGGCGCCCTTCGGGCTCCCGGTGGTGCCCGAGGTGTAGAGGATCACCGCCGTGTCGCTCTCGGCTCGATCGACGAGCTCGCGCGCCGGCTCCGCGCCGCCGAGCAGCTGCTCGAACTCGCCCGGCCGCACGACGATCGTCTCGACGTCAAGCTCGCGACTGCCCTCCTCGGCCGCCTCGGCGAAGTCGTGCCAGGCGATCAGTGCCGTCGCGCCGGAATCCTCGAGGTAGTACTTCACCTCGCGACCCTTCAACAGCACGTTCATCGGCACGACGACCGCGCCCATCCGCAGCGCTCCGAAGTAGGCAACCGGGAAGTAGGGAACGTTTGGGAGCATCACGCCAACCCGATCGCCCGGCCCGATGCCGGCCGCCTTCAGCACCCCCGCCATCCGCGCGCTGCCCTCATTCAGCGCCGCGTAGTTGAGCTCGACGTCGTCGAGCTTCACCGCAGTCTCGTCGGGGCTGCCCTCTGCCGCGTCAGTCAGGATGCTCGCCAGGTTCATG
>Ga0190265_10000868_pt1 | contig 19987 bp, 19 predicted proteins | sample Popmic124T_FD_133135 | JGI IMG/M metagenome (GOLD analysis project Ga0190265, IMG submission 133135) | Populus adjacent soil microbial communities from riparian zone of Indian Creek, Utah, USA - 124 T | ecosystem: Environmental > Terrestrial > Soil > Riparian zone | place: USA: Utah | collected...
GAGCTATCTGTCAACCCCTTTCGACACTTCCTTAGGAATGCTCGCGGGGCTTACTCCTGTGTCAGCGAGTTGGCCGGTCTTGCAGAGGTGATCGGATCGGCGTGACGGTGCACGATCTTCCACCGACCGTCCTCCTTCCGATAGATAGTGGTCACACGTAAAGAGAATTCGGTCGCCTCGTCGGCGCCGCCAATTTTCGATCGGAACCGTTCGATCTCCACGGTGTAGGCCAGATCGACTGTCTCGTAGTGGACGATCTGGTCGAATGCGATGGCCTCGCCCTCCCTGAAGTTGGTGGCAGCACGGTCCATCGTTTCTGCTGCCTGTTCCCACCCCTTGGCCGGCGGTCCGAAAGGGTTGGCGATGATCACATCGTCACTCCTCGAGTACAGGTCTTTGAGCGGCTCCGGGTCGCCTCCGACGAAGGCGTCGACAGCTGAATGACTGTCCTCGAGGAGTTGGTCTAGCTCGGACATTTCGACCCTCCCGGATCAGGAACTGCATGTCCGAAAAGTGTCCCACCTGGCCGGCCTCGTCGCCAAATGGAGTGGACACTGACCGAACGTCAACATCTCGCCGCTTCCGTCAATCACCTCGACCGGGCCGAAGAGTCGTTCAAAGCCCGCGGGAAATGGCGACGGCGCGACCAGCTCAGCTACGTGAGCAGGCGGTTCAACCTCGTCGAGATCTCACAGCAGGGAGAGTGATCCGTACCCACCCGATCAGACACGACTCCGACAAGGCCCACGGTGTCTTCCCCAACCCGTCTGAGAAGGCCAACCGGATCAACGCCGCCTCCTAAACCCAAGGGCGGGCGTCGCGGAGGTACCGGAGCCAAAGTTGTCATGCGGATCCGAGACTTGACAGTGCTAGTTCGCCACTGGCCTGTGCGGCGCCGTCACTCGCTTACGATGTCGCCATGGCGGTGGGCCACCTTCCACTCGCCGTCCTCGAAGCGGTACACCTGCGTAGCCCGCAAGGTGTAACTGCCCGCCTGACCGTCCACGGAGCACGAAGTGTGCTCAAGACCGGCGGTGTAGGCCATGTCGCCCAACACGTCGTACGCCTGTAGTTCGAAGATGTGCGACGTGCACTTAGAGAAGGTCTTCGCGAGGGAAGAGAAGAGTTCGTCGATCTGACGCTGTCCAAAGGCGTTACGTAACGCACCCAGCACACTCACTGGCTCGTTGCGAGACCAGAGTTCCCGGCGTGGGCCCGCGTCACCGTTGTGTAGTGCGAGCTCGGCTTCGTACAGCTCGGTCTTGACCCAGCGTAGGAGTCGTCGCGGTCTGTCATGCCGTCAGCATGTTAAGGGTCAAACACGACCCCGACACGCTCACAGCGCCTTCGCCAACCCGGAAGGATCCCCCGCCGGCTCAGGCATTGTAAGAAAGCACCTCGCTCCGTGAGAGGTGCTCTGGCCAAATCCCTGTGGTGCACCTGTGGGGCGCCGTCATGAGCGCGGTGCGGCGAACCCCCGGCTCGACCCGGACAATGATCTGGGTTTCCCCAACTAGTACAAGATGAAATTGTGGAGCTGACGGGATTTGAACCCGTGACTTCCTCGTTGCGAACGAGGTGGTCAAAACCTTCTGACCAGGAGCTTTATGCCCAATCCGGGTCCTTGTGGCGCGGCTGTGGCACGAGCCTCGTGAGACGTAGTGAGACTCGACCCGATGGCGCGAAGAGCGGTACCAATGCGATTAGGGCTCGGACACTCACGGCCGAGAGATCGGGCAAGGGTGCCTCCGATGCCAAGCTCCCGACCAACCCACTCGGCCGCTCGGCGGTGTAGCTCCCGTGAGCTAGAGCTAACGGCGAATTACAGCCACGCGTAATCTGCGCCGGAGCGAGATCGGGGCTTAGTTGGAGCAGCATTTCGACCATGCCTACCGCCTGATTGTGGGCTGGGTGTTCGCCAAGACCGGCGGTGAGAAGAAGGGGCTTTTCGGGAAGAAGTTAGAGGTGAGCGCGCGTCGAAGTCGGGTGAGACCATTGTTTCCACCGATGTCGAGGATGAGGTCGTATTTTGCGGAGCCGTCGAGGTAGTCGTCCTCGGTGTAGTCGAGGACATGGTCCGCGCCGATCGACGAAACCAGATCGACCTTCGCTGAGCTGGACACACCGGTGACCTCGGCTCCGTGAGCCTTGGCGAGCTGAACGGCATAGGTGCCAACGCCGCCCGACGCACCGATGATCAGGACCTTTTGGCCCGCCTCGAGATTTCCAGAATCCCGTACGCCCTGGATGGCAGTGCCCCCCGAGATCGGGATCACAGCGGCCTGCTCGAAGCTGAGATTGGCCGGCTTGTGAGCGAGCTTGTCCTCACGAACGGCTGCGTACTCGGCGAACGCCCCTCGGCTTATGCCGAACACGTCGTCGCCGGGTTGGAACCTGGTCACCTCGGAGCCGACAGCAACCACTGTGCCGGCCACGTCGAGACCAGGCACGCGGTTCTTGGGCCGGCTGAACCCGAATCCCATGATGCGCATCAGGTATGGCTCGCCCGCCAGGACGTGCCAGGTACCACGGTCCATTCCGGCCGCTGCGACCTCGACGAGCACTTCGCTCGCCGCGATCTCGGGCAGGTCGATTTCCGGGCAGGTCGATTTCCGCAAGACGCAACACCTCGCTCGAGCCATATGCGTCCTGGACGATGGCTTGCATCTTCTCGCCCCGCGTTCTGGAGCTCGTCGATGCGGGGTTCTCAACGGGTCTGTCAGCTATCGGGGTAACAACTGGGTCCCACGGTCATGTCATCTCGCTTCTCGATTGCCTCATTGCAGGCTGAACGGTGGATATCGGTCGGTGATCAGCAAGGTGGTGTAGGCCTGCACTCGCAGAGCCCATCTCCCCACCCCAACCACATAGTCGAACAGTGCTCGTGGGTAGCGACCGGTGAAGAGGATGGCGAACCAGGCGATGAGGATCGCGAAGATCGCTCCCACCACGAGCACGGCGAGGACGATGTAGTGGGGGATGGCCAACAGCCATTTCACCAGCGGCATCCAGCGGTTGAGATCCTGTTGCACGTTCGGGTACTCGAGGTCGAGATGCACTGATTGCTCGTCCTCGGTCGACGGATACCGATCGGTTAGGAGTGCCATATACGCACCGACACGGTTCGTGAACCGGTTGAGAGCGAGAGCGAAGTCGAACCACCAGCGCGGATATCGCTGCCGGAAGATGATCATCAGCATCGTCGCCACGAACAGCCCGCCAGCGATCCCCAGGCCCGTCGTGGTGATCCGGGACACCACCTCGCCGCTGTCGGTGATCACCGTCACGGTGTCGGTGGCGGTCGCGGTGAGCAGGGAGAGAACGACAAGTATCGGGATCACAAAGATGAGCCGGAAGAAACTGGAGACCCGGTCCAGTTTCTCGGGGTAGTCAATGCTCAGCCGGGCGGGGTATGACTGTGGTTGTGTGGTCACTTCGACGTCTCCGCTCGTTGCTGATCGGGAATGGCTTCATGGTTGTGGTCGTGGAATGTCATGTGGCCGTGCCAGCTGTGATCGGTGAGGGCCGGAAGCCTTTGACGACCAGGTAGACGCCTAGCGAGAACTCCCACGTCGCGATGGGGAGTGCCAGGAAGAGGGTTGGTGGCGACGCAGCTTCCCAGGCGCCGAACATCGTGCCCATGGTGCCGACGAGGAGTAGGGGCGCTCCGATGAGTCCGAGCACCGGAAGGACTCGTGGCACTAGATGGGACTTGTACAGGAGGGTGCCCAGCAACAGGGCGTTGACGGCGGGGATGAGGCTTCCTGAGACGAGGAATGTCTTGTCATAAAGCCCGATCAACGCCTGGCCGACGACCAACCCTTCTGCTCCGACTCCGGCCTGCCGCAGCGCAACGACGGTCAGGATGCTGGCGACGCCGGCGAAGAGGAGGGTGCCTTCGAGGACTCGAGCGCCGACGAGACCCAGCGCGGCTGCTTGGTTCTGCCTCTTCAACACCTTGTACAGGACGACGGCGGTGCCGATGCCGGCGAGACCGACGATCAGTTCCAGCAAGCCGCCGATGAGCGCGCCCGTGTCCGGGCCAGTACCAGCGATGTAGCCGGCCTCTTTCACCGGGCCGTAAAGGATGAGGGTCGGGATCGAGACAAATGTGATCAGGTACAGGACGCCTGCCCAAAAGGAGGTCTTCCTCAATGAGTCCATCGGCCCTTGCTTTGGAACTGAGGCTCTGGGCGGTGTTGTGATTGCCATGGGCTGTTTCCTCTCGGTTCGAGACCGGGAGGGTTCACCCTGGCGATCTAATTCGTTTTCGTACTATACATGCGCGAACGATATTTCGTCAAAGCTAGAATAGAAGTCATGACCCGGGTTAATTTCTCCCGCGAGACGGTCGAGGGTTGGGGCCGTCTCCGCCCTGATGAGGATCTGGTTCGTCTGGGAGTCGCCCATCGCTTGATCTGGAGCGGGCGTCTGGCCGAGGAGATATTGGAGAGGACCGCCATCGCCTCCGGATTGCGGCGGCGGGGAGACTACGAGGTGCTGGCCTTGCTGCGACGGGCGGAGCCGGAGCTCCTCACCCCTCTCCAGGTCGCTCAGCGGCTCTTGACTTCACAATCGGGGATGACGGGCAAACTCGATCGGCTTGAGCGACAAGGCCTGGTTCTACGGACCCCAGACCCTGAAGACCGGAGGGCGATCAGATTAGGGATCACCGATGCCGGCCGAACCCTGATCGACCAAGCCTTCACCACCAGCCTTTCGGTGTACCAAACAATGCTCGACGAGTTCACGCCAACTGAGGTAAAGGACTTTGAGGCGCTGCTGGAAAAGCTCCTAACGCGATTGGATCAACTCTCAGGGCTCAGCCAGCCCTGGACACGACCGGGATGACAGCCCCGCGAACGCCATCGTTGCCACATCAATGTGAATGCCCACCATCCCTGGCGCGGTTGCTCCTCGAAGCGCGCAACTGCAACAGCGGACGCAAGGTCGCCGATCCGCGCGATTAGCCACTCGTTCAGCTTGTTGTGATCGCGTAAGTGCGTGCGATCCACGTTGGGGTCGAATGGAGCACTAACGGAGAAAGGGAGGTCGGACTCCTCTTCAAGCGGCAGTCCGACGAAGATCCTCGATCTCTCTGGGCGTCGAGGAGTCGCTATTTGTAAGCGAACCGTTTCGCCCATCGTTTGTGCGTTGCATGCATCTGCCTCGGCCGGGGGTATCTCGCGGTGTATCGAGTCCATGCCCGCGTACTGGCTACGTCAGTCAGGGTGACTTGCTCAACTTCGGTGACGTTCGGAATTGAAACCGTCGGTCTCTTCGGCTTCGAGACAGAGACGCCTCGTTCACCTGCAACCTGTCGCTTGTCCAGGTCAACGAGCTGGACGTGCTGAAGTCCGCGAAGGAACAGAAGCGAGGATACGTCCCAGCCCGCGATCCATTCCTTGAAGAACTTGAGGTCGAATCGCGGATCCTCGAGACGGAGCACGAACCCTGTCCTACGGAGCACCTCGCATCCTGCGAGGTGCTCTAGACGCTCAATCCTGTGGCACCCCTGTGGCGTGGCGCATGGCTGATCGCGGGCAACCAACGACCTTCGACCGCGCCGATAACGCCCTGACTAGGGCGTTTAGTGGAGCTGGCGGGATTTGAACCCGCGACTTCCTCGTTGCGAAAGATGCGGTCAAAACGCTCTGACCAGGGGTTTTATGCCCGTATCGGTGTCTTGTGGCGCGTCTGTGGCACGAGCCAGGTGAGGCGTGGTGAGGCGCCGTAAGACTGACTTCGGCGCTAGTAGCCCTCGATCGCAGCTACACCTCATCAAGCATGGGAGTTGTTGTTGAACCCCGCTCATGCCAAAAACCAACCGGACTACCGGTCGGGGACCACTCCCCGCATCCAGTCCTCACCAGCTTCCGGCGCCGGAAGCGGCGCGGGCAGGAAGGCCGTCTTCGATAGCCGGACGAAACGCTCACCGGCGACTGTCACGATTCCACCTGTCCGTGTGATGTTATTCGTCATCGCATCGACGTACTTCACGGATCGTGGCCAGGACAAGATGAGCTCCTCCCTCGCGCGCGTCACCGCCACATAGAGCAAACGTCGCTGCTCGTCGCGCGCCCGCTGGTCGTTCTCAGCGAAGCCAGGGATCATCTGATGGGCGAGGCCCGCGACGACGATCGCGTCCCCTTCGAGGCCCTTCGCCGAGTGGAGCGTCATGATCCGCACCCGCACCTTCTCCTCATCCGTGAGGGGTGTTCGCGTTGCGATTCGATATCGGAGACGCTGCATGACTTCAGCAAAGGAATCGGTGACGAGCTGTGTGGCCGCCGTCCGGAGCAAGCTGAGATCGCGTGCCACCCAGCGACGTTTCTCCTCATCTTCGATCGCGTCGGCCAGATCCGGATCGAAGAGCACGTCGATCTGATCGCCCAGTAAGCCAGGCAGTCGGGGAACGATCTCCGCGAACTGGTTCGCCCTTGCTCGCACGGCTTGTGAACCCTGTCCTTGGACTGGGATCACCCCATCGGCGAGCGCCAGCAGCTGTGCCCTCCCGGTCAATCCGGATTCAGCGACACGTGCATACGCCGCGGCATTCCGGTTGTTCGCGCCCTCTGCGGCCCGCTCCGCTAATCCGAGCCACGCCCGTGCTGCCACTGCGTCTTCCGCGTCCGCGACGAGGGAGGCGAGGATGAAACGTTCCTGCACGAGGGACTGCTCAACGACGCCCTGATAAAACGAAGTCTGCGCGTCCTCGCCAATCCGCTCCTGCAGGCGATACCCAATGAACCGTCGAGGCACAAGGACGAGAAAGTCGTCGCCCGGTCGGGACCGGATGTAAGCCGCCAGGCCTTCTATCTCCTCCTCGACTGATCCCCATTGGATCAGCGTTGCGGAACCATCGCTCGGATGGTGTGGCTCCATTGGCGGCTTCTGCGACCCAGCTTCGGCCATGAGGATGTTGGCAACATCGACGATGTCTCGTCCGCACCGCCGGTTCTCTGGGATCGTGATGTCTTCGAATTCGTCGAACTGCGCACCAAATCCGTTGATCCCTTCGGGGTGATTGAAGCGGAAGCCGTAGATGGACTGGTCATCGTCCCCCAGGACTACCAATGAACCGTGTCCAGTCCAGAGCAGCTCCATCATCTCCTGCTCGCACTGCGTTAGGTCCTGGTACTCATCGACGACCACGTGGTCGAACAGTCCCCGAGGGATGTCTTGACTCTGGAGGCCTTCGGTGGCGAGCGGCACGATCTCACCGATGAGCATCCCTCGATGTGCACGGAGCCACCGTTCAACTTCGCCGGCGAACTGATGGTCGTGCAGCGCCCGCCGGCCCGCCCAGTCGGATTGGAGCCGGTTGAGCTGCTCGCGCAGCTGGTGGATCGAGACGTTCATGCCCAGTGTTTCACGAACGTCGTAGAGCATCGCGTCCTCTTCGTACTGCAGCAGGAACCGCATCTGTCGGCCTCGGAGCGCGCCGGGATGCTCGGCGAGCAGTCGACGAGCCAACGAATGCAGCGTCGAGATCCGAATGCCACGGGCGACGGCTTCACCCAGCGATTCCACAAGATCTGCGGTGATCGCACGGGTGAACGTGCCGACGAAGATCCGGTCAGGGGCCACGCCTTCGCCCTCGATGAGTCGTTGTACTCGTCTGCGGAGTCCCGTGGTCTTCCCTGATCCGGGTCCCGCCACCGCTCGGATCACGGGAGCGTCGCTCATGATGAGGCGCGGGACGGCATCACCCTCAATACCCTCCAGCCATGGCGGGGTCTGCGTCATGGTCGGTCCGGATTGGTCATTCCAGGCCTCTGGGTACCACGCCAATGAGAACAGGACAAGCGCGGTGTGCCGGGTTGTTCTCAGGGCGTTGATCGCGTGTCGCATTGATCGCCGGAAATCGCCATCCGACCTGTTCGAGCGCTCGGTACGATCGCCCAGTATGCGTCAACCGCTTGGCGGCAACCACAGCGTCCGATCAGCCCGATCACCCTAGACAGCACACCGAGAAGAGACGCCGATAGATGCTGTACCCGAGTCATCGAAGCGAGGGCCGACCTTGCATCTGACAACGGCCGCGGTCCTCATCAACTCGATGCAGCCTCCTTAGGATCGCTACGGCATGGCTCGACTCTTCCAACGCTGGACAAACAGACAGATCGACGCGGTAGACCGCGCCCGTGTCGCCTTCTTTGACCTGGCGAGCGACGAAGAGCCGGTTGAGGCATGGCCCGTCGATGTCATTTCGGTCTGGCCGGGAGGATTCGGACATCCGCTGCGCCCTTCGGATGCGGCGAAGGCTGACTACTCGCTAAGGGAGGGCTGGGATGGTGGCGAACCCTTGTTCTTTGCGCGGCGGCTCACCCTTAGTTGCGTCCTCATGTTGACGCTGGCTCGGCTCCTGTGGTGCCCATATCGGACCTACAAGGGTGGTCTCGTCTACCTCAAGCCGGTCGATGATGTGATGGCCGAGAAGTCAAAGCCCGACTCCTCGAAGGCCATCTACACCCAGTTCCCCCACCCGTCGCTGGGTCAGCGAAGCGTCAGCCTCGACCAGATACAACAAGTCGATTTCATCGTTTTCGTCCCGGGCGATCTCGCCGTCCTCAACGTCTATCTCAGGGACACTTCTGGTCCGCATCAAACCGAGTACACATGGCCGCTGTACGACATGCGCGCCGGGAACGACATCGTCGATGAGGCCGAATCGTTGTGGGAAGGGGCGTCCTCGCCTCGCCATCTTCCGTTCCTACAAATCTCTGCAACAGGACCTGGGTCTCTCGTCATCCTCACCGTGGCCTCGGCGATGAGATTCGCCAAGGTGCCGCTCAACACCGACTTCCTTGAAGACAGAATGCAGAGGGATTGGGATGAGTCCCCTGCCAAGTTCGCCGGGTGGCAGCCGATGCATCAGCGGTTGCTCGCCCGAGATTGACGTTGAGCCCGGTTTCACAACCGCTGAACCGCGATTGGGATTGGTCCCGGTGTCACAGCCATCAGCGAGACTCGCCCTAATCAGATCTCCACTCGGCGAAGGTCCACTGAGAGCTCGTATTCGAAGAGTTCGACTCCGGGGACCATTGAACAAGCGAGCTTCAGGTCGGTGGAGATCTCTCGGGCCACGATTACGGCCCTTACGTCCTGACCTGGTTCGGCCTGATGCTTCTTGATCCATGCCATGTACCTCAAGATCTGTCCGACAACTCGGTCGTACCCACGGGAGACCTTAAGTTCCACGACTACGAGGCGGTCCTGTTCGTCCAGCCCCAGGATGTCAACGAAGCGACCTCCCACCGGATACTCAACTCCTGTGATGCCCTCCTCCTCATAAAGCCGTAGGCCCGGCTCGATGATCGAGAGATTCTTGGCCAGGAATGCCTGAAGGTCGCGCTCGTAGGCGAACTCGCTGGGAGTGGATGGAAGCTCCTCGTCCACATCGTCAATTGCCGGGGTGACAGTGCCCTCGTTGGATTGGATGGGCGAAGGGTCGATTGACGGGTCGTATCGTCGAAAACGGCTCTTGTCGATCTGAAACAAAATGTCCTCGTCCGGCCGCGGCTTGTAGTGGACTCGACTCGGCGCGTTGGTGGAGAACATGATCAGGTTCGCAGATACGGTCGCGTGCTTGACTTTCGGATAATGCAGGGCGAACCAAGAAGTCGCTTGATCCCTGGTAAAGATGCTTCCCTTCCCAGGAGCAAGTTCGGCGAGCATTTCACGAAGAAGCACGCGTACAGGTTGGTCGTAGATCGCCACGAGTACACCCCAGACAAGTCTCGGGTCGACGATACTGAACCCGTTAGATGTTGGCCGGGCGTAAGAAGCCGGGTCAGCCTGGACGCGCGGCCTATCGATGCCGACGTTAGGAATGTGCGGCGAAGGTGCTCGTCTGATGGATATCCAACGATCACCATCAACGGAGCACCGAGGCCACGATTGAAGGTCCTGCCGAAGTCCCGGCGGCTTGACGATGGCATTTGGACGACCCGTTTTGTCTGAAGTCGCTAGGGCGATCGCTGAGCAAGCTGCCTGGGCTGCCCGATATGGTCTGCTGTTGAATCCCAACGGCACAGGCCTCTTCGACCGAGAAGCCGGGATCTTCGGTGCGATTCGCCCTGACACCCGGGCTGAGCTCGCCGCTGGTGCCGGCGGGGAGCTGGACCGGATCCACTCGCTGCGCAGCTCTACCGCCCTGGTCCTCAACGTCTTCCAGCCCTGGCGAGACAAACCCCTGCCGCTCGGCGAGCTCTTCGGTGTAAAGGGCGCCTCGTCGCTCTCTTTCGAGGCGACCCAGCCGATCTGGCCAGTCGAGGAGTCCTCCCAGCGGAAGCCACCCCATCTCGACGTTCTGATAACCGGCACCGGCCCAACGGTGGGGATCGAGTCCAAGTTCTTAGAGCTCTACTCCCCAGCGTCCAACCAATTCGCCTCCACCTACTTCCCCCAGGAGGAGCTCGAGCCGCCACTGTGGGCCGGGCTTCCGGCCTGCCGAAAGCTAGCCGAACGCATCGCTGCTGAGACTGAATCGTTCACCTGGCTTCCCGCAGCCCAGCTTCTCAAACACGCCCTCGGGCTCTCGAAGAACCAGCCTGACGGTTTCCGCCTGGCCTTTATCTGGTACCGCATCGAATGCCCTACTGCTGATGTCATCGAAGCCGAGCTCGGTCGCTTCGCCCGGGCGGTCTCGACCGACGTCGATTTCACCGTCTTCACCTGCCAGGACCTGATCACCCGCCTCGCCGCTAAACCCTCGCCGGCCCAGGGATACTTCGAGTATCTGGCGGACCGCTACGACCTCGTCCCCGAAGCTCACCATCAGCTCCCCCTCATCACCACGGCCACCAAGCCGAAGGTCAACCACAAGTCCCGCCTCGCTGAGAACATCGATGATCTTGAACCCGCCGAAATTGTCGACGCCTACTACCGCAGCATCACCCGAGCTCCGCAGCGTCCCCTCGTAAGAAAGCCCTTCCTGGGAAGCCATGACGGAGCAGGTGGGGCGGCGCCCTCAAGTCGGGAGAAGGTCGCTGCCAAAGCCATCTTCAACTCGGACTCCCCGCTCCAGATCGGATCTGACACCGTCACCGTCCTTGACTACGAGGTGCCGCTTCGAGCCCGCCAGGCCGACAAGGAGATCGGGGAGATCGACCTGCTCGGTCTGGACACCTCGGACCGTCTATGGGTGATTGAACTGAAGGTGGCGCCCAACACCGACACGCCGCTCAAAGCGCTCTATCAGGGTCTCCGCTACTCAGCCATCCTCGACGCGAACCGACGAGCTCTGACGAATGAGATCCTGGCACGCAAGGGTGCCTCTCCGATCTGGCCGGGAGTCATGGCAATAGCCGCCGACTCGACCTACTGGACGCAGTGGGATCACCCGAAAGCCGGCGACTGGTTGGCCGCCTTGAGGCACCTGGGAGACCGGATCACCTCCGAGTTAGGTGTGCACATCGTGCTGATCGACTTAGGCACGGTGCAGCCTGAAGTGGCCAGAGGGTCTCCCCGACTTACCGCACCCCTGGATCTCCGGGTCCTTTGACCTCCGACGACTCGAGCCTCAGGTTCATGGATCGCGACGAAGCCCTTCCACGATCTCCTCAAAGCCGGTAGGGCAATTTCCACGCGAGATCATCACATTCTGCGAGCTTGATAGCCGATGGTGATCTGCCTCTGCCAGCTCAGGCACATGCGACATCCAGCTCTTGTAGCTGCGCATCACCACGATCACCGCATTCCGGGCCACTGCCTGCCGTGCCAACTCGAAGGTGTACTCCTGGGAGGGGAGGGTTCTCGGGAGACCATAGAACCGGCGTGACTTGTAGGGAACTTGTTCGATCACCAGCACTCCCCGCCGGACCCGCTCCAGACCAACCGCGTCGATCACTGGTTTCAGTTTGGCGTTCCACCAATGCCAGCCGCCCGTCCCCTGGAACTGGTCGGTGAGGAAGTAGAACGCTTCGTCGGGGTGGAGCTCGTGGCTGAGGCAACGGCGCATCATCGACTTGCGAGCCTCGGTGGCGTAGTTGACCAGATCCAACGGGTCGAACCCCGGATTGAGGTTGAAGAGAACGACCGGGGCGTCGATTGTGCCCAGGTAAGGCTCGGGAAGAGCCGCGAGCTGGAATTGATGCTCCGCCTTGCGGCGAAGATTGTGCGCCTCGACCATCGCCCGGTCTTCGGCAAGGACAAACGGTGCGCTATCTGGCAGGCCAGTCCAAGGGTTCAACATCGGTGTCAGTCGCCGGTCAGCCGCAGCCGGCCTGGACCCATGGTCTCAGATGTCACCGAACACCCGACGGTCGAGCTCATCGAGCTCTCCGCTCTCATAGGCCTCTCGGATCCTCGCCTGGCAGAAAGAGGCGAGTTCCGCAGCGGCGACGAAAGCCTTCGTTGAGTTCCTCCGACTGTCGTAGTCCACAAGGCGACCGTGCTGGATTCCGTGCCGTTTTGGGAACGGACCTTCGTCTTTGAGATTGGTTTTCTTCACCGACACACGGCTCAGCTCGAAGATCGTCTTGAGGATCGCTGGGTGCCCGCCAGTAGAGACGTCATCGACGAGGTGTAACGGATTCTCGTAGGGCGAGGACAGACCCACCTCTCGCACCATTCCTTCGGTCTGCGGGACAACGATCCCTAGCGCAGCGGCATACCGCCCGTCTCGGTGGCATTGGACCGCCTCCTCGAAGAGCCGATAGCGCTCCCTGCCAACTCGCATCCGCATCTCCGAGTGCGTGGCGGTGCGAACGACCCTCTTGGCGGCTATCTCCAAGCGTCCAGGTTCGTTCCAGTACTCATCGATGATGGACTCCGCCTCCTCGAGTCGACCGGACCTCAGGAGGCGCACCGCCTCGTCGTAGACCTCGGGTTTGGCAGCGTCGGTGATTCCCCAACCGAGTTGTGTCAGGGGAGCCCAGCGTTCGTTGCCGCCGAGAAGCCACGAAAGTATGTCAGTGGCCTCGAACATCTGATCGAGCAGTTCGGGCGGGGCTCCCAGCGTTTCAAGCATCGATCTTGCGACCGGGTTTTTAAGCAGCTCGCCCTGTGCGATCGATGCTCGGTAGGAGCCGGACGGGTCTGATCGCTCGATGTGACTCACTGTCTCGTGACCGGGGTCTTGATTTTGGGTCGGTCTTCTGGCGGTCATGACAACTACTCATGGAACATAGAGCGTGGGTGTGTCAAGAACTGGTATCGGATGTTCACCACTACCCCGGCGATGATCCAACGGACACGATGGTGAGCACCTCGCATCCTGCGAGGTGCTCTAGGCGCCCAATCCTGTGGCACCCCTGTGGCGCGGCACATGGCAGAACGGGCCAAACCGCGGGCCCTTCCGTGCTCGTCGAAATCGCCCTGACCAGGGCGATTAGTGGAGCTGGCGGGATTTGAACCCGCGACTTCCTCGTTGCGAAAGATACGGTCAAAACGCTGTGACCAGGAGCTTTAGGGTCCGTCGAGGGTCCTGTGGCGCGGCTATGGAACGAGCGACGTGAGACGTGGTGAGACATGACAGTGAGACTTGATGGTGAGACTTGATGGTGAGGCGTGGCTGTTGTCTCAGTCAGAGTCGCCGGACTCTCGGTCCCCGGCACGTACCACCCCGTATTCGTAGGCGAGTATCACTGCCTGCACCCGGGATTGGACACCTAGTTTGCCGAGCAGGCTGCTGACGTGGGTCTTGATGGTCGCTTGGCTGAGGAAGAGCCGCTCGGCGATGTCTCGGTTGGACAGTCCTCGGGCCAACAGCACCAGCACTTCGGTCTCGCGGTCGGTGAGACCCATGGTGCTGGCATCCCGAGGTGCCGGGTTGGCGTCCTCGAGGTCCACCCAGCGATCGATGAGCCGTCTGGTCACCGACGGGTCCACCAAGGCCTCACCAGCTGCCACCGAACGGATCGCCCCGAGCAGCGTCTCTGGTTCGGCATCCTTGAGGAGAAACCCAGCCGCCCCCGCCTTGAGGGACTCGAAGACGTTCTCGTCGTCGTCAAAGGTGGTGAGGACAAGAACCGCCGGCCCATTCTGGTCGGTCTCGGTGAGTCGTCGGGTGGCCTCGATGCCGTCGAGGTCGGGCATGCGGATGTCCATCAAGATCACATCTGGGTGGCTGCGGGCGGCCACCTCGGTCGCCTCTGATCCGGTACCGGCCTCGCCCACCACCGTCATGTCCGGCTCGTTGTCGATGATCATGCGCAACCCGGCCCTGATAACTGCTTGGTCGTCGGCGATGACCAATCTGAGTGTCAAGAGGCGGTCACCTTCTCTTCGGCGGGGAGCCACGCTCTGACGCGACAGCCCCCTAGGGATCCGATGTCGATGCGAAGGATGCCGCCACAAGCGATCGCCCTCTCCTCCATTCCCCTGACCCCATTGCCTGCCCGCATGGCATCGAGCCGGATCGTGCCGTCGTCCTCCAGTTGGAGAAGGACACCATCAGGATCGGGTCGAACGGAGACGGCGGCCCTCTTCGCGCCGGAGTGGCGGAGGGTGTTGGTCAGTGCTTCCTGGGCGATCCGCACTGTGACCACCTCCACCTGACTGCTTAGCGGAGGTAGGACCCCATCAACTTGAAAGGTGACGTCGAGTCCGGCTTCCCCAATCCGTCTCGTGATCGATTCGAGATCGGCGAGCGTGGGCTCAGGGGCCAGTGGCATGGTGTCGTCGGTGCTGAGGATGCGCACCGTCTGGCGAATGGAGTTGAGCGCTTCTCGGGCTGTGCCCACCATCCAGTGTATGGCTTCGGAGAAAGCCCGGGGATCGTGTTCCGACAGCCGTTTGGCCGCTTGTCCACGCACGATCAGGGCGACCAGATGATGGGCCACTACATCGTGGAGGTCTTGTGCGATCCTGGTCCGTTCCTCGCTCACGGCCCGATCTGCCTCCACATCTCGTAGACGCTGCAGCTCGGCGTTCCGGCGTGCCAGCTCGACTGCGTCTTCTCTTTGCCGACGGGTGAGAGTCCCCATGGCCACCACAACGGAGGCGGCGAACATGTAAAAGAGGGCCTGGGACCAGTCCATTGCTCCCCGAATTTGGTAGGTGAGCTGGGACAGGAGGAGGATCGAACCCAGCGTTGCGCCCAACGTGAGCCACCATCTGACCTTCCCCGATGCCGCCGCTCCGTAGCCGGCGATGAACATGGGAATGAGGTGAAACTCGGTCTGTAGCGGACCTCCGTATACCAACGGGTAGACGACCGCCGTGGTGAGGAGGACGACGCCCGGATACAGGCGCCGGAGCGTGATCGCAGCTGCCGACCAACCGCCGGCCATGACCCACGTCTCAGGTCGAGCCGGGTACCAACCATTGTTTGTCCAAAAAGTGAAAGCGGCAAACCACATGATGACGAACCCGATCCCGGCGATCAGGTCTTGTACGAAGGGCGAGAGCGAACGCCACCTGGCGATCATGTGCGGATCGTACCCAAAGGGCCGCGGTTGCCCCATCGTTCGAAGGCACGGTCGCCGTGCCTTCCGATTCCCTCCTTCGGCCGATGCCGATGCGACTTCTGCCCGATAGACCCGATGGCAGAGTTCTCGAACAATCTCGGGCATGTCCCATCCCAAGCGGCGGGTGTCGGTCGGTCCGCCCCTACTGGCGTGTCTCGTCGTCGCCGCCCTCGTCTACTTCCTGGATGGCGAGCTCTTAGGCGTTGAGGTTGACACCCCTCCGACATCCGTCGTTGAGCCGGCAAGACGAGAAGCCATCACTACTCCGGCACAGCTCATCGAGCCGGCTACCGGGTTGCACCCCGGTCTGGTGTCGGCGCTCGACCGAGCTCGGGCCGACGCCGACGAGCATGGCCACTCGATACCGGTTGCGTCCGGGTACCGCACCGCTGAGGAACAGCTCAGCATGCTGGAGGACGCCATCGAGGAATACGGCAGCCGGGAGGAGGCAGAACACTGGGTGTTCTCTCCGGAGCGGTCGATGCATGTCCGGGGTCTTGCCATTGATATCGGAGAAGGCCCTTCCGCCGACTGGCTCAAGATCAACGGGCATCGCTACGGCCTCTGCCAGACCCTCTCCTGGGAGTGGTGGCACTTCGAGTGGCGGGAATCTTGGGAGACGTCTCAGTCCTGTCCCGACGCGGTTGACGACCCCGGGAATGTTCCACCACCCGATACCGGCTGGTGATGCGACAAAATGGTCGTCGTCAGAAACTAAGAGCCTCATCAGGGTCTGTCGAGCGACTCCGCCGACCTCCTCGGACGTCCAAATGATCTCCGAAGCCCTCAAATCTGTAGAGCACCTCTCAGCTAGCGAGGTGCTCTAGGCGCTCGATCCTGTGGCGCCCCTGTGACGCGGCGCAAGACAGATCGTGGACCAACACGAACTTACGGACGAGCCGACAACGCCCTGATCAGGGCGTTTAGTGGAGCTGGCGGGATTTGAACCCGCGACTTCCTCGTTGCGAAAGATGTGCTCAAAACCCTTTGACCAGGGGAAACGCCACTCGCGGGAGCGCCTGTGGCGCGGCTGTGGAACGAGCGACGTGAGACAGCGTGAGACTTTGATGTACGGCTTCGATGGTTCCGCACTGACCAGCACGACGTCGTCACATCCGTGCTCTTGTTGGTTGCGGGCAAGCCACCAGCGAGCTGGGCGCCCCTTTGTGTCCGGCGGGTGATGGGCGGGGATCGTGGTCCGACCCCTGGGGCCCATCTTGAGTCGACCTGCGGATGGCGGATCAGTCGCCGGAACCGCGATTGGTTCGGAGATGGAAGGGGACACTCGTTACGGCGATGCCCGCTTCTGCGGCCAGAATTCCCTTGATGGCAAGACCGGTCTGATTGTGTAGAAGTTGGGTGACCCGCCCTGGAACGATGAATTCGGGGATCACGGCGGAGATCAAGGTTCCGGGACTGGCAGCCCGTCTCCGATCATGGAGATATTTGACAAGGGGGCCAACGATGCTGCGATACGGACTGGGCACGACTACGAGCGGGAACTCGTAACCCGCCTCCGCCCATTGTCTTTCCAAACGATCTCGTTGAACCTGGTCGACATCTATGTGAATCGCAGTAACTGGCGGCCCAAGGCTTAGGGCGTAGGCGAGCGCCTCCCTGATCGGTCGGGTCATGTCGGAGACGAGCACCACCTGTTCGATCTTGCGGGTCGGAACGCGGGGCAACTTGCTACGTCGGGAGCGAATGGGGATATTGAGGTCGGTTACCACCACGCCGGGCTCGAAAAGCAACCGGGACTTGATGGCGAGACTGTGGCGATGAGCGAATGGGGCCAGGATCGACCTGGTGCGCACTCGGTCGGCGAGGATGACGGTAATGATGGCCTCAGGGTGGGCGTCTCGCTCTTGGCGAACCCGGCGCACGGCCCGTCTCGAGATCGAGTCTCTCTCACCAGGAATGATCTCCAGCGCGTGCCCGGGGTGGGCCGCATCCCACGTGTAGACGAGGTCGTCAGACTCAGACTCCTCGGCATGGACGCAGGTCACCGCGTCGGCGTTGACCAACTCCGCATAGCGCAGAGCCCTGTCGGTCCCCTCGTCGTGATGTGCCACGAGGACGATGATCCTCGTCGGGCGAGGCTGGGCCTCGACAGCTACCAGTTTGAGCTGTGCCGCAACTCCCAGATAGTGGCGCCGAGTGCTCAGCATGACACTGACGAGGATCGGCATCATGAGGATCACGATCCACGCCCCGTGAGAGAACTTGACCGTGGCCACGACGATCAAGACCACTCCGGTAGTCAGGGCGCCGACCGTATTGATCGCCACCGACCGTCTCCAACCATGCTCTCTCGTCCTCAACCAGTGCCGCACCATCCCTGTCTGACTGAGCGTGAAGGCGGTGAAGACGCCCACGACGTACAGCTGGATCAAACGGCTCACCTCCGCCTGGAACACGACGAGAAGCGCGGCGGCCACCACCGCCAGAGTGATAATCCCGTTGGAGAAGACCAGACGGTCTCCCCGGTTCAAGAACTGGCGAGGCACCAGCTTGTGCCGCGCCAGGATGGCGGAGAGTCGAGGGAAGTCCTGGTAGGCGGTGTTGGCGGCCAGGATCAGGATGGCAGCCGTGAACACCTGTAGGAGGTAAAAGCCAACGCCTCCGTCGAAGGTAGCTCGGCCAATCTGTGAGATCACCGTCCCGTATTGGTCGATGGTGTCCTCCGAGATTCGGACATCGAACCAAAGCGCCAGCGTCGAGATGCCAAGAAACATCGTGATCGAGATGGCACCCATGATCCCGAGCGTGGCGGCGGCGTTCTGCGCTTTCGGTTGTCGAAAAGCCTGTACGCCGTTGGCGACAGCCTCGACACCGGTAAGAGCCGTGGACCCAGAGGCGAAAGCCCTGAGAATCAGGAAGAGCCCAATCACTGCCACTTCCGCTTCGAGGTCGGCCCCCGACGAGATAGCAGTCGGACACACGCCGTCGAGACACTTGGCGAAGCCGACCACCAGCATGGTCCCGACGGTTGCCACGAACAGATAGGTGGGGAGGGCAAACAAGGTGGAGGCCTCCTTGACCCCCCGCAGGTTGGCGAGGGTCAACAGAACGACGAAGCCGAGTGCGATTCCCAGCCGCCAGGGGATGAGAGCGGGTGCCGCCGACGTGATGGCGGCCACACCCGCTGCCACCGAGACGGAAACCGTCAACACGTAGTCGATCAACAACGCGGAGGCGGCCAATGCACCCGTGCGAATGCCGATGTTGTCGTTGGCGACGATGAAGGCCCCTCCGCCATCTGGATAGGCCTTGATCGTCTGGCGGTAGGAGACGATGACGATTACGAGCAGAGCAGCGATTGCCAGGGAGATCGGGGTCAGCAGGGCAAAGGCGGCGGTACCGGCGAGAGCTAACACCAGCATCGCCTCTTCGGTCGCATACGCCACGGAAGACAGCGGGTCGGAGGCAAAGACCGGGAGGGCTAGGCGCTTGGGAAGTAGTTGGGCGTCCTCTTCGTGTGATGCGAACGGCCTTCCGAAGAGCCTCCGCTTGAGATTCACTTCCGCCAGAACCCTCACCTCTTATCGGCCAACTGGACCGCGCAGCACCAGGCGCCAATCACCGACGACGCTCCATGAGGTATTGCTAGCGCCCACCCTCCTTCTAGAAGGGAGTTCCTAACGCGTTCCTAACGCGGCAACGACCGATCCTTCTGGCACGCAAGCGCGCGTCCAAGCGCATTGCCTCACCCGCTCAAGACGACTTGCTCCGGCTCGGGTAGTTCGAATCGATATCCCATTCCGGGCTCAGTGATGAAGTAGCGCGGCGTCCCTGGCTGGGGCTCCAGCTTTCGTCGCACCTGAGCCATGAAGACCCTCAGATAATTGGTTTCCGCCCCGTATTGAGGCCCCCAGACCTCATGCAGCAATTGGGTCTGGCTCACCAGTTTCCCGTGATTTCGCACCAGCACCTCGACGATGCCCCACTCGGTCGGTGTTAGGCGCACCTCGGAGTTGTCGGCGTCGAGGACGCGCTTGGCCGGGAGGTCGATCGTGAAGTGCGGCGTGGAGATGACGGGTGACCCCGAGTCATCAGGGGCCGCCCGCCGCAGGGCCGCACGCAGACGTGCCAGGAGCTCACCCATTCCAAAAGGCTTGGTCACGTAGTCGTCTGCGCCAGCGTCGAGGGCCAGAATCTTGTCCCGCTCCCCCTCCCGAACCGTGAGGACCACGATCGGGAGATCGGACCAGCCACGCAGACCCCGGATCACATCGACGCCATCAATTCCGGGGAGCCCGAGATCGAGGATGACTGCATCGGGTCTGTTGGCCGCTGCCTTCTGCAGAGCTTCCTCGCCGCTCTGGGCGGTCTCTATCTGATAGCCGAGCGCCTTCAGGTTGATCGCCAGAGCGCGGAGGATCTGGGGCTCGTCATCCACGAGGAGGATCCGCCCTTCGCTAGACATGGGAATCCGTGGTCAACGTATTGGGGATGTGGACGGGGCCGGCGAGCTTGAACCCGATCACCATCGTGGTCCCCCCTCCCGGTGTGTCCTCGATGATCAACTCGTTGCCCATCGCCTCGAGGAGGCCTTGGGACACTGCCAACCC
>Ga0190265_10000869_pt1 | contig 19980 bp, 20 predicted proteins | sample Popmic124T_FD_133135 | JGI IMG/M metagenome (GOLD analysis project Ga0190265, IMG submission 133135) | Populus adjacent soil microbial communities from riparian zone of Indian Creek, Utah, USA - 124 T | ecosystem: Environmental > Terrestrial > Soil > Riparian zone | place: USA: Utah | collected...
AGCCGATAGGCGAGGCCTCCAACAGCACAGGGCCGTGGTGTCGTCGCCGGGTACAACCGTGACGTACGGCAAGGCCTAATGACACCACTAGCGTCCTCTGACGATGGCCGACGACCACAGCTCCTGGGTCGCCCGCGATGCCGCGGTGGTGTGGCACGGGTTCACGCAGATGTCGGCCTACGCCGACAACGCGCCGATCGTCGTGGAATCGGCGGAGGGACGCGAGCTCATCGACGTCGAGGGTCGCCGCTACCTCGACGCCATCTCGTCCCTGTGGGTCACCACGCTCGGGCACCGGGTACCCGAGCTCGACGCCGCCATCCGGGACCAGCTCGACCGGGTGGCGCACTCGACGATGCTCGGCAACGGCAATCGCGTGGTCGTCGAGCTGGCCGAGGCCCTCGCCCCCCGTGTGCCCGTCGACGATCCCCACTTCCTGTTCGCGAGCGACGGCGCGGCGGCGGTCGAGCAGGCCCTCAAGATCGCGTTCCAGCACTGGACGAACCGGGGGACCGCGGGGCGCGACCGCTACCTCGCCTTCAGCGGTGCGTACCACGGCGACACCATCGGCTCCCTGTCCGTCGGCGACGGTGGGTTCGGCACCGACGTCTTCGATCCCTTTCGCTTCCCCGTCATCCGGGCTCCCTACGGCGACCTGGCCGCGGCCAGCGCGCTGATCGCGGAGCACGCCTCGAGCCTGGCGGCCGTCGTGGTCGAGCCGCTCGTGCAGGGTGCCGCCGGCATGGCGATCAGCTCGCCTGCGTTCGTCGCCGGTCTGGCGGACGTGTGCCGGCGCCACGACGTGCTCCTCATCTGCGACGAGGTGGCCACCGGCTTCGGCCGCACCGGCACCCTGTTCGCTCTGGACCAGTGCGGCGTGCGAGCCGATCTGCTCTGCCTCGGCAAGGGGATCACGGGTGGGTACCTGCCGCTCTCCGCCACCGTGGCCAGCGGCGCGGTCTACCGCGCGTTCCTCGGGCCCGACCTGTCCGAGCACACGCTGTACCACGGCCACTCCTACAGCGGGAACGCGCTGGCGGCGGCGGTGGCGTTGCGCCATCTGCAGCTCGTGGACGAGTGGGACGTGCTCGCCAACGTCCGCGCGCGGTCCGAGCAGCTGGCCGCGCTCCTCGACGAACACGTCGCGCCGCTCGGCTCGGTGGCCGAGGTGCGCCAGCAGGGCCTGATGGTCGGCATCGAGCTCGCTCCCCCCGAGGACGGGCGGCGCTGGGGCCGTCGGGTGTCGGCAGCCTGCGTCGAGCGCGGCGTCCTGATCCGGCCGCTGGGCGACGTGATCGTCCTCATGCCGATGCTGACGAGCACCGAGGAGGAGATCACGCGGATCGTGTCCGAGGTGGCCGAGGCCATCGCGGCGGTCACCGCGCCCGGGGGAGACGGGTGACCGCCTGGTCGGAGCGGGTGGCCGGGCGGCTGGACGCGATCCGCGCCGCGGACCGCTGGCGGTCTATCCCGACCCTCGACGGCTCCCTCCCGGAGGCCACCCTCGACGGCGAGCCCGTCGTGTCGTTCGCGTCGAACGACTACCTCGGTCTGGCCGCCCACCCAGCGGTGATCGAGGCGGCCCATGCGGCCCTCGACCGGTGGGGCGCGGGCACCGGCGCGTCGCGCCTCGTCGTCGGGGCCCGCCCCGTCCACGCCGAGCTCGAACGCGAGCTGGCCGACTGGAAGGGCATGCCCGCCGCCCTCGCCCTTCCCACCGGCTTCGCCGCCAACCTCGCGGTGCTCACCACGCTGGCGTCGTCCTCTGATGTGCTCGTGGTCAGCGACGAGGTCAACCACGCGTCGATCATCGACGGCTGCCGCCTCGGCAGGGGCCGGCTGGTGGTGGCCCGCCACAACGACGTCGACCACGTCGACGCGCTGCTCGGCGCCCACCCGGGGCCGGCGCTCGTGGTGACCGACACCGTCTTCTCGATGGACGGCGACGAGGCACCGGTGGAGGCGCTGGCCGAGGTGTGTGGGCGCAGGGGAGCGCTCCTGGTGCTGGACGAGGCCCACGCGGTCCTCGGGCCCGAGATCGACCTGCAGGACGCGCCTTGGTCGAGCGTCGAGGTGGTGCGGGTCGGCACGATGTCGAAGACGCTGGGCTCGTTGGGCGGGTTCGTCGCCGCGAGCCGCGACGTCGTGGACCTGCTCGTCAACGCGGCCCGTCCGTTCATCTTCACGACGGCGCCCACCCCGGCGGACACCGCGGCGGCGCTGGCCGCGCTCCGGGTCGTCCGGTCGCGCGAGGGGGACGCGCTCGTGCGCCGCCTCCGAGCCCACGTCGAGGTGGTCGCCCCGGGTCACCCCTCGCCCATCGTCCCGATCCTCCTCGGAGACGAGCGGGCCGCACTCGACGCGTCGGCCGCCCTCCTCGCACAGGGCCTGCTCGTGCCCGCCATCCGCCCGCCGACGGTGGCCCCGGGGACGAGCCGGCTCCGGGTCGCGCTGTCCGCAGCCCACACCGACGACCACGTCGAACGCCTCGTGAAGGCCTTGGCCGACCTGCCCTCGGGGTTGCTCTGATGCTGGTCGTCTGCGCCGGGACCGCGACGGATGTGGGCAAGACCTTCGTCGGCGCCGCGGCGCTGGCGGAGCTCCGCCGCCGCGGCCACACGGTGTCCGCCCGCAAGCCGGCCCAGTCGCACGACCCGGCGGTGGACGGCCCGCTCGACGCCGCGTTGCTGGCTGCTTCCACCGGCGAGCCGGTCGACGAGGTGTGCCCCCCGCACCGCACCTACGCGCTGCCGATGGCCCCACCGATGGCGGCCGCCGCGCTGGGCCAGCCCGGTCCGACGCTCACGGCGCTGGTGGCGGAGCTGGCCTGGCCCGATCCGTACCCCGACGTGCGATGGGTGGAGCTCGTCGGCGGCCCGCGCTCGCCGCTGGCCGTGGACGGCGACGGCGTCGACCTCACGGATGCCATCTCCGCCGACCGCGTCGTGCTGGTCGCCGACGCCGGCCTCGGCACCATCAACTCGGTGTCGCTGTCCGTGGCGCCCTTCGCGGCGTTGGGGCACCGACCCGTGGTGATGCTCAACCGCTACGACCCGGAGGTCGACCTCCACCGTCGCAACTGGACGTGGCTCACGGAGCGATCCGGCTGCCCCGTCGTGACCGATTCCGTAGCCCTCGCCGACGCGCTCCTGTGAGCCGGCCCCTGGCTAACAGCCGATGACCGGTGGGCGGCCGAGACCGGCGCCCTCGCACATCGCGAAGTAGAAGTCGCGCACGCCACCGGCATCGATCACGCTGGTGACGTTGCCGGCCTCGTCGAGGTTGAGGTTGGCGCCGTTGATGGCGAAGAACACGTCGGTGACCTCCGTGTTCGACTCCGGGACGTGCAGCGTGTGGATGGAGCCGGCCGGCTCGAACAGGTAGCTCCCGGCCACGTTCACGTCGTCGGGGTACTCGAGGTACTTCCACGAACCGGACAACGTGAAGGCGTAGACCGTGCCGGTGTGCTTGTGCGTGTCGACGGTCATGCCGGGCGAGAACCTGGTGCGGATCACCCAGAGCCCGGTGTCGATGTCGACCTGCAGCAGCTGCATCGTCGAACCGTCGCCGAGGTCGACGAAGGGGAGCTCCTCCTCGTGGCGGAGGATGGCGGTGGGGATGGCGACAGCGGTCATGCCGGCAAGGTAGCGGAGCCGCGCCAGCTCTCCCTGGTGTGCGGCATCCGGGCCTCGCCGGCCTCGGTGGGACGGACCCCCAGGACCTGGTGGATGCTGATCCCGCCGTCGTCGAACCCCACGGCCGAACCGGCCATGTAGAGGCGCCAGACCCGTGCCCGGGCCTCGCCCACCAGGCGCACGGCTCGCTCCCAACCCGCATCGAGGTTGCTCACCCACTCGCGCAGCGTGCGGGCGTAGTGCTCCCGCAGCGACTCCACGTCCCGCACCTCGAACCCGGCCGACTCCATGGCGAGCACCACCTGCCCGACGTCGAGCAGCTCGCCGTCGGGGAACACGTAGCGGCCCGTGAACGAGCGGCGCCCGAGGCGGGAGCCGTCCACGCTCGAGATGGCGTGGTTGAGGAGCCGACCGGTGGGGCGGAGCAGCTCGGCCAGCCGCCCGAAGTACTCGGCGGTGCGGCGGGCTCCGACGTGCTCGAACATCCCGATCGACGAGATGGCGTCGAACGTCTCGTCGCCGAGGTCGCGGTAGTCCTGCAGACGGATCTCGACGCGGTCGGCCAGGCCGGCCCTCTCGACGCGCTCCTGGGCCCGCGCCGCCTGCTCGGCGCTGATCGTGATGCCCACGACGGACGCTCCGTGCTGGCCAGCCGCGTGCATCGCCATGGACCCCCAGCCGCACCCCACGTCGAGGAGGCGGGCGTTGACCCGCTCGTGCAGGCCCAGCTTGCGGCACACCAGCTCGTGCTTGGCCGCCTGGGCGTCGGCCAGCGTGCGCTCCGGTCGATCGAAGTAGGCGCACGAGTAGGTGAGGGCCTCGCCGAGGACGATGTCGTAGAAGTCGTTGCCGACGTCGTAGTGGTGGCTGATGGCGCGGGCGTCACGGGCCTTGGAGTGGCGCCGACCGCGTTGCCGCGCCTCCTCCGGCGGGGGAGCGGGTGGCAGCCCGAGCGCCTTGACGCGCTTGGCCGCGCGGACCGCGGCGGCCCAGCCCCGCACCCCGACCCGCGCGTCGGGACGGTTGTGCTGCTTCAGCGCGGTGAGCATCGCGACGATGTCGCCGTCGACGTCGAGCTCGCCCGCGACGTGGGCTCTGGCCAGCCCGAGCTCCCCTGGGGACCACAGGATCCTCCGCAGGGCGGCGGCCGACCGCACGCGGATGGTGCCGAGACCTCTGGGGGAGCCGATCGCGCTCCCGTCCCAGAGCTCGATCCGCACGGGCGGGTCCTCGCCGGCGAGGACCTCGAGCATGGGGCGGAGCGCATGGCCCACCGTCCCGGGCCGGGGCTGCGGATCCTGCTGTGGCAGGACGTGAGCCTGCTGCTCCAGCGACTGCGACGAGAGGGCCATGATCGACCTCCGACAGACACGACCACCGGGGTCCCGAGTGGCGCTGTCGATGCCGAGATTACCCGGCCGCTCCCCGCTGTCCTACGGGAACACGATGGCGGCGAGCTCCTGGGCCCTGGTCCTGGTGGTGCTCACGGACACCGGGCCCATGGCGAGGTGCTCCACCACGATGGCGAAGACCTGGCCGCGGATGACACGGGCGACGGCTTCGACGTCACCGGTGAGCTCGGGGAACCCGTCGACGAGCCACGTCTGCAGCGTGGCCGTGAGGAGGTCGACGATCTCGGTGGCGCTCGCGGTGGCGGCGGGTTCGCCGCGCAGTGCCTCGCCGACGAGGAGGCGCAGCACCGACTCCTCGGCCAGCGCGTTGGCCAGCAGCCAGTCGAGCAGGTGGACGAGCCGCTCCCGAGGTGCGAGCTCGGCGCGGATCTCCGGGGCCTCGATCCGCACGCGTTCGCCGTAGCGCCGCTCCTCCATGACCGAGCGGAGCAGGTCGGCCTTCGACGGGAAGTAGTGGTAGATGGTCGCCACGTTCAGACCGCACGCGGAGGCGAGCTGGCGCATGGACATCCCCGCTGATCCCTGCTCGCTCATGAGCCGGAGGGCCGCGTCGAGGATCCGCGTGCGCGGGTCGGACTTCGCCACGGGTTCGCCAGCGGCGCTCGCCATCAGCGCTCCGACTCGGGCGTGAAGACCGCCGGCAGGTGCTCCAGGGACAGCACCAACGAGGACGCGCCTCGCTGCGGCACCGTGCCCTCGGGGACGTGGATGTCGCCTAGCCGCTTGAAGAGCTCCTCGAACACCACCCGCACCTCGGCCCGGGCCAGGTTGGCGCCGAGGCAGTAGTGGGTGCCGATCCCGAACGCGACGTGCGGGTTCGGGTTGCGGTCCACGCGCAGCTCGTCGGGCGCCTCGAAGACGTCCTCGTCGCGGTTGGCGGACTGGTAGAGCATGAACACCTTCTGGCCGGCCTTGAAGTCGACGCCGTCGTACGTGTGGTCCTGCGTCACCGTGCGGGAGAACGACAGCACGGGCGACACGAAGCGGATGATCTCGTCGACGGCCGTGTCCCACAGCGACGGGTCGTCGATGACCCGCTGCTTCTGGTCGGGGAACTGAGAGAAGGCGACGAGGCCACCGGTGAGCGCGTTGCGGGTGGTCTCGTTGCCGGCCACCACGATCAGCACGAGGAACATGAACAGCTCGTCGTTCGTGAGGGCGCCGTTCGGGGACTCGATGCTCGCCCCCCCGAGGTCGTCGCGGGCGAGGGCGCCGTCGTCGAAGGCCTCGGTGAGGATGCTGATCAGGTCGTCGTGGACGCCCGGGTTGGCGCGGCGGGCCTCGATCAGCTCGGTGCACATCTCCGCGTAGGAGCCGAACGCCTCGGCAGCCGCGTGCATGATCGGGTCGTCGGGCTGGTCGTGGCCGTCGCCGGCCATCATCGCGTCGGACCACTTGTAGAGGTTGCTGCGCTGATCGGGATCGAGGCCCATGAGCTCGGCGATCACGATGAGCGGGACGTGGATGGCGAACTCCTCCACGAAGTCGAGCTCGCCCCGCTCGGCCACCTCGTCGATGATCTCGTTCGACAGCTCCCGGATGTGGTCCGTGAGGGTGCGCACCCGGGCGGGGGTGAAGCCGCGGTTGATGAGCCGGCGCTGGCGCGTGTGCTCGGGGTCGTCCATGGAGATGATCGACATGGGCGCGGCCACCCGGGGCCGGACGCCCTCGGACGCCGTGTACAGCTCCTGGTTGCGGGAGATGTGGGACACGTCCGCATGGCGGGAGATGACCCACAGCTCGTTCCTGGCGTCCCAGTGGATCGGGCTGTAGCGGCGGAGCCAGCGGTACGCCTCCCAGGGGTCGTCGTAGAAGCGGGGGTCGAGCGAGTCGATCTCGCAGGGCGGCGGGGGAGCGGAGGGTGAGGGTGGGGTGGTCGGCATCCCCCCTACTCTCCATCAAACGCTCGTTTGGGTCAAGGACGTGCAAGAATCAGGCCATGAGCGGTCGCCGTCCCAACGTCCTCTTCGTGATCTCGGACCAGGAGCGGGAGCGCTCCTGGCTGCCGCCCTCGGTGCGCCTCCCGTGGCGGGAGCGCCTGATGGCCGAAGGCGTGGAGCTGGCCAACCACTGGACCCACTCGGCGCCCTGCTCGCCGTCCCGGGCCACGATGATGACGGGCCGCTACCTGCCCGGCCACGAGGTGTACGACAACACCGTCTTCACGTGGCACAAGAGCCTCGACCCGGCGATCCCGACGGTCGGCTCGGCCCTCCGCGACGGCGGCTACCGCTCCAGCTACATCGGCAAGTGGCACCTCACCGGCGGTCCCACCCCGCCCATGGACCTCTACGGCTACGCCGACTGGGACGGCAACGACCAGCACTTCATGGGCTGGGCCGGCACGGGCGTGCACTTCGACCCGGTGATCGCCGACTCGGCCGCTCGTTGGCTGGACGTGAACGGCGGCCAGGCCGACCCGTGGTTCCTGACCGTGGCCCTCGTCAACCCGCACGACGTGATGTGGTTCCCGATGGACCAGCCCGGCTACCAGGCCGCCCACCCCGACGAGCTCGAGGCCACCGAGGCGCTGCTCGCGGCGGCGAAGTGGAAGGACGGCGACGCGGTGCCCGCCTTCACCGACGACTACGACGACGTCGTCGACCACCTCCCCGAGAACTTCGAGGACGACCTGCTCACCAAGCCCGCGTGCCACCGGCAGTGGCGCTGGGACCAGCAGCACTGGCTGGCGGGCACGATCGACCCGACCGACCGCGAGTCGTGGCGCCGCCAGCTCGACTACTACGTGCGCCTCCACCAGCTCGCGGACGAGTCGCTCGGCAAGGTCCTCGCGGCGCTGGAGCGCAGCGGCGCGTGGGAGGACACCGTCGTGATCTTCACGTCGGACCACGGCGACATGTGCGGCTCGCACGGCCTGCGCTCGAAGGGGCCCTTCGTCTACGACGAGATCATGAAGGTGCCGTGCTACGTGAAGCCCGCCGCGGGTGCGCCCGTCGCCGCGGGCAGCCGCAGCGAGTCGCTGTCGTCCCACGTCGACCTCGCCCGCACGATCTGCTCGTTCGCCGGCGTCGATCCCGATCCAGGGTTCCAGGGCGTCGACCTCAACCACTTGCTCGCCGACCCGGCTGCGTCCGTGCGCGACCACGTGCTGTTCGCGCACGCCACCGCGCACACGTCCAACATCCGCGCCACCCGTTGGGCGATCCGCGGCATCTTCGACGGCCGCCACAAGTACGCGCGCTACTACGGCGTCGGCGGCGGGCTCCCGAACGACGACTTCACCGGCGTGCCCACGCCCATGCTCTACGGCCCGGACGCGGCGTTCGAGGACCAGGAGCACGAGTGGTACGACCAGCAGAAGGATCCCCACGAGCTGCAGAACCTGGCCATGGACAACGGCCGCCGTTCCGAGCTCCGTGGCCGCTTCGACGACCTCCTCGCGGTCGAGGCCAAGGAGCTCCTCCCGCTCACCTAACCCCTCCGAACCCTCCGAACTCGCGATGTGTCGTCCACGTTTCTGTGTGCGAGGCGTCGCGAGTTCGCCAAACCCCTCCGAACTCGCGATGTGTCGTCCACGTTTCTGTGTGCGAGGCGTCGCGAGTTCGCCAAACCCATCCGAACTCGCGATGTGTCGTCCACGCTTCTGTGTGCGAGGCGTCGCGAGTTGCGGGGGTTCAGGGGGTCCTGGGGGGTCAGCTGAGGCGGCGGAGGTGCTCCCAGACCTCGGGCCACGGCGTGTGGAGGTCGCGGCAGACGATGATCGGGGTGCCCTGCGCGTCGGTGTCGATGTCGAGCCCGTTGTCGATGGTGGCCACCTGCTCGCACGATTCGAAGTACGGCGCCAGGAGCCCCGGCTGGACGCGCACGCCCACGACGGTGGCGTCCGGATCGGTGGGCTGCCGGAAGTCGGCGTAGGAGTTGTGGCCCGAGTAGGCATGCGGCAGCCCGCGGGCCGGTCCGAACCGGTCGATGGCGCCGGCCTCGCCGTAGGTGAGCGTGAACAGGACGAGGTGGTCGCGCTCCTCCGCGGGGAGGTCGCGCACGATGCCCGCGATCTGATCGACCAGCTCGGGCCATCCGACGGTCTCGGCGACGGCCTCGTTGACGGCGGCCTGCACGTCGACGGTGCCGCGGGGCAGCACGGGCGCCGCCAGCGGGATCGTGACGGCGGTGCTGACGACGAGCAGCCCGCCGAGGAGCCTCGCCTTGTCGCGCCGCACGAAGTCGACCACGCCGACGAGGAGCACCGTGACGGTGAGGGGCAGGACGTAATACGGGCGCCCGGCGGTGACGAAGGCGATCACGATCCCGGCGGGCCAGATCCAGAGCACGGCGCGGAAGGGGCGGGCCCAGGGCTCGGTGGCGAGTGAGCGAGCGCCTCGCCACAGCACGGGGACGAGCAACGGACCGGCGAACAGCAGCTGGAGGGGGATGAGCGTGGTGCGGTTCTCGCCTGCGAGGCGGTCCGACAGGGCCTCGGCCATCTCGAGCTGCGGCCAGCCGTGGTCGGCCTGCCAGAGCAGGTTCGGCGCGGCGATGACGAGGGCCACGACGCCGCCGATGACCATCCAGGGCGTCCGGAGCAGCTCCCACCGCCGGTCCGCGACCAGGCCGATCACGACGGCGAGGGCGAGGAGCACCACCAGGTCCTTGTTGAGCATCGCCACGCCCGCCGCCGCGCCGAACGCCACCCACCACCGCGGGTCGCGGGTCCGCAGGAGGCGCACGGTGAGCCAGAGCAGCGCCATCCACGCGGTCAGGTCGAACGCCGCAGTGGAGAGGAGGTGGCCGACGCCGAGGGGGAACCCGCAGCAGGCCAGGGCGGCGGCTCCGGCGATCTGCGCCCGTCGGGCGCCGCCGAGCTCGCGCACGATGAGCGCGCCGAGCACGACGGTCGCTCCGGCCGTGAGCGCGGGGGCGACGCGGAGCACGACGAGGTTGCCGGGTGCGATCCAGTCCGCGATGCGGGCCACGAACGGCGTGAACGGCGGCTGGTCGATGTAGCCCCAGGCCAGGTGGTCGCGCCCGGCCTCGAGGAAGTACAGCTCGTCGCGGTGCCAGCCGTACCGCTTGGCCACCGCGAGGAGCAGCGCCACGACGGCCCCGGCGATCGCCCCCACCGCAGGCCAGGGGACCGGCTCGATGGTCGTGCGGTCGGTCCCCGTGGCCGCGGTTGCCATCCGGACACCTTGCCCCACGGATGGGGTGCCGGGCCGGGACAGGTCGAGCGATAAGGTGACCGCTCCCCTGGTGGCGTGGCCGAGTGGCTTAGGCAAGGGCCTGCAAAGCCCTGTACGCGGGTTCGATTCCCGCCGCCACCTCCAGGATCGACGCACACGATTGAGACGATCGGCTGGCGATGACTGACGCGCGATTGATCCTCATCTGCGGTTTGCCCGGTTCGGGCAAGACGACGCTCGCCAAGCAGCTCGCGCCGGAAGTGCCAGCCGTGCGCCTCTGCCCCGATGAGTGGAAGCACGATCTCGGCATCGACTACTACGACGAACGCAGCCGCGTGCGACTCGAGCAGCGGCTCTGGCGGCTCGGCCAAGAGCTGCTCGGGCTCGGCCAGAGCGTCATCCTGGAGAACGGCTTCTGGGCGCGCCAGGAGCGGGACGAGCTCCGGCTCGCGGCGCGGGCTCTGGGCGTGGGGGTGGAGCTGCACTACCTGGAAGCGCCGGTGGACGAGCTCTGGAGACGCCTGGCTGTTCGCAACGGACAAGCTCTTCCTGGCGCGGCGCCCATCCAGCGTGAGGACCTCGAGAGGTGGGCTCAGCAGTTCGAAGCCCCCGACACGGTCGAGCTCGCGCTCTTCGATGAGGTCGCACCCTGACCACCGGCTGTCCCGCTCGCCGGCCCCAGTAGCGTCGGCGATCGTGCCCGCTCCTCAGTGGTTTCTGGCGGTTCTTCCGGTTCGCCGGGGAGCTGTTGGCCGCCATGTGAGTCTCAAGAGCTCGAGGGACCAGGAGGGCGTGTGGAACGACAACCCGTGCTCGAGAGCGATCTGATCCGGCTGCGGCCCATCAGCTCAGACGACTTCGAACCACTGTTCGCGATCTCGTCCGACCCGCTGCTCTGGGAGCAGCATCCGTCGAAGGAGCGGGCCGAGGAGCCGGGCTTCCGCCGGTGGTGGGCTGACGCGCTCGCGTCAGGGGGTGCGCTCGTGGTCGAGGACTGCGCCACGGGCGAGGTGATCGGAACATCCCGGTACGAGGGATACGACCCGGACGCCCGAGAGGTCGAGATCGGGTGGACGTTCCTCGCCCGCTCACGTTGGGGAGGTCCCTGCAACGCCGAGATGAAGCGGCTGATGCTCGACCATGCGTTCCAGTACGTGGACACCGTCGTCTTCCGTGTGAGCACCGAGAACCTCCGGTCGCAGAAGGCGGTCGAGAAGCTGGGTGCGATCCGGGTCGGGATCGAACCCGACGCGTTCGGCCGTGGTGACAACGTGCTGTACCACCTGGGCCCGACCGCGTAGCGGGGGCGCAAACCCGTGGCGCATCCGCGCGTGTCGGTGGCAGCCTGGGCGTCGGGTGCCCGACCGTGCGGGCCATGGACGTCGGAGGTGACCGCGTGAAGACGAAGGTCCTCGCCTCCCGACGGCCCGCGCGCTGACACCCTCGTCTCGTCCGTAGCGCGTTCGTGCGCCGTCGGGTCCCGACCCGATCCACTCGAACGCAACGGAGGAACGCGTGGCAGAACGCGCAACGAGCGCGCCCGCATGGCTCACGGTGGATGCCACCGTCGACCACCAGATCGGGCTGCTCAAGACAGGCAAGGAAGCAGAGGTGCTGCTGATCGAGCGGCGCCAGGCGAACGGGACCGAACGGATCCTCCTCGCCCACAAGCGATACCGACCGATGAACGTGCGGAAGGGCGACCTGGAGGCCGGTGGGTTCTCCAAGGCCCGCGCCTTCACGACCGACCACCGCTACCGCGACGGCAGAGGGCGCTCGAGCACCCGTGACGCTCGGGCCGTCTCGGGCAAGAGCGCGCACGGCCGCCAGGTGCTCGCCCGGGAGTGGGTCGCGCACGAGGTCCGATCGCTCCAGCTCGCGAACGAGCTCGGCGTGACCGTCCCCTACGTGGTGGAGGCCGACGACGAGGGCATCGTCATGCAGCTCATCGGGGACGAGGCGGGCGCGGCACCCCGTCTCGTCGATGCCCGGCTCGGGCCTGCAGACGCGGAGCTGGCGTACGCCCAGCTCCGCGAAGAGCTGGCCCTGATGACCCGGGGCGGGCTCGTCCACGCGGACCTGTCGCCGTACAACGTCCTCTGGTGGCACGACCGGGTGTGGATCATCGACCTGCCGCAGGCCGTCGACCTGACGACCAACCCGAACGCCCTCGACCTGCTCCACCACGACGTGGTCACCCTGGCCGCCTGGTGCAACCGCCACGGCGCGCCGGTCGATCCCGAAGCATGGTTCGCCGAGCTCGTCGCCGAGGCGTTCCACTCCTGAGGTCACGCCGACTACCGGAGGAGCTGGTGGAGCCCTGCCGTGACGGGGAGGACGTAGATCAGGCCAAGGAAGAGCGCGACCGCGAGGGCGAACAGCGGGACGAAGGCTTGGAAGAGGAAGGCGAACAGGCGGAACGGAGCGAAGAGGACGGCGAGCACCTTGCTCCGCCGACGGGACGCCGGTGGGGCCCACGCGGTGGACGCCTCCGTCGCGCCGAGCCGGTGCAGCGCCTCGACGCGGTCGCCGAGCGGTGGGTGGTAGGTGGAGGCCTCCGCGACCTCGGCCAGCTCGGCGAACGCCGCCATGGCCTCGCGGTCTCCGAAGATCCCGAGCGCCGCGCGCCCACCGCCCGTCGCCTTGACGCGCTCGTGGAGCACCGCCGTGCTCTTCGCCATCGCGGCCTCGGGGCCCACGACGAACAGATGTGAGGCCCACGCCGTGCCGGGCAGCAGGTCGCCCCGAGCGGCGAGCTCGCCCAGGCCTCGGGCGAGCGCATCAGGGTTGCGGGTGAGCTCCACCGCGGTTGCATCTGCGAGGCGCTTCCGGGCGCGCCAGCCCCGCCGCAGCACGGGATCGACGAAGAGAGACGAGTAGAAGCTGCGCGCCAGCGAGTACACGCCGCCGGCCAGGCTGACCGGGAGCAGCACGACCCGAAGCACCCGTGAGCTGCGTCCCTCGTCATCCTCGGCCATCTCGGTGGAGGCGAGGACCACCGCGAGCTCGCTCGCGGCGCGGGCCTGATCGCGGCCGGGCCGGGTGACGTGTCGGACCAGCTTCCCGGCCACACCGCGCGCCTCGGCGCTGGTGGGCATCGAGAGCAGCGTCGCCACCGTGCCCGTCGTCTGCTCCACGGTCGCGATCGTCGTGCCGATCACCAGGTCGCCGTTGCCGGCCGAGCCGATGGCGTGGGCGAGGACGGCCTGTGTCTCGTCCCGGCCGAGCGTCGCGAGCAGCCCGGTGGTGACGACGAGGGTCGCGTCCTCGAGGTCGGGGCCGACGACCGCTGCGTTGGCGACCTCCGAATCGATGAGCTGGACCTTGGGGGCCGGCACGCCGCACGCGATGGCCATCTCCTCGACGACGTTGACGAGCTGGCGCTCCTCCAGCTCGCCCGGCCGCGGGTCACGAGCGCCGAGCGTGAGGGCAGCACCGCTGCCGGCCCGGGCGAAGAGCCGCCGGACCGACACCCAGGTCGCGAGGTGGACGACGAGTCCGGGCACGAGCACCGCGCCCGCGATCCCGACCACCAGCAGGGGAGTGACCGTCGTCGAGCCCGACCCGTCGGAATCGAACAGCTCGGTGAGATCGGAGGTCGGGGTGACGAGGTTGAGCAGATCGGCGCCCAGCACAGCGAAGAGGACGAGCAGCGGCGTGATCACCACCGCCAGCGGGATGCCCATCAGGAGCATCGCCATCGCCGACGTCGCGGCGTACCAACGCCGGGCGCGGCGATGCCGGCGCTGGGCGTCGGCGAAGTCCTCGCGGTCGACCGGACCGGGGATCGACAGGTCGGCCTCGGATCGTGCTTCCGGCGTCGCCATGGCACCCCCACGCCCGCCGGTTCCCGATCAGATGGGTCTTGCTTTCCTCCCAGCCCCGATTTCTATGCCTAGCCTCCGAGCCATGACGGACACGGCGGTGGAGACGGACATCGAGGTCGTACGGGGGTTCCTCGGGGCGCTGGACCGGCTCGACGTCGATGCCGCGATGACGTTCCTCGACCCCACGATCGTCTACCAGAACGTGCCGCTCCCGGCGGCCCGTGGCAAGCGGGCCGTCGAGAAGCAGCTGCGGTGGCTGGCTCGCTACGGCAGCGGGTTCGAGGCCCGCATCCACAACATCGCGGCCGCCGACGGCGTGGTGCTGACGGAGCGCACCGACGTCATCGAGATCGGCCGGCTCAAGGCCGACTTCTGGGTCTGCGGGTCGTTCGAGGTGCGCGACGGGAAGATCGTCCTGTGGCGTGACTACTTCGACTTCGTCAACATCGTCGTCGGGTTCGTCAAGGGCGCGGTGCGGGCGCTCCTCGGCCGCCGGTCCGCCTGACGGTGGCCGACGCTCCGGAGTGGTTCGTCCGAGCGCTCGGCGTCCCGTTCACCGACGAGCGGGTCGAGGTCGGTGGTGCGTCGATCCACTTCCTCGCGTGGGGCCCGCCGGGCCGGCGCGGCCTCGTGTTCGTGCACGGCGGCGGCGCCCACGCCCACTGGTGGACCCACATCGCGGCGACGTTCGCGACCGAGTTCCGCGTCCTCGCCCTCGACCTGTCCGGGCACGGGGACAGCGATCACCGCGAGCAGTACACGATCGAGCAGTGGACCGAGGAGGTCTGCGCGGTCGCGGACGCCGGCGGCATCGAGGGCCGGCCGGTCGTGGTCGGGCACAGCATGGGCGGCTTCGTCACCATCGCCACCGCGGCCCTGCACGCCGACCACTTCACGGGCGTGATCATCTGCGACTCACCGGTGACGGAGCCGGATCCCGAGGTGGAGTCGTTCCGGTTGAAGCAGGCGTTCGGCCAGCCGCGGACCTACGCGTCGGCGGAGGAGGCTCGTGCCCGCTTCCGCACGGTGCCGCCTCAGCACCACTACCTCGATCACGTGATGGACCACGTGGCGGCGCGGTCCATGCGGGAGGTGGACGGCGGCGTGCAGTGGAAGTTCGATCGGCGCATCTTCGAGCAGTTCGCGGGTGGCATGCGCGGGATCGCGCGGCCCTACCTGTCGCAGGTGCGCTGCCGCCTGGCGCTGCTCCGGTCCGAGCACGGCCTCGTCACACCGGACATCGGAGCGTCGATGTACGAGGCGCTCGGGCGGGTGGCACCCGTGATCGAGCTGCCCGAGGCGGGCCACCACGCCATGCTCGACCAACCGCTCGTGCTGCTCACGGCGCTGCGCACCCTGCTCGCGGACTGGGACCACTCCGAGCCGCACCGGGCGCCTCACTGACGTCGCTACGTCGCCTCGGTCGCCGAGATCGTCGGAGCGCTCGCTGTCGGCCTTGCCGACCTCGCTGTCCTGCGAAGTCGGGGCCTCAGCTCGGCGGCGACGACGATCTCGGCGACCCCGAGCAGCTACACCCGGTCGTCGGTGTAGACGGTGCGGCCTCCGGGCTGCTCATCGACGACCGTGCGGGTCCGCCGAGAGCGGGGACCGAAGATCAGCGTGGTGGCCAGCAGGCCGACCGCGCCGATGATCATGAGGATCACGCCGGCGTTGTTGATGTTGAAGCCCTCTGCGCTGTCCGTCTCGACGGCGAATGTCATCAGTGCGCCGATGGCGATGATCACGATGCTCGTGCCGATGCCCATGGGGATGGTCCTCCTGGTGAGCCGGGATGGCTGCCATCTGTGTGCCCATCGACGAGCGCTGTCATACCCGTTGCCAGAATCCGTACGGCGGACGTGTCCCTAGGACGCGTAGGTGTCGCTCAGCTCGGCCCCGATCTCGGCGAGCCGCTTGCGGATCGCCGGCGGCTCGAGCACCTCGACGCGGCTCCCGAGGCCGGCGATCTCGCCGGCCATGGAGTGGTCGTGGTGCCCGCGCAGCTCCACCTCCACGCGACCGTCGTCTCGTGCGGGACCGATGCGCACCCGCGTGCCGAACATGAGGCGGACGACACCGACCGCATCAGGATCGACCAGGGCCTGCACGCGCACGGGCACGCGCAGCTCGTCGACGGCGTCGGTGATCGCGCCCCACGCCTCGGCGAGGTCGAAGCCGTCGGGGCGGACGACAGGGTCGCCGGTCACCTCCACCTGCCGCACGCGGTCGACCCGGAAGGTCCGCTGGCCGGCGTCGGTGCCGGCGACGAGGTACCACGTCGAGCCCTTGGTCGCGAGGCCCAGCGGGTGGACGACGCGCACGGTGGACGAGCCGTCCCGCGCGACGTAGGACAGCGTGACCTGCACACCGTCGATGACGGCCTGCTGCAGCGCGTCGAGGTGCTCCGGAGGCGGCCGCCCGCCCGATGACTGGTCCCAGCCGCTCGGGTCCACCACGACCGCGGCGGAGGCGGCCTCGGCCTGGGTGCGGAACGTCTCGGGAAGGGCGCGCACCAGCTTGCGCAGCGCGGCCCGCAGCTCGGGCGTGGCCGACGACGACGGGCCCGCGACGAGGAAGAGGGCCCGGGCCTCGGCGGCACTGAGCCCGCTGAGGTCGGTTCGTCCTCCGCCCGCCAGGCGCCACCCCCCGTTGCGACCCTGCACGGAGTAGATCGGCAGGCCCGCCATGCCCAGTGCCTCGAGGTCGCGCCGGGCGGTCCGCTCCGACACCTCCAGCTCGTCGGCCACCTCAGCCGCGGTCACCTGCCCGCGGGTCTGCAGGAGCAGCAGGGTCGCCACCAACCGGTCGGCTCGCATGCCTCAGATCTTGCCAGGCAAACCGGACACAAGGTGGCCGGTTTAGAAGCGCATCCTGACCACATCCCGAACGACGAGCTCTCCCTGGAGGACCCCATGCCTGGAACCGTTCCCCCGATCGACGACGAGCGCAGCGGCCTGTTGGGCTACCTCGCCCAGCAGCGCGACGCCATGCGGTACGCGGCCTACGGGCTGACCGACGAGGAGGCGCGGCGCACGCCGACGGCCGGCACCCTGAGCATCGGTGGCCTGCTGAAGCACGTGGCCGCGATGGAGCGGAGCTGGATCGACATCGTCCTGCAGCGGGAGGCCGATGCCGAGGCGTCCGAGTCGGCCTACCTCGACGACTTCACGATGGGCTCCGACGAGACGCTGGCCGGGCTCGTCGAGTCGCTCGAGGCGGCGGGGTGGGAGACCGAAGCCGTCATCGCGGGCATCGCGGACCTCGGGCAGGCCGTGCCGGTGCCGGACGCGCCCTGGTTCCCCGACGACGTCGACGCATGGTCGGTGCGGTGGGTGCTGTTCCACCTCATCGAGGAGATCGCCCGCCACGCCGGTCACGCCGACATCGTGCGCGAGTCGATCGACGGCGCCACCTGCCATGCGCTGCTCGCGGCGGCCGAGGGGTGGCCGGCCACCGACTGGCTGCAGCCGTGGGTGCGCAAGGTCGAGGCCGCCGCCTGAGGAGGGACGGCCCGACGCTCGGCGTAGCGTCGACGGCATGGCAGAGGAGCAGCCCGCCGTCGGCGTGACGCCGAGCCATGAGGCGGAGGTCGGGGGTCTCGGTGTGCGCCGGGCGCTTCCGCAGCGGACGCGGCGGACCGTTGGCGCGTGGTGCTTCGTGGATCACTTCGGTCCGGTGGGGGCCGACCTCGCTGCCGCCATGCAGGTCGGTCCTCATCCACACATCGGCCTGCAGACGGTGACGTGGCTCCTCGAGGGCGAGGTGCTGCACACCGACAGCCTCGGTTCGGAGCAGGTGATCAGGCCCGGCCAGCTGAACCTGATGACCGCGGGCGCCGGCGTGGCCCACGCGGAGTCGGCGCACGAGAACGCGAGCGGCGCCCACGGCGTCCAGCTGTGGGTCGCCCTACCCGATGAGACGCGGGCCGGGCCTGCTGCGTTCGAGCACCTGGCCGAGCTGCCCCAGGTCGGGCTCGATGCAGTGACGGCCACGGTGCTGGTGGGGGAGCTGGCGGGGATCCGCTCACCAGCGCGGGTTGATACGCCGATCGTGGGGGCGGACCTCGCCGTCGCGCCGGGCGACGCGGCCATCCCGCTCGATCCGTCATGGGAGCACGCCGTCGTCGTGCTCGACGGTGCGGTGGAGCTCGACGGGGTCGACGTTGCGCCCGGGGCGTTGGCCTACCTCGACCTCGGGCGCGACGAGGTGGCCGTGCGCGCTGCGGCGCCGGCGCGCGCGCTGCTCCTCGGGGGCGCGCCGTTCGGCGAGGCCACCCTCATCTGGTGGAACTTCGTGGCCCGCACCCGCGACGAGGTCGCGAAGGCGCGCGACGACTGGGAGGCGGGAGCCGACGGGTTCGCGACCGAGCGCTTCGGCACGGTCGAGTCTCCGCTCGCACGCATCCCGGCCCCCGAGGTGCCCGCGGGTCTGAAGGCCCGATAGCTAGACGACGTCGTGGCCGGGGTGGGGTTCGGCCGGGATCTTGCCGAGCCGGCCGGCCTGGAAGTCGTCGTAGGCCTGCTGGAGCTCGGCCCGGGTGTTCATCACGAACGGGCCGTAGGCGGCCACCGGCTCCCCGATGGGCAGGCCCCCGAGGACGAGCACGTCGAGCGCCGGGGTGTGGCTGTCCTGGGCGGTGTCGGCCGCAACCGTCACCACGTCACCAGCGCCGAGGACCGCGAGCTGACCGGAGCGCAGGGCCACGCGGTCGGGGCCGACGGTGCCGGTGCCCGAGAGCGCGTACACGAGCGCGTTGTAGTCGGCCGGCCAGGGGAGCCGGAGCTGGGCGCCCGGCGACAGGGTCGCGTGCAGCACCGCGATCGGCGTGTGGGTGATGCCGGGGCCCTGGTGGCCCGCGACCTCGCCCGCGATCACGCGGAGCAGTGCGCCCCCGTCGTGGGAGGCGAGGAGCGCCACCTCGCCACCGCGGATGTCCTGGTAGCGGGGCGCGGTCATCTTCAGGCGCGCGGGGAGGTTGACCCACAGCTGGATGCCGTGGAAGGTGCCCCCGCGGGCCACGACGTCCTCGGGCGGGGCCTCGATGTGGAGGATGCCGCCGCCCGCGGTCATCCACTGCGTGTCCCCGTCGCTGATCGTGCCACCGCCGCCGTTGGAGTCCTCGTGCCGGAAGACGCCGTCGAGCAGGTAGGTGACGGTCTCGAAGCCGCGGTGGGGGTGCCACGAGGTGCCCTTGGCGGCGCCGGGCTCCCACTCGACGGAGCCCATCTGGTCCATGTGGATGAATGGGTCGAGAGCGGCGAGGTCGACGCCCGCGAAGGCACGGCGCACCGGGAAGCCCTCGCCCTCGAAGCCGGCGGGCGCGGTCGTGACGGAGGTGACGCCTCGGTCGACGGCGACCGCGGGATCGGGCTCGGGGACGCGGGGCAGGACCAGGACGTCGTCGACGGTGATGGCGGGCATGCGGGTCTCCTCCTCGTTGCTCGCGAGTCTCTCTCGCTGTGCCCGTCAACACTAGTTGCGGACGCAAGTATTCCCGTCGGGAATCGACTAGATCGCCCGGCCGTGTCCCCGGCAGGCTGCGGGGATGGCGACCCACCTGTCCCTCGACGAGCTGGAGGCGGGCCTCGACGTGGTCCGCAGGTCACCGGCGGATGGCGGCACCCTCGAGCTGATCGTCCGGCGGCCCGCCGTCGGTGAGCGCGAGGTGCTCGAGGAGGGGACGCTCGACGTCGCCGAGGGCCTCGTCGGCGACACCTGGAGCAGCCGTCCCAGCAAGAAGACCGCTGACGGCGGCCCCCACCCGGAGATGCAGCTCAACGTGATGAACGCCAGCGCGGCGCTGCTCGTGGCGGGCGGCGATCCCGACCGGCGGGCGCTGGCCGGCGACCAGCTCTACCTCGATCTCGACCTCAGCGAGGGCAACCTCCCGCCCGGCACGCGCCTGGCGATCGGCGACGCAGTCATCGAGATCACGGCGGAGCCGCACCGCGGGTGCGCGAAGTTC
>Ga0190265_10000870_pt1 | contig 19947 bp, 21 predicted proteins | sample Popmic124T_FD_133135 | JGI IMG/M metagenome (GOLD analysis project Ga0190265, IMG submission 133135) | Populus adjacent soil microbial communities from riparian zone of Indian Creek, Utah, USA - 124 T | ecosystem: Environmental > Terrestrial > Soil > Riparian zone | place: USA: Utah | collected...
CCGCACGAGCCGGCGACCAAACGTGTCGCGACGAAACGGTGAGTGAGCCGGCTCAATCAAACCGAGTGCCCCGACTGGGACTCGAACCCAGACCGTACGGATTTTGAGGCCGTTGCCTCTGCCAATTGGGCTACCGGGGCGTGCCCGCCGAGGCTAGCGGCCCTCGTCTCGGGCCGACCGCCCTTACCCGTGGGTAACGCGCTGGACCGCGAAGGATTCGGTCTAGCCTCGCCCCAGTGCTCGCATTCACGTTCCCCGGTCAGGGATCGCAGCGTCCAGGAATGGGTCGACCGTGGATCGATCATGAGAGCTGGGAACTGGTCGACGAGGCGAGTGAGGTCACCGGGCGTGACGTCGGCAAGCTGCTGCTCGACGCCGACGGCGACGAGCTGAAGGACACTCGCAACGCGCAGCTCACCACGTTCGTGTCGAGCCTGATGGTGCTCGACGCCGTCGAGCGCATCGGCATCGACGCCAGCTTCTGTGCCGGCCACAGCCTCGGCGAGTACACGGCGCTGTCGGCGACGGGCGCGATCGACTTCGAGGATGGCATCCGGCTCGTCGTCGAGCGGGCGGCGGCGATGCACGAAGCGGGCCTGGCACGTCCGGGAACGATGGCCGCGGTGCTCGGCCTCGACGACGATCAGGTCGAGATCGCCTGTCGGCGCGCCGACGAGGAGGTCTGGATCGCCAACTTCAACGCCCCCGGTCAGGTCGTGATCGCCGGATCGTCAGTCGGCGTCGAAGCGGCTTCCGGTCTCGCCCAGGAGCTCGGTGCGACGCGGGTGATGTCGCTGCCGGTGTCAGGCGCCTTCCACACGCCGTACATGGCACCCGCCCGCGAGCGCCTGCGCGAGGCGATCGCCGCCGCCGACGTGCGCGACACCGAGATCCCGATCGTCTCCAACGTCGACGCCCTCGCCCACGACCAGGGCGACGAGTGGTCGGCGCTCCTCTCGGCGCAGCTGTCGAGCCCCGTCCGTTGGAAGTACTGCCTGCTCGAGCTCGCCGAGCTCGGCGTCACCGACTTCGCCGAGCTCGGCCCCGGTCGCGTGCTCACCGGCATGGCCAAGCGCTCCGTCGAGGGCAGCCGCACGATCTCGGTCTCCACGCCGGAGGATCTCGACAAACTGCTCGAATGGGTCGGCGCTTCGGTGCCCACCCAGGGCGCCGCCGTCCAGGGTGAGCACCTGTTCGCGGTCGAGCGACTCGTCGTCAGCCCGGCGGCGGGGATCTTCACACCGATCGGTCTCCGCGACGGAGACCAGATCGACGTCGGTACTGTTCTGGGCCACGTCGGCGACCACGAGGTCCGGTCGCCGTTCGACGGTGTGCTACAGAGCTACATCGCCGTCGACACAGAACGCGTCATGCCGCGCCAGCCCATCGCTTGGTTGCGAACGGGCTGACGGCAACAGGAAAAGGGGAACGAACCATGCCAGCGATCCGACCAGGGGCGAGAGGTGGCGTCATCTCGGGATGGGGCACTGCAGTCCCCGACAAGGTGATCACCAACCACGAGCTCGCCGAGACGATGGACACCAGCGACGAGTGGATCGTCGCGCGTACCGGCATCCGCGAGCGCCGGATCGGTGGTACCACCGTCGGCCTGTCGATCGAATCGGGTCGGGCGGCGCTCGAGATGTCGGGCCTCGACCCGTCTGAGATCAACGCTGTCGTCCTCGCCACGACCACGCCCGACCGCCAGTGGGGCAATGCCGCCCTGGTGCAGCACGAGCTGGGCCTGCGGTGCGGCGCCTTCGACATCAACGCTGCCTGCTCGGGATTCGTGTACGGGCTCGTGAACGCCCACGGCCTGATCGCGATGGGAGCCGACAAGGTGCTCCTGATCGGCACCGACACGCTGTCGCGCATCACCGACTGGGACGACCGGGCCACGGCGCCCCTGTTCGCCGATGGCTCCGGGGCCGTCGTGGTCGAGGCCGTGCCCGGCCGCGGTCAGCTGCTCGGCTGGGACCTCGACGCGGATGGCTCGCTCGCCCCACTGCTGTGGGCCGACGTCGGGGGATTCATCCACATGGAGGGCAAGGAAGTCTTCCGCCGGGCGGTTCGGATCATGGTCGACTCGGCGACCAAGTCGATGCAGCATGCCGGTGTCACCGCCGACGACATCACCCTGATCGTGCCCCACCAGGCCAACATCCGAATCATCCAGGCGGCCTGCGATCGGCTCGGCATCGAGATCGAGCGCGCCGCGGTGGTGATCGATCGCACCGGTAACACGTCGTCGGCGTCGATCCCGCTGGCCCTCTCCGATGCGCTCGACAACGGACGCGTGGCGAACGGCGACCTCGTCCTGCTCGTCGGCTTCGGCGGCGGGATGACGGCGGCGAGCGCGATCCTGAAGTGGGGTGGAGACGCCGAGTGAGCCGGGTCGTGCTCGTCACGGGTGGCTCGCGAGGAATCGGGCTGGCCTGTGCCGAGCGGTTCAAGGCGCTCGGCGATCACGTCGCGGTGACGTACAACTCGTCGACGGCGCCCGACGGCCTGTTCGGCGTCAAGTGCGACGTCACGTCGGCTGACGACGTCGAGACGGCGTTCGCCGCCGTCGAGGCCGAGTTCGGCGGGCCGGTCGAGGTGCTCGTCTCGAACGCCGGCATCACCCGCGACGGCTTGTTGTTGCGCATGAGCGAGTCGGACTTCGCCGACGTCGTCGATGCCAACCTCACCGGCGCGTACCGGGTGGCCAAGCGTGCCGCGCACGGCATGCTCCGCGCCCGCAAGGGCCGGATGGTGTTCGTGTCGTCGGTCGTCGGGTTGCTCGGCTCGGCCGGCCAGGCCAACTACGCGGCCTCGAAGGCCGGCCTCGTCGGGCTCGCCCGCTCGATCGCCCGCGAGCTCGGTTCTCGCGGCATCACCGCCAACGTGGTCGCCCCAGGCCCGGTCGCCACCGACATGACGGCCGCGCTCGGCGAGAAGCGACTCGCCGAGCTGACCGCCGCGGTGCCCCTCGCGCGTATGGCCGAGCCCGACGAGATCGCCGGCGTCGTCGAGTTCCTCGCCTCCCCCGCCGCCGCCTACATCACCGGCGCCGTGATCCCCGTCGACGGCGGGCTCGGCATGGGGCACTAGCCACTGCCGCTCGTATCCTGCCTGTGCGACACTTTCGTCGTACGGCCTCACACGCCACGGCCACAACGCCACAACCCAAACGCCACAACCCAAACGCCACAACCCAAATGCCACAACGAGGAGATCTCCGTGGATCAAGCTCTGTTTGCCCGCTTCCGCAAATGCGCCGTCGAGGTGCTCTCGGTCTCGGAGGACCAAGTCGTTCCCGATGCCAAGTTCGGTGACGACCTCGACGCCGACAGCCTCGACCTCGTCGAACTGGTGATGGCGCTCGAGGAGGAGTTCGACGTGTCCGTACCCGAAGAAGAGCTCGAGGGAATCGAGACGGTCGGCCAAGCGTACGAGCTGGTCGCCGGCAAGCTCTGATGGAGGGCCGCGGCCGGCGGATCGCCGTCACCGGTCTCGGTGTCGTCGCCCCGTGCGGGGTCGGCAAGGAAGCGTTCTGGTCGGGCCTGCTCGGGCCCGGTCTCAGCGGTGGCACCCGCAAGACGACGATCGACGACTGGGATGCCACGCCGTACTACGACTCGCCCAAGGACGCCCGCCGGGCCGACCGGGTCGAGCAGTACGCGATGGCCGCGGCCATCGAGGCGATGGATCAGTCCGGCCGCCCATCAGCTGACGCCGCACGAATTGGCACGATCTTCGGCACTGGGGTCGGCGGCATCCAGACCCTCGAGGAACAGATCGCGGTCCGGCTCGAGAAGGGCGAGCGCCGGGTCTCGCCGTTCCTCGTGCCGATGATGATGGCGAACGCCGCCGGCGCCTCGATCTCGATGCGGTTCGGCTTCAACGGGCCCAACGAGACGATCTGCACCGCGTGCGCGGCCGGGACCCACGCCATCGGGTACGCAGCGCGCCTGATCGCCTGGGGGCTCGCCGACGCGGTGATCACCGGTGGCACCGAGGCCGCCGGCACCGCCACATCGATGGCCGGCTTCGGCAACATGACCGCCCTGTCGTCGTCAGGGACGAGCCGACCGTTCGACGCCGACCGCGATGGGTTCGTGATGGGAGAAGGCGCCGCCGTCCTCGTGCTCGAGGAGTGGGATGCCGCCCACGATCGCGGCGTGCCGATCCTCGGCGAGATCCTCGGCTCGGCGAGCAACGCCGATGCTCACCACGTCACCGCTCCGGCGCCGGGCGGTGTCGGTGCGATCGCGTGCATGCGGCTGGCACTCGCAGACGCCGGTTTGGAAGCGGCCGACATCAAACACATCAACGCCCATGGCACGTCGACACCGTTGAACGACGCCGCCGAAGCCGCCGCGGTCCTCGAGGTCTTCGGCGCCAGGACCGTGCCCGTCACATCGACGAAGGGCGTCACGGGCCACGCGCTGGGCGCCGCCGGAGCGCTCGAGGCGGCCGCCGTGCTGCTGTCGATGCAGCACCGACTGTTGCCGCCCACTGCCAACACCAAGGTCGTTCCCGACGAGTTCGGGCTCGATCTCGTGATCGGTGAGCCGCGGCAGTGGGAGCCAGGACCTGCGATCTCGAACAACTTCGGGTTCGGCGGCCACAACGGCTCGGTCGTGATCGCGCCGTCGACCTGACGTTCACACGACGACGAACAGCAGGTCGCACTCGCAGGCGACCGCACCGTCGAGAAGCGCCCGTCCCGAACCCTTGCCCGCACGCGTGGACAGCCTGCCCAGCTCGCATTCGAGGATGAGCTCGTCGCCGGGACCGATCTGGCGCCGGAACCGCGCCCCGTCGAGACCGCCGAACAACGGCAACCGACCGGCGAAGCGATCATCGTCGAGCACGGCGACGGCACCGATCTGGGCGATCGCTTCGCACATCAGCACACCCGGCAGGGTCGGCCGGCCGGGGAAGTGACCGCCGAAGAACCACTCGTCACCTGTCAGTGTCCAACGGCCCCGCGCCGACTGCCCGGGTACGACCTCGAGGACCTCGTCGACGAACAGGAACGGTGGTCGGTGTGGCAGCCAGGTGGTCGGATCCATTGCCGGAATCTACGTCTGGATCGTTGGGCGGACAGCTTTCGGTGCGCGCCAGAACCTCGCTTTACACGTCCCGACGAGGGGTTCTATCAGCAGGGTGTCCCGATTCCACAAGACTTTCTCATCCGATTCGTGAGATCGGTCACTCTGCGTGTTACAGTCCCTACCGCAGACGGTTGTCCCACGTCCCTGAGGAGGTCCAAATGCATTACGTCAAGCCTTGCTGATTTGCGCGCCATTGGTCATCCCCGCTGAATGCGACCACTCCCGAAGAAGCCACCGCGTGGGCGAGCGTGTGCGTGATAGTGATCGGGGATCGACCGCATGTTGTCATCGATGTAGTGATCGAAGCCGTAGTGCTCCGTGACGACGATGGCAAGACGTTCCCAGAGGCGTGACTTCAACGTGTCGTCTGGGTTTGCGTCGTGCTGTCGCCAGACAACCATCGGAACAGCGCACAGTTCGCATTCAGCGATCCAACACTCGTCATCCTCGTAATACCAAGCTGTCAGCCGGGCCGCCTCACACAGTTCGCACATCCATTGGAACTGTACGTGTCAGCACCCTTCACCAGTGGATCTAAGATGAAGGGAGCCCATCCCGAGGGCTCCCTTTGTCGCGTCTCGAAACCGGCCGGAAGGTGCGATCGCGGCCCTCGGTCTCAGGTGGCGTCGATCGCCGCCCTGACCTCCGCCACGTAGTCGCCCACCGCGTCGGCACCGCCCTCCATCAGGCGCCGTACGACGGATGCACCCTGCACTACACCGTCGGCGACGCGCGTGGCTTCACGCGCCTGCGAGGCGTCCGACACGCCGACACCGACGAGCACGGGCACATCGGTGATCGCCATGAGCCGCGCCGCCAATGCCGTCGCCGTCGCGGCGAGTATCGCCCGCTCACCGGTGACTCCGAGCAGACCGACCGAATAGATGAATCCACGCGAGCGGGCGGCGATCAACGGCAACCGCGAATCGGGCGCGGTTGGCGCTGCAAGCATGATCGTGTCGACACCTTCGTGGTCGGCGGCTCGCGTCCACGGCTCCGACTCCTCGAGCGGCAGATCGGGGAGAATGCACCCATCGACACCGGCCCTGACCAGCCGGTTCGCAAAGCGTCGGTGCCCGTCGTGGTGCACCAGGTTGTAGTACGTCATCACGATCAGCGGGATCGACACGTCGAGGCGCGGAACCTCGTCGAGAATCGCGGATGGTGTCGCGCCGGCGTCGAGCGCGGCCTGTGACGCCTGCTGGATGACCGGCCCGTCCATCACCGGATCGGAGAACGGCACACCGATCTCGACCGCGTCAGCGCCGGACGCGGCCGCGGCGCGAATCGCCGCCTGCCAACCCGGGTAGCCACCGGTGATGTACGGCACGAGGAGCTTGTGACCGGAGTCGCGCTTGGCGCGGAACTCCGCCTCGAGCCGGGGCATCAGGAGATGATGTCCATCATCTGCGCGACGTCCTTGTCGCCGCGCCCCGACAGGTTCATCACGACCACCGCGCCGGCGAGCGACGGCGCCTCGCGCACCACCCACGCCAAGGCGTGCGCGCTCTCGAGCGCCGGAATGATCCCCTCTGTTCGCGCGAGCATTTGGAACGCTTCGACCACCTCGGCATCGGTGACGTTCGGATACTCCGCGCGCCCGATCGACGACAGGTGGGCGTGCTCCGGTCCGACGCCCGGATAGTCGAGCCCAGCCGAGATCGATTGTGCTTCTTCGACCTGTCCGTACTCGTCTTGCATCAAGTAACTCCGCATTCCATGCACGACACCGGGCACCCCGCGACCGACGGCGGCACCACCCGCCGGTTCGACGCCGACGAGGCGGGTCGACAGGTCGGCGAAACCGGAGAAGATGCCGATCGCATTCGAGCCACCGCCGACGCATGCGACGACGACATCGGGATCGGCGCCCGTCATAGTTCGACACTGCTCACGCGCCTCGTCGCCGATCACACGGTGGAATTCGCGCACCATCCAGGGGTACGGATGGGGTCCCATCACCGAACCGAGGCAGTAATGAGTATCACCCACAGTGGCAACCCAGTCGCGCATCGCTTCATTCACGGCGTCCTTCAACGTGCGGCTGCCAGAGTCGACCGCTTCGACCTCGCTGCCCAGCAGGCGCATGCGGAACACGTTCAATGCCTGGCGCTCGATGTCGACGGCGCCCATGTACACCTTGCACTCGAGCCCGAGCAGGGCGGCCGCCGTCGCCGAGGCGACTCCGTGCTGGCCGGCGCCGGTCTCGGCGACCAGGCGGGTCTTGCCCATCCGCTTGGCCAGTAGTGCCTGCCCCAACACGTTGTTGATCTTGTGCGAACCGGTGTGGTTCAGGTCCTCTCGCTTCAGCAGCAGCCGCAGACCGAGGCGCGCACCGAGTTGGTGGCACTCGGTGAGGATCGAAGGGCGGCCGGCGTAGTCGCGCAGGATGGCCGCCAGATCGGCACGGAACGCGGTGTCGGCCCACGCCTCGCGAAACGCGGCTTCGAGCTCCTGACACGCCGGGACGAGGGTTTCCGGCACGAAGCGGCCGCCGAACTCGCCGAACCGGCCGGTCGGACTCGGCTCATCCATCACATGCCCGATCGTCACTCTCGGCGTCATTCGTCGGCCCAGTCGTACGGCAGCTCGTCGGGTCCGAGGTACGGCGTCGGCGCCGCGGCCCTGGCGTTCTCGATGAACCGCTTCACCTTGAGCGCATCCTTGCGCCCCGGCGCCGACTCGACGCCGGTCGAGACGTCGACACCCCACGGTTCGACAACCCCGATCGCCTCGGCGACGTTCTCGGGCGTGAGCCCACCGGCAAGGATGACGCGCATCCCGTCCGGCGCCTCCGCGGCCAGGTCCCAGTTGAACACCTTGCCCGAACCAGGGCTCGGGGCGTCGACCAGGATCAGGTCGGTGCCGTAATGGTCGGCGTGCGCAAGCTGCTTCGAGCCGGCGGCGAACGCCTTGATCATCCACCGCACGTTGGCGGCCACCTCGATCGCCTGGGCCGGCGTTTCGTTGCCGTGCAGCTGGGCGGCCTTCACGCCGGCCTGGTGCACGAGCTTGACGACTCGGGCCGGGAGCTCGTCGCGGAACACGCCGACGGTCAGGATCTCAGGGGGAAGTCGGCGGGTGATGTCGAACACCTGCTGAGGCGAAACCTGACGGGGCGACGGGGCGAACACGAACCCGAGCGCATCAGCTCCCATCGCGACCGCGAACAGCGCGTCGTCCTCGTTGGTGATGCCGCAGACCTTCACGAACATGCAGGTCGAACGGTACTCCCGCGTGCCGGCGGCACAGCGGTTGGTTCGGTGAACCAACCTCTTGGTCAGGTCAACAGTTCACCAATCGTGCGGGCGGGGTCGCCGGACGTCACGAGCGTCTCGCCGACGAGGATCGCGTCATACCCGGCGTCGCGGAGGGCGTGCGCGTCTTCGCCACCGCGGATGCCTGACTCGGCGACCTTGACGACGTCGGCTGGGATCACACCCGCCATACGCAGTGCGCGTTGGTGGTCGACCTCGAACGTCGTGAGGTCGCGCTGGTTCACTCCGATCAGCGTCGCCCCTGCGGCGAGGGCGACGTCGAGCTCGGCTTCGTCGTGGACCTCGACGAGCACGTCGAGCCCGCTCTCGATCGCCAGGCCGTGGAGCTCGGCGAGCTCGCCCGGCTCGAGCGCCGCGGCGATCAGCAACACGCAGTCGGCGCCCATCAGTCGGGCGTCGGCGACGTCGAGCACCGACACCGTGAAGTCCTTGCGGAGCACGGGCAGCGAGCAGGCCGCGCGGGCGGTCCGCAGGTCGGACGGTGAACCACCGAAGAACTCCTGATCGGTGAGCACCGACAGGCACGACGCGCCACCGCGCTCGTACGCGCGCGCCAGATCAGCCGGGTCGAGCGCGGCGTTCAGATCGCCCTTCGACGGTGATCGACGCTTGATCTCAGCGATCACGGCCAGCCCGCCCGACTCGGCGAGCGCCCGACGAAAGCCACGGGTGGCCGGCATCGACGCCGCCTCGGCGACGAGGGTCGCGACCGTTCGCGTGTCGTCGGCGGTCAGCTCGCGGTGGCGCTCGACGATCCGATCGAGGTACGTCGTCATCTCAGAACCCGAGTCGCGCCGACACGGTGTCGACGACATCCGCGATCGGGACCCGCACCTGTTCTGTCGTGTCGCGATCGCGGATCGTGACGGCGTTGTCCTCCGATGTCTCGAAGTCGACGGTGACGCACAACGGCGTGCCGATCTCGTCCTGGCGGCGGTACCGACGCCCGATCGCCTGGGTCTCGTCGTAATCGACCATGTACCGGTCGCTGAGCGCGCGCCAAACGTCTTGGGAGATCGAGGTGAGCGGCTCCTTCCTCGACAGGGGGAGCACCGCGACCGAGTACGGGGCCAGCCGGGGGTGCAGGCGCAGCACCGTGCGCTTCTCGTCGTTCACGACGTCTTCGTCGTAGGCGGCGAGCAGGAAGATCGAGAACAGCCTCGTCACGCCGACCGCCGGCTCGATGACGTACGGCCGGTAGCGCTCGCCCGTCGTCTGGTCGAAGTAGTCGAGCTTCTCGCCGGAGTGCTCGGCGTGCTGGGTGAGGTCGTAGTCGGAACGTTGGGCGATGCCCTCGAGCTCGTCCCAACCCCACGGGAACAGGTACTCCACGTCGGACGTGCCCGACGAGTAGTGCGACAGCTCGTCGGCGTCGTGGGCCCGCAGGCGCAGCATGGCCTCCGGGACGCCCAGTTCGATGTACCACTTGAAACGCTCCGCGCACCAGTACTCGTACCACTTCGCCGACTCGGGCGGCGGGACGAAGTACTCCATCTCCATCTGCTCGAACTCCCGCGTGCGAAAGATCCAGTTCTGCGGAGTGATCTCGTTGCGGAAGCTCTTGCCGACCTGGGCGATGCCGAACGGCGGCTTCTTGCGAGTCGAGTTCAACACGTTGGCGAAGTTGGTGAACATGCCCTGCGCCGTCTCGGGTCGCAGGTAGGCGACTGCGCCGCTGTCCTCGACCGGACCGGCGTGGGTCTTGAACATCAGGTTGAACTGGCGCGGTTCGGTGAACGAGTTCTCCTTCCCGCAGCTCGGACAGGTGTTGGGATCGTCGAGCTTGTCGAGGCGGAAGCGGTTCTTGCAGTTCGTGCAGTCGACCAGCGGGTCGCTGAAGTTGGCGAGGTGGCCCGACGCCTCCCAGATCTGGGGCGGACCGAGGATCGCAGCATCGATCAACACGACGTCGCTGCGCTGTTGGACCATGCTGCGGATCCACGCCTCGCGGATGTTCCGCAGCAGCAGCGACCCGAGTGGCCCGTAGTCGTACGTCGACCGGAATCCGCCGTAGATCTCGGCCGACGGGAACACGAACCCGCGCCGCTTGCAGAGGTTGACGACCTGGTCGAGCTCGGTGGCGGGCATGGTCGATCAGGCTAGGCCGCGGCCTCGCTCAACCTCAGTGGCGTTCGAACATGGCGACCGCGCGAAGGTGGCGCTCGATGTGGTGTTCGAGGGCGCGCGTCGCCAACGAGCCCACCTCGTGCGTGATCGGCGACTCCTCGCGCGCCAGCGCCTCGTTGAGCCGGCCATCGAGGATGTCGCGCATCAACGCCAGGGCGCCGGCGCTGATCGACACACCCGATCGGCACGCCCGACACAGCACACCACCCTCGGCGAGGTCGAAGGCGACGAGCTGCACGTCGGGTTCGACGCCGTTGCAACGCACGCACGCATCGAGCTGCGGACGCATCCCCTCGGCGGCGAGCAGCTTCCAGTAGAACGCCGACACGTTCACGGGCGAGGGACGTTCGGCGATCGTTCGCAACACCCCGACGAGCATCCGGTAGAGCTGCGGGTTCGGTTCACGTTCGAGCGACAGTTGGTCGACGGCCTCGAGCGCGGCGATTCCCTGCGAGGCCCGGTCGAGCGACGACAGCATCGGCGCCAGGGGCTCGACGGACTCCGCCTGGCTGACGATGTCGAGCTCGCGGCCCCGGTACAGCAGGAGCCGCACGTGGCTCATCGGTTCGAGGCGCGCACCGAACCGGGACTTCGTCTTCCGGACACCCTTGGCGACGGCTCGCACCTTGCCGTTGTCGAGCGTGTGGATGACAACGATGCGGTCGGACTCGCGCAGTTTGTAGGTGCGCAGCACGACGCCGGTGTCGCGGTAGAGCTCGCCGGTGTGGCTGCGCTCGCTCATCTCGTCGTGGGGGCTGCGCCCCCACACCCCATCGCTGTTCGACTCGCTGGCGCTCGCCGCCCAGTGAGCTCGCTGCGCTCGCTCATTCGTCGAGCCCGCCGAAGCGCCGCCGGCGACCGGCGAAGTCGTCCATCGCCGCCAGCAGGTGGCGACCGCACAGCTCGCGCCACTTGACGGGGATGAAGACCAACTCGGCGTAGGCGAGCTCCCAGACGAGCGACAATGGCAGCTGCGTCGCCGGACCGAGCACGACCACGAGGTCGGGTTCGCTGTCGGCCGGTTCGTACAACGCCGCCGCCACCGAGACCTCGTTCACCTCGACGGCTGGATCGAGACGTCCCATGGCGTCGGCGAACCGCTGCCGCCCGTCGCCGGATGGGTCGACGATCACACAGCACACCCCCACCTGCCGGTGCCAGGCGGCAAGGTCGACGATCTCCTCACCCGGCTCATAGGGCCGCAGCGTGAGCCACGCGACGTTGGCGGAGGCGGCGACCGCGCCGAGCTCGTCGACTCGATCGCTCCACTGCGTGTCAGTCAGATCGGCCCAGTCGCGCAACGTGCCACCGACGACCATGACATGGCGCATCGACGATGATCCGGCCGTTTCCGGTGGCCGCGACGACGTGAGAGGGGCGGTCACGCCCCCCATCCTCCCACGCCGCCGCTCGCTAACGTGGCGTACTGTGCCCCGCGTCCACGTCGCCTGCATCATGGACGGCAACGGGCGCTGGGCGAATCGGCGCGGCCGCCCGCGGACCGACGGCCACACGGAGGGCGAGGAGAACCTGGCCCGCCTCGTCCGAGTGGCGGTGCGGCGCGAGATCGGCTGGCTGACGGTGTTCGGGTTCTCGACCGAGAACTGGGTGCGGCCGCGGGCCGAGGTGCGCCACATCCTCGGGTTGCACGAGAAGCTGTTCGGTCGGGTCGACGAGCTCAACCAGTTGAACGTACGGATCCAATGGATCGGTCGGCCGTTCGACTCGTCGGAAGCGCGGACCCCCAAGTACGTCCAGCGCGCGATCCGCAAGGCGATCGCCGACACGGCGGGCAACACCGGCATGGTGCTCACCGTCGCCTTCGACTACGGCGGACACGCCGAACTGATGTCGGCGGTGCGCGCCGCACGAGCCGCCGGCCGGGCGATCACGCAGGACGCGATCGCCCGCAACCTGTATCTCCCCGAGCTCCCACCGGTCGATCTCCTGGTGCGTACGAGCGGCGAGCAGCGGGTCTCGAACTTCTTGTTGTGGCAGAGCGCCGGAGCCACCATCCACTTCTCCGACGCCCCGTGGCCCGACTTCGACGCCGACGAGCTCGACGTCGCCCTGAAACTCGTCCAGTGAGCGAGCGAAGCTCGGCGGTCGTCGCTGCGTTGGACGCGGTGACCAGCGCGCTCGACGGCGCGGAGCACCGTCCCGGGCAGCGGGACATGGCCGAGCGTGTCGCCCGAGCGGTCGAGTCGGGACGGCACGCGATCGTTCAGGCCGGCACGGGCACCGGCAAGACGTTGGCCTACCTGGTTCCACTCGTCTTGTCGGCGCAGCGCGTCGTCGTCGCCACGGCCACCAAAGCGCTGCAGGACCAGCTCGCCACGAAGGACCTCCCGTTCCTCGACGAGCACCTGCCGGTGCCATTCGAATGGGCGGTGCTGAAGGGCCGCAGCAACTACCTGTGCCTGCAGCGCCTCCGCGAGGTCAACGAGTCGGCCGACGGGCAGCTCGAGCTGGACGGGATGGCGTCGACCACCAAGGCCGAGATCAAGCGCCTCGCCAGTTGGGCCGGCGATTCACCGACCGGCGACCAAGCCGAGCTCGACTGGACACCGTCCGACACCGCGTGGCGATCAGTGAGCGTCGGCAGTGACGAATGCCCCGGCGCCGACCGCTGTCCGCTCGGCCAGCAGTGCTTCGCCGAGCTGGCCCGGCGCCGCGCCGGCGCCGCCGACGTGATCGTCGTCAACACCCATCTCTACGGCCTTCACGTCGCGAGCGGAGGGGTGATCCTGCCCGAGCACGACGTCGTCGTGTTCGACGAGGCCCACGGTCTCGAAGACATCATGAGCGACACGGTCGGCGTGACGATCGCGCCATCGCGATTCATCGCGCTGGCGGCGGTCGTGCGCAGGATCATCGACGACCCTGCCCTCATCGCCTCGGTGACGGAACTGTCGGAGTTGCTCGGCGAGGCCATCGGACCGCTCACCGGGCAACGGCTCCCGACACCGCTCCCCGACCAGGTCCGCGAGTTCCTCGTCGAAGCGCGGACCCGACTCGGCCGGATCAGCGAGGCGCTGACGGCGATCGATACCCAGATCGAGGACGCCAAGCAGCGCAAGCTGCGCGCCCAGACGATGACGGGCCGGCTGATCGGGCAGCTCGAGGTCGCGATCCGCGACCACGACGGGTACGTCGACTTCGTGTCGGGATCCCCCGAGTGGCCGCGCCTCGAGATCGCACCGCTCGACGTCGGCCCGACGATGCAGGACGAGGTGTGGGGCAGCCACGTCGCGATCCTCACCAGCGCGACGATCCCGTCGTCGCTCGCCGATCGTGTCGGACTGCCCGCCGACGGAACCGACGCCGCCGACGTCGGCAGCCCGTTCGACTATCCGTCGAACGCGCTCCTGTATTGCGCGAGGCACCTCCCCGACCCACGGTCCGAGAAGTTCCGACCGGCGGTCCACGAGGAGTTGGCCGCGCTCATCACCGCCGCCGGCGGCCGCACGCTCGCGCTGTTCACCAGTTGGCGGGCGATGGACGAAGCCGCCGCCGCGGTGCGGGCGATCGTTCCGTACACGATCCTCACCCAGCGCGACCTGCCCAAGCCCGCACTCGTTCGCGCGTTCGCCGCTGACGCCGAGACGTGTCTGTTCGCGACTGCCGGGCTGTTCCAAGGCGTCGACGTGCCGGGGTCGACACTGTCGCTCGTCGTGATCGACCGGATCCCGTTTCCCCGCCCCGACGACCCGTTGCTGTCGGCGCGGCGCGACCTGCTCGGCCCGGCCGCCTTCAGCCAGATCGACCTGCCGCGGGCGGCGATGCTGCTGGCGCAGGCGTGCGGCCGCCTGATCCGCAACGCGACCGACCGCGGTGTCGTGGCCGTGCTCGATCCCCGACTCGCGACCGCCCGCTACCGATGGGACATCGTGCGTGCGCTGCCCCCGATGCGTCGCACCCGGCACCGCGCCGAGGCCGAGGAGTTCCTCCGCGAGCTCGTCAGCACACCGACGGCCCTCGGCGCCGCCGACGACTGACTACGGTCGCACGACGTGGACCCCGAGCCCGATCAGATCGCGCCTCACCACATCACCGGGGATCAGGTCGTCAGGCTTCGCGTCGACAATGGGATCGCAACGATCACGCTCGACTCGCAGCCCAATCGCAACGCGTTGTCACGCCGACTCGTCGCCGAGCTCGGCGAGCGACTCGACACGATCGAGGCGACCGAAGGTGTCCGCGTCATCGTGCTCACCAACGAGGGTCCGGCGTTCTGCGCGGGTGCCGATCTGAAGGAGCGGTCCGCCGGCCCGCCCGACTCGAGCCCGATGGTCCGTGTCCTCGAACGGCTGATGGACGCGGCGCAGCCGACCGTCGCCGCGGTCGGCGGCGCGGTCCGCGCAGGTGGCATCGGACTCATGGCGTCGTGCGACCTCGTCGTCGTGCACCGGTCCGTCACGTTCGCACTCACGGAGGTGCGGATCGGCGTCGCACCGGCGATCATCTCGGTGCCGATCCTGCGGCGGGTCGCGCCGAGCCGGATTGCCGCCGCGATGCTGACGGGCGAGCCGTTCGACGCCGACGAGGCGCGCTCGATCGGACTCATCACCCACGTCACCGACGACGTCGCGGCCACGACAGCCGCGCTGTGCGCGGGGATCGCCGCCGGGGCACCGCGGGCGGTCGCCGAGACCAAGCGGCTGTTGCACGGCGTGCCCGATCTCGACCGGGCGACGGCGTTCGACCGGATGCAGGCGCTCTCCGACGAACTGTTCAGCGGACCGGATGCGGCCGAGGGCATGGCGGCGTTCCGCGAGAAGCGGGCGCCGCGATGGACATAGCCACGTCGGGTCGAACATCTGCCCGATCCGGATCGCGTTGCCGAACGGGTCGCGGATCATCTCAGAACGGGCTGAGGCCCATCCGGTTGCGGACGCTCACCATCTCGCCCATATGGGTGTGGCCGTGCCCGATGCACTCCCATTGCACGAACCACCCGACCGGCTTGTCCGTCCACATGTCGTGAAGCCAGTCGGCATCGTCGCGTCCGATGCCCGCCAGCTCCGACAACCCGCTCGACGCCGCGGGCACGGTGTCGAGCACAGCGAGGTCGACCCCCGCCAACCACTCGGCCGTCCGGGTGTGCACGTCGCGGACGTACGGGACCAACGCCGCCGGATCCACGGCGGCGACCGTGCCGTCGATCTCGGCCTCGCCCATGCCGACGAACGGAGCGAGCCCGGTCAGCCCGAGCGCGTCGCGTCGCTCCGACATCAGCGGATCGACGCCGCGTGCGACCGACAAGGCGACGTCTTGGTGGTACCACGCGTGCAGCACGCCCCAGCCGATCGAGTTGCCGCCCCCGTCGGCCCGCTCGGCCCATCGATCCGGCGTCACCAAGTCGAGCACCTGGCGCTCGAGACGCTGCAACGCGGTGGCATGGTCGGCCAGCACCCACGAACGCAGATCCATGGCATCCCACGGTGCCACAATCCCCGACCTGTCTGCGTCAAACCGGCGGATCGCTCGGCTGAAGCAGACAGTTCGGGTTTGTCAGCCGATCAGGCGGTAGCCGATGCCGCGGGCGGTGACGATCAGGCGCGGGTCGTCGGGCTGATCTTCGATCTTGACCCGCAGGCGGCGGACGTGCGCATCGACGAGGCGGGAGTCACCGAGATACTCGTAGCCCCACACCCGTTCGAGGAGCTGATCGCGCGACAAGACCGCGCCGACATGGTCGGCGAACTCGCACATCAGCCGGAACTCGGTCTTGGTGAGGCTGAGCTCCTTGCCGGCCTTCAGCACGATGCCCTGCTCACGGCGCAGCTCGACGTCGCCGAAGCGGGCCGCCCGCGGCTGCGATGTCGACGACTCCTGGCGCTGCACCCGCCGCAGCAGGGCCCGGATCCGGGCCGCCAGCTCCTTCGGCACGACCGGTTTCGTCACATAGTCGTCGGCCCCCGCCTCGAGCCCGGCGACCATGTCGTGGGTGTCGGTCTGGGCGGTGATGATGATGATCGGGACGATGCTGGCGGCCCGCAGCGACCGGCAGACGTCGAACCCCGACATGTCCGGAAGGCGCAGGTCGAGGAGCACCAGATCGGCCTCGTGCTGGGCGAACTCGGCCAGTCCCTCGGTGCCGTTGGCGGCCTCGCGGACCGCATACCCCTCGTCCTCGAGCGCCAGTCGCAACGCCAGGCGGATCGCGTCATCGTCCTCGATGAACAGCAACGAATGCACAGTGTGTTCATTCTGCCTCACCGGGCGTTTGTTACGGAAAACGCACAATCCCATCGTCCCCCTGTCACAAGGGGCGAGCACGATGACAGCTGTTCACGCTGCCCCGGTGAGGTGCCTTCCTCCCCCTGGCGCCTCACCGGCAGCGCGATCTCCTGTCTCTACGCGATCCTCGTCCCTTGCCGCGGACGCGTCACACTGTCGCCGTGGCCGATCGACGTCCGCTCCGCCTGAGCACCCGGGTGACGGTGTTCTTCGGGTTGATCGCCCTGCTCGCCGGTCTCAGCCTCACGGCGCTCACCTACACGTTCGCCCGCAACTCGCTCGTCGACCAACGCGCCTCGACGGCGCGATCCCAGGCGGTCAGTCACGCCAACCAGTTGGTCCCGGTGCTCGACGAGCCGCTCCTGACGGCTGACCGGATGCAGAACCTCACGATCGAGAGCGGCGGGTTCGCCTTCCTGACGCGGCCGCGCCTGGCGACGCCCGTGGGATTCAACGAACAATCCTTCCCGCCCGAGCTGGTCGCGGCCGTCGCCAACGGCCAGGCCGGCCGCCAGCGGTTCATCGGTGACAACGGCGAGCCGTACCTCGCGGTCGGCGTGTACATCGGCGCGTACGACACCGGATACCTCGAGGCATTCCCGCTCAAGACGACCGAACGCACGCTCACGGTCGTGCTGACGACCCTGATCGTCGGCGCCGTCGCCGCCACCGTCTTCGCCACGTTTTTCGGATGGTCGACGAGCCGCCGCCTGCTGCGCCCGTTGAGCCGCGTCGCCGACGCCGCCGGCGAGATCGCGTCAGGTGGGCTCGGCGCGCGGCTCGAACCGGCGAGCGATCCCGACCTCGCCCGCCTCGCGCGGACGTTCAACGACATGGCCGATGCCGTCCAGACGAGGATCGAGCGCGAGGTCCGCTTCGCGTCCGACGTCAGCCACGAGCTGCGATCGCCGATCACCGCCTTGTCGGCGGCCGTCGAGGTGCTCGACGCCCGCCGCAACGACCTCCCCGACCGGACGCGGCAGGCACTCGACGTCGTGGTGAGCCAGATCCGCCGGTTCGACGACATGGTGATCGACCTGCTCGAGCTGTCGCGGATCGACGCCGGCGCGACCGATCTTCACTCCGAGACCGTCGACCTCGCCGAGTTCTGCGATCGGGTCGCGCACCGCTTCGGCTACGGCGGGCTGCGGATCGACGTCCATCGCCGCGCCCCACGCCTCGCCGTGATCGACCGGGTCCGGTTCGAACGCATCCTCGGCAACCTGCTCGAGAACGCCAAGGCCCATGGTGGCGGGCCGCTGCGGATCTCGATCGAACCGGGCGGCGGCAAGACTGTGCTGATGGCGGTCGAGGACGACGGACCGGGTGTCGCCGCCGGCGAACGCACCCGGATCTTCGAACGCTTCGCCCGGGGCAGCGCGGCCAGGCAGCGGGTCGGGACCGGCCTCGGCCTGGCGCTCGTGTCCGAGCACGCGCGCGCCCTCGGTGGCGAGGCGTGGGTCGAGGAACGTCCGGGTGGTGGGGCTCGGTTCGTGGTACGGCTCCCGGCGGAGGTCGAGCGGTGAAGGTGGAGCGGTGAGGATCGCGGTTGCCGTGTGGGCGAGCGTGCTGTCGGTCGTACTGGCGGCATGCGGGCTCGGCGACAGTGGGTTCGAGGAGCTCCGCGACGACGACGTGCTGGCGATCGCGAACACGACGACGACGACCACGACGACGACCACGACCACGACGATCCCGGTCGTGGCGTCGACCGTCCCCGGTGTGTCGACGACCACCATCGTCACCACGACCACGACGCCGGTCGAGACGCAGCCGATCGAGTTCTACTGGGTCGTCGACTCCCGGTTCGTCGACGACGCCCGGCTCCAGAAGCAGACCATCCCACTCTCGGAGCCGACGCTGGAGCTGTTGATCTTCCGGCTCGAGGCAGGCCCTCCGGCGGGTGAGGCGAGCGTCGGCCTCGACACCAAGGTCCGCGAGGGTCTCGTGCTCGACGTCGACGTCGTGCGCGGCATCGCGACCGTCGATCTCAACGGTGAGGTCATCAACGCCATGTTCCCGGGCGATCCACCGCTGGCGATCGCCCAGATCGTCCTGACGCTGACCCGCTTCCAGGGTGTCGGACAGGTGCTGTTCACCCGCGACGGGCTTTCGTTCGGACCACCGCTACCGCCCAACGACGTGCTGGCAGAGGACGGCCAACCGGTGGCGTTCGAGGACTTCGAGATCCTGCTCGATCCCGGCACGGGCACCACCACCACCACCACCACCACGACGACGACGGTCCCGCCGCCCGTCACCGAACCGCCCGCCGCCACCGACGGTCCGATCGACACGCAGCCCTGAGCTCGCCGACACGAGCGACCGCTCGCGGTGCGTCAGTAGCCGAGGCGCTCGACGCGGTCAGGTCGGCGTTGCCAGTCCTTGTCGACCTTGACGCGGAGCTCGAGGTACGCGCCCTCCGGCAGCTGCGCTCTGGCGAGCTCACCGACCCGCTTGAGCACACTGCCGCCCTTGCCGATCACCATCCCCTTCTGGCTCTCGCGCTCGACGATGATGTCGCAGCGGATGCGCGGCCACTCCCACTCCGTGACGCGCGTGGCGATCGAGTAGGGCAGCTCGTCGCGCGTGACCGCCAGTAGCTGCTCGCGGACGAGCTCGGCCACCCACTGCTCCTCGGGCATGTCGCTGATCTCGTCGTCGGGGAAGTACTTCGGCCCGATCGGGAGCCGCGACGTGAGGTGATCGACGAGCGGATCGACGCCGTCGCCGGTGAGCGCCGACAGCGGGAAGTACGACTCGGCTCCGAGGCCGCCGGCGGCGCCGAGCATCGCCACGACCTGGTCACGACTCGCGCGGTCGGTCTTGTTGACGATCACGACCGCCTGCGACACGTCGATCCGCTCGGCCACCCAACGATCACCGCGCCCGAACGGCATCGTCGCGTCGAGCACGAGGCAGCACACGTCGACGTCGGAGGTGCTCTCGAGGGCGGTCGAGTTGACGCGCTCGCCGAGCGCCGACACCGCCTTGTGCAGACCGGGCGTGTCGACGAACACCAACTGCGCGCCGGGCCTGGTGAGCACGCCCATGATCCGGTGGCGGGTCGTCTGCGGTTTGTCGGAGACGATGCTCACCTTGCGTCCGCAGATCGTGTTGATCAGCGAGGACTTGCCGACGTTGGGTCGCCCGATGAACGTGATGAAGCCCGAGCGGTGCTCGCCGTCACCCTTCGC
>Ga0190265_10000871_pt1 | contig 19934 bp, 17 predicted proteins | sample Popmic124T_FD_133135 | JGI IMG/M metagenome (GOLD analysis project Ga0190265, IMG submission 133135) | Populus adjacent soil microbial communities from riparian zone of Indian Creek, Utah, USA - 124 T | ecosystem: Environmental > Terrestrial > Soil > Riparian zone | place: USA: Utah | collected...
ATCTCGCCGACGATCTGCGTCAGGTCGTCGAGCACCCACGGCGATTCCAAAGCATTCACCCGCGTCCACAGCGCGGTCTGGCCCAAGTCCATGTCCCGGCCGACGCGGATCAGGCCCTCGCGCGCGGCCTCCTTGCGGTCCACCGGGATCGCGTCCTCCAGGTTGCCCAGCAGGATGTCGGTCTGCCGCGCGATGTCGGGCGCCTTGGACGCCATTTTCTCGTTCGAGAAGTCGAGGAAATGGATCATCCGCGAGGGCCCGACGGGGATCTCGCGCAGCGGCTCGGGGGCGTCTACGGCGAGCGGCTTGAAGAAGTCGCGAGGGTTGCGCATGGGGCGCGGAAGACTAGTCATCGGTACATTTCCGCGCCCCATGAGCGAAGGAATCGAAACGAGCCAAGCCGAGCGCGAGGCGTCCGGCGCCCGCGCCTACGGGCGCTACCTGGAGGAGTTCGAGGTGGGGGCCGTGTACAAGCACTGGCCCGCCAAGACGGTGACCGAGGCGGACGACCACCTGTTCTGCCTGATCACGATGAACCACCACCCGCTGCACATCAACGACGTGTACGCGGCCCAGTCCCAGCAGGGCCGCAACGTGGTGGTGGGGCCGCTCGTGTACTCGCTGGCGCTCGGCATGTCGGTGGGCGACGTGTCCGGCAAGGCGATCGCCAACCTGGCCACCGAGGAGCTCTCCCACCCGGCGCCCGTGTTCCACGGCGACACGCTCTTCTGCGAGTCCGAGGTGCTCGAGGTGCGGCCCTCGCAGTCGAAGCCCGATCGCGGGATCGTGCGGGTGCACACGCGCGTCCACAAGCAGGACGGCACGCTCGTGGCGGAGTTCAAGCGGGCCGTGCTGGTGCCGCGCAAGACAGAGGCGTAGCTTCGCGGGCTCGTGAGGGCGCGCGGAGACCGAGTGCACATCGTCGAGGCCGGCGGCCGGGGAGGCGTCTACCAGCACGCCGTCGCGGTCGCGGAGGCCCTGAGCGAGACCGGGCGCGAGGTGGTGCTGCACACCGCGACCGACCCGGAGCTCGAGCCCCCGGCCGGGGTCCGGCTGTGCCGCTGTGTGCGCTGGCACCGGGACAACCGGTCGAGGCTGCGGGGCCCGCTGATCGCGCTCGACTGGCTCGGCCGCACCGTGCCCCACCTCGCTCGCGCGGTGAGGCGCGGTGAGGTGTTCCACTTCGAGGGCGAGTTCAAGCTCGCGCTCTCCACGCCCACGCTCGCGGTCCAGCGTGCGCTGCCCGGGCGGCGGGTCGTCCAGAGTCTCCACAACACCTTCGCGCGCAGCGACAGTGGCCTCGACGAGAGGCTCCTGCGCCTCGGCGTGCGGGTGGTGGACGCGAGCATCGTGTTCTCCGAGCGCGACGCCGCCCGCGTCGAGGAGCTGGGCGGCACCCCGGTGCTGTCCCCGCTGGCGCAGTACACGCCGCCCGTGGACGCCGCCGCGGTGGCGCGCTGGCGCGAGCGCTGGCGCGCGGGGGACAGGCCGGTGCTGCTATTCGCCGGGCAGGTGAGGCGGGACAAGCGCCTCGATCTCGCCATCGACGCGTCCGCCCGCGTGGAGGCCGATCACGTGCTCGCCGTGGTGGGGGAGGACAGTGGAGACCTCCAGCGCTGCCGGCGTCTTGCCGATGAGCAGGGAGTGGACGTGTCCTGGACCCCCGACTACGTGCCGCTCGACGACTTCGTGGCCGCGCTGGCCGCCGCCGACGTGGTGCTCTGCCCCTACGACCGCGCCAGCCAGAGCGGGGTGCTGGCGGTGGCCCGCAAGGTCGGGACGCCCACAGTGGCGAGCGCCGTGGGCGGCCTCGCCGAGCTCGCCACGGCGACGGTGCCCCCGGGCGACCCGGGCGCCCTGGCCTCCGCCGTGGAGCAGGTGCTGTCGGAGCAGCCGCAGCTCGACGACATGCAGGCCGGACTGGTCGAGGCCCACCTGCGCGCCTACGGCCGTGCTGAGGGTGACCATGCCGCCTGAGCGCATCCCGGTCTTCGACGTCCGGCTGGCGGAGGACGAGGTGGAGGCCGTGGCGGAGACGCTGCGCTCCGGCTGGCTCACGCTGGGGCCGCGCACGCAGGCCTTCGAGGCCGAGTTCGCCGAGCACCTGGGGACCCCGCACGCGGTGGCGCTGTCGAGCTGCACCGCGGCGCTGCACCTCGCCTACCTCGCCGCCGGGGTGGGCCCGGGCGACGAGGTGATCGTGCCCGGCATCACCTTCGTCGCCAGCGCCGCGGCGGTGCGCTACTGCGGGGCCACGCCGGTACTGGCCGAGGTGCTCGGCCCGCATGACCTGTCGCTCGACCCCGAGGACGCGGCCCGGCGCATCACGTCCCGCACGAGGGCCATCTGCGCCGTCCACTACGCGGGCTACGCGGCGCCGCTCGGCGAGCTGCGGCGGCTCTGCGAGGAGCACGGGCTGGCGCTCGTCGAGGACGCGGCGCACAGCCCCGAGGCGACCGACCCGGAGGGCGGCGCGAAGCTCGGCACAGTCGGCCAGAGCGGCGCCTTCAGCTTCTTCTCGAACAAGATCCTGTCCTGCGGCGAGGGCGGGCTGCTCGCCACCGCCGACGACCGCGTGGCCGAGCTGGCCCGCAGCCTCCGGTCGCACGCCATGACCAGCGGCACGTGGGACCGCCACCGCGGGCACGCGCTCGGCTACGACGTGGTCGGCGTGGGCTTCAACTACCGGATGGACGAGCCGCGGGCGGCCCTCCTGTCGGCCCGCCTGCCCGGCCTGGCGGACGACATCGCCCGCCGCCGGGAGCTGACCATGCGCTACCGCGAGCTGCTGGCGGACGTGCCCGGCCTGGAGCTGATGTACAGCGACGACCAGGTCGCGTTGAGCTCCTGCTACGTGATGCCGGTGATGCTGGCCGACCCGGAGGTGCGCGACCCGCTGCGCCGGCTGCTCGCCGAGAGCTTCGCCATCCAGACGACCGTGCTCTACCCCTCGATCAACGAGTTCAGCGCCTACTCGGCCGGCGGGGTGGAGCCGCTGCCGCGCTGCGAGCGGGCCGCCCGCGCGCAGCTCACGCTGCCGCTCTTCCCGCACATGGGCGAGGAGCGTCAGGACCGCGTGGTCTCAGCCCTGCGCGACGCCCTCGGCGAGCTTGCCGCCCAGTAGCTCGCTCCACGGCCGCGCATAGGGCGCCATCGCCTCCGCGAGCCGCTCCAGCGCGGTCCATCCTCGGTCGACCTCCCAGCCCATGTGGAGGGTCACCGGCACCCAGGTGCCCGGCTGGGCGGCCACCACCCGGCGCACGGCCGGCTCGATCGCCTCGGCCATCCCGTAGAACGGGGCGTACGAGGGCAGGTAGACGGCACCGCCGCGCGACAGCGGCGTGGCGTGGAAGCCGAACCGGGCCACGCTCGCCGGCCCACCGCACACGACCTCGTAGTGCTGCGCGAGCTGCGCCCACTGGCGCGCGTCGAAGCGGTCGAAGGGCGGCACGAACACGCGCGGCCGAACCCCGGCGCGGGCCAGCTCGGCCTCGCCCCGGTCGAGCAGGGCGCCCAGCCCGGCGGCGTCGAGTCCAGCGAGCTCGGAGTGGCGCCTGGGGGAGGGGTCCCGGGTGCGGTGCGTGAGCCCGTGCAGGGCGGGCTCGGCGCCATCGGCACATGCGTCGGCGAGGGCCGTGAGCTCGTCGTCCGTGAGCGGCCAGTCGCCGTCGGCGGCGGGGTTGAGGTAGTCGTGGGAGGGGCGCGGCAGCACCGCGAGCAGGTAGGGCACGCCGGCCGACCTCATGATGCGGTGGAAGCGGCGGAACGCGGCGGTGCCGTAGCGCTCGGGCAGGTCTCGCGCCCGCGCATGCGGGAACTCGTCCATCCGGACCAGCAGGCGCGGCGGGCCGGCGCCGGCCTCGCCCAGCGCCGCGCGCCGGGCGGCCGCGAGGCGCCCGAGCACAGCGCGCTCATACGTCACCAGGCCGCGTTGCAGCGCGAGCGCCTGCGCCAGCCGCACGGGCAGCGGCGGCACGGGCCGCGAGCGCACGGCGCGCCGCACGTCGCGCAGCTCCAGCGCCGCCGGCGACAGCTCCCCGCCGGCGATCTCGTCCGCGAACAGCAGGCCGGCGCTCTTCCGCTCGTCGGAGTTCATCGCCCCGTATCCTGCCTTTTCGATGCCGCCCGCCGCGCCGTTGCACGTCGTCTCGGTCCAGACGACGTCGGAGAAGGGCGGCGCGGAGTACTCGAACGTCGACCTGCTGCGGGGCCTGCGCGAGCGCGGCGCCCGGGTCAAGCTGCTCACCAACCATCCCGAGCTCGCCGACGGCTCCGGCGTGCCGGTGGACCCGGTCGCGCTGGGCCCCAAGCTCGGGCGCCGCACCGTGGTGCGAGTCGCGCTCGGGTTCGTGCCCTGGCTCGCCCGCCTGGTCCGCCTGCTGAGACGCGAGCGGGCCGCCGAAGGCCCGATCGACGTGCTGCTCGTGCACTACAAGAAGGAGCAGCTGATGGCCGCGCTGCTGCCGCGGAGGCTGGCGGGATCGGTTGTATGGGCCGAGTGGGGCCCCGTGCCGTTCGAGTTCCGGCGCGGCCTTCCGCGGCGGCTCTACGTGGCCGCCGCGCGGCGCGCGGCGCGGATCGTGGCGATCTCGGAGGGCACGAAGCGATCGATCGCCGCCGTGGGCGTGCCGGCCTCGAAGATCGAGGTGCTGCCCAACGCCGTGGACGTGGACGCCGTGGACTTCGACCCGGCGGCGCGCGAGCGCTTCCGCCGCGAGTGGGGCGCGGGCCCGGACACCTTCGTGACGTGCTGCGTCTCCCGCCTGCACCACAAGAAGCGCAACGACGTGCTCGTACGGGCGCTCGGAGACCTCGACGGCGACGCCCTGCTGGTGCTGGCGGGCGACGGGGAGGAGGAGGCGGCGCTGCGCGCGCTGGCGGCGCCCTACGGCGAGCGGGTGCGCTTCATGCCGACCCCGCGCGGCTACGTCGAGCAGGTCTACTCCGCCTGCGACGTCGCCCTGTTCGCTCCGTCGCCGACGGAGGGCTCGCCGCGCTCGGTGGTGATGGCGCAGCTCGTGCGCCGCCCGGTCGTGGCCACCGACAGCGAGGGGGCCGAGGACCTCGTGACGGAGGGGACCGGAACGATCGTGTCGCCGCCGCACGACCCGGCCGCGGTGGCCAGCGTGCTGCGGGAGTACCGCAGCGATCCGGCGCGGCGCGACCGGGAGGGCGAGCGGGCGCGTGAGGAGGCGGTGCGGCGCCACGACCGGCGCCGGGTCGGGGACCGCTTCGAAGCGGCGCTGCGCGAGGCGGCACGGCCCGGGTGATCGATCTCCACTGCCACGTGATCCCGGGCGTGGACGACGGCCCGGCGACCCTCGAGGACTCCGTGCGGCTGGCGCGGGTGGCGGCGGCGGAGGGCACTCGCGTGCTCGTGGCCACCTCCCACGTGAGCCACCGCTACCCGAACACGTCCGAGCGGATCCGCGACGGGGTCGAGCGCGTGAACGGCGCGCTGCGCGAGGAGGAGATCGCCGTCGAGGTCGTGCCCGGCGCGGAGGTGGCGCTCGACATCCTGGGGCGGCTCGACCGGGAGGAGCTGGGGCGGCTGGCCCTGGGCGGTGCCGGGCCCTCGCTGCTGCTCGAGGCCCCGCTCGGCGCCGTGGGCGGCGAGCTGGAGGACGCGGTGCGGGAGCTCCAGCGCGCGGGCTTCGGCGTGGTGCTCGCCCATCCGGAGCGTTGCCCGTCGTTCCACCGCGACTCGGATCGCCTGCGGGCGCTCGTGGCGACCGGTGTGCTCTGCTCGCTCACCGCCTCCTCCTTCACCGGCCGCTTCGGCCGGCCGGTCGAGGCGCTCAGCAGGCGGCTGCTGGCCGACGGCCTCGTGCACAACGTCGCCTCGGACGCCCACGGGCCGGAGTCGCGGCCGCCGGCGCTGCGCTCGACGCTCGACGCGGCGGCGGCGCGGATCCCGGGCCTCGGCGCGCTCGTGCCCTGGCTCACCGAGGGCGCCCCGGGTGCGATCCTGGCCGGGGATCCGCTGCCGCCGGCGCCATCGGCGCCGCCGTCCCGTCGGCGCCGATGGCTAGGCTGGCGCGGTTGACCAGGCAGGCGATCATCCTCGCCGGCGGGCTCGGAATGCGCCTGCGGCCCTACACGACGGTGCTCCCCAAGCCGCTCATGCCGGTCGGCGACCGGCCGATCCTCGACGTGATCGTGCGCCAGCTCCACCGCCACGGGTTCGACCGGCTCACGATCGTCACGGGGCACCTGGCCGAACTGATCGAGGCGTTCTTCGGCACGGGTGAGCGCTACGGCGTCTCGATCGACTACTTCCGCGAGGACGAGCCGCTCGGCACCGTGGGAGCGCTGCGGCTGCTCGAGAACCTCGACCAGCAGTTCCTGGTGATGAACGGCGACGTGCTCACCGACCTCGACTACGCCGAGCTGCTGGACGCGCACGAGGGCGACGGAGCGGCCGCCACCATCGCGGCGCACAAGCGCGACGTGCAGGTGTCGCTCGGCGTCCTCCAGTTCGAGGACGAAGCAGAGCCCGACCGCCTGACCGGCTACGTGGAGAAGCCGACCTACCACTACGAGGTCAGCATGGGCGTCTACGCCTTCGCGCGGCGGGTGCTCGAGTTCATCGAGCCGGGCCAGCGGCTCGACTTCCCCGACCTCGTGCTGCGCCTGATCGCGGCCGGGGAGACCGTTCGTGCGCGGCGGAGCGAGGCCTACTGGCTCGACATCGGGCGTCACGACGACTACGAGACCGCCATGGAGGAGTTCGAGCGCCTGAAGTCGCGCTTCCTCCCCGACCAGGCGAGTTGAGGCTGCTGCGGGACCGCGACATCGTCTGCGTGGGCTTCGCGGACTGGGACGGGCCGCTACCGACAAACCAGCACCACCTGATGCGCCGGCTGGGCGAGTGCAACCGGGTCCTGTTCGTCGAGTCGCTGGGTCTGCGCCAGCCGAGCCTGGGCGGGACCGACCTGCGCCGCATCGCCCGCCGCGCCAGGCGCGGCCTCGGCCCGCCGCGCCGCTCTGGCGACGTGTGGGTGCTCTCGCCGCTCGTGGTGCCGTTCCACCGCTTCGCCCCGGTGCGCGCCCTGAACGCCCGGCTGCTGCCGCGCCTCGTGCGCCGCGCCGCGAAGCGCCTCGGCATGGAGCGGCCGATCCTGTGGGCCTACGTGCCGCAGGCCGAGGTGCTGCTGGACGCGCTCGACCCCGGCCTGGTCGTGTACCACTGCGTGGACGACATCGCGGCCCAGAAGGGAGTCGACGCCGGCAGCTTCCGCGCCGCCGAGCGGCGCTTCGCGGCACGGGCGGACCTCGTGATAGCGAGCGCGCCGCCGCTGGCCAAGCGGATGCGAGAGCTGTCGGGCAACGTTCTCGACGCGCCCAACGTGGCGGACACGACCCTGTTCGCCACCGCGCTCCAGGACGGCGCGACCGACCCGGCGCTCGAGCGCCTGCTACGGCCGCGCCTCGTGTTCCACGGCGCGATCTCCGCCACCAAGCTCGACCTCGAGCTGCTCGCGGAGGTGGCGCGGCTGCGGCCGGCGTGGGCCCTGGCGCTGGTGGGGCCGGTGGGAGCGGGCGACCCCGGTACGGACGTGTCCGCGCTCGCCGGCCTGCCCAACGTCCACCTGCTCGGGCCGCGCCGCCACGAGGAGCTCCCGGCGATGCTGCGCGGCGCCGACGCCGGGCTGATCCCGTACGCCATCAACCCGCTCACCAGCAGCATCTTTCCCATGAAGGTCTACGAGTACCTGGCCGCCGGGCTGCCCGTGGTGAGCACCCCGCTGCCGTCGCTCGCCGGCGTGGAGGGAATCGAGTTCGCGGCCACAGCGGCCGACACCGTCGCGGCACTCGAGCGCGAGCTGGCCGCCGACGGCCCGGAGCGGCGCGCGCGGCGCTCGCGCGACGCCGCCGGGCACTCCTGGGAGGCGCGCCTCGAGCAGATCGAGGCCGCGCTCCCGTGACCACCGTCCTCGTCTCGGAGCACACGCCGCGGCTCGGCTCCGGGCACGGGCTGCGCCACTACGCGGTGGCGCGCGCCCTGGCCACCACGGGCGTCGTGGACGTGGTCTATGCCGTCTTCGGGGCGAGCGAGCCGGCGCCGGAGTTCCGCGATCCGGATCGCTTCCGCCTCCACCCGGTGCACGCCTCGCGCGGGCTTCGCCGGGCGGGGCTGTACGCCCGCGCGCGGCTGGCCGGCGTGCCTCCGGGCTTCGCGCGCGGGATCTCGCCGGACCTGCTCGAGGCGGTCGACGGGCTGGCCTCCGCCGGGCGCTCGCGGATCGTGGCCGACGGGCCGGTCACGGCCGCCGCGCTGCTCGTGTGGGGCCGCCACCCCTTCGTCTACAACGCGCACAACATCGAGTCCGAGCTGCGCGCTCGCATGGGCGACACCGGGATGGGCTCGTCGCGTGCGCTGCGCCGCTTCGAGGCGAGGCTGCTGGCCCGCGCCGACGAGTCCTGGATGGTGAGCGAGCGGGACATGGAGCTGGCGGCGGAGCTATGTCCCGGCGCCCGGCTGCGGCTCGTGCCGAACGCGGTGGACGTGGCGGCGATCGAGCCGGTCGAGCCGGACCCGGCGGCGCGGCGGGCCGTCTTCGTGGGCAGCCTCGACTACGAGCCCAACCGGCGCGCCCTGCGCCTGCTGCTGGACGACGTGATGCCGCGAGTGTGGCAGGAGCTGCCGGACGCGCGGCTGCGAGTGGTCGGGCGCGGCGCGGCCGAGCGCGAGGAGCCCGATCCACGCGTGGAGCTGCTCGGCTTCGTGGAGAGCATCCGCGAGGCGTACGAGGGCGCCACCTGCGTTGTGGTGCCGCTGCTCGAGGGCGGCGGATCGCCGCTCAAGTTCATCGAGGCGCTCGCCTACGGCCTTCCGGTGGTGGCCACCGACGCGGCCGCGGCCGGCCTAGCCGTCCAGCCCGGGCGCCACTTCCGCCGCGCCAACGGGGCGGAGGAGCTCGCCGCGGCGCTGGTGGCCGCGCTGCGCGGCCAGGCGGATTCGCTGGGAGGGGAGGGGCGCGCCTTCGTGGACGCCCGCTACTCGGTCGAGGCGGTGGCGCGCGCGCTCGAACCGTGAGGCAGGCCCTGCCAGCAAGCCGCGACCCAGCCCAGCAGGGCGCCGAAGGCCGTTGTGAGGCGCGGCTCGACCCCGGTGAACGAGGCGGTGAGCTCCACGATCGCGAGCGCCGCCAGACCGCCGCCGGCCGCCAGGGCTCCGATCCTCACGAGGGGATCGCGGTGGCGGCCCCATACGCGGAAGGCGGTCCACACCGCCATGGCGTAGAGCCAGACGAAGGCGATCACGCCGAGCAGGCCGAGCTTGAGCCAGTACCAGAGCAGCACGACGTGGACGTAGTTGCGGTCGTGCTCCTCTGACAGTGGGTTGCGTGCCGTCCACTCCACGTTCATGCCGAGGCCGGTCAGCGGGTGCCGGCGCAGGTCGTCCATCACGTTGCTCTGCTCGTCGAGCCGGTACCGGTCGCCCGACGACTCGGTCAGGCGCCCGGGCTCGAGCGAGCGCGCCCGTTCCAGCACCGGGCTCTGCACCTCCGAGGAGCGACCGAGCGTGAAGGTGCCCACCACCACCAGGAGTAGGCCGGCCGTCCCGATGGCCAGGACGGCGCGGCCGCGGCGGCGGCTGGCCACGATTCCCACCAGCACGACGGCGAAGACCGCGCCGAGCCAGAACGAGCGGCGGTACGAGAGCAGGAAGGCGCCGAGCGCGACCGGCACCGTCCAGTAGACCCAGCTGGGGAGCGGCACGCGCCGGATGCGCGCCGCGAGGACTCCCAGCAGGAACGTCAGGATCAACCAGTTCGCCAGCGGCTCGTAGAAGGTGATCGTGGCTCCCTCCACGGCGAAGCCCGCCCCGCCGGCCACCGCGAGCAGCCCAGTCACGGCCTTGAAGGCCGCCAGCCCCGCGGCGCCGGTGAGGAAGGCCCGGACATCCCCAGTCGAGCGCAGCAGGTTCACGCAGACGAAGGGCAGGATCAGCAGGTGCGCCATGCGCACCGAGGACAGGAACAGCTCGTTCGGCGGGGCGCCGGCGAAGAAGCCCGTGGCCACGCCCGCCGCGTAGGCGCCCGCCAGGGCGAGCAGCGGGAGGGTCATCGGCCCGATCCCGCGCGGATGGCTGCGCGTGCGGAGGAGCTCGAGGGCGGTGCCCACCACGACGAGGCCGAGCAGCACGTCGGTGGGGGTGAGCCCCAGCCGGATCGGCTGGTAGAAGCTCGGTCCGATCGGCAGAAGCCCGACCGGGTCCGCCTCGATCACCACCGTCGCGCCCAGCAGCGCCGCGAGCGTCACGCGTGGCTGGTCGATCAGGTAGGCGGTGACGAGCGCCGCGGCGGGCAGCAGCGCCGCGACGATGCCGCCGCGCTCGATGGCGACCACCAGGACGACCCCGGTGCCCGCCCCGAGTAGCGCGGCGAGCGTGCCCTGGCCGGCGAGGCGGGCCAGCCTCAGCGAGCGGCTCCCCGCAGGCCGCGCGAGCGCGCCGACTTGCGCGGCTTGGGCTCGACTCCCCCGGCGTCGTACGGGTAGTACCCGTCCACCAGCGACTTGCTTCGGTTGTAGACGAGGCCGAGCGGCGGCGTGCCGATCGCCTGCATGGTCTGGACGGCGCGGCGGGCGTCCCTGCGCTTGGTCTTGCGCGAGTCGATCACGATGATCACCCCATCCGAGTAGCGTGCGAGCACCACCGGGTCGACCACGGCGAGCGCGGGCGGGCTGTCGAAGACGACGAAGTCGTTGTGGGCCTTGAGGCTCTCCACGATCCCCGCCATCCGGCGCGAGGAGAGGCGCTCGACCGAGTCCTCGATGTAGGTGCCCGCGGTGATCACCCTCAGCTCGCCGCCGCTCTGCGCCTCGGCGGGGGGCAGCACGGACAGCTGCTCGGCGGGCCGGTCCGGCCCGTCCCCGGCGAGCACGTCCCCGAGGCCGGGCTGGCGCGGGACGTCGAAGTGCTCGTGCATCGTGGGCCGGCGCAGGTCGCCGTCCACCGCGGTGACGCTCCAACCCTCGGCCGCGAGCGAGCGTGCCAGGTTGGCGGTCACGAAGCTCTTGCCGGAGCCCGGCTCGGCTCCCGTGACGAGCACGCCGCGGCCGTGATCGGTGCCGCCGTCGGCTCGCTCCAGGCCCACCAGCACGGCGGTGCGCAGGCGCCGGAAGGCCTCGAGCACGGGCACGTTCGGCGTCGCCCGCGGGATCTCTCCGAGGATGGGCAGCGACAGGTCGCCGGCGGCCTCCTCCGGCGACCGGTAGCGGTCGACGACGGTCTCGCGCAGGTACGCCGCCGCGATGCCCACGATCAGGGCGGCGAGCAGCGCGAGCAGCGCGTCCCGCAGGGGCTGGGGCGAGACCGGGTCGTCGGCCGGCACTGCCTGCTCGATCACCCGCATCGTGTCGCCGGGCGCGGCGGTCTCGCCAGCCGCGCGCTCCTGCAGCGCGGCGAGCTCCGAGCTCAGGCCGGCCACGCTCGGGTCGTCCGCGGAGACGCCGCGGCTCGAGAGCTCCTGGCTGATGCGGTCGATGCGGTTCTGGAGGCGCCCGAGCACCCTGTTGCGCTGTTCGTCCTCGAGCTGGTCCGTGTACTCGACGAACGCCGCGGCGTAGGCGTTGGCCCACGCGGCCGCCGTCTCGGGATCGCCGGCCTCGGCCGAGAAGCTGAGCACGCCGACGCGCTGCTGCGGCTCCACTGAGACGGAGTCGTCGAACTCGTCCTCCTGGCCCTTCACGGCCGGGTCGTCGTGCGCCAGCTCGAGCACGGTGTCCGTGCCGGCCAGCTCCACGTAGACGTTGCTGAGGCTGAGCAGCTCGTCCTCGCTGAGCAGCTCTCCCTGGGCCTGGCGGCTCGAGACCAGCTGGCCGAGCGCGTCCGACTCGTAGATCGGATCGCGGCTGTCGCTGACGAAGTAGGCCGCCAGCGCGGCGCTCACGGCGAACGCGAGCAACCACCATTTGTAGGCCCAGAGGATCCTCAGCTGTTGCGCGCGCTCCATCGCTCGGAGCCCAGGGTATCCGCACTTGGGGCCTGAATAGCCGGTCAGCCGCTCGAACATAGGTCGACCATGTCCCGGCGCGCTGCAGGAAAACGTGCAGCGCTCCGACGAGATCGGGGTAAGCCGAGAGAAGTAGGAGTTCGAGCAAACCGGAGCGCACGGCTGACGCGCGCTCCCGAAAAGGCACACCCGTCGCGAGGCGGGGCCGCAAAGCCAGGGGTCTCACGGAGGCAGCCCGGCCACCGAAGGAGCAGCCTTACGTGTCCCGTCCCGTCCCGTTCCTCCCCGCCCGACTCGCGGGCCTCGTCGTGCTCGCGGCGGCGCTGCTGCTGGGCATGCTGGCGTCCCCGGGTGGCGACGCCTCCGCTCGCCCGCCGAGCGAGGCGATCGTCTGGAAGCAGGGGGTCGGGCCTAAGCCGTGCGTCCTGCACACGCGGCTGCGGATGCTGCGCAACACGCGCTGGGGGCGCACCCGCCCCATGGCGGCGCGACGGGCGATGGTTCGCCGCATGCGCAAGGCAGGCGTCGCGTGCCGAAAGGCCCGCCGCACCGCCCAGGGACGCTCGGCGCGGCTGTTCGTGACCGACGAGGTGCTGCAGCCGGCCTCGCGGCCCACGATCCAGGCGGCGTCGGTGCAGCAGACGTTCCGCTGGGGCGTCACCGCGAACACCTACGGCCGCGGCTCCGGCGGCCCGGCGGAGCAGGACAGGGTCAAGGGCGCCGGGGTCGGCTGGCTGCGCGAGGAGTTCAACGAGCCCCCGAACGCCGCCACCGACTTCGTGATCGCCGAGGCCGCGCGCCGCGGGCTGCGCGTCCTACCCCTGCTCCAGACCGGCAGCACGCTGCCCGGCGACGTGAACGCGTATGCCACGATGGTGGCCGCCCACGTCCGCCGCTACGGACCGGCGGGGCAGTTCTGGGCCGAGCGTCCCGAGCTGAACGCCGCGCTGGCCCCCGAGTACTTCGAGATCTACAACGAGCCCTACGGCGACTGGTACGGCCCGGTCGAGCCGGGACGCTACGCGCAGGTGCTGAGGGCCGCCGTGACCCGCGGACGGGAGGCGAACCCGGCCGCCCGCTATCTGATGGCGGTGGACCGCACGCCGGGCGGGGCGCGCAAGACCTGGATCGACGACCTGTACGCGGCCGAGCCGAACCTGAACGCCTACTTCGACGCGGTCGCCGTGCACCCGTACGCTGTGGGCCGCGCCCCCGACCAGCCCAACGACCCTTGGGGCTTCGGGCGCATCGCGGACGCGCGCCGCGTGCTCGAGTCGCACGGAGCCGGCGCGAAGCCCTTCTGGATCACCGAGATCGGCTGGACCACCTGCACGCAGGACTCGGAGGGCTGCGTGACCGAGGCCGAGCAGGCCCAGTACATGGAGCGGGCGGCCGAGCTCGTGCGCACCAAGTACCAGTTCGTAGAGGCGATGTTCTTCTACCACTGGCGCCTGGACGAGCGGGACCCCGCCAACTCGGAGCACTTCTACGGCATCCTCCACAACGACCTGACACCCAAGCCCGCCTACCACGCGCTGCGGCGCATCACGGGCGTCTCCGGCTGAGCGGGCGGGTGGGCTCCGGCGGCGTCTCTACGCTGCCCCAGATGCCCCTCGCGCAGGCGCGATGAACCGCACGGCGGACGTGGGCCGCGGGCGCGCCGCGGTCGACGTGGCGATCCAGGTGGTCGGGCGCGCGCTCAACCTGATCCCCGGCGTGGTGGTCACGGTGCTGCTGACCCGGGCCCTGGGCGACGAGGGGTTCGGCCAGTGGTCCACGGCGCTCGCCACGGTCCAGATCGCCATGTACGCGGGCGAGTTCGGCCTCGAGCAGGTGGCCGTGCGCCACGCCGCCGCCGACCGGTCGCGGGAGCCCGAATGGATCGGCGGGCTGCTCACGCTGCGGCTCGCCATAGCCCTGCCAGTGACGGTCGTGTGCGCGGTGGCGCAGCTGGTGATCGCAGACAGCGCCGAGATGAGGGCGGCGGGCCTGCTGCTGAGCGGGACCCTGCTCCTGTCCGCGCTCAGCTCGGCCCGCATGGCCTTCCAGCTGCGGGTGCGCAACGACCTGAGCATCCTCGTGATGACGCTGAACAGCGTGCTGTGGACGGCCGGCGTGATCGCGATCGCGGCCGGCGACGGGGGGATGGTGGCCTTCGCCGCCGCCTTCCTGGGCTCCGCGGTCGTGAGCAGCGCCCTCGGCCTGTGGCTCGCCGTCCGCATGTCGCGGCCGAAGCTGCGCGGCGCGCGCAGGGTCTGGCGCGACCTCGCGCGGATCGGGATCCCGGTGGGCATCGCCGGCCTGCTCGTGACCGCTTACGTGAAGCTCGACCAGGTGCTCCTGTTCGCGCTCGCGGGCCCCGAGGACGCCGGGCTCTACGGCGCCGTGTACCGCATCCTCGACCAGGCCCAGTTCATCCCGATCGCGCTGATGACGACGCTGTTCCCGATGATCGCCGCGGCCTGGCCCGCGGACCGCGAGCGCGTGCGGCGGCTGAGCCAGCTGATCATCGAGTACCTGGTGATGTTCTCCCTCCCGGTGCTGGGATTCACGATCGTGGCCTCGGAGCCGCTCGTGCTGCTGCTGTTCGGCGAGGAGTTCGCCGAGGCCGACAGGGCGCTCCCGATCCTGATGGGCGCCTTCGTCGTGATCTGCTTCGGTTACCTGGCCGGCCACCTCGTGATAGTGCTAGAGCTGCAGCGCCTGTTCCTGCGCAACGCCGCGATCGCGCTGGTCTTCAACGTGGTGGCCAACGTGATCCTGATCCCGCCGTACGGCTTCGTGGCGGCCGCCTGGGTCACGCTCGCCACCGAGGTGATGGTCACGGCGATGACGCTGGTCCCGCAGCTGCGTGCGCTCGAGCTGCGCCTGCGCACGGGGCGCCTCCTGCGGGTGCTCGCGGCGGCGCTGGCCATGACGCTGGCGGTGCTCGCGCTCCATTCCGGCGGCGCGCCGCTCGGCGTGCTGGTGGCCGCGGCGGCGCTCACCTATCCGGCCGCGCTGGCGATCACTGGGGCCCTGCGTCCCGGCGACGTGCGCGCGCTCCTGTCGATGCGGCGCGGGGACGAGAAGCCCCCGGACGGTCCGTAGCATTCCGCCTGCGATGACCGAGCGCGACGTGACGATGGTGATCCCGAGCCACAACCGCGCGGATGCCCTGCGCACCAACCTTCCGGGCGTGCTCGAGCTCGAGGAGCTGCGCGAGATCGTGATCGTGATCGAGCAGCACACGAGCGACGAGACCGAGGAGGTCGTGGCCGCGATCGGGGACGAGCGGCTGCGCCTGATCCGCAACCCGGGCACGCCCGGCCTGTCGGCCTCCCGCAACGCCGGGGTTGAGGCGGCCGCGGGGGCCTGGGTCGTCTACGGCGAGGACGACTGCCGCTTCCCGGTCGACTACGTGAGCGTCCTGAAGCGCGAGGCGTGCTCCCGCGACGCGCAGATCGCGGGAGCGCCCTGGCTGCACCTGGATCCGGGCCAGGAACCGGCCGAGGAGCTGGCGCGCCTGCGGGCGGCGTCCACGGGACGCCCCGGGCTCGACCGGCACGGGTTCGTGCCGCAGGACACGATCGAGACCCCGTTCGTGCCCGCGCCGGCCCTGGTCCGCCGCGACGTCTTCGACAGGGTCCAGTTCGACGAGCGCTACACCGGCAACGCGTGGCGGCAGGAGACGGCCTTCTTCATCTCGGCGGTGCGGGCGGGCTTCCGCTGCCTGCTCACGCCGAAGACCGCCTCCTACCAGGTCCAGCAGTGGGACGAGGGCGGCTCGCGCGCGCCGAGGCTCCACTACGAGCTCGACGCGCTGCGCAACAACTGGCGCTTCCTGAGCATGCACGGCGACTGGCTCGTGGCGCAGGGCGACCTGTCAGGCAAGCTCGCCTTCCAGGCGTCGTTCGCGGCGCAGCGTCTCTCGGGCACCGCGCGCGGCTTCGTGCGCGGCCGCCTCGGGCGCGACGGGTGACGCGGCATGCCCTCGTGCTCTCCGACGCGCCCGGCAACGCCGGGGGCGTGGAGCGCACCTCGAACCTGCTCCGGCGCGTGCTCGAGGAACGCGGCTGGTCGGTCGGCCTCGCGGTGCCCGAGGGCGAGCCGCCACGCTGGATGTCGCGGATCGGCGCCGGCGCCGTGCAGCGCTCGCACGCCCTGCTGGCGCCAATGCGCGACGAGGAGCCGCCGGGCCTGCTGATCACCACTTCGGGCTACGGCCTGTGGTCCCCCGCCGGCGTGCCGCGCATCCACGTCTACCACGGCACGATGGTCGAGCACACGCTGCGCGGTGACCTCGACCAGCCGTTGCGCGAGCGGGTGCGCCGCGTGCTGGGCGACGGGTTCGCCGAGGCGGCGGCGGGACGCGGCGCCGCGCGCGTGGCCGTGTCCGAGAGCGCCGCCCGCGAGGTGCGGCGCTGGTTCCGCCTGGACGTGGACGAGGTGATCCCGAACGGGGTGGACACGGACCTGTTCCGCCCGCGCGACCGCGACGAGGCGCGCCGGCGCTTCGGGCTCGACCCGGACGCCCGGCTGGCCCTGTTCGTGGGGCGCACCGAGGCGCGCAAGGGCGCCGACCTGCTGCTGCAGGCCTGCGAGCGGGCGGGCTTCGAGCTGATGGTGGCGGGGCACAGCACCCTGCCCGGCGGCCACGAGCTGGGCGTGCTGTCCCCCGAGGACACGGCCTGGGCCTACGCCGCGGCCGACTGCGTGCTGTTCCCGACTCGCTACGAGGCGTGCAGCTGGGTGGTGCTCGAGGCCCTGGCGAGCGGCGTGCCGCTCCTGACCACGCGGGTTGGCTGGATGGAGACCTTCCTGCGCGAGCTGCCCGGCTACCGGGCGCTGTGCGTGTGGCCGGAGGTGGACGACGTGGCGGCGCGGCTGCGCGCGCTGGCCGAGGAGCCGCGGCCGGACCTCGTGGGAGCGGCGCGCGACTGGATCGAGCGCAACGGCGGCTACGACCGCTTCGCCGAGCGCTGGAGCGCGCTCATCGACCGCGTGGCCGGCCCGCCGCCGTCCGGGTGATCTCGAGCGACAGCTCGGCCACCGAGCCGCGCGGCGGTGTGACCCGCCCGAGGGCGAGCGGATCGGCGTCCGGCGTGACGGGCGCGGGGAGCGCGGCGAAGGCCTGGGCGAAGCCGGCCTCCGCCACAGCGGCCCGCACGCGCTCGTCGTGCCCGCCGCTGGGATAGGCGAGAATCTCGACCGGGGCGCCGGCGGCGTCCGCCAGCTCGGCGCGCCCGGTCACGAGCGCCTCGCGCAGCTCCTCCTCGCCGAGCAGCGGCAGGTAGTCGTGGCGCAGCGTGTGGAAGCCCACTTCGAGCCCGGCCTCGGTAAGGGCCCGCACCTCCTCGCGCGGCATGCCGCAGAGCCCGGGCTCCTGCCCGGCGCGCTCGGTGAGCAGCCGCTCGACCTCCGGGCGCTCGCCCGGCCGCAGCCGGCTGATCGCGTGGCCGACCCGGTCGAGCGACGGCGGTGCGCCGGCGTCACCCGCGGGGAGCGCCGCCACCAGCTCCTCGTCCACCGCGCCACGGTCCCAGGCGGCCTGCAGCTGGCGCCACCACAGCGGGCTCCTGCGGCCGAGCGAGCTGCCGTTGAGGAAGAAGGTCGCGGGCAGGCCCGCGCGGCCCAGGGCCGGGACGACGCGCCGCACGTAGCCGGGGTCGTCATCGTCGAAGGTGATCGCCACCGGCAGCCGCCCGCCGCGGCGCCGTGCGGCGGCGGCGGCCTGCAGGCCCGACGCCGGCACCACGCGGTAGCGGCGCCGCAGGTGGTCGAGCTGGCGCGAGAAGAGCTCGGGCGAGGTGGGGGGTACGAGCTCGTCGGCACGGGCGCGCCCCGACTCCTCGATCGAGTGGTACAGGAGCACCACGCCGACCTTGCGCCCGGACAGCCTGAGCGCGCCTCGCAGCGCCCAGCCGAGCGCCGCCTTGGCGAGCCGCCGGGCTTGCGCGCTCACGGGATGTTGCGGTAGCGCGCGTCCCAGGGATCGCCGAACGAGCCGCCGTCGAGCGCCTCCGCGATCTCCCTGACGCCGTCCGGCACGCGCATGTCGGGCTCGAACCCGAGCGCGTCCCTCACCTTCGCGAAGGCGACCTTGTAGTCGCGCGGGTCCTCGGTGCGCTGCACGTAGCTGATCCGCCCGCGGTCGATCTGCGAGGTGATGATCTCGACCAGGTCCAGCTTGCGGTAGTTCTCGTCGGAGTGGCCGACGTTGAAGACCTCGCCGCCGGTGCGCCCGGGGCCCGCCTCGAGCACGATCCGGATCGCGCGCGCCGCGTCCCGCACGTGCACGTAGGGCCGCCAGAACTGCTCGCCGAAGACCTCGAGGTCGCGGTCGGCCCAGAGGTCGCGCGTGAACTCGTTGACCGTCAGGTCGAAGCGCATGCGCGGAGCCGCGCCGTAGACCGTCGCGAAGCGCAGGCAGGTGGCCGCGAGCCCGTCGACCTCCCCGGACAGCAGCATCGTCTCGACCGCCACCTTCTGCTCGGCGTACAGCGAGACCGGCGCGAGCGCGCCCGTCTCGTCGATCGGGACGGCCGGGTCCTCCATGCGGCCGTAGTTGGAGCAGGTCGAGGCGAAGATGAAGTGGCCGCAGCCCGCCGCGGCGGCCTCCGCGGCCAGCGCGCGGCTGGCCGCCACGTTCACCTCGTTCGACAGATCCGGGTCGAGCGCGCAGGCGGGATCGCCGACGATGGCCGCGAGGTGGACGACGGAGGTGGCCCCGTCGAGGGCAGCGCGCCGCGCTTCGGGATCGCGCACGTCGCCGACGGTGAGCTCCGCGCCCAGCCGCTCGACGCGGTCCGCGACCGCGCGCTGGTCGTGGAGCAGCGAGTCGAGCACCCGCACGCGGCGCCCGCTCTGCGCCAGCTCCTCCACCAGGGCCGCGCCTATGTAGCCCGTCCCGCCCGTCACGAGCGTCAGCTCGCTCACTGCGTCACCTCCTGGTCGGATGTCGTCAGGAGGCGCGCCATCTGGTCCCTGAAGCGCTCCGGCGCGAACTGCCGCGCATGCGCGCGCAGCTCGGCCTCGTCGAAGCGCGCCTCCTCGAAGCGGCCGATCGCGGCCACCAGCCCGTCCACCCCCGGCTCGTCGTACAGAACGCCGGTCACGCCGTCTGTGACGCTGTCTCGCACACCGCCGACACCGTAGGCGATGACGGGGACGCCGGCGGCGAGCGACTCGACCGGCACGATCCCGAAGTCCTCCTCGCCCGGGAACAGGAGCGCCCGCGCCCCGGCCAGCAGCTCGCGCAGCTCGGCGTCGCCGAGCCGGCCGAGGAACTCGGTCCGCGGCCCCGCCAGGTCGGACAGCTCCTGGCCGCCGCGCCCGCCGCCCACGACCTTCAGCGGCCGGTCGAGCCGGGCGCAGGCCGCCATCGCGACGTCCGGGCGCTTGTAGGGCACCAGGCGGCCGAGGTAGAGGTAGTAGTCGCCCTCCGTGCGAGGCGTCGCGAGCAGCGGCTCCACGTCAACCGGCGGATGGATTACGGTCGACTCGCGCCGGTAGTACTTCCGGATCCGCGCGGCCACGTGCCGGGAGTTCGCGACGTAGTGGTCGGGCCGCGACGAGGCCACCAGGTCCTGGCGCCGCAGCCGGCCGAGCAGGAGCGGCAGCAGCAGCCGTTCGGCCCGGCCGAGGCGCTCGCCCGTGAGCAGCGACGGTTCCCAGGCGTAGCGCATCGGCGTGTGGCAGTAGCAGACGTGCAGGGTCCCGGGGAGGGTGATCACGTTCTTGGCGCAGGCGTGGTTGCTCGACAGGACGAGGTCGTAGGCGCTCAGGTCGAACGACTCGAAGGCGGCGTTCATCAGCGGCAGCAGGCGCGGGTAGATGCGCGCGGCGCCCGGCACGCGGTTCAGGAAGGACGCCCGCACACGGGCGTCGCGGATCGCGGGCGGCCACGGCTCCGGGTCGTACACCGAGGTGTAGATGTCGGCGTGCGGGAACAGCTCGAGGAGCTGCAGCACGACCTTCTCCGACCCGCCC
>Ga0190265_10000872_pt1 | contig 19926 bp, 16 predicted proteins | sample Popmic124T_FD_133135 | JGI IMG/M metagenome (GOLD analysis project Ga0190265, IMG submission 133135) | Populus adjacent soil microbial communities from riparian zone of Indian Creek, Utah, USA - 124 T | ecosystem: Environmental > Terrestrial > Soil > Riparian zone | place: USA: Utah | collected...
AGTGCTGGGAGCACGGCGTCGTCCACTCCGCCGCCCTCCACCACACCCGCGCCTTCGTCTGCGGCCGCGGTTCCCAGCAGCCCGGTAGTTGCGGCCGTGCCCTTGGCCGCGCGGAATACGGCGGTGCTCCAGTACGGCGGTACTCCGGTTGCCGCCACCAGCGGCAGGCTCACTCCGGTCGTGGCCGCCGAAGCCACACCGGCCGCTACTGCGGTACCGGCCACGCCGGCCGCCCCGATGCCGGTCAGTGGACGCTACCGGGTCGTGGCCAACGGGTTCAGCGTGATCCATGAATCGTATGACGACATGCTTTCGCGGGACGGAAAGTACGATGAGGTATATGGCGGGTTCACCATGCTGCACTACGACCGGAAGACGGGCGATGTGCTGGACCGGGACCTGCGGCGCACCAAGGTCCTCGGAGACATCCACAACTTTCCAGACCGGCTGCGCGCGGGGAGCGCGAGTGGAAGCGGTGGCCTGAGGGCGGGCGACAGCTATCCTGATGCCGGCCATGCCAGATACCGGGGTCAAAACGGAGCCGAGCCCAACAGCCAGACGTTTCCGTTCAAGGTGTGGGAAGGCTCGCTCACCGACGGAGCCGACGCCGCCGTCATCCTGCCGACCATGTGGGAGCAGGACAACGACGGATCCACCTACGACGCCTGGCACCAGTCAGAGGTCAGCAGTGCCTCGCAGATCTGGTTTGATCCGGCAGTGCAGCAAGCGCTGAAGCAAACGGCGCTGGGCGTGATCGCACCTCCGGGCTCGATCACCCCCAACATGACGCCGACATTCGGAGAGCATGCCGTGGGTGCGATCGGCTTCTTCGCCGCCATCGGGCAGCCGTGGGTAGCGTCGCTGATCATGGGCTCGCGCGACAGGCCCATTGGAATGACGGGGGTGGTGCCCTCGCTTCCTCGGCGCGCCATCGTGCTGACGCGTGAGATCATTGAAAGCTCGCTCAACGGGTCGAGGATCCTCCCGGACCCCGCCACCCTCGGGCCGGGCAACGCATGGATGCTGGCGTACTTCGATGTGCCGGTGGGCGTGATACCAGTGCTGCTCAGAGACGGACCGGGGCAGAATCTCCAGGCGAATTATGTGATGTACCTCCAGGTGGAGCGGATGTAGTGACCGTCCGCCTGCCTCGCGCCGCTTAACACGGAACTGAGTTCGAATCACAGCGCTGTACCCAGCATCCGCCTACTGCCAATTCAGGAGGGTACTACCCATGCGTGTTCCCGTGGTGGTTTGTCTGACATGTGTCGGTCTCCTCAGCCTGGCGACCTTTCCCAAGCAGGCGCTCGCACAGGTCCCAACGCGGGCCAGCGAGCCAGTCCTTCAGGCTCCCACGCGGGACGACCCGGCGACGGTTCCAGCCAGCCCGCAAGCCACAGAGCCTGCTCCAGCCGCAGCTCCGGCCGCCGCCGCTCCCGCGGCGCCGGCGCCCGTCAGCGCGGCACCTGCGCCGAGCGGGGTTACCCAACTGCCTCCGGCCGCGGCACCCCCGACGACAGCCTCGACCTCCTCGGCGGCAACAGCCTCGAAAGGCACCTATAGCACGGCCAACTTCTCGCTCAGCTTGGAGGGGGTCACCGTGGGGTATCTGCGGGCGGTGGAAGGGGGTGCGGCCGTCGGCACGGTGGTGGTCGACAACGCGGGGCCCGACAACATCCAGAAGAAGCATGTGACTGGGGTCAGGTACGAGCCACTCACCTTCGACGTGGGCCTCGATTCCAAGCCAGTCGTCGAGTGGGTCACCTCCGCCTGGCAGGGGAAAAATGCGAGAAAGAGCGGCAGCGTCCAGATCCTAGACTACGACTTCAATATCGTGGGGGGTCGCGAATTCACGGACGCCCTCATCACCGGGACGACGGTCTCGGCACTGGATAATTCCAATGCCAAGGCACCCCTTGTGCTGACGGTGACCGTGGCGCCGGAGTCCGTCCGGGAAGTGGGGGGCTCCGGCAAGGCGCAAGGCTTGAGTCCGAAGAGCAAGCCGATTTCGTCCGGCAATTTCCGGTTCGAGATGGGGGACCTCGAGACCTCATTCGTGAGACGCATTGAGCCCTTCACAGTCGGGCAGCAGGCGACTGCGAACGAAATCGGCGAAATGCGAAGTGCCGAGAAACAACCCAGCACCCTGGAGTTCCCCAACCTGAAGATCAGGATGGCTGCTCGCCCGTACCCAAACTGGTCCAAGTGGCGTGACGAGTTCCTGCTCAAGGGCAACGGTGGGGAGGCCCAGGAGAAGAACGGTGCGATCGTGTTGCTCGATCCGACCCTGCAGAATGAGCTGGGCCGCATCAATCTGTTCAACTGTGGCCTCATCCGGCTCGGGGGCGAGCGACAGGAGGCAGCGAAGGAGAGTGCCAACACGGTCACAGCAGACCTGTACTGCGAGAAGATGGAGCTGGCCATCAAGAACTAGCTCCGCTGCTACCTCACTCATGCCGAGGAGATCATGCACGACTACCCCGGCTGAGTCCTCGACGACGGGACAGGTTGCACCCGCGGCGGCCCGGCTGGGGGAAGCTGAGCCCCCGGAGGACGAGACCGGTGGGGCGCAGCCCTGAAGCAGATCAGATGATGACGACGACGAGTGTCCCGGCTCGACCACGAGTTACTCAAGGATATCAACTATGACGAAACCAGCTGCTGTTTCCTGTGTCGTTGTCGTCGCCATGCTCAGCCTGGCCGGCTTCGTCCGTCCGGCTACGGGACAGGCACCGGAACGGGCTGCCACCCCGCGGCTGGTGGTTCCAGCCGGGGTGACAGCGCCGCTTCCGGGTCAACCGACCACCGCCCCCACCACGGCTGCGCCGGCCGAGCCCGCCCCAGCGGCGCCCGCGCCGGTCAGCGCGGCGCCTGCGCCGAGCGGGGTTACTCAAGTGCTTCCGGCCGCGGCACCACCAGCCACGGCGAGCAGCTCCCAGACCGCGCTGGCGGCCGAGCGGTCGTACGTGGCGGGTAAGTTCGGACTCACGCTCGATGGCGTGCCGATCGGCTGGGCCAAGAGCGTTGAGGGAGGGGATGCCTCGGCGGACGTGGTGGTCGAGAAAGCTGGCCCGGACCACATCTCAGGCAAGCACCTGAGCAACATCAAGTACGAGCCCATTGCCGTGGTGACCGATCTCCCGTCCAGGACATTGAGCGACTGGATTGCCGGATCGTGGAAGGGAACCGCGGTCAGGAAAAACGGCAGCATTCAAAGCATGAGCTACGATCTCAAGATCCTGAACGAGCTCGAGTTCATGAACGCCCTGGTCGCGGAGACCACCATGCCGGCGCTCGATGCCGCGAGCAAGGAGAACGCCCAGATCACGATCAAGATCCTGCCGGAATACACCCGCACCAAGCCAGGGTCGGGGCAGAGCGGGCCCGGCATCGACGCCAAGAGCCAGAAGCGGTGGACGCGGGCGAATTTTCGCTTCGAGATGAGCGGCCTGGATGGGACCAAGGTCAACAAGATCGACTCGATCACGGTTCGTCAGACGACAGTGGAGAATCCGGTCGGCGAACTCCGCGATTACGAGAAAGAGCCGGGCAAGATCGAGTTCTCCAACCTGAAGATCACCCTCGCCGCGTTGTCGGCGCAGACCTGGGTGGACTGGCACAACGATTTCCTGGTCAAGGGAAACAGCGGCGCAGCGCAGGAGCGGAGCGGCGCCATCGTGTACCTCGACCCAACCAGGACATCCGAGCTGGGTCGCGTCAATCTCTCGAACTGCGGAATCTTCAGGCTCGGCCGGGAAAAGGCAGAGGCGGGAAGCGAAAGCATCCAGCGCATGGTCGCTGAACTGTATTGCGAGCGTATGGAGCTGGTCGTCAACAACGCAGGGAAATGATCGAGGTATGGCCCTAAAGTCCTTCTCGGAGGCACGTCGTATGCACATCGGAGCGCGCGCGGTAGCCGCAGCCCTGGTCGGCACCCTGGCCGCTGCAGGACCGCTCAGCGGGCAGACTTCTCGGGACGCGGCGCGAGTCGAGCCGATCGAACGGCCCGTCCTTCCCGTCCGTGTGTCGTCCTCGCTGCAGGCGTCGATCGGATACACCCGGATCGAATTCGAGGTCAACCGACCTCTGGCTCAAGCCAAAGGCGGGCTGGTACCGTTCACCGTCAAGTTCACCGGTGCTGGTGATGTGGCCTCGGTGCAAGTCCCAGGATCGTTGTCCTATCCGCTCGGGGCTCACTCCGGAAGCTTTGAGCAGACCATTCCCAACGCGGACATCCGCGCTCTGCTGAAGCGTGACGAAGCAGCCATCCTTTCGCGCTGTACGTCGACCCTCGACTACAACAAGGTCGAATCGATCAACACGGTGCACGACGCCCAACTACCCGTGACGGTCAACGGACCCGACGGCGCGGTCGTGGCCTCGACTACAGTCCCATACCAGCTGGGACTCACCTGTACCCGCGTGCCACCGCTCGCCGTTTCCATCGGGTACACCAGGATCGAATACAGCATCGCTCAGCCGCTCACCAGCTCCAAGGGCGGGCTGGTTCCCCTCACGGTAAAGTTCAATGGCACCGGCAATGTCGCGTCGGTCCAGGTCCCCGGGTCATTGTCGTATCCGCTCGGCTGGCACTCCGGGAGCTTCGAGCAGACTCTCCCCAATGCCGATATACGCGCCATCATGAGGCGGGACGAAGCGGCGATCATGGACCGGTGTAAGTCCACCCTCGACTACAACAAGGTCGATTCGATCAACACGGTGCACGATGCCAAGCTCCCGGTGACGGTCAATGGACCCGACGGCGCGGTGGTGGCCTCCGTCACCGTGCCCTACCAGTTAGGGCTGACCTGTACCCGGTAATTACGACGAAGCTGCGGTAGTGACGAGCCACGTCAATTGAGGGCGACACATCATGCAGACGGTCACACGAGCCATCATGATCATGACAACGCTCCTGGGTGTCATTGCACCGGCGCTCCAGGCCCAGCAGCCCAAGCCGGGTAATCTCACCGCTACCTTGACCAATCCGACCACGGTCGTCCTGTCGTGGACCGCGGCAGGGAATGCCACCAGGTATTGGGTTCAGCGGAGCATCGGCACCGCCAACTTCGCCAACCTGAGTGCGCCGAAGATCACAGGGACGACGTACACCGACGCCGGAGCTCCTGCTGGGACCGCGATCCGGTACCGGGTCATTGCCGGCTTCAGCAGCGGCCCGAACTCGTATGGCACGAGCATCAACGTGACCACTCCCTCGGGGAGTACCGCTTCCACCGCACCACCGGCATCTTCGAGTCCGCCGGCATCGCCGGCATCCGCGGCATCGGGGGCACCGGCATCGGGGGCACCGGCATCGGCGGCACCAGCCTCGGCGCCGCCTGCAGCTCCGCCGGCCCAGCCCCTGGCGGTGGTGGTCACGCCGGTGCTGGTGCCGAGCACGCCGGTCGTTGCTGCCCCCACCGGAGTTCTCAGATCCGTACCGGGCAACGCCGTGACTCCCACAACCCTGGCCAAAACGGCGATGAAGCCTGCTGGCCCACCTCCAGCGGGTTTGACGGTGACTGGCACACCTTCCTCGGGCACGGTCACGTGGCAGCCGACGTCGGAAGCGGCGAGCTTCACCGTCACCCGCTGGCTTCAGACCAAGCCAGACTGCTGTCGCGTGAGCTCTCCTACCCTAACTACTCCGGCCTGGAGCGATACCACCCTTCACTGGGCGGGCACCTACATCTACCGCGTGTACGCCAACTATCCGGACGGCCGGGAAGGGTTTGCCGACGTGGCCTTCATTCGACCCGAACCGAAGGATCCCGCGGGGTTCACCGCGACGCAAACCGGAGAAGGAGAGGTTGAGCTCGCCTGGCAGGCTGTTCCGGGCGTGACCACTTATTTCGTGGGCGGCCCCGGTGCGGGGAACGAGGGGCTCAAGGTCAAAGGGACCAAGACTACGCTCACCGGGGTTCCCAATGGAGCACAGCACTGGACCGTCGCCAGCTGGTACGAGCCCGGTGGCCTGCTCGTCAACGGGCAGTTCTGGCCTAAAGCGTCCGTCAATGTGGTGGCTCGAAGTGGTAGATACCGCGTGATGGTGACCGGGCTCCGGTCGGAACACGCAACGGTGGATGACTGGTGGTCGAAAGACGGCAAGTGGGACGAAGTGTACGTCTCGGCATTCGTGCAGACGTTCAATCGACCTTCCGGCCAGCTATTGGCCTCCGCCACCATCAAGAGTCCCATCCATGGTGACGTCAACGGCTTTCCCCCGGGGGCGCGGGTACGAGCCGGCACTGCTTCGGACCTGGGAGGCATCGTGACCTCCGATAATGTGTCGCCGATTCTGGGACAGCCCGCGCCGGGAGCCGCCGGATATCCTCAGCTGGTGCTGTGGGAGGGGACACTGACGTCCGACCGAGAGGTCGTTGTCCTCCACCCGGTCCTTTGGGAAGCGGACATAGGTAACGCGAACACCACGGCCTACAATGGCTGGCGGCAGTACTTCGAGGGCAATCCGGCGCGGGAGTGGTCGATTCCGGGCGTGCAGACTCCAGACCCACAGGCAGCTACCTGGTTTCAGGAGGGGGCCGCAGTCAAGCTCTCGCCGGCGGTGGATTGGATGGTCGTCACGACCACCGACAAGGATCGACCCATAGGGGTCCGGAACGGCGGCTGCGAGACTTACTGTGGCTTCTGGCTCGATCAGATGCTCATCCTGACACGCGAGCGGATCGAACGAGTGCTCAGCAGCCCATACGCAACCGGTGAAAAGGGACAGCTTGAGTTCCGCGTCACGGATCACTACAAGCTTCCCAACGGCAGTCACTCTTCCTGGAGCGCGCTCCAGGGGGATTACGTCCTGATCCTCCGTGTCGAGCGCATTTCATGACTTCCCCGCACTCTGAGAATCTTATGAAAACCGTTCCCTGGTCGATTATCGCAGCGCTTGGCCTGGCCGCTCCGACGGCCCTCGCTGCACAAGAGAAGCTTGTGGCCCGGGGTGGCAGTGCCAGCTTTACTATGACCATCGAGGGAACCAAGCAGGGAGTGTTCGCGGCCGCGAAGGGGGGGAGTATGGCCGGTCTTCGATTCGGTTACGGCGCCAAGTCACCACGGGATGCGGCCAGCGGGCTGGCCAGCGGCAGGCGCCAACACGGGCCGGTCGTCGTCACCAAACTGGTTGGCACTGGATCGCCGCAGATCTTCCAGGCGTTGACCACCAATGAGGTGCTGAAATCAGTCGTGGTCGTGCTGCCCGGGGAGGGGGGGAGTAGCTACACGGTCAAGCTCAGCAACGCCGTCGTCAGCGAGATCAAACAGTACACCGATGTGGTCAACGGTCTGGCGGTGGTTCTGGAGGACGTGAGCTTTATCTTCCAGAGGATCGAAGTGGAGGATCCGGCAACCAAGACGATGGCGATGGACGATTGGATGGCCGGGAAGTGAGCTAACGCCTAGAGCGCCAGGCCGAGCTGGACCCCGACTCTCTGCACGATAAGGATTGGCTGCAGCGGCCGGTCCTGGTCGGCAACATGGAGCGCGCCCCGGAAGCGGACCCGGCGGAGCGCCCGCGCCACGGTGGCCCGGGCCTCGGCCGCGGTGTTGCACTGCTGGCTCAAATGCGCCAGGACGACGGCCAGAAGTCCCGGATGGTGCAGGTCGGCCAACAGCTCGGCCGCGGCCCGGTTCGACAGGTGGCCGGCTGAGCCCGCAATCCTGCGTTGCACCACCGGAGGGTATTCGCTGGTGCGGAGCTGGACCTCGTCGTGGTTGGCCTCCAGCACGATTGCGCTCAGGTTGCGAAGCAGGTAACGCACTGCCGTGGTCGGGCGACCAAGATCATAAGCAACCCCGACGCTGGCTCCCTCGGATTCACGGACGACCACCGCGAGCGGCTCGGCGGCATCATGGCTCGTCGGGCATGCCTCGATGGTGAAGGGGCCCAGCTCCAGGCGGGCGCAAAGTCCGAGCGTCCGGTGCTCGGCATCCTCCATGGTGGCTAACAGATGCCGCCAGGTACCGGGGGCCGTGAGGACCGGCACTTGCAGGCGCCGCGCCAGGAGGGGTGCTCCACACGCGTGATCGCCGTGCTCGTGGGTCAGGACGATCCCGGCCACCTGTGACAGGTCGAGGCCCGCCCGCTCGGCCCGCCGCTCGATCTCGCGGGCGCTGAACCCGGCGTCGATCAGCAGCCCCACGCCTTCGGATTCCACCGCGAAGCAATTCCCCCGCGATCCCGAGCCGAGCACGTAGAGCGTGATCACCGGGGGGCGCTCCGCTGGATGGTGCGCCGGAGCGATTCGCGCCGCTCAGCCGAAAACGCCACGTTTCGGCGGGCGAGGACCCGCTCAGCCACCCGCAGGAAGCCATCTTCGGTCACTCGCTCGTCTCCGCTGCAGCCCCACGCAAAAGGCGGGATGTACTTCGGCGGGATCGGTGTGCCGAACACATTGGCCCCGGCCGATATTACCGTCCCCGTGGCCAACATGGTCCCGATGGCGGTTTTGGCGTGGTCGCCGAAAAGGGTACCGACATTGATCCGGCCACTCTCAATTCGCTCGCCATCTATCTCCAGGCGGACCGGTCCATAGGTGTTCTTCAGATTGGATGTGGTCGTGCCGGCGCCCAGGTTGACCCAGTGGCCTACGATGCTGTGACCGACAAAGCCATAATGGCTCTTGTTCGAAAATCCATGAAACAGGCTCGCCGCGATCTCACCGTGCACCCGGCATTCGGGCCCGAACACCGAGCCCCGGACGAATCCACCCAGGACGCGGGTACCCGGTCCCACGTAGGTCGGCCCTTCGAGACGGGTGCCGTTCCTGACCTCGGCTCCCTGATCGACCACGACCGCCCCCTGTCGCAAGTCGAACACCACCCCGGGCTCGACCTTCGCGCCCAGGCACACGAGGTGGGTAGGATCGCCAAGGACCAGGCTTCCTTCCGGAACTCCATCGCTCGGAGTCACCAGAAACTCGGTGCAGTCCACCGGAAGAAAGCTCTCGAGGGCGGTGAGCAGATCGTAGGTACCCTGGAGACGCAAGCCCGCGATTTCGAGGCCCGGACCGTTCTCATGTGGACCAGTCCAGCGTTCACCGCCAGGCACGACCCATCCCACTGTTTCCTCGCGGTGCGTCAGCCGCCGGATGTTGGCTCCTGGAGCGATCGGTGCACCGGTCGGCGCGAACCATGCCGCGCCGACCAGGGCGGGCCCCTCGATCGGAGCCGGCGGCCGTACGGGCGGCTCGTCCCCCTCGCTGAATCCTTCCGTGTGGGCGCCCAGGATGGCCGTGGCGTCGTTCCCGACCGCCGCCTCCCAACGCTCCCGAATTCGCCAGATGCCCGCGCGAAGCTCGGCGATCGGGCGGACGCCGGTAAACGGAGCCCATGCAGCACCCGGCGACTCAGGCTCGACGAGGTAAAGCGTCGTCACGAATGGACGTCGCGAATCTCGGGGGGCAGCGCGTCGAGGAGCTGCTTCATCGAAGCAGCCCGCTTGCTCGGCATGACCAGGATCCGTCCGTTCGCCTGCACCACGATCAGGTCCTGGACTCCGCTGAGGACAACGGTATCCCGGTCGGACCAGACGATGCAGTCTTCCGAATCGTGCATGAAGGCGCTGCCGACGACCAGATTGCCGCTCGTGTCCTTGGGACGAACCCGGGTCAGCGCCTGCCAGGTGCCGATGTCGTCCCAGGCAAAGGCGCCGCTCACCACCGCCACCGACGCGCTCCGCTCCAGCAGTCCCACGTCGATGGAGATCGGCGTTACCTCGGTGAAGAAGTGCTCGACCTGGCCGGCCCTGAGCGCCGGTAGATGGGGCGATACCTCCGGAGTGTTGGCCGCCACCTCCGCCAGCAGCCGCCCGGCCGTCCAGGCGAAGAGCCCGCTGTTCCACAGCGCGCCGGCTGCCATCAGATCGAGTGCCGTGGCGGCATCCGGCTTCTCGGAGAATCGCGCCACCATTCTGGCGCCGTCTCCGAGCGGCGGCCCGGGCACGATGTAGCCGTATCCGGTTTCGGGACGCGAGGGCACCACGCCGACGGTGACCAGGCAGTCGTGCTGTCGGGCGATGCTGAGCGCGGTCTCAGCCGTGCGGCGAAAAGCAGCGGCATCGCCCACGGCCCAGTCGGCGTGGAGCGACAGCACCTCGGCGTCAGGGTCACGGCGCTGCGCTTCCCACGTGGCCCAGATCAGGGCCGGCGCGGTGGACGCAGCGCGGGGCTCGACCAGGATATTGGACTCGGGAAGGTTGAGACGCTGCTGGATCTGCCTGGCCAATGCAGCACCAGTCACGACCAGGATGCGCTCACGCGGGATCAGCCCCGTCAGCCGGTCGATCGACTCTTCAGCCGTCGAAACGGAGCCGGCCAGCGGCAGCAGCTGCTTCGGATTCTCCGGTGTGCTGAGCGGCCAGAAACGTGTCCCCGAGCCACCGGCAAGAATGACAGCCCATCTCATAAGGGCGGGGAAGCGGGGAAGCGGGGAAGCGGGGAAGCTTCTTGGAGGAGAAGATCTCTGAGGTGAGTAATTGCTGAAGCTCCGAAAGTTAAGCTTCGTGAATGAACGGTGTTGAGAGCGTAAAATCTACCGGGGGGCATTGAATGTACATAGGTAAGAAATGGTCGAACTTCTGTCCCGCCTCCCCGCCTCCCCGCCTCCTACCCGGTGATCGCCGCCGCCAGCGCCGAGCGGTGTTGGCGCAAGTCGTAGAGCACCTCACCGACGTTCGCGTCTGGCTGGGCCAGAATCGCCAGGCAGTCGCCCGGGCCGATCTGGGCCACCACCAGGAGGCCGCGCTCGTACTCGACGACCACGGTGCGGAGCGCGCCTCGTGCGGCGCCGACACCGAGTCGGGTGCCGTACTGCACCAGGGTTGCGGTGAGGGCGGCCAGGGTTTCAGCCTCGAACGGCTGGTGTGCGGCGTGCTCGATCGGCAGGCCATCGGCGCTCAATACCAGGACCGCCTCGATTCCATCTCGAGCGGCCAGACCGCGCACCACCTCACCCAAGCTTGCCATTCAGTTCGCTCCGGGCCGCAGAAAAAAGTTAGGCGCAACGTATGAGTCGCTCGGGGCGAAGTCAAGAAATGACGCCGGGTTGGGGCCACCGCCCGCTTCCGGTTGACCCCTCTTCGCCCGGGGCTTAACCTTCCCGCTCAATGCGACGACTTTCCCTGATTTTCCTGCTGCTCGCCCCGGGCGGCATCGCCTGCAGCGACTCGAACGACTTGCCCGATGCCACGATCGCCAACGTGGAGCGGGTCGATACGCTTTGGGCCCTGGTCGGCACTCCGGTCTCGACCCCGAGCGGGTATTCGGTGCAGGGCAGCCAGAGGGTGCGAACCGATCTCTCGGTGGAGTTCGACTTTGCGTACAATGTCGAAACTGCGATAGAACACGTTTTCCTGCCCCGAGCCGCGCTGGGTATCGACACCGCTGCCGCAGCAAAGCCTGGGTTTCTGCTGCAGACTGAGAGCTTCGAGGCCATCACCGTGGCCCCCAGCAACGGGTACATCACCGATACCGCGGTGCCGATCGCCGTGGGGCAACGCTACGTTGTGCGGAGCCGGATCACCTGCACCAATCTCGGCGTTCCCAAGTACGCCAAGATGGAAATCCTGTCGTTCGATGAGGCCACGCGGATTGTATCGTTTCGGATCCTGGTGAACGACAACTGCGGGTTCAAGGGCCTCGAACCCGGTCTCCCCGACCGGTAAGTGTGATCGACCTCAAGCGACTCCGGCAGGATCCGGCCGGCAGCCGCGCCAGCCTGATGCGACGTGACGATCCGTCGCTCGCAACGACTCTCGATACCTTGCTCGACCTCGACCGCCAGCGGCGCGAGCTGCTGGTGCGGGCCGAGGCGCTGAAGGCGGAGCGCAATGCGGCAAGTGACGAGGTCGCACGGCGGAAGCGCGCCAAGACGTCCGCTGACGATCTCATGGAGCAGTTGAAGGCGTCGGGTGAGGACGTGAAGGTCATGGACACTCGCCTCCGGGAGATCGAGGCCGCCCTGGACGACCTGGCCCTCACCATCCCCAACTTTCCTCACGACCAGGTCCCCGATGGCGGCGCGTCGGCCAACCGGCTCCTGCGCTCGTGGGGTGCTCCTCCGGCGTTCAACTTCGTCGCGCGGCCGCACTGGGAGCTGGGCGTCTCGCTGGGACTGCTCGATCTGCCGGCCGGGGTGAAGGTCGCGGGCTCCGGCTTTCCCCTCTTCACCGGCATGGGAGCGCGGCTGGGGCGGGCGCTAGCCAACTTCATGCTCGACCTGCATACCCGGGAACACGGCTACCTCGAAATTGCGCCGCCCTACCTGGTCAACCGGGCCACCCTCACCGGGACCGGGCAGCTGCCCAAGTTTGCGGAGGAAGTCTACGCCTCACCGGCCGACGATCTGTTCCTCATTCCCACCGCCGAGGTGCCGGTCACCAATATCCACCGCGACGATATCCTCGAGGCGAATGCGCTGCCGGCGGCCTACGTGTCCTACTCTCCCTGTTTCCGGCGCGAGGCCGGCTCCGGCGGCAAGGACACTCGCGGGCTCATCCGGGTTCACCAGTTCGACAAGGTGGAGCTGGTCCGGCTCGTGCGGCCCGAGGACTCGGGGGCCGAGCACGAGCGAATCACCGGCCACGCCGAAACCGTGCTCCAGCGCCTGGAGCTGCCCTACCGGGTCGTGGAGCTCGCCGCGGGCGACACCGGATTTGCCAGTGCCCGGACCTATGATATCGAGGTGTGGGCCGCCGGAGTCGGAGCCTGGCTCGAGGTTTCGAGCTCGAGCACCTTCACCGACTTCCAGGCTCGACGGGCGAGCATCCGTTACCGGCCGACCCCCAAGGCCAAACCCGAATTCGTCCATACCCTCAACGCGTCCGGTGTCGCCTTCCCCCGCACGATTATCGCCCTATTGGAGAACAACCAAGCGGCCGACGGGTCGGTGCGAGTGCCTGCGGCGCTGGTGCCGTATCTCGGCGTCGATCGCCTGACTCCTCGTGCGTAGCGGGCGGCTTCAGCGTCTCGCGCCCACGATGGTCGTGGCGCTCGTGGCGCTGCTGGCCGGTTTGAGCTTTGGCACCGGCGTCCTGATCTTCCGCCATTTTAAGGCCGATGCATCCGCCACCAGCCGGCTCTACTCCGGGGTGTTTGGCGGCCTCAACAACCCGCGAGCGGGAGCCGAAGCGGAAGCGTTGTTGCGCCTGGGCGAGCAGGTTCGCTCGCTCGGACTGCCCTTGGTGGTGACGGACACTGCGGGCCGGGTCACGGCTGCCGCCAACCTCCCATTCGAGGCACCCCTCGACGATCCCCGGGTGAAGCTCTACGCCACCAGGCTGGACCGGCAAAATCCTCCGATCACCGACGCGGCCATCGGAACGGTCCACTATGGCCCGCTGCCGGCCCAGCGGAATCTCATCGTCCTGGCCATCCTGCAAGGGCTCACCATCGCGGTCATGGTCGGAGTGGCCGTCTTCGCGTACCGCAGCGCCATGTCGGCTCAGCGGGACCGGCTCTGGGTGGCCATGGCCCGGGAGGCGGCACATCAGATGGGCACACCGCTCACCAGTCTTCAAGGCTGGATCGAGCGGGTCCGCGACCACGCCACTCCGCCGCCGGGGTTGGCTGACCATCTGAGTGCCGACGCAGAACGGCTCGACCGGGTCGCGCAGCGTTTCGAGCGGATCGGCAATCCAGCGAAGCGCGAACCCATCGGGCTGGGCGCCCTGGCCGATCGCGTTGCGGGATACTACCGGCCGCGGCTGCCCCGGCACACCAACATGATCGACCTCCGGGTCGAGGCGCCTGGGGCGGGTCCCACCGTGCTTGGGGACGCCGTGCTGCTGGAGTGGGCGTTGGAATCATTGGTGAAGAACGCAATTGATGCGCTGCAGGGGCGACCCGGCGCGATTATTCTGCGGATCGGGGCGGAAGACGACACGGGGGCAATTCGGGTCATCGATGATGGTCCTGGCGTGCCCAAGGAGCTCCGCCGAACCCTGTTTGAACCAGGCACAACCACGAAGCGAGGCGGGTGGGGCATAGGGCTCGCGCTCTCCCGCCGCGTGGTTGAGGATGCCCATGGAGGGGCGTTGATCTTGGAGTCGACTGAAAAGGGAACCTGTTTCGTCATGCGGCTGCCACTCGCGGCCCGGACTCCATGATCGAGACACCGGAACAGGGCCTGGAGCCCGCGCTCAATCCTGCCCAGCGTGAAGCGGTGGAGCACGTGGGCGGACCGCTGCTGGTGCTGGCGGGCGCCGGCTCAGGCAAGACCCGCGTGCTCACCATGCGAATCGCCGCGTTGATCGACCGGCACGGAGTCCCTCCCGAGCGGATTTTCGCGGTGACCTTCACCAACAAGGCCGCGGGCGAGATGAAGCACCGGATCGCCCAGCTGCTCAACCGGGATCCGTCCGGACTCTGGATCGGCACCTTCCACTCGCTCTCGGCCCGGCTGCTCAGGCGCGAGGCCCCACTCCTGGGCTTCAGCCGCCAGTTCACCATCTACGACGAGGACGACCGGCTGAGCCTGATCCGAAGGATCATGGACCAGCAGGGTCATTCGGTGAAGGACTTCCCCCCCAAGGCGGTGCAGGCACTGATCTCCGCGGCGAAGAATCGCAGGGTGCCACCTTCGGAGCTCCACTCCGGACTGCCCGGCGGGATCGCGAGGGTAGCGTCGGAGGTCTATGCGGCGCTCGGTCCGGCGCTGAAGGCCGCCAACGCGATGGACTTCGATGACCTGCTGCTGCATCCGCTCACGCTCTTTCGCGAGCATCCGGACCGGCTGCGGGCCTACCAGGACCGATTCAGCTTCATCCTGGTGGACGAATTTCAGGATACCAATCGCGCTCAGTACGACCTGATCCGGCTGCTGGGTGCCCATGGCAACGTCGCGGCCGTGGGTGACGACGATCAGTCCATTTACGGGTGGCGGGGGGCCGATGTCCGCAACATGCAGGAGTTTCTCGCAGACTTTCCCGCTTCCAAGCTGGTGCGGCTGGAAGAGAACTATCGCTCGACCCAGGTGGTCCTCGATGCCGCAAACGGTGTCATCGCAGAGAACAGCGGCCGGATCGGCAAGACGCTCACCACCCGGCGGCGCGGGGGCGAAACGGTCACCCTGGTGACCGCGGCCGACGAGAGGGACGAGGCGGAGTGGGTCGTCCGGGAGCTGCAGAAGCGGAGAGCGGCCGCAGACTGGCAATACAGTGAGATGGCGATCCTGTACCGCACCAACTCGCAGTCCCGTGCCCTGGAAGAGGCGTTCCGCCGGGCCGGGGTGCCGTATCGTCTGGTGGGCTCGATCAGCTTCTACGACCGGCGCGAGGTCAAGGACCTGCTCGCGTATCTCCGGCTGGTGAGCAACCCTGCTGACGATGAGGCGTTTCTCCGGGCTGTCGGCGTTCCCCGCCGAGGCCTGGGTGAGAGCAGTCTGACGACGCTGGCGGCGGCGGCGGCACGCTGGCGGAAGCCACTCCTCGAGGCCGCCGGGATTGCGGATCGGGTGGCGGAGCTGCGGCCCAATGCTCGTGAAGCATTCCGGAAGTTCGCTGCGCTGTTCGATGCCGCTCGGCTGCGCGAGCTTCCGCCGGCGGCATTGCTCGACCATATCATCGAAGCGATCGATTACCAGGCCGTATTGAAGGCCGAGGGTCCGGATGGTGATGACCGGTGGGAAAACGTCAGGGAGCTGGTGGCGAGCGCAGCTAACTGGTCGGAGGTCGTGCCGGTGGATACCGAGAGCGGCGAAACCCAGCTGGAGCGCTTTCTGGCAGAAGCAGCACTGCTCTCGGCGGTAGATAAAGAAGAAGGAGCGGAGCAGGGGGTCACCCTCATGACGCTCCATACCGCCAAGGGCCTGGAGTGGCCGGTCGTCGTCCTCACCGGTCTCGAGGACGGCCTCTTCCCCTCCGCTCGGGCCGCAGAGCAGCCCAATGGTGTCGAGGAGGAGCGCCGGCTCTGCTACGTCGGATTCACCCGGGCGAAGGACAAGCTGTACCTGACGCATCGGCGTCGGCGCCGCGCCGGGGACCGATTCATCGACTGTGCCCCGTCGCGTTTCCTCCGTGCCATCCCACCCGGGATCATCGAGGAGCGGAAGACCGCATCGTTGTGGGGGCCGGGGGCGGGCCTAGGGGCGACCCGGGTGTCGCCTTGGGTGAGGCCCACCTCGCCCCTACGCGATTCTCCGGCCGCCACCCCGCCCGAGGAGGTATCTCAGGATACCCCCCGGTACGTAAAGGGAGAGCGCGTCCGCCATCGCCGTTTTGGTGGTGGGACGATACAGGGGCTCGTGGGCACCGGCCGCGACCTCAAGGTCTCAGTGGCCTTTGATGACGAAGAGGTCGGCGTCAAACAGCTGCTGGTGGCCTACGCCGGTCTGGAACGGGAATGGGAGAGCGCATGAGCATCGGACTGGATGAGGTCCTGCATGTAGCCAAGCTCGCCGAGCTGGCGGTGAACGAGAACGAGATTCTGCGTCTGGTCGATCAGATGAACCGGATCGTCAACTACGTCGCCAAGCTCGACGAAGTGCCAGGCGACCGGACCGCGGAGCCGTTCCTGGCTGGACCGAAGGCCGTCATGCTGCGGGAGGACGTGGAAGTCACCGTGCCGCTCGCCCGTCCGCCCTCCGCGATCGCGCCCGAGTTCCTCGAGGGTTTCTTCCTGGTGCCCCGGCATGGAGCGATGGAGGATCAATGACGGCGGGGACAGCGCAAAAGCGGGGCAGCGGAGCAGCAACCGCGCGGGAAACGGGGGCGCGCCTGACCGAGGCGGCGCCGTTGAACGCGGTGCTGCACTGGTCCCAGGATCTGCTCGATGCTGAAGCGAGCCGGGTTGACGCGATGCCTACTCCCGGCGCACTGGCCGCCATGCCTGTCGCGCTGAAGGACAATATCGTCACGGTGGAGCAACCCACCACCTGCGCCTCTCGCGTCCTGGAAGGCTACCTGTCGCCCTACAACGCTACCGCCGTGGACCGGCTCCGAGCGGCGGGGGCCATGATCGCGGCCAAGACCAATCTCGATGAGTTCGCCATGGGCTCATCCACCGAGCACTCCGCCTTCGGGCGGGTGAAGCATCCCCTGGACCCGACCAGGGTGCCGGGTGGGTCGTCGGGCGGCTCCGCTGCGCTGGTGGCGGCCGGTGTGGTGCCCGCCGCACTCGGATCCGAGACCGGCGGATCCGTGCGCCAGCCGGCGAGCTTCTGTGGAGTCGTTGGGGTGAAGCCAACCTACGGACGGGTGAGTCGGTACGGGCTGGTTGCTTTCGGCTCCTCGCTCGATTGCATCTCGGTCTTTGGCCGCACGGTGGATGACGCCGCGCGGGTCCTGAGCGCTATCAGCGGCCCCGACCCTCTCGATGCCACAACGATCGATCGCCCACCAATGCAGGTCCCGAAGGCTCTGCCCGACCTTCGAGGCCTGACCGTAGGCCTTCCTCAGGAATACTTCCCCGCCGATCTCGACGGCGGGGTAGCCACCGCGCTCCGCCGCACCACCGAGCAGATCCAAGCGCTCGGTGGAGATGCCCGGCTGGTCTCGCTGCCCAACTCGGCTTACGCGGTGCCGACCTACTACATCATCGCGCCGGCAGAGGCCGCAGCGAATCTCGCCCGCTATGACGGGGTGCGTTACGGCAAGCGGCGGGTTGGACCCGACGGTGATATCCGTGCGCTGTACCGCACCACGCGGGGGGAGGGCTTCGGTGAGGAGGTCCGCCGCAGGATCCTGGTCGGGACCTACGTCCTGAGTGCCGGCTACTACGATGCCTACTACAAGAAGGCACAGCAGGTGCGGGCGCTGATCGCGGAAGACTTTCAGCGGGTCTTCGCCTCGGGAATCGATCTGCTCCTCACCCCGACCACCCCCACTCCCGCGTTCAAGGCAGGAGAAAAAACCGAGGACCCGGTGGCCATGTACCTGGCCGACATCTTCGTCTGCTCGATGAGTCTGGCCGGGCTTCCGGCCATGAGCCTGCCGGTGGGGCGCAGTGAGGGTCTGCCCATCGGGGCCCAACTGGTGGCGCCGCACTTCGGCGAGGAACGGATGCTGGCTGTGGCCCAGGTGCTGGAGCGAACCCTGGATCCGCTGGCGGAGGTGCGCTGATGGCCTGGGAGACTGTGATCGGGCTGGAGGTACATGTCCAGCTGCGAACCCGGACCAAGATGTTCTGTGGCAACCGGATCACGTTCGGCGATCCGCCCAACACCAACGTATGCCCGGTGTGTCTGGGTCTGCCGGGCGCACTCCCGGTTCCCAACGCCGAAGCGATTCGGCTGGCGGTGCGAGGTGCGCTCGCACTGGGTTGCACTGTGCATGAGACCAGCGTATTCGCCCGCAAGAATTATTTCTATCCCGATCTGCCCAAGGGGTATCAGATCTCGCAGTTCGATCGGCCGCTCGCCACCGGAGGCAGTGTCAGCTTCGACTCCCCCGACCGCGGCCGGATGCAGGTTGGCATCACCCGGCTGCACGTCGAGGAGGATGCTGGCAAGCTGCTGCACGACCGGTTCCGGGCGAAAACCGCAGTGGACCTCAATCGTGCCGGCACCCCTCTCGCAGAGATCGTGAGCGAGCCGGATCTACGCTCGCCGGCTGAGGCCCGGGCGTACCTCACGACGCTCCGGCAGATCCTGGTCTATGCCGGCGTGAGCGAGTGCAGTATGGAGCAGGGGAGCCTGCGGGTGGACGCGAATCTGTCGATTCGGCCCGCCGGCACAACAAGGCTCGGCACCAAGACCGAGGTGAAGAACATGAACTCCTTCGCCAACGTCGAGCGGGCCCTGGAGGCGGAGCGAGCTCGACAGATCGCGCTGGTGGAAGCGGGACACCGGGTCGAGCAGGTGACGCTCCTCTTCAATGCCGCGACCGGGCAGGTCAAGCCGACCCGGTCGAAGGAAGAGAGTCACGACTATCGCTATTTCCCCGATCCCGACCTTCCGCCCCTGGTGCTGGCCCCGGCGTGGATCACGGAGCAGCGAGCCACGTTGCCCGAGCTACCCGAGGCGAAGCGCGCCCGTCTCGAGGCCGCCTACGCCTTGTCTGCTCAGGACGCCAGAGTCATCACCGCAGAGGCTGGGTTGGCGCACTACTTCGAGTCGGTGGTCGATGCGGGGGCCGACCCCAAGATTTCTGCCAACTGGGTCATGGGCGAGGTCATGACGACCTATAATGAATCCGGTTCCTTTCCGGTTCCGGCCCGGCGCCTCGCAGAGTTGATCGGGTTGGTGCGAGACGGAGTTGTCAGCCATCAGGCTGCCAAGCGGGTCTACGCCGAGCTGGTCCAGTCGCCCGATCAGGACCCCAAGGCCGCCGCGACGCGGCTGGGACTGGTACAGGTGAGCGATCAGGGTGCGCTCGCTGGGTGGGTCGATGAGGTGCTGGCCGCCCATCCCGGCGAGGTGGCCCGGTTCCGCGAGGGCGAGACCAAGCTCATGGCGTTCTTCGTGGGCCAGGTGATGAAGCGGAGTAGGGGAAAGGCGGATCCGAAAGGAGTGCAGCCGGTACTGACTGAGAAACTGCGTTAAGAGGTCACGGTTCAGTTTTCACTAGTTGCAGCAGACTCATCGGGTCGACCGCGATCGTGCCGAGTCGGGTCACCCAGTGGAGGTGGGGACCCGTCACCCTCCCGCTCCGACCCACGGCGCCAATTTGCTGTCCCGCTACCACCGTATCTCCAGGCGTCACATCCGCACGGCTCAGGTGGAAGTACGCCGTGACCAGCCCCCGCCCGTGGTCGATGTAGACCGCCTTGCCCGCGAGATAGAAGTCGGCCACCATGGCGATGACCCCGCGTCCCGCTGCCAGTACCGGCGTGCCGACCGCGCCGGCGAAGTCCGTTCCCAGGTGCCGGCTCCTCACCTCACCGTTGTACACTCGCGCGGCCCCGAAGGCGCTGGTGATCCGGCTGGCTCGCGGCAACCGGAACGGCCCCTGCCACATGCGTGGATGATTCCGGGACGCGA
>Ga0190265_10000873_pt1 | contig 19926 bp, 23 predicted proteins | sample Popmic124T_FD_133135 | JGI IMG/M metagenome (GOLD analysis project Ga0190265, IMG submission 133135) | Populus adjacent soil microbial communities from riparian zone of Indian Creek, Utah, USA - 124 T | ecosystem: Environmental > Terrestrial > Soil > Riparian zone | place: USA: Utah | collected...
CCGAGGAGATCAGCGTCGCGATCAACGTCTCGGCCAAGCAGCTCATCTATCCGGCGCTGCCCAACACGATCAACGAGGCGATCCGCAAATACAGGCTTCAGCCCGACCGGCTCGAGCTCGAAGTGACCGAATCGATCTTCCTCGGCGACAGCGCCAACGCGGTCGACGTGCTGAAGCGCCTCAGGGCGCTCGGCGTCGGCATCGCGCTCGACGATTTCGGCACCGGCTATTCGTCGCTGGGCTATCTGAACAAGGCCGTTTTCCACAAGCTCAAGATCGACGGCAGCTTCGTGCGCGAGGCGCAGAGCAACAAGGAGACGGTGGCGATCATCCAGTCGATCGTCCAGCTCGCCAAGAGCTTCCGGATGACGGTGACCGCGGAAGGGGTCGAGACCGCCGACGACTTTACGAGGATGCGCGACCTCGGCTGCAACCAGATCCAGGGCTATCTGTTCGGCCGGCCGATGACCTACGAGAAAGCGACCGAGCTGGTCAGCGGCATCCACCAGCGGCTCAGCGCCTAGGGTCCGTACTCAATACCCGCCCGATCCCGACCATTGCGGGTATCGAGTACGGACCCTGGAGCGCCGGCGGATTGACTCGGTCCGCCCGAAGGTTTCTAATTCCGGCATGGGGATCGCGATCACCCCATGAGGCGACATGCCGAAGCATCGCGTCCTGGCTTAGAGAAAGGGACGCCGCATGCCTGCAATCAACGCCATCTCCTTCGACAAACTCGCCCGCCTGATCGGCACACCCTCGTGCCCCGCGCTGATCGATGTCAGACCGTCCGGCGATTTCATCCCCGGTTCGATCCGGCGTCCGCCCGACGGGGTGGAGGCCTGGGCGGCGGAAATCGCGCCGCCCGCCGCCATCGTCATCTGCGCCGACGGCCGCGAAGCCAGCCCCGGCGTCGCCGCCTGGCTCCGTCACGCCGGCGTCCGGGCGGAGCTGCTGGAAGGCGGAGCCGCCGCCTGGACGGGGGCGGGCCTGCCGATGGTGAGGGAGGCGGTGCTGCCGCCCCGCGACGGGGCCGGCCGGACCGGATGGGTGACGCGCGCGCGGCCGAAGGTGGACCGGATCGCCTGCCCCTGGCTGATCCGCCGCTTCGTCGATCCTTCGGCGGTCTTCCTGTTCGTCGCGCCCGCGGAGGTGGCGGGCGTCGGCGAACGATTCGACGCGGCGCCGTTCGACGTCGAGGGGGTGTTCTGGAGCCATCGCGGCGAGCTCTGCACGTTCGATGTGATGGTCGAGGAGATGGGCCTTTCGGGCCTGCCGGCGCTCACCCATCTCGCCACCATCGTTCGCGGCGCCGATACGGCCCACCCGGCGCTCGCGCCGCAGGCCGCGGGGCTATTGGCCGTGTCGCTGGGGCTGTCGCGCGTCTATGCCGACGATCTGGCGCAGCTGGAAGCGGGCATGCCGGTCTACGACGCGCTCTATCGCTGGTGCCGTGACGCCGTCGACGAGACCCACGACTGGGTCTCGCACCAGCCGAAGACGAAGGCGACGGCATGACCGCCGCCCTCGCGAGAGGGCACCCGGCAGGCCATCCGGCGACCCTCATCCTCGCGCGGCGCGACATCGCGGCGCTGATGGACCCGGCGGCATGGCTCGCAGCCGTCGAAACCGGGTTTCGGGCGGCCGCCGAGGGCCGGGCGCAGTCACCGGCGCCGATGGCCATCGAGGTCGCCGGCGGCATCTTCCACGCCAAGGGGGCGAGCCTGGCACTCGACAGGGTCTATGTCGCGCTGAAGCTCAATGGTAACTTTCCTGGCAATCCGGAGGCGCGGGGGCTGCCGACCATCCAGGGCGCGATCCTGCTCTGCGACGGGGAAACCGGCTCCCCGCTGGCGATCCTGGATTCGATCGAGGTCACGCTCCGCCGGACGGCCGCGGCGACCGCGCTCGCCGCCCGCTTCCTCGCCCGCGCCGATGCCGAGACGGCTCTCATCTGCGGATGCGGCGAACAAGGCCGGGCGCAGCTCGCGGCGCTGCGCGAAGTGTTGCCGATCCGCCGAGCGCTGGTCTGGGACCGCGACCCCGCGGCCGTCCGGGCGATGAGCGAGGAATGCCGCGCCGAGGCGGCGCCCGATTTGGCGGCGGCGGCACGGGAGAGCGACGTGATCGTCACCTGCACGACGTCCCGCACCCCCTTTCTGGGGCTTGCGCATGTCCGGCCGGGGACGTTCGTGGCGGCGGCCGGCGCCGACAGCCCCGAGAAGAGCGAGATCGAGCCTGCCTTGATGGCCGCGGCGCTGGTCGTCGCCGACGTGCTCGACCAATGCGCGGTGATGGGCGACCTGCGCCATGCGATCGGGGCCGGGGTGATGGAGCGCGACGGGGTCCACGCCGAGCTCGCCGCGCTCGTCGCCGGCGAGCGCGCGGGGCGGACCTCCGACGCGCAGATTACCCTGTTCGATTCGACCGGTACCGCGCTTCAGGACGTCGCCGCCGCCGCCGCCATTTATGAGCGCGCCCGCGGCAAGGCACTGCTTTCCGTCGCGCTCGGCGCCGCCGCATGACGGGTCATGGCGTGCCGCTGTCCGAAGCGTGGCGGGTCTGGGCGAAGATCGCCGCCCTGAGCTTCGGCGGCCCGGCCGGGCAGATCGCGGTGATGCACCGGGTGCTGGTCGAGGAGAAGCGCTGGATCTCCGAGGCGCGATTCCTGCACGCGCTCAATTATTGCATGCTGCTGCCCGGGCCGGAGGCGCAGCAGCTCGCCACCTATATCGGCTGGCTGATGCACAAGACCAAAGGCGGGCTGATCGCCGGCGGATTGTTCGTGCTGCCGGGCTTCGTGGCGATCATGATCCTGTCCTGGCTCTACGCGGCGCTGGGCAGCGTCGATGCGGTCGAGGCCTTGTTCTTCGGCCTGAAAGCGGCGGTGCTCGCCATCGTGATCGAGGCGGTGCGCAGGCTCGGCGGCCGGGCGCTGAGGAACGATGCGATGCGGGCGATCGCCGTGACGGCGTTCGTGGCAATCTTCTTCTTCGGCGTGCCGTTCCCGGCGATCGTGCTGGCGGCGGCATTGATCGGCTATGCCGGCGGCCGGGCCGGATGGGCCGCGTTCACGGGCGGCGGGCCGGTTCATCGCGCCGCTTCGGGGGCCGAAGCCGATACCCTGCTGGGCGATCATGTTCCCGATCATGCCCGGCCGAACCTGCGCTGGTCGCTCGGGATCTCGGTCATCTTCCTGCTCTTGTGGCTTGCGCCGGTCGCCGCCCTCCTGGCGCTGCTCGGCCCGGACAATGTGTTCAGCCAGATCGCCCTGTTCTTTTCGCAAATGGCGGTGGTGACCTTCGGCGGCGCCTATGCGGTGCTCGCTTATGTCGCGCAAGAGGCGGTCGAGACGTTCGGCTGGCTGCGGCCGGGCGAGATGCTCGACGGGCTCGGCATGGCGGAAACGACGCCCGGGCCTTTGATCATGGTGACCCAGTTCGTCGGCTTCATGGGCGCGTTCCGCCAGGCGACGGGCCTCGACCCGATGCTGGCCGGCACCCTGGGAGGGATTCTCACCACCTGGGTCACCTTCCTGCCCTGCTTCCTGTGGATCTTCCTCGGCGCGCCCTATGTCGAGCGGCTGCGCGGCCACCGGGCGCTGAACGCGGCGCTGTCGGCGATCACCGCGGCGGTGGTCGGGGTGGTGTTGAACCTCGCCATCTGGTTCGCGCTGCACACCCTGTTCGGCGCGGTGCGGGCGGTGGCCTGGGGGCCGCTGGATTTCGACCTGCCGGTGCCGGGAAGCGTCAGGCCGGCGGCGCTGCTGCTCACCCTGGCGGCGCTGGTCGCGATCTTCCCCTTCAGGCTGGGCGCTTTGCGGGTGCTCGGCGGCTGCGCGGCCGCCGGCATCGCGCTGTGGTTGGCGGCGCCGCCTCTCATCGCGGCGTGACTAAAAAAGCCCCTCCCGTGAGGGAGGGGCAGCGGGGTGGGCGGGGGTAAGCTTGGTCGCGCGCGTCAGCGCTGGCCGGCGGCGAGCCGCGGGCCGTCCGGGCGCGCCGGGTTGAACGACGCGGTGACGATCCGTCCCTGGGCGTCGGTCGCGCACTGGAAGGTGTAGCGGCGGTCGGCGGTGAGATGGACGGTCACGCGGGTGCTGCGCGAATTGCCGGCGATCTCGCCGACCCGATGCGAGCGAACCTCGCCCGGGCCGAACTGACCCAAAGCCTGGGCCCGGCAATCGGCGACCGCGCGCTCGACCGGGCCGAGCGCGGCGGCGGGCGACGCCGTCCAAAGAGCGGAACCGGCGAGGACTGGAACGAAAAGCAACGCGACACTCTTCAAGGGGCTGGTCATGTCTACCTCCATCTGCTATTTATGTACCTTACGGTATAGTACAGAAATGCGTCTGGCAAGGATTTTTTAACGCATGGTACAAAAAAATTCCGCCGCGGTCCGGGGGCGCCCGCGCAGCTTCGATACGGACGAGGTGCTGGATCGGGTGCGGGACACCTTCTGGCGCTACGGCTATGCCGGCACGTCGATGGACCAGCTGTCGGCGGCGACGGGGCTGCACAAGCCGAGCCTCTACGGCGCGTTCGGCGACAAGAAGCGGCTCTATCTCGCCGCGCTCGATAATTATCTCGCCGACGTCCGCGCCGAATTCGCCGAGGCGTTCGCGATCCCCGATTTGTTCGAATCGCTCGAGGCGATGACCGAATGGTCGATCGACAAGTTCATGGGCAAGGACGAGGCCGGCCCCGGCTGCTTCATGATGCACACCGCCATGCCGGAGGCGAGCGAGGATCCGGAAATCTCCCGCGCCGTCCGCGAATCGATGGATTCGCTCGATCGCGCCCTCGTCCGGCGCTTCGAGAAGGCGATCGAGGCCGGGCAGATCCCGGCCGAGGCCGACCCGCGCTCGCTGGCGATGGTGATGGTCGCCAACCATTATGAGATTTCCGGGCGGGCGCGGGCCGGCTATTCGCGCGTCGAGCTGCGCGCGCTGGCCGATCGGGCGCTGGCGCTGATCAGGGCGATGAGCGGCGTGCCGGCGAAAGCTTGACCGATCAGCGCGTCCGCGCTCGGGCGCGGCGGTCGGCGAGCCATTGCCGGATCATCTGCTGGGTGCAGCCGGTGAGGCCGTAACTGCCGACCACCGAGCAGCTGTTCGGCCGCGAGTCGCGCGACGCCTCGTCGAGCGTCTCGACGCGCGACGACCAGGCCTGCTCGACCGGCTGGTTGCCGCGGCGCAGGCGCGGCGGGATGCGGTAGCGCTCCTCCTCCGGGCGGCGGGCGCAGACCACGACTTCGTTCTCGGTCGATTCGGGGCAACGGTCCTCGCCATAGATGACGAGCGTGATCTGGCGCTCGGGCGGGCCCTCCTGGACGGCGGCGGCAAGGAGGGCGATCATGAACAGCATGGATACCCTGTCCGCGCGGCTTCCTTAACCGCGGCTTGCGCGCTTGGTGCGCAGCGTCGGATCGGCGGCGGCGGGGTCGTCGGGCCAGGGATGCCTGGGATAGCGGCCGCGCATCTCTTTGGCGACCGCGGCCCAGCTGCCGCGCCAGAAGCCGGGCAAATCGCGCGTGGTCTGGATCGGCCGGCCGGCGGGCGAGGTCAGGGAGAGGACGAGAGGGACGTCGCCGGCTTTGGGATGCTCGGAGAGGCCGAACAGCGCCTGGACGCGGACGGTGACGGTCGGGCCGGCCTCGGCCTCATAGTCGATCGGATGGCGGCTGCCGGCGGGGGTTTCGAACTGGGCCGGGGCGAGCCGGTCGATCGCCTTGCGCGAGTCCCAGTCGAGCAGGCCGTCGAGCATGCCGGGATCGACATCGGCGAGGCGGCGCTTGCCGGCGAGCAGCGGCGGCAGCCATTGGTCGAGGATCGCGGTCAGCGCCGCGTCCGACAGATCGGGGATCGCGGGATCGAGGCGGCGGGCGAAGCCGGCGCGCCGGCGCAGCGAGCGCGCCGCCTCGCTCCAGGAGAGGAGCTGGACGCCGTGCGCTCGGACGCCTTCGAGCAGGGCTTCCTCAATCGCGGCCGGGTCGGCGCGGCTGTCCTGGCCGCCGGAAAGCAGGATCGCGCCGAGGCGGCGGCCGCGCGCGGCGCGGACCGTCCCGGCCGCGGGGTCGAAGGTCACTTCTGTGCCTTCCGCGACGCGATCGGCGAACAGGGCTTCCACCGTCGCCTGGTCGATCGCGGCGGCGGCGAGGATGCGCGCGCCGGCGGCGGCGCCGCCGACCTCGGCGACGGCGAGCCACGCCTCGCGGGCGAGCGGCGAGGCCGGATCGAGCCGGAAGCCGCGGCCACCGGCGCTGATCCAGTCGGCGCCCGAGGCGTCGCGGCGCTTCGCGACGCGGTCGGGAAAGGCGAGGGCGACGCAGGCGCCGACTTCGACCGCGCTCCCTGGCCGGGCGGGAATCATCCGCAGCCATCTCTTCGCCAGGCTCCGCGCGGCCTCGGCGCGCCTGCCTTTCTCGTTTCGCCAGCGCCGCAGCCTGAGCTCGAGATCGGCGTCGCCGCCGCCGAGGCCGCGTTCGGAAAGGAGCACGGCGACGTCGGCCGCCGTTTCGGCCCAGCCGCGGTCGTTCGCCGCGATCAGCATGTGGGCGAGGCGGGGCGGCAAGGGCAGATCGGCGACGGCCTTGCCATGCGCCGTCGGCCGGCCCCCTTCGTCGAGCGCGCCGAGCGAGCGCAGGCGCTTGCGGGCTTCGTCGATCGCGGCTGCGCTCGGCGGGTCGAGCCATTTCAATTCGCGCGGGTCGGCGACGCCCCAGAGGGCGCAATCGAGGAGGAGGGCGGAAAGGTCGGCTTGGAGGATTTCGGGCGGATCGAAGCGCGGCAGGCTTTGGGTCGCGGCCTCCTCCCAGAGGCGGTAGACTCGCCCTGGCCCCTGGCGGCCGGCGCGGCCGGCGCGCTGGGTGACGGCCGCCTGGCTGGCGCGCTCGGTGACCAGGCGGGTGAGGCCGGCGGCGCGGTCGTAGCGCGGGCGGCGGGCGAGGCCGGAATCGACGACGATGGAAACGCCGTCGAGGGTGAGGCTGGTCTCGGCGATCGACGTGGCGAGGACGAGCTTGCGCCGGCCGGGCGGCGATGGCGCGATCGCGGCGCGCTGCGAAGCGGGGTCGAGGCTGCCGTGCAGGCGGTGGAGGTCGACATTGGCGGGCAGGGGCAAGAGCCGTTCGGCGGTGCGCTCGATCTCGGCGACGCCCGGCAGGAAGGCGAGCAGGCCGCCTTCGCCTTCGGCCAAGGCGCGGCGGATGGCGGCGGCGACCTCGTCCTCGATCCGCTTCTCCGCGGCGCGGCCGAGATGGATGAGCGCGACGTCGTGGCTGCGGCCCTCGCTTGCGATGACGGGGGCGCCCTGCATCAGCGCCGAGAAGCGGGCGCCGTCGAGGGTCGCGGACATGGCGAGCAGGCGCAGGTCCGGGCGCAGCGCAGCCTGGGCGTCGAGCGCCAGAGCGAGGCCGAAATCGCTGTCCAGGCTGCGCTCGTGGACCTCGTCGAACAGCACGGCGGCGACGCCGGCGAGCTCGGGATCGGCCTGGATGCGCTTGAGGAAGATGCCTTCGGTGAGGACGGTGATCCGGGTCCTGGCCGAGCGCCTGCTGTCGAGGCGGGTGGCGTAGCCGATCATGCCGCCGACAGCCTCGCCGGCCAGGTCCGCCATCCGCTCGGCGGCGGCGCGGGCGGCGAGGCGGCGCGGCGAGAGCAGCAATATCTCGCCCGCGCACCAGGGCTCGCCGAGCAGGGCCGGAGCGACCGCGGTGGTCTTGCCGGCGCCGGGCGGGGCGACGAGGACCGCGTTGGGCGCCTCGCGCAACGCCGCCAGCAGGTCCGGCAGGACGGCGTGGATGGGGAGGTCTAGAAATCGACCCATTCGTGGCCGCCGGGCCAGAACAAATCCTCGGCGGTGTCGCCGATCCAGACCAGGGCGGCGAGGATGACGAGGACGCCGATGAGGTCGACCAGCAACACCGCCGCGTAGACGAGATAGGGGTGGACCCGGCCGACCGGATCGAGCCCGCTCCTGAACGGCGTCCTGGCCTTGAACCGCTTCATCTAAAAGGCGCGGTGGATCGCGAACTCGACCGCCTCGACGAGCGCCGCCTTGGCGCGGCCGGCCGGGAACGGGCCGAGCGCGTCGATCGCGCGCTGGCCGTAAAGGCGGGCGCGTTCGACGGTGTCGTCGAGGGCGCCCGAGGCGCGGAGCAGGCGAATCGCGTGGGTGAGGTCCTCGTCGCCGGCGCGGCGGCCGGCCATGGCGTCGAGCCAGAAGGCGCGGTCCTCGTCGCCGCCGCGCGCATAAGCGAGGATGACGGGGAGGGTGACCTTGCCGTCGCGGAAGTCGTCGCCGACGCCCTTGCCCATGACCTCGGCGTTCGAGGCATAATCGATCGCGTCGTCGACCAGCTGGAAGGCGATGCCGAGGTTGCGGCCATAAGCGTCGAGCGCCTGCTCCACCGCCTCGCCGCGCTCGGCGACCACCGCGGCGATCCGGCAGGCGGCGGCGAACAAGGCCGCGGTCTTGGCCGCGATGATGGCGAGATACTGGTCCTCGCCGGTCTCGACCCGGCGCTGCGCGGTCAGCTGCTCGACCTCGCCCTCGGCGATCACCGCCGAGGCGCGCGACAGGATCCTGAGCACCTTGAGGCTGCCGTCCTCGACCATCAATTCGAAGCTGCGCGAGAACAGGAAGTCGCCGACCAGCACCGAGGCCGGATTGCCCCAGATGATGTTGGCGGTGCGCTTGCCGCGCCTGAGGCCCGAGCCGTCGACGACGTCGTCGTGAAGCAAGGTCGCGGTATGGATGAACTCCACGGCGGCGGCGAGCCGGTGGTGGCGCGCGCCCGAATAATCGAGCAGCCGCGCGCAGGCCAAAGTAAGCATCGGCCGCATCCTTTTGCCGCCGCCGGCGATCAGATGGCCGGCGAGCTCGGGGATCAGGGCGACGTCGCTCTGCATCCGCTCGAGGATGACCGCGTTGACATGATTGAGATCGGCCGCGACGAGCTGGATCATCGGATCGAGCGACGGCTCGGGGCCGGGCCGCAGGGGAATGACGGTGGCGCTCATGGCAGCGGCGATGTGCGCCGGGGCGGCGGCAAAGGCAAGGCCCGGGCTTGCGCGCCGCGTCCGGCGGGGCGAAGACGAGCCCATGCCCGAGCAGGGGGAGAAAGTGGGACCGGCGCCGGCGCCTTATGCCTATCGCGACAATCCGGACGTGCCGGCGTTCGACGACAGCCGGCCGCTGATCGTGTTCGACGGCGATTGCGTGTTCTGCTCGCGCTCGATGCGGCTGGTGGGGCGGGCGGACCGGGCCGGGCGGTTCCGCATGGCGCCGGCGCAGCAGCCGCTCGGCCGGGCGCTCTACCGCCATATCGGCCTGCCGACCGACCGCTTCGATACCTATCTGGTGCTGATCGAGGGCCGGCTCCACCAGCGCACCGACGCGCTGATCGCGATGGCCGGGCTGCTGCCCTGGCCGTGGCGGGCGGCCAAGCTGCTTCGATTCGTGCCGCGGCGGCTGCGCGACGCGGGCTACGACCTGCTGGCGCGGCACCGCTACCGGCTGTTCGGGCGCGAGGCGGCGTGCGGGCTCGCCGATCCCGCCTTGCGCGACCGGCTGCCGTGAAGGAGGTGCTCGTCCTCGGCGGCTATGGCGGCTTCGGCGGCCGGGCCGCCCTGCTGCTCGCCGAGGCCGGTTTCGCGGTTACGGTGGCGGGACGAAGCGCGGCCAGGGCGAAGGCCTTTTGCGAGCGGCATCCGGGCCTCGCGCTGCGCCCGCTCGCGCTCGACCGCAAGGACGGGCTGGGCGGCGAGACGCCCTGGCTGGCGGTCGACGCGGCCGGGCCGTTCCAGGATATCGACTATCGGCTGCCCCAGGCCTGCATCGCCGCCGGCTGCCATTATCTCGACCTCGCCGACGGACGCGACTTCGTCTGCGGGATCGCCCGGCTCGACGCGGCTGCGAAGGCGGCCGGAGTGACGATCATCTCGGGCGCGAGCAGCCTGCCGGCGTTGAGCGCCGCGGTCTGCGACCGGCTCGCCGCCGGGCTCGACCGGGTCAGCACGATCGACATGGCGTTGAGCGTCGGCAACCGCGCGACCAGCGGCGCGTCGACCGTGCGCGCCATCCTTTCTTATGTCGGCCAGCCGGTGCGGCTGTGGCGCGGCGGGGCGTGGCGGCGCGGCTTTGGCTGGCAGGAGATCGGCAAGGTGCATTTCGCGGTGGCGGGCCGGCCGCCGCTGCGCAAGCTGGTGGCGCTCTGCGACGTGCCCGATCTGTCGCTGCTCCCGGAGCGCTATGAGGGGCGCCCGGCGGTGCGGTTCCGGGCGGGGACAGAACTCGAAGCGGAGAATCTGCTGCTCTGGCTGCTGAGCTGGCCGGTGCGCTGGGGCTGGCTGAAGAGCCTGCGGGCCTTAAGCGGGCTCGGCTGGTGGCTGCAGCGCATGGCGGGCCGGATCGGCGGCGACCGCTCGGCGATGCGGATCGCGGTCAGCGGCTGGCAAGGCGAGCAGGCGGCGCGGCGCGAGTGGACGATCATCGCCGAGCAAGGCGACGGGCTCTGGATCCCCGCGCTCGCGGTGCCGTTGCTCGCCGGCAAGCTGGCCGAGGGCCTGCCCGCGGGCGCGCGCAGCGCCGCCGGCAGCCTCGCTTTGGAGGATTACGAGCGGGCCTTCGCGCCGCTCGCGCTCACCACCGCTGTCGAGGAAAGCCGCCCGCAGCCGCTCTATGCCCGGATCATGGGCGCGGATTTCGCGCGGCTGCGCCCGGCGGTCCGCGCCCTTCACCTGGTCAATGGCGACCTCGCCGCCGCCGGCATGGCGGAGGTGGTGCGCGGCCGCGGCCTGCTCGCCCGGCTGATCGGCCGGGCGATGGGCTTTCCGGCCGAAGGGAGCGAGGTACCGGTGTCGGTCTGGATGCGCGAGGCGGGCGGCGTCGAGACCTGGTGGCGCGATTTCGGCGGCGCCTGCTTCGAAAGCCGCCTCTCGCAGCGCGGGGCGCTGCTGGTCGAGCGATTCGGGCCGATCCGCTTCGCGATGGCGCTGAAGCACGAGCCCGACGGCCTTGCCATGCCGTTCCGCCGCTGGTGGATCGGCCCGGTGCCGATGCCGCGCGTCCTGCTGCCGCGCGGCCTGGCCCGCGAATATGAAGCGGACGGGCGCTTCCATTTCGACGTGCCGATCGCGCTGCCGCTGGTCGGCCCGCTCGTCCACTATAAGGGCTGGCTCACCCCGCCAGCGGCAGTCTGAGCCGGGCCAGCAGGCCGCCCAGATCCTCGCTCTCCTCGAGGTGGATCGAGCCGCCGTAGATCTGGGCGACGTCGCGGACGATGGCGAGGCCGAGGCCGGTGCCGGGTTTGTCGGTGTCGAGGCGGGCGCCGCGGTCGAAGATCGAGGCGCGCTCGGCCTCGGGGATGCCGGCGCCGTCATCCTCGATCTCGATCTCGACGCAATCGGGGGTGGTCTTGACGGTCACGAAGACACGGCCATTGCCGTATTTGGCGGCGTTCTCGATCAGGTTGCCCAGCATCTCGTCGAGATCCTGGCGCTCGACATGGACCGCGGCCTGCTTGTGGCCGGCGAGATCGACGGTGACGTTGTCGTAGATCTTGGTGACTGCGCGCTCGACCGCTTCCAGCGAGGGCCAGACGGGAGCGCGCGCATGGGCGCTGGAGCGGCGGCCGACGGCGCGGGCGCGGGCGAGATGGTGATCGACCTGGCGGCGCATCGTCGTCGCCTCGCGGCAGACGGTGTCGGCGAGATCGGGGCTGTGCGCGGTCGCGGCGTTGGTGATCACGGTCAACGGCGTCTTCAGCGCGTGGGCGAGATTGCCGGCGTGGCGGCGCGCTTCCTCGGCCCGGATCTCGTTATGCTCCAAAAGGGCGTTCAGTTCCTCGGTGAGCGGCTCGATCTCGCGCGGCAGCCGCTCCTCGATGCGCGCCTTCTGGCCGGAGCGGATCGCGGCGAGGGCGCGGCGGACGCGGCGCAGCGGCCACAGGCCGTAAATCGCCTGCAGCGCGGCGAGCACGATCAGGCCGAGGCCGAGGATGCCGAAGGAACGGACCATGGTGCGGCGCAGCACGCCGATCTGGTCGTCGATCAGGTCGCGGCTCTGGGCGACCTGGAAGCGCCAGCGCACCGGCGAGCCGGGCAGGCGGACGTCGCGCTCGATGATCCGCAATTTCTCCATCGGGAATTCGTCGCTGTCGTAATAATGGGCGTCGGCGTCGCTGTGGCGCTGGCCGATGTCGAGGCGGCGGTCCCAGAGCGAGCGCGACGGGAAGGGATCGAAGCCGTCGCCGGAAATCTGATAGTAGAGGCCCGAATAAGGCTCGAGGAAGCGCTGGTCGGCCAGCGCCCGGTTGAACAGCACCTCGCCTTCCGGGCCGATCTCCGAGGAGGAGATCATCGCGGTCAGCACATAATCGAGCTGGGCATCGAAATTGCTGGTGATCGCCGAGGTGAGGACGCGGTCGAGGGTGAAGCCGCCGAGGCCGAGGAGAAGCACGATCCAGAGCGCGGCGATGCCGATCATTCGCCGGGTCAGCGAGCCCGAGCGCGGCTTGGCGGCGCGGCGCGCCCAGAACCGGCGCATGGAGAGGCGGGGGAATTTCATCGGGCGCTCGTGCGGCGGATCAAAGACCGGGGCGCCTTAGCTCGGGATGAACCGGCGACGCCTATCCCCTGGGATCCTCGAGGCTGTAGCCGAGGCCGCGGATGGTGGTGATGACATCGGGGCCCAATTTCTTGCGGATGCGGGTGACGAACACCTCGATCGTGTTCGAATCGCGGTCGAAATCCTGGTCGTAAATATGCTCGATCAACTCGGTGCGGCTGACCACCTTGCCCTTGTGGTGCATCAGGTAGGAGAGCAATTTATATTCCTGCGCGGTCAATTTGACCGGTTCGCCGTCGAGCGTGACCTTGCCGGACCGCGTGTCGAGGCGGACGTCGCCGGCGGTCAGCTCCGAGGACGCATTGCCGGAGGCGCGGCGGATCAGGGCGCGCAGCCGGGCGATCAATTCCTCGGTCTGGAACGGCTTGGCGAGATAATCGTCGGCGCCGGCGTCCAATCCGGCGACCTTGTCCGACCAGCTGTCGCGCGCGGTGAGGACCAGGACGGGCACCTTGATCCCTTCCTTGCGCCAGCGGTCGAGGACGGTGAGGCCGTCGACCTCCGGCAGGCCGAGATCGAGAATGATCGCGTCATAGGTCTCGGTCGAGCCCAGATAATGGCCGTCCTCGCCGTCGGTGGCGAGATCGATGGCGTAGCCCGCCCCTTCCAGCGTCGCCCTGAGCTGGCGCCCGAGATTGGGTTCGTCCTCGACGATCAGGACCCGCATGTCTTTCCCCTCATGCCTCTATGCGGGCGCAACCGGGCGCCCGGGAAATTGTTTCATCGGCGATATGGGAATAGCAGGGCCAAAAGGCCAGCGCCACTTCGCGCGTCATTCGCCCATGCGGGCGAGGATCCGGCCGGTCTGCGCGTCGACGTCGATCCAGATGACGTCCGAGCCGCGCATATATTTGAGCCGGTAGACCCGGCCGTCGAACTCGGCGCCGATGAAGGTCGCGCCGGGGACGCGGATGCGGGCGCGGATCTGAGGCAAAGGCAGGATCTGGCCCTGCTGCATGGCGCGATAGGCATTGTCCTGCTCGCGCCCGCGCTCGCGGTCGCGCTGAAGGCCGCGGCCCTGCGCGTCGACCGCCGCGGCGGGCGCGGCGAGGCCGATGGCGGCGGCAAGCAGGACAAGGACACGCATCACTTCAAAAAACTCGGCTTTTCGGGAAGGGTTGGCAAGGGCAATAGGCTCGAAGCATTGAATAGGCCATGAATGCGCCTGTAGGACGGGCTTAACCTTCGGGCCGGCCGGGAAAAAGAGGGGATCGGGATGCGTCTGGTGAAACTGGCTCTGGCTGCGGGCGTGCTGGCCGCGGTGGTCGGCGCGGTGTCGGCGCTGAACGCGCAGGACACGCCGGCGCGGATGGAGCGCGTCCCCGACCGCCAGCCCGGCGAGGGCGACGGCCCGTACCGGCGGCTGGTGATCCGCGGCGCGATGCTGATCGACGGCTCGGGCGCGCCGCCGCGCGGGCCGGTCGACATCGTCGTCGCCGGCAACCGGATCGAGAGCGTCAACGGCGCCGGCACGCCCGGCCTGCCGCTGAGGGGCAACCGCCCGCCGAGCGGCGCCGACCGGGAGATCGACGCGGCCGGCCTGTACGTCCTGCCCGGCTTCGTCGACACGCACGGCCACAATGGCGATCCGGACAAGGCGCCGAACGCCACCTATGGCTACCGGCTCTGGCTCGCGCACGGCGTCACCACGGTGCGCGGCGTCTCGCTCTATTTCGGGCCGAACAACATGTCGCTCTCCGACCGCCAGCGGAGCCGCGACAACACGATCGTGGCGCCCCGCCTGTTCGCCTACATGGCGCTCGGCGACGGCTGGAGCGGCGGCGACGTCAACACGCCCGAACAGGCGCGGGCCTGGGTCAGATGGGCGGCGGCCCAGGGCTATGACGGGGTCAAGTTCTTCAACGACCCGCCGGCGATCACCCGCGCGGCGGTGGAGGAGGCGCGGCGGCTGAGGCTCGGCACCGTCGCGCACCTCGGCCAGGGCGGCGTCGCCGAGGTCAATGCCGATATCGCCGGCGAGATGGGGATGCAAGGGCTGACCCATTTCTACGGCCATTTCGAAGCGCTGCTGCGCGACCGGCGGCTGCCCGCTTACCCCAACGACTACAACATGTTCGACGAGCAGTGGCGCTTCGCCCAGGTGGCCCGGCTCGCCGACCAGATCGTCGAGCCGGGCGGGCCGGAATGGCGCGCCTATCTCGAGCGGCAGCTCGAGCGCGGCGTCACCTTCAGCCCGACGTTCAACATCTATTCGGCCGGGCGCGACGTGATGCGGGCGCGCAACGCCGACTGGCACGCGCGCTATACGCTGCCGTCGCTGCAGCGCTTCTTCGAGCCGAGCCGGGTCCACCACGGCTCCTATTTCTGGGACTGGACGACCGCCGACGAAGTGGCCTGGCGGCGCTTTTACGGGCCGTTCATGCGGCTCGTGAACGATTACAAGAACATGGGCGGTCGGGTCACGGTCGGCTCGGACCCGGGCTATATCTACCAGAGCTGGGGCTTCTCCTACGTCCAGGAGCTCGAGATGCTGCAGGAGGCGGGTTTCGCGCCCCTGGAGGTGATCCAGGCGGCGACGATCAACGGCGCCCGCGAGATCGCCGCGCCGCGCGGGGAGGAGCCGCAATTCGGGCTCGTCCGGCCGGGCATGCTCGCCGACCTCGTCCTCGTCCCCGGCAACCCGCTCGACAATCTCAAGCTGCTCTACGGCACAGGCCATATGCGCCTGAACCCTGAGACCCAGCAGGTCGAGCGGGTCGGCGGGGTGCGCTGGACGATCAAGGACGGCGTGGTCTACGACGCCCCCGCCTTGCTCGCCAGCGTCGAGCGGATGGTGACGGAGGCGCGGGCGCGCGAAAGGGGGCAGTGAACGACCGCATCGTCCGCGCGATCCTGCGCGGGATACTCGCCGCGGCCGGCTCGGTCGTCATCGCGTCGCTGATCGTCGTGCTCACCGTGATGCTGCTCCAACCTTCGCCGCCGCCGACCTTCGCGAGCGCCGTTCATAGCTTCGCCCACCTGTTCGCCATCGCGGCGCTCTCCTCGGCGCCATTCGTGGCCGTCGGCCTCGTCGTCTGGGCCCTCCCGGTCGATTATGTCCTGCATCGGCAGGGCATAAGGAGCCCGATCGCCTATGTCGGCTGCGGCGCCGTGGCCGGCCTCTTCGTCGGCGCCCTGTTCGGCCTGCCGATCGGCGCCGGCGCAGGCCTTTTCCTCCTCATCGGCATAGCCCTGGTCTATGGCGTGGTCACCGCGAGCGTCTATTGGTTCCTCTTTCCGAGGGCCCGCGCACGTGAGGCCTAGACTGCCGGCCGAGGATGGATGATCCTGCCGCCTCACCCATCCGGGGGAGGCGGACATGGCGACGGTCAGCACGGAACGGACACTGCCCTTCGACGCGGCCGTGGATGCCGGGATCACGACGGCGGAAGCGGCGCTCAAGGCCTTCATCGCGCAAGCCGACCCTGCCTTCAAGGCCCTCGCCGACAAGGCCAGGATCGTCGTCAAGTCGGAGAACCCGCGCGCCATCCCCGACGTCCCGATCCGGGTCCGCGACCTGAAGAAGCTCTGGTCGAAGATCAATTTCGTCGTCACCGACAAGGTCTATCCGCCCGGCTATGGCGGCTCCTTCGACTATGACAGCGCCACCTCCCACATCCGCTACGACACCGTGAACGGCTGGCACGCCCACCCCGGCGGCCTGGCGCTGATCGTGCTCCACGAGCTGCTCCATTCGACCCGGGAGGGCGCGGCGGTCTGGAAGAAGCAATGGAAGGAATATCGCAAGGATTGCCGGCGGCGGCGCGTGAAGGACGACGAGGGGAAGCATTACTGGACGTCGCCCTTCTTCTCCGAGGTCGAGGAATTCTGCTATCACGGCTCGCGCGAGCTGATGAGGGCGCTCGGGCTGCCGCCCTATGCCGGGCCTAACTTCGACCACGGTTACGATTATGGCAATCTCGCCAAGTGAGCCGCTCCCGGGGGCGGTGATGGCGCGCGCGCTGCGCGCCTTCGGCTTCGGCGTCGCCACGGTGCTGGGCTCGGCGATCCTGGCCTCGATCGCGCTGACTCTGATCATGGCCGGCGTTTCGGCCGCCGACGAAATCGCTCTCGACCTGTTTCTCCTCGCCTCGTTCGTCTCGACCCCGTTCATCGTCCTCGGGCTCGTCCTGTTCGGCCTGCCGGCCGATTACGTGCTGCGCGCCATCGAATGCCGCAACCCGCTCGCTTATGCCGCCTGCGGCCTGTTCGGCGGCCTGGTGCTCGCCGCCATCGTCACCGGGAGCGACAGGGGGTTCGGCCCCATCGGGCTGGCCGGCATGGGTTACGGGCTGGTCACCAGCCTCGTCTTCTGGACGCTGTTCCGGCGCTGGCGCCCGGCCGAGGACGAGGCGGACCCGCACCTCTAGGCCCTGCGCGCCGCCTCGAACAAAGCGCGGATCATCCAGCGGCGGACGGCGCCGGCTTCGTCGTCGGGCAGGCCGAGCACGTCCTTGAAGGCGAGCATCGATTCGGTGCCGATCACCAGCGCCAGCGCCTTGACCAGCCGATCGTGGACCCAGGGCGAAAGGGTGGCGCGGGCCGGGGCGACCGCGGCCTCGATCAAGGGCGTGCGCCGGTTCTGGCGGACCGGCACGCTTGCGCCGCCGAGCCCCTGCTGAAGGCTGTGGACCAGCATGGCGCGTAGCGCCGGTTCGTTGGCGCGGACCATCTCGGCGACCGCGGCGTCGGCGCGGAGCAGCCGATCGAGCGGCTCGGCCGCGCCGTCGTCGCCGGCGAACAGGGTCTCGGCGTCGGGCATGGCGACGTCGAGCGCCGCCTCGGTGAGCAGCGCCTCGACGCCGGGGAAATAGCGGTAGGCGGTGGCGCGCGAGACCATCGCTTCGGCCGCCACCTCCTCCAGCGTCGGGCTCTGCCCCGCCTGCATCAGCCGCGCCGCGGCGCGCAGCAGATCCTTGCGGGTGCGGCTCTTTTGGTTGGGCCGGCCAGGCTTGCCCGCGTCCGCCATCAGGCGAGCTGGCGCTGGATGGCGGCGAGGTCGATCCAGACATTCTCGCGGGCGATCTCGCCGGCGTCGGTGAATTCGAGGACGTGGAGCAGCCGAAATTCGAGCGGCCGGCCCTTGCCCTCGATGCCGAACGGGCGGCCGGGCGCGACGCCGCGCCAGACGCTGTCGTCGACCATGAACTTATCGCCGTAGAGCCGGCGGGTCGAGGCGACCTGGCCGTCGGCGAGGTCGGCGAACAAAGCCTCGTAAAAGGGCCGCACCGCGTCATGGCCGCGCGCCGGGCCGGCCGGCCAGCCGACAATGTCGTGCTCGACGTCGCCGGCGAGGGTGGCAAGCACGCCCTCGACATCGTCGGCGGCCTCGAAGCCGAAATGCTCGTCGAGCCTGGCATCCATCTGCGCGGGCGTAAGCGCCATCGTCTTTCTCCTCGAAATGACGGCGGCAATCCGTAATAAGACTCTAGTCTCATGTCAAGATACATATCTTTCACACCGTTCCGGCACCGAAGCGGGCCTCACGGGTTGTCCCGCCGCGATGGTGAGGAAGAAAAGCGACGCGCCCGGCAAGGCGCTGATGAAGGCCGACAAGGCGGCGGTCGACGCGGCGGCGCCCTATCGGCGGACCTTGCCGGTCCGGATTCTGTCGCGGGCGAGCGAGCTCGGCGACCAGCCCCAATTGATGGGGATTGCCGGCGGAGTCCTCGCGCTCGGGCTGATCCGCGGCGATAAGCGGCTGGCGGGGGCAGGGGCGCGGATGATCGCGGCTCACCTCATCGCCACCGCGGCCAAGAATTTCGTCAAGCACCGGATCGACCGCACCCGGCCGCGCAGCGCGAACGGCAAGGACGGCCACAGGGTGAAGCCGGGCCGCAGCGAGGCCAAGGAGGAGACCAGCTTCCCTTCCGGCCACAGCGCCGGCGCGATCGCCGTCGCCCGCGCCTTCGCCCGCGACTATCCCGAGCACCGGGCCGCCGCGCTCGGCGCCGCCGGGCTGATCGCGCTCGCCCAGATCCCGCGCCGCGCCCATTATCCCACCGACGTCGGCGCCGGCGTCGCGATCGGGCTGGCGGCCGAAGCGGCGGTCGCCGCGCTCTGGCCCGTTCATCGCGACGGCGGCAGCAGCCGCGGATTCCTGAGCAAAGCCGCCGAGACCAAAGCGACGAGCAGGCCGACCGGGAAGATCTCGATGAAGGTAATGGGGATCCGGAACAGCGGATTGCCGTAATTCTGGCGTATGCCTTCCCAGCTCGCGACCTCTGCGGCGACCGCCGCGGGCGAGGCGCCCTCGGCGCGGCGCGCCTCGGCGATCGCGGCGATATAATCGTCCATGAAGCGATAGCCGGTCGAGGCGAGATAGATTTCCCAGACCAGGACGTAGGCGAGCGCCGCAACTGCGGCGATGGCGAGGCCCATGCCGAGCGCCGGCAGGAATTTGATCACGCCCCCCTTTTCGACGTCGCGGTAGCGCTTCACGCCGACGAAGATGAAGGTGAGAGCCACCAGCATGACCAGATAGCCGAAATATTCCGACGCGAAGAAACCCTGCCGGTCGGCGAGGCCGAAGCTGACGACGAGGATGGTGGCGGCGACGACGAGGCCCGAGAGCAGGCCGTAGACGAGCGCATATTTCATGATGTTTCTCCCCGCTTGGTGCGTGGGCCGGGCATAAGGCGAAAAGCGGGGGCGATCCTATCGCCCGAACGGGTGATTTGGAATGGATCGGCCGTTCGGGGGAAGCTGTTCCGGGGAGCTAAGGAATGAGCGCCAGCGAACGCGCCGTCTCCACCGCCTGGATGCGGCGGTCGACGCCGAGCTTTTCGTAGATGCGGGCGACATGGGTCTTGACCGTGTTGGGCGAGATGCCTAGCGCGCGCGCCATCTCCTTGTTCGATCCGCCGGTGGCGAGCAGCGCCAATATCTCGCATTCGCGCGGGGAAAGGCCGAGCGAGCGGATCGCGGCGTCGTTGCGGCGGAACTCGGCCGCCGCCGGCCGCGGCGTCAGCCGGTGCCCGGCCCACAGGCCGAGCGCGATGAAGCCCAGAGCGAGCAGGCCGACATAGAGGTCGGTGGGCATGAGCCGCGCCGCATGGCGAAAGCGAAGCCATTCGAGCGCCGCCGCCGCGACCGCCAGCGCCAAAGCGTAGAGGATGATCGTCCTCGCCATGACGGGAGGCTGCCAGAAAAGGCCGGGGCGGGCCAGCCTGGCTCTTCATCGCCGCCGCTTGCGGCTTGCGGCGGCGCGGCGGGCGCGGCGGTTTTTCGCGGAAGTTGACGAAGTTGGCGCTCCGTCGGGGGGGATTGGGCCCCCGCCGGGGCCGTCCGGGCCGTCATC
>Ga0190265_10000874_pt1 | contig 19907 bp, 16 predicted proteins | sample Popmic124T_FD_133135 | JGI IMG/M metagenome (GOLD analysis project Ga0190265, IMG submission 133135) | Populus adjacent soil microbial communities from riparian zone of Indian Creek, Utah, USA - 124 T | ecosystem: Environmental > Terrestrial > Soil > Riparian zone | place: USA: Utah | collected...
CGGGGTCGCCATGGAACGGCAGAGGGACCGCATCAGGCGCGGCGGGGGGCTCGCGCCCTACGAGAACCGCGCCCGGAACGTGGTCGAGCCCGGAGACCGGCTGCCCACGGGCCAGGTGCTCGACGCGACGACTTCGGCGCGGCTCTGCCTGGAGGAGGCGGAGCGGCTGACCGGCTTCCGCGCAAAGTGGCGCGCCCGGGAGGAGGCCCGCGCGACCCGCTCAGAAAGCGGCGAAGAGCCCATGCCTGGGATCGGCCTGGCCCTCTACTTCCATGGCGCCGGGTTCACCGGCAACGGCGAGCGCAAGATGAAGTCCCCGGTGACGGCGCGTATCCTCGAAGACGGGCGGATCGAGGTGCTGACCGCGATGACCGACATGGGCCAAGGGTGCGTCGCCGTCTTCCCGCAGATCGCCGAGGCCGCGGGCGGGATCGGGCCGGACGACGTGGTGTTCGCCGAGCCGGACACCGGCGAGGTCCCCGACTCCGGGCCCACGGTCGCCTCGCGGACCACGATGATCGTAGGCGAGCTCATCGCACGGACCGTCACGGCGTTGCGGGACCGCGTGCTGTCCCTATATAAGGAAGGGGACTTCGGCGTACGAGAGGGCTGGATCGTAGGGCCATCGGGACCGGTCGAGCTTTTCCGCGACGCCGCACAGCGCTATCGCGAGGAGGCCGGACCGGTCGAGGTGACGATCCATCACGAGCCTCCCGAGTGGCAGACCTTCGACGAGTCGACCTACCGCGGCGCGGCCTATCCCACCTACGCCTGGGGCGCGGACGTCGTCGAGGTGGAGGTCGACCCTGACACGCTGGCCGTGCGGCCGACCCGGGTGACCGCGGTCTGCGAGGTGGGCCGAGCCATCCACAAGACTCTCTGCAAGGGACAGATCGAAGGCGGCACCCTCCAGGCTCTGGGCTGGGCGCTCCTCGAGGAGGTCAAGCTCGTGGACGGCCGGTATCTGAACGACCGTCTCGCGACCTACATCATCCCGACCATCAAAGACACGCCGCCGATCGACGTCCACCTGCTGGAGCGCGGCTGGGAGGGCGGGCCGTTCGGCGCCAAGGGTATCGGCGAGCTGCCCATGGATGGCGGCGCCCCGGCGACCCTCCAGGCGATCGAGAACGCCACGGGCCTCGACGTCAACGAAGTTCCGGCGACGCCGGAGCGGCTGATGCGGTCCCTGACAGGAAAGGAGGGCGTGCGATGAAGGTCTCCTTCTCCGTCAACGGCCGGCCGGCGGAAGCCGAAGGCCATCCCATGGAGCGGCTGCTCGACGTGCTGCGCGAGCGGCTCGGGCTGACCGGTACCAAGGAGGGCTGCGGCGAGGGGGAGTGCGGCGCCTGCACGGTGATGATGGACGGCGAGCCGGTGCTCTCCTGCCTGGTGCCGCTCCTCCAGTGCGAGGGGCGGACGATCGAGACCGTCGAGGGGATCGCCCTGGGGCCGGCGCGCGAGTTTCTGGACCGCTTCGTCGCGACCGGGGGCGTCCAGTGCGGCGCGTGCACGCCGGGCATCGTGGTCACCTCCTGGGCCCTCCTCCAGGGCAACGCCGTGCCGAGCCGTGACGAGGCCCGGGAGGCGCTCGCCGGCAACCTCTGCAGATGCACGGGTTACGAGGGGATCCTGCGCGCGATCTGTCCGGAGCCCGAGCGGTGACGGTCGCCTGGAGCCCCCGCTCGCTGGACGAGGCCCTGCGCCATCTGGCGGACGATCCCACCCTGGTGCCCACGGCCGGCTGCACCGACCTCATGGTGCGCGGCCCCGAGGCGCTTCACCGCATGGACCGGGTGATCGACCTTCTGGGCGTCCCCGAGCTCTCCGGTATCCGCGAAGTCGAGGGAGGCCTGGAGATCGGCGCCACCACCACGTTTTCAGAGATCCGCCGCTCGGAGGCGGTGCGCGCCGCCTTCCCCGCCCTCGCCGCGGCCGCCTCGCTCGTGGGTGGCTGGCAGATCCAGAACCGGGCAACCCTGGGGGGCAACGTCTCGAACGCCAGCCCGGCCGGCGACTCCCTGCCCGTGCTCCTCGCTCTGGACGCGGTCGTCGTGGCGGCCGGCGTGGGCGGGCTCCGCGAGATCCCCTACGAGAGCTTCCACACCGGCTACCGCGAAACGGCCCTCCGGCCGGGAGAGATCGTCGCCCGCATTCGGCTCCCCTACCCGGAAGCAGGAACCGTCCAGGTCTTCCGCAAGGTAGGCACCCGCGAGGCGCAGGCGATCAGCAAGGTGGTGGTGGCCCTCGCCGGCCGCGTCGAGGGGGGCCGCATCGCCGGTCTGCGCCTCGCCGCCGGCAGCGTCGCCGCGACACCGGTCCGCCTGCGCGCCGCCGAGCAGGCCGTCCTGGGGATGGCGCCGGGGACAGAGGCCGCCGACCGCGCAGGCCGCGAGGCCGCGCGCGAGGTCACGCCGATCGACGACGTCCGCTCGACTGCGGACTACCGCCGCTTCGCCCTGGAACGGGTGGTGCGGCGGCTGGTGCTGGGCCTGACTCCGGAGTAACCCACATGCCGACCACCCTTTCCGACGACTCGGTCCGCGCCGTCTTCGATCGCCTGCACGGCGCCAACCTGGCGTTCGCCCGGCGCTATCCCGGCGAATCCGACCGGCGCCAGCCGGTCCACACGGTCTACGGCGGGGCCCACCTCTTCAAGGCGGACACCGCCTCCCGGCTGGGGGCGCTCGCCGTGCGGGCTCTGGAAGAGTACGCGCCCACCCCCGCGGACCTCGCCGCGGCCATCGGCCTGCCGGCGGCGCTCGCTCCGGCGATCCACGCGCGGGTCGCCGAGAAGCTCCGCCGCGAGCCGGTCGAGGACTTCCGGGCCGACTTCGAGGACGGCTACGGCAACCGCCCGGACGCCGAGGAGGACGGCCACGCCGAGGCCGCCGCCCGCGAGATGGCGGCGGGCCTGGCCGCGGGCACCCTGCCGGCCTTCGTCGGCATCCGCGTCAAACCGTTCACCGAGGAGCTGCGGGAGAGATCGCTACGCACGCTGGACATCTTCCTGACCACGCTCGTCCGCGAGAGCGGCGGCCGGCTGCCGGAAGGCTTCGTCGTGACGCTCCCCAAGGTGACGATCCCCGAGCAGGTGACGGCGCTCGCCGACCTCTTCGATCTCCTCGAGCCGGTGCTGGGCCTTCCGGCCGGAGAGCTCCGCTTCGAGATCATGATCGAGACCCCGCAGTCGATCTTCAATGAACGAGGCGAATCGAACCTGCCGCTCCTGGCCGCCGCGGCGCGCGGCCGGTGCACTGCCGCTCACTTCGGCACCTACGACTACACGGCCTCCTCGAACATCACGGCGGAGCACCAGTCGATGACCCACCCGGTTTGCGACTTCGCCAAGCACATGATGCAGGTGGCCTTCGCCGGCACCGGCCTCTTCGTTTCGGATGGCGCGACTAATGTGCTCCCCGTGCCGCCGCACCGTCCGGCACGTACCCCCGCCGAGGCGGACGAGAACCGCCACGTGGTACACCGCGCTTGGCGCCTCCACGCCGGGCACGTCCGCCACTCGCTTGTCGGCGGCTTCTACCAGGGCTGGGACCTCCATCCGGCGCAGCTCGTCACCCGCTACGCGGCTCTCTATCTCTTTTTTCTCGAGGGATTGGAGTCGGCCTCGGACCGCCTCCGCAACTTCGTTCAGAAAGCGGCCCAGGCGACGCTCGTCGGCGAGGTCTTCGACGACGCGGCGACCGGCCAGGGATTGCTCAACTATTTCCTCCGCGCCGTCAACTGTGGAGCGATCACGGAAGAAGAGGCTTTGGAAAGATCGGGGCTGACCCTCGAGGAGCTGCGCGGACGATCTTTCGTCAAGATATTGAAAAGCCGTGCCGGACACACCCCGGATTCGTGTAATGTATAAGGGTAGACCTTACTCTATGCCTACAAAGGAGGAGTCATGAGAACCCGTCTATCCTTGCTGACCTCATCTCTGGCCGTGGCCGCCACATTGCTCGCCGCTCCGGCCGCCCAGGCGGCCTGCGCCTGCGACACCCTGATCCTCGGCACCTCCGGCGACGACATCCTGACCGGCGGGCCGGGAGCGGACTGCATCTTCGGGGGCGCGGGAGGCGACCTGATCTTCAGCTATGAAGGCAACGACTGCATCTACGGACAGGATGGCCCCGATGGGCTCTATGCCGGGATCGGCAATGACGAGGTCTACGCCGGCGCGTCCGGGGCGTTCGACGACTTCGGCGACGGAGCGGATGGTGCGGACCTCCTCGACGGGGGGGACGACAACGACATCCTGGCGGGGAACCTGGGTGATGACGTCATCACCGGTGGCAACGGCAACGACCAGGCGATCGGCGAGGGCGGCAATGACAACCTCGTCGGCGACGCGGGAACCGACTACGCCAACGGCAGCACCGGCACCGACACCTGCGATGCCGAGACCGAAGTGAGCTGCGAGCTCTAAGCTCGTGCCAGGCAACCTGGACCGGCTCCACGTAGGGGCGGGGCTCGTCCCCGCCCGGGTGGGGGCAAGCCCCACCCCTACGTCAAAAATCCGTTCCAGGTTTGCCTCCCTCGCAGTCCTCGCCCTCCTCCTCTTCGCAGGCCCTTCGCAGGCCCAGACAGCCGAGCCGCAGCCGGTCCTCTCCGGTCGCGTGCTCGACTTCGACGGACGCAAGCCCGTCGCGGGAGCCACGGTCCGAGTTGCGGCGGACCCCGCCGCTGGCGTGCAGGCGGACGGCGAGGGGCGCTTCCGGCTCCCCGTAACGATGAGCCGCCGCCTGGAGCTCGAGGTCGCCGCCGCCGGCTACCTGCCCAAACGGGTCACGATCCCCGGGCGCCAGCTCGTCCGCGGCCGGCCGCTCACCTTCCTCCTGAACCGGGCCGGCACTCTCCGCGGCAAGGTGGTGGATCTCGCGGGCCGGCCGCTCGCCGGAGCCGAGGTGGTCGCCGTGGTCGAGGCCGCCGTCGGCAAGCGGCTGTTTGATCCTTCAGACACCGTGGCCGACCGGGGTATGACCGATGCCCAGGGCGGGTTCGAGCTCCGCCTCCTCCGCCCCGAGCAGAGCTACGAGGTGAGGGCCTCCCGCGCCGGTGCCTTCCCGGCCCGGGAGCGCGCCACGGTGGGCGACCCGGCAACGCCGCCGCGCAGCCTCACCCTCGTGCTGGCGCCGGCCCGCGCCGCCCGGGGGCGGGTTCAGGATCCCGCGGGCCGTCCGCTCGCGAGCGCCGAGGTGACGGTACGCCCGGCCCTCCGTCCAGGCGCCGAAGAGTCCGCGGCAGGAACCGAGGGAATCACCGTCACGAGCGACGAGAAGGGCCTCTTCTCCATCCCCGAGTGCCCGGCCGCCGAGGTGGAGCTCCAGGTCCGGAAGCCTGGCTACGCGTCGGCAACCCTGCCGGCCCTGCGCATCGCGGCCGGCGCCGGGCCGGCGGACCTGGGCGCGGTCACCCTGCGCCCAGGGGTCAAGCTCGCCGGCCGGGTGGTCGGCGCCGGCAAGCGGGCGGTCCCCGGCGCCGAAGTCTTCGTGCTCGACCGGCCGCTCGGCGAAAACGAGGTGGACCGCGCGCTGAAGGGGCGCAAGGCCGCGGCCTCGACTGCCGCGGACGGCAGCTTCGCGATCGGCGACCTGGCCCAGGGTGAGCCGGTCCGCCTGCTCGTTCGGGCGCCCGGCTATCTGGCGGCCAAGGTGCCCAGCGTGCGTCCCCCGACCGCCAAGCCCCTTCTTATCCCCCTGGAGACCGAAGCCGTCCTGCGCGGCCGGGTGGTCGACCAGAGCGGCGAGGCCGTGGCCGGGGCGCGCATCGAGCTTCGCTGGCAGGCCTCGCTCCCCGAGAACCCCGAGATACGCCTGGGAGAGCCCATCCTCCGCGAAGCGCGAGCCGGGGCGGACGGGCGCTTCGAGCTGCGCGGCAGCCCCAGGGGCACCGTGAGCCTCGGCGTCAATGCCCCGGGGTTCGTACCGATCGAAGGCTTCGAGATCCTTCTTCCGCGGCCGGCAGAGGCGGGAGAGCTGCGGCTCACCCTTGAGCGTGGAGCCACCCTGCAAGGCTGGGTCTCCACCGCTTCGGGAGAGCCGGTGCCGGCGGTGCGCGTGGCCGCGGGGGGCTCGACGACCAACACGGACGACGACGGTACGTACACGCTGGAAGGCGTTGCGGCGGGAAAGCGCGACGTCCTCTTCATCCACCCCAGCTACGGACGGCTGGTAAAGCCTTTCAGCGTCGGGGCCGGAGTCAACATCCTGAACGCAGCCTTCGATCCGGGGGTCGAGGTGACCGGGCGCGCCGTCGACGAGAACGGCAAGCCCGTCTCGGGAGCCCGGATCCTCCTCGCCTCCGAGAGCCGCTTCGAGTTGAGGAGATACCAGGACGTCACCGGCGCGGACGGTCGGTTCCGTCTCTCCCCGGTGGTCGACGGCCGCTACCGGTTGCGGGCTTCGACCGAGGACTGGCCCGAGAGTGAGCTGCCCGGGACTGTCGTGGTGGCCGGCGAGCCGCTGGCGAACCTGGAGATCACGCTCGACCGGGGCGCCACGCTCTCCGGCAAGGTGCTCGGGCTCGAGCCGGCGGATCTCGCCGGCGTGAAGGTCGAGGCCCGGGGCGACCGCGGCAGCACCGTGGCGGCCTGGACCGACGGCCAGGGCCGCTACGAGATCAGTTCCCTCCACCCGGGCGACTGGGTGGTGCGCGCGACCCTCTGGGACGGCCAGCGGCAGGTGCAGGCGAGGGTGCCGATCGCCCGCACCGACCGCGAGGTGACGCGCGATCTCGAGTTCGCCAAGCGCCTGACGCTGACCGCGCAGGTGCTCTTCGGCGAGGAGCCTCTCCCCGACGCCCAGGTCTCCCTCCGCGGCCAGCGCTTCGCGGTGGAACGTGGCGCCACGACCGACCACGAAGGCCGCTTCCGGCTCGACGACCTGGAGGCGGACACCTATCAGGTGGGCGTGAGGCACACCCGGAAGATGCTCGTGCACAACGACCAGATCGAGCTTCAGGGAGACCGGGAAGCCGTCATCCGCCTGGAGGCCGCGACGATAAGCGGCCTCGTGGCGAACTCCGCCGACGGCAAACCGATCGCCCAGGCCTCCCTCTCCATGCGGCCTCTCGAAGGCCCCGAGTTCCTGGTCACCGCCAGCACCCAGGCCGACGGGCGGTTCACGATGTACCACGTGGCGCCGCGCCGCTACCGGATCGAGGCCCGCGCCAAGGGCTTCGCCCCGGCCGAGCAGGAGGTGCAGGTCGCCGGCGGAGAGCCGCTCGAGAACCTGGAGCTCCGACTGACACCCACGCAGGGCGCGAAGCTCCTGGTCCGCCTCGCCTCCGGCCAAACCCCCGAGTTCGTGCACGTGCTGGTGCGCGGCCCGGCCGGAGAGGTGCTTCTCGCCGAGAGCCGGCGGGCGGACCGCTCCGGGATCGTCGAGCTCACCACGCTACCCACGGGAACCTGGGAGGTCTTTGCCCGGGCCGAGGGAGGAGCCCTCGCCACCGGCACCCTGACGGTGCCCTCCGACCCGCTGTCCCTGACCCTCGCTCCGGCCGGAAGGCTGCGGGTGCGAGTCCCGGCGCTCGCCACTTCCGATCTGATCGCGACCCTGCGCCTCCTGGGAGCCGACGGGCAACCGTTCTGGACTTTAGGCCCGGGCGGAAGGAGCGAGAGGCAATGGACGGTCATCGGCGGCCAAGCGAGCGTCGACGGCCTGCCCGCCGGAGCCTGGACCCTTCAGGTGGAAGCCGCGGACGGGCAGAGGTGGACGGGGGGCGTCACGGCCTCCGGCCTCGGAGAGGCGGCGGTTACGATCGAGTAAGGATGATCGTAGTAAACTCAAGGCCTGAGGAGGCCGGCTCATGGCATCGGTGAAAAGGAAGATCAGCCCATCGCAGTCCTTCGACCAGCAGTTCGTGGTCGATCAAGAGGGTAGACGGCAAGCCGTCATCATCCCGCTGAAGGAGTACCAGCGGCTCCTGGAAGATCTCCACGACTTCGCAGTCGTCGCGGAACGTCGGGATGAAGAGCCCATCAGCCTGGAAGAAATGAAGCGGCGGCTGGGGGCAGATGGGCTCGCTTAAGGTTCAGCTCAAGCCCGCGGTAGAGAAAGACCTCCGAAAGATTCCTCAAAAGATCCTTTCCCGTATCCTGGAGGCCATTGAGGGCCTTGGGCAGGATCCCTTTCCTCCCCAGACTCTCAAACTGATCGACGCTGACCGCTTATATCGCCTGCGGGTAGGTGAGTACCGGGTCATCTATGAGGTAGAGACCCAACTCGGAGCTGTCATCGTGCACCACGTACGGCATCGCGGCGAAGCCTACAGGTCTTTATAGGTCAGCCTCGCCGCATCGTCGCTTCAATCAGCCCATATGGCTCCGGGGTCGCCACGAAGATCTCGTTGCGATTTTCCAATCCGAGAGGCCTGAGGTCCACAGGGATGTGGTGCTTGTTCGGCATCGAGAGGTGGATCTCCTCGACGTCCAGGGTCTCCAGCACCGCCTCGCCCATGGCGTGGAGGGTGTGCTGGACGGAGCGGCTGTCGTGGCCGGCGAAGGTCTCGAGCAACACCCGCCGCACCTCGTGCCAGAGCGGGCCGAAGGCGACGTAGGGACGCGAGTAGCGCCAGGCCGCCCGTAGTGCCGTGGCGAGGATGCGGTCCGAAGTCTCCGGGAGAGTCGTATAGCGGTCGCGCGGGAAGCCCTCGAAGGCGGAGCTCGCCGTCTTCATCACCACCAGGTCCTCGAGGCCCGCCAGCACCGTGGCCCGCTCGCGGTCGCGCGTCACCGTCGCGATGCGCCTCTCGCTCCCCGCTCTCCGGAAAGCGTGAGGATGAGCGGCGCCGCCGGCTTCGATCGGCTCCCACAGGTGCTCGACGAGCTCGACCCGGACGCTCGACGCCCGGGGATTGTGGGTCGAAAAGTGATCGGTCAGCGCGAGGCCGAAGTCCTCGACGTCGTCGAATGGGTGCTCGGCGGCCAGCGCGTAGACGGTGTTCTTCATCGTGTCCGTGGGGAGGACACCTTGGTTGTCGCCCTCCGCGTAGGCGGCCGCGTAATCCCCTTCGAAACGGATCGACACCGTGACGTCCTTGAGCTCGTGCCGGTCCGCGCGGCGGCGGACGGTCACCAGGCGGATCGCCTGCTTGCCATAACTGTTTTCACTCAAGGTGACGGGCATGCTCAGCTCCCCCGATAGGTCGAATATCCGTACGGAGAGACGAGGAGCGGCACGTGATGATGCTCCCCGGCGTTTCGCACGTGGAAGGCGATCGAGGCTTCCGGGTAGAAGCCCACGGTCCCTTCAGCCTCGAAATAGGTTTCGATCGCGAAGGTGAGGCGGTAGACCCCTACAGCCACCTCCGGTAGGAGATTGCGCACGCGGCCGTCGGCATCGGTCTCCGCCCGTGCGACCTCCCGCCAGCCTTCATTCGAGCGGATTTCGAGCACGACGGGGACGCCGGCCGCCGGCCTGCCCCGCGAGGTGTCCAGGACGTGGGTGGTGATGCCGCTCATGACAGCAGTTTCTCCAGCCGCAGGTGAGTGATCTTCCGCTGCTCCTCCGCGGCAATGCGCAGCTCGGTTTCGGGGTCGTTGTCCAGCCGCTCGCGCAGCAGGTCGAGCATCTCCCCGGCGCTCTTGCCGGTGGCGCAGACGATGAAAATGTGATTGAAGCGGGCCTCGTACTCGCGGTTCGCAGCCACCAGCGCAGCCAGCGTCTCCTCCTCGGCGCCGCGTGCGCCGGCCTGCTCGTCTTCGGACCGGCGGCTCCCCTTCTCTCCAATGCGCGGGTGAGCCGCGAAGGCTTCCAGCCAATCCTCCCGTCCCAGGCTCCACCAGATCCGATCCGCGGCCTCCTTGATCTCGGAAATATCGCGAAAGAGCCGGCTCTCCGCCACCTGGCGCGCCCAACGCCGAGACCCGCAGCAAGCGAGGAGAGCCGCCTCCGACTCTTGCGGCGCCAAGGCGTTCAACCGGTCGATACCGGAGACGGTGCCGAAAAGCCGCAGGCGTGCCACGCCCCCGTCGGGGTGGATGTTCAGCCGGACATGCGTGAACGGCCCAGCAGCGGCGACCTCGTCGAACCGGTGCACGGTGTGCGGGCGCAGCGGAGCGCGCGGCAGAACCTCCCGCCAGCTTTCACTTCCTTCGGCGGGCTCACCATCGCACCCCTCGATCCAGCAGCTTCCTGGAGCGTTGCCCTTGAAATGCGAGGTGTCCACCTCCACTCGATGGATGGCGCCGCGCGCCCCCAGCTTCACGATCGCCCAATCGTGGCCCGGCCCCCGCCGGCGCCGCGTCTCCCAGCCGTCGTGCATGCCGAGCGGTGGCCCGGGCAGGATGAGGTTGTGGCGGTTGCCGAAGAACATGTCGCTGCAGGCGAGGACACGCCCGCCGTGCTCGACCGCCGCCAAGTCGACCTCGCCGTGCCGGGCGAGCCGCGACCAATCCGCGGCAACCTCGCCATGCACCCGGAGTCGGGCAACGCCGCCGTCTGGAAAGATGTTGAACCGGAGATGGGTGAACCGTACGGCCTTGTGATCGATCGGAAAGAGATTCTTCGCGTTGCCCTGGAGCACGGAGCGGGGCAGGACCTCGACCCACTCCGCCGCGATCACCTCCTCGGGCGTCGGATAGCCTTCAACGGCGCAGGCCTCGATCGAGCAGGACTCCGGAAAGTTGCCGCGGAAGTAGGCGGTATCGACGATCACCCCCTGGAGCGCTCCCGGCAGCCCCAGCCGGACGATGCACCAGTCGTGGCCGGGCTCGCGCCGGCGGCGGGTCTCCCAGCCGTCCATCCACTTGCCGACCTCGGTGTACTTGCCCTCGATCCACACCGCCTCGCCCGCCTTCAGCAGGTTTTCCTTCGGCGCGAAAAACTCGTCATTGGCGGTGAGCACGGACCCGCCCAGCCGTTCGGCGGCAAGGTCCACGAGATCGGTGAAGTCCGTCATCCCCTTGGTCTCCTGAGTAGCTTGCCGCCGGGCCGCTCGGCGAGCTGCCCATCCTCAAAAATGGTTTCTCCCCGCAGCAGGGTCCGCCGAACGACGCCGTAGAGGGTCCGCCCCGCGTATGGAGTGATCTTGTGGCGATGGTAGAGCCTCAGAGGGTCCACTGTGAAGCTCGCCTCCGGATCCCAGACCACCAGGTCCGCATCGTACCCCGGCGCGATCTTACCCTTGCGATCCCCTAGACCCGCCAGGCTCGCGGGAGCGGAGCCCATCCACCGAGCCAGGTCCCCGACCGTGAAGCCACGCTCCCGCACACCGGTCCACACTGCGGGGAGAGAAAGCTGCAGCGAGGCGATCCCACCCCAGGCTTCTCGGAAATCCCCGATGTCGATCTTCTTCATTTCAGGTGGGCAAGGCGAGTGGTCCGTGGCGATGAGATCGATCGTCCCTTCGCGCAGCGCCTCCCAGAGGCGTTCCCGATTCTCCCGCGAACGAATGGGAGGAGCGCACTTGAAGGCCACCCCGCCGTCAGGGATCTCCTCGGCGGCGAAAGTCAGGTAGTGGGGACAGGTCTCCGCGGTGATGGGAAGTCCTTCGGCCCGAGCATTCCGCAAGAAAGGCAGCACATCAGCGGATGAAACGTGGACGATGTGAATCCGGCAGCCCGCCTCGCGGCACAGCCGGATCAGCAGCTCGACGGCCTCGACCTCGGCCTCATCGGGCCGGGACTTCAGGTAACGCTCGTACTCTTGCGGGCTCGCACCCTTCCAGACGTGGACGGCCGAGTCGATGGGGCCCGGCAGCTCGGCGTGGGCCAGGAGCACGGCACCCAGGCTGGCGAGCGCCGGCAGGGCCTCCCGCAGATCAAGCACGCCGACATTCGAGAACTCCTCGACGCCCGAGGGAACGAGAAAGCACTTGAAGCCGAGCGCGCCCTCCGCGAGGAGTCCAGCCAGCTCGGGGGTATTGCCGGGCACCACCCCACCCCAGAGCCCCACGTCCACCCAGCACTTCCCCTCCGCCGCCGCTATCTTGGCCCTCAGGGCCTCCCGTGTCGTCGTGGCCGGAACGCTGTTGAGCGGCATGTCCACCAGGGTCGTCACGCCCCCGGCCGCCGCCGCCTGGGTGGCCGTAGAGAATCCCTCCCACTCCGTCCGCCCCGGCTCGTTGATGTGGACGTGCGAGTCCACGATCCCCGGCATGAGGACCGCATCGCCGCAGTCGATCGCGTCGGAAGGCACCTCCTCCAGGGAGCCGACACGCTCGATCTTGCCGTCGCGAACATGAACCGCGGCCGGCCGGACGCCCTCCGGTGTCACGACGCGCTGGCTCAGAAGCACGAGATCAGAGGGGAGCATGCACTGTGGAAGGTACGCTGGTTCCTCTACCCCCTGTCAACTACTGAGGCGTTGTAGGATCTCCGAGATCATGACCACGCAGGAAGACTCCGCGCAGCCGCTCCTCCTCCGGGGCGGCACCGTCCTCACCCTGGACACCCACGCCACCGTGCTGCGTGGGGCCGATCTGCTGGTCCAGGACGGCCGGATCGCCGCGATCGGATCGCCCGAGCCTCCGGCGGGGATACGTGTGCTCGACGTATCCGGCTGCCTGGTGCTGCCGGGCCTCATCCAGGGCCACCTTCATCTGGGACAGACTTTCTTCCGTGGCCTGGCCGAGGAGCGGCGGCTGCTCGCCTGGCTGCGCGAGAGGATCTGGCCGCTGGAGGCGGCCCACGACGACGAGAGCGCCTACTGGTGCGGTCTGCTCGGGGCGGCCGAGTGCCTGCTCAGCGGCACCACCACGATTCAGGACATCGGCCTGGGACCCGGCGCCCGCGGACTTCTTCAAGCCATTGACGACTCGGGGCTGCGCGCCTTCGCCGGCCAGTGCCTGATGGACTGCGGCGACGCCCTGCCCGGGGCGATGCGGCAAGACACCGACCGTGTACTCGCCGACACCGAGGCTCTGGGCGACCATTTCGCGTCCGAGGACGGGCGCCTCCGCTACGTGCTCAATCCCCGCTTCATCCTCACCTGCTCGGACGCGCTCTGGGCGGGGATCCGCGAGCTGGCGGCGCGCCGGGGCTGGCCCGTCCACACCCACGCCCTGGAGCAGCGAGACGAAACGCTCGCGGTGCGCGAGCTGAAGGGGGGTCGGGACGAGGTCGAATACTTCGCAGACGTCGGCCTGCTCGCGGCCGACCTCCGGCTTGCTCATGGCGTATGGATCACCGCCGAGCACCTCGACCGGGTGCGGGGAGGCCGTTTCAGCGTGGTCCACTGCCCCAGCTCGAACCTGAAGCTCGGCTCCGGCGTGGCCGACCTGCTCGCCTTCCGCCGCGCCGGCGTGCCGGTGGGGATCGGCTGCGACGGCGCAGCCTGCAGCAACCACCTGGACAACTTCGCCGAGGTCCGCCTCGCGGCGCTCCTCCAGAAGGTCAAGCACGGCCCGGACGCCTTCTCCGGCGTCGACGCCCTCCGCCTCGCCACCAGTGAAGGAGCCCGCGCCCTGGGCCTTGGAGCCGATGTCGGCACGATCGAAACCGGAAAGCTCGCAGACCTCGTCGTCCTCTCCTCCGGCCGCCCCGAGCTCTGGGCCGCACCCCAGGCGGACCCGCACGACGTCGTCGCCTTCGGAGCCTCAGGCGGCGCCGTCCGTCACGTCCTGGTGGGCGGCCGGCTGGAGGTCGAGGAGAGCCGCCTCACCCGCCTCGACCTCGCGGAGATCTACCGCCAGTCCGAGCGCTGCCTCGCCGAGCTGATCCGGCGCTCGGGGGTCGAGCTCTGATTCACCCCAGCGACTGATAGGCGCTCCGAGCACGCCCAGGTGAAGGTGGATCAGACTGGTAAGCAAGGCCTGACTGTAAGGAGGACGTAAACGATTGATCGCCGTCCATTTGTTGTGATCCGGCCTCTGGTGTCGCCTCAGAGGAGTCCGAAGGAAGCCTCAACTCCGAGCCGTTCCTGCCGGACCTTCAGAAAAAGGAGACGACACCGTGAGATCCAACTTTCGCCGCACCCTTCCCGTCCTGCTGACCGCCCTGGCTCTGTCCGCATCCCTGGGTACCGCCCAGGCCGCCGAGTTCGTGGACGGCAACACTCCGCCGACCGTGCGCAACAACATGCACAGCTGTCCGTCCTTCTCGATCATCACCGGCGTCAACGTCGCCGCCAACCACCTCCTCTGCCTGGGCGGTTTCATCGACGCCGGCGGGCCGCTGACGACCGCGGAGAGGGTCGACCTGGGAAGCCAGTGGCCTCCGGACGCCGTCACCCGCGCCGCCTATGCCTACACCGGGCCGACGATGCATTGGTGCGGCCCCGATCAATACGTGACCGGCATCGACGTCCTCAACAACCGTTTCAACTGCGCGCGCTTCCCCACGGCTTCGAACATCAACTTCACCCAGCGCCTGGGGCCGATCGTGATCGATCCCGGTACCAGCCCGACCGTCCGCAACAACATGCACGCCTGCCCGCGCGGCACGGTCCTGGTCGGAGCGCACTTCACCAACAACACCTTCCTTTGTGCCGAGCTCCCCTTCTGCCTCGACAACAGTCAGTGCGCGAGCTCGTCGGACACCTGCGAGGTCCTCAGCACCGGCTGCGCCACGGACGACTGCATCGCGCCGACGACCGGAGTGTGCCGCCGGCAGGGCACGATGACTTTCCGCGAGGACAACGGCTGCTTGGATGACAGCAACGGCTCTCTCACCGACCGCTCCAGAAACACCGTGAGATTCCCCGACAACGATTCCTTCTCGAACGACGACGCCCGGTCGCTCCAGCTTTCGAACGTCCACGCCGGCTCGATCATCCGGGTCTTCGACAGCCCCGACGGCGCGACGAACGACGACTGGACGCAGATCTTCGTCAAGGCCACCCAATTCGGTTGCATCGGCACCTTCCAGTCCTCCTCCAACAGCGCCACCCTCAAAGTCGATCACCACCCGGTCAACGGCCTCGACGGCAAGGTCTCACGCGTCGAGGTACGCTCGGCGATCATCGATTTCGGGAGCCGGTGCCTGGACGTCAACACGAACGACAACTCCGTCCAGATCTTCGATTGCCACGCCGGACCCAACCAGAGCTGGATCTCCACCGTCACCGGCGAGATCCGCGGCTGGAACGACCTCTGCCTGGAGGCGCGCAACACGGAAATCCAGAGCTGGCCGCAGCTCCCCGTCGGCCAGTCGCGCAGGGCTCCCGTCCGCCTGGCCGCCTGCACCGGCGGCGCGAACCAGAAGTGGTCGGTCACCGAGAACCGCCAGATCCGCCTGTTCGGAGACATGTGCCTGGACATCGTGAACGGCGTGAGCCAGAACGGCGCAAGCCTGCAGGTCTTTCCCTGCCAGGGCTCCCAGAATCAGCGCTGGATCAATACCTTCTAACCGGGTCCGTTGGAAGATCGCGGGGCGGACCAGGGGCTCGTGAGAGCCCCTTTTCCAGCGTCAGGCTGCTGCCTTTCGCTCAGTGGCCTGCCGCCGTCGCCCCCGCCTCGTAGGCGTCGACGTGGCCGGCCCCGACCTCGAACGCCGTACGGCCGGGCATGGGATCCGCGGTGTCCTTCAGGATCTGCTTGACCTGCGCGGGCGTCAGGCCCGGATTGGCCTCGAAGAGCAGCGCGACGATGCCGGCCACGTGCGGCGTCGCCATCGACGTGCCGCTCATGTGGGTGTAGTACAGAAAATGGGCCGGATCCAGGGAGATGTCCAGGGGGGCTCCCAAGAGCGGCAGGACGCCGGTCAACGCGCGAGTGGACACGATGTCGACCCCGGTGGCGACCACCGTGGGCTCGCTCACGTAGGTCCAGGACTGGCCGTCGGGCATGGTGAAGGTGCCGGTTTCGCCCGGGTTCCCGCGCGACGAGAAGTCCGCCAGCGCGCCGCTCTTGTCCGCGGCGCCGACGCTGATCACCCACGGCGCCACCGAATACGGGTTGATCGTATTGGCGTCAGGCCCGTCGTTGCCCGCGGCGAAGACCGACACGATGCCCTGCTTGTAGGCCTCGTAGGAGGCGACGTTGACCGGATCCGCGGGATCGAACGCCCCCGAGGTTCCCCAGGAGTTGCTGATCACCCGGATCGGTGCGCCGAAGCTGTTCTTGTTGGCCACGGCGTAGTCGATTCCGCCGACCGCATCGAGGATCGAGATCACCGCACCAGACCCGTACCCCACGATCGAAGCCCCGGTCGCCACGCCGCGGTACAGGCCGCCCGAACGCACGCCGCCGCCGCCGACGCTGCCGGCGCAGTGGGTGCCATGTCCGGAAGAAATGTCGGTGATGAGCTGGCCTTCGAGGTAAGTCACCGGCAGGAAGGTGAGCACGGCGCTCAGGTTGGTCAGCGCCTGGACGTTCTCGACGACCCGGCTGCCGAACGCCAGGTCGCCGTGCGTCGCGTCGATCCCTGAGTCGTTGACCATCACGGTCACTCCGGCGCCCGTGAAGCCGTAGTCGGGATCGGCCTGCAGAAGGTCGACACCGGAGAGGTTCCGGGCCTCGTGGTTGTAGTAGGTCAAAGTCCTGTTGGCGTAGATCGACAGGACGTCCGGCCGCTTGGCCAGTTGGCGGATCGCGCCGGGTGTCGCGAGCGCGCCGACGATGGGGAGCTTCCGAAACGAGATTCCACGAGTGATACCCAAGATCTGAAGCGCCTGCACCTGCGGGATGCGGATCGGATCCGATTGCTTGTAGACCACCACGATTTCAAGCTGCTGCAAAGGCAGGGCTGTGGCCAGCTTGCTGATCAAATCGCTGGAGAGCCGCGCATCAGCCATGGCGCGGTCGGCCCCCGGAAGGGCCAGGGCTGCGATCGCAAGGACGAGTACAGTGAACCTCAGACGATTTTTCACGGAACCTCCGCATTTGGAAAAGCCGCTCTTCGTGAGAAGAGAAGCTTCCGGTTCAGAGTGGGGATGCTCGTGTCACTCCCGTCTAGGGGCGTCCTGAAACCCCTATCGGTAGGGCACATGGTCACCCTCTGCTCTGTGCAAGCGACGTGCCGGGCAGCTCCGAACCGGACCGGAATCCTTACTGGGCCGCGGGGGTCGCCGGCGCCTGGAGCTCTCCGGTCCCGAGAGCCGAGGCCAGGATCATCGCCAGAATCGCGTTGCGCATCGCTGTTTCTCCTGATTCAAGCTGTGAGGGATTTTAGTTCTGGGGTTGGACCAAGCGCTGAAGATCGGGAAGGGTACCCTGGAAGACATCGCAGTCGACCTGCCCTCCAACTCCTGAGACGGACCCGGATTCTGAGAACTGCCAGAAGGTCCAGGCCGACCATCCTTCCGGGACCTTCGGCGTGGTCACGCCGTATTCCGCAATCCACAGGTCATAGCGGCCGAACCCGTACCCGGCGGCTCCGAGCCCTCTCCAGAAGCTCGGATTCGTATAGAGGATCGGAGCTTTGCCGGTCGCCTGCTCAACCGCGTCGAGCCAGATCTGAACCCCCGAGAGGATCTCGCTCGGATCTCCGGAGGCTTCGACGTCCAAGACCGGCGGCAGATCTCCGGGCAGCGTCTCTACGACGCTCAGAAACCACTCGGCCTGCTGGTGAGGATCGGCTCCGGGCTGGAAGAAGTGATAGGCGCCGCGCAGCAATCCCGCCGCCTGAGCGCCGCCCCAGTTGGTGTGGAACTGCGGATCGACCTCCGACACCCCCTGGGTCGCCTTGATGAAGGCGAATGCCGTTCCTGCCTGTGCCACAGAGCCCCAGTTGATGGTCCCCTGGTAATGGCTCACGTCGATGCCCCGGACGCCCGCGGGGCCGAGTCCTGAATCCATGATCCGCCTCCTGAGTTTCCTGGGATCTTAGCACCCGGAAGAACCACTGGCCTACCTTGGGGATCCGCGTTGCATCGGCTCACCTGTGGGCGTCTCGCGCACACATGCTTTCAGAGCCTCTACCTCAAGAAGGTTCACCGTTAACCCTTTTTCCGAAGGAGAATTTCATGAGACGATTCATCATGCCCGGAGTCGCCGCACTGCTGCTGATGGCCTCTCTGGCGACCGCTTCCTCCGCCTCTTCGGGCGACCTGTCCGTCCAGTCTCCCGATTGCGCCAAGGCGGCGCTCTCCTTCATGGCCCCAGAGCCGGCCAACCAATCGACTCACCCCGTCTGTGGAGCCTGCAGCGTCCCCATTTGCGTGGGAGAGGAGGATGGGAAGTCCTGCGGCACCGCCCCCGGCGGCCTGATCAAGTACTGCCGGCCCACCGGCCCTCTGTGCCAGGACGGCCCTCCGTACGCTGACTTCCGCTGCACCTGCACCACCGGAATCGTTCCCTGAGGCTCGGCAAAGCACCGAGCTCCGCAGGGTTCAGGATGTTGATGCCGGAGGATTAGATTAGTCGTCTGTCAAGGCAGACTTGGCAGTCTGCTGGGAGCGCCGGCATCCTTGCCGGCCGTCCAATTAAACCGAGCCGGCAGGATGCCGGCGCTCCCAGCAAGCCTGCCGTGACGTTGATTACTCTACGCTGCAGGAACGCCGCATAACGTTGCGGCCGTACATCGTCACCTCTCCAGTGCAAGTCCAAAGCTGGCAACACGCGTGGCGGCATTCTCCGACCTTCGTGGTGAACGTGGCGTCGCTGTAAAAGAAATCCGTCGCAGCATCGGGACAAACCGCCATGGCGGAAGGCTGGGGCCAAACAAAGGCGGCAGTGAGGACGGCGAGGAGGGCGATAAGCAGGCTCAAACGATGGCGCAGGATGTTTCTCGGCAGGGTCAAGATCAGTCTCCTTCAGAGTGCGTGGACAAGCCCACAAAGAAAGAGGTGCCCGCCGGACTCTTTTGCGCGCTGGGCTCGCGGAGAAGGGTGAGCCTCGGAGGAAAGTGAGACCACCAGTGTGTAGTAATCTTGGGCTTATGCGAAACCTTGCCTGCCTTCTGCTTGCCGCCAGCCTCTGCTCCTCAGCCCACGCCCAGGATACCTCCGTGACCGAGCGCGTGGCGCAACAGAACGCGCTGTTCGAGGAGCTCTACCAAGCCGGTCTCAAGAACTCGCCGGAGCGGGCGACCTCGGCTGGCGACTATCGCTACAACGCGCAGCTCAGCGATGCGTCGCTGGCGCAGATCGAGAAGCAGCACGCGGAGAACAACGTCTTCCTGACGCGGCTGCGAGCCATCCCAACCACCGGCATGGCGGAGACCGACCGGGTGTCGCACGAGCTCCTGGAGCGGCAGCTCGTCCGCGGCAACGTGAACCACGAACTCAAGAACTACGAGGTGCCGATCACCCAGTTGGGCGGCGTTCACACCGCGCTGGCCGATCTGCCGTTGAGCGTGCCCTTCGATTCGGTGCAGCGCTATGAGGATTACATCGCGCGCCTCAACCAGATCCCGCGGGTGTTTCAGCAGACCACCGAGGTGCTGCGCGCCGGCATGAGGGACGGCCTGATGCCGCCGAAGCTCGTCGTGGACCAGTTGCCGGCGCAGTGCGAGGGGATCGTCTCGGCAAACCCGTTCCTGCTGCCGCTTCAGAAGTTTTCGGCGAGCTTCTCCGCGGAGGAGAAGCAGCGGCTGACGGCCGCGATGACCAAGGCGGTCAACGAGGAAGTCCTTCCGGCCTACAAGAAGCTCGCGGCGTTCCTGCGCGACGAGTACGCGCCCAAAGGGCGGGCCGCGATCTCGATCGAGAGCCTGCCGGACGGCAAGCGGCGCTACGCCGAAGCCGTGAAGGCGATGACCACCATGGACATCACGCCGGAGGCCGTCCATCAGGTGGGCCTCAAAGAGGTGGCACGGATCACGGCGGAGATGACCAAGCTGGCAACGGCGCAGGGCTACAAGGACCTCGCCGCCTTCCGCGCCGCGATCAACAACGATCCAAAGTGGAAGCCGAAGAGCGAGGACCAGATCGTCGCCGACTTCAAGAAGTATATCGACCAGATGCAACCGCGGCTGCCGGAGCTCTTCGGGCTGCTGCCGAAGTCGCCGGTGACGGTCGAGGGCATTCCCGACTTCGACAAGGCGGCGGCAACGCACTACGTTCGCGGCACTCCGGACGGCA
>Ga0190265_10000875_pt1 | contig 19879 bp, 17 predicted proteins | sample Popmic124T_FD_133135 | JGI IMG/M metagenome (GOLD analysis project Ga0190265, IMG submission 133135) | Populus adjacent soil microbial communities from riparian zone of Indian Creek, Utah, USA - 124 T | ecosystem: Environmental > Terrestrial > Soil > Riparian zone | place: USA: Utah | collected...
GCCGTGTTGCCGTCGACCGTCGAGTTGATGACCGTGACGTCGCCGTCCTCGTCGGTGTAAAGAGCACCCCCGTCGCCGTCCGTCGTGTTGCCGTCAACGTGGGAGTTGACGACCAGGATGTCACCGGTCGAGCCGACGGCCCCACCAGACCCGTCGACGAGATTGCCGCTGACCACTGAGTCGTAGACCTCGACACCGCCACGTCGCGCGTACACGCCGCCGCCGTCATCGTGGGCAAGATTGCCGGTGATGATCGACCGGACGATGGTCGCCCGCCGCATAGAGAAGATGCCCCCGCCCGGCTCCTCCGCCAGGTTCTGGGTCACGTGCGAGTCGCGAATCTCGATTTCCCCCCGCGTGGTGACAGCAGCCCCCGGTCCATCGCTCCCACCGCGGGTAAGGGCGATGTTCTGGAGCAGAAGGAACCCAGTGCCGTCCTGACGCAGAAGTCGCTTTTCGAAACAGGTCTGCCGCAGGGTGTGACCGTTGCCATCGATGGTCATCGGCCAGGCGGACTCGCGAATCGGGTCACCCGTTTTGCAGGCCTGGAGGAAGATGTCGGCAGTGAGCTCGATCGCCGTCTGCCGTGGATCTGACCACGCTGCTCGTAGCTCGGACTCGGATGCGACGGGCACCGCTTCAGCCCTACTCGCGCCCGGCCCGAACGCCAGCACGGACAAGGCGAGCGCCACGACACGCCATTTCCTTGTGTTCAGCGGCTTCCTCATCACGTCAGTCGGTGATGTCGGCTCGTGTAATTTCGAACGTGGGCACCGGCTCGCCGTCCTCGTCCTGGGCCCACTGAGCAGGCCGCTTGAGCTGAGCCCTGAGCGTGACGCTGTCCGCGCCGGCCAGGGCTGTCGTAGCGGCGTCGCCATTCAGCTCCACTCCCGTTGCGTCAAACACACGGGTGGCTGGGCTGATGATCGCGACCCCTTCGCCGCCGACGAGCTGGGCGGCCTCAGTCGCCATCGATTCGGGGACGTCGCAGACCTCCTCGATCGAGATCGGAAGCTCGCTGCCCGCCAGACCATCCGCGGAGGCGTTAAGCGTGATCGTGATCGCGTAGAAGGCATCGCTGAACACGGGTGGTACGTCTCCACGCGCAGCGTTTCGCGGGCCGCCGGGCATCCCGTCCGAACGGACTCTCGCCTCAGGCTCCTCGGCGCCGGCGCAGTTCAGGCCGGGGCCGCCGGTGTCCTTGCCGATCTTGACCGTCTCGCAGCCCTTGACTACGGACAGGTCGGAATCGTCGATCCTGCAGACGTCGCGGCCTGCTCCGCCGCTGATGGCACGATCGCGCTGACCGTCGAGGGCGTTGAGGCGATCTCCACCGCGCCCTCCCGAGAGCCGATCCTTTCCGCCCCGGCCGATGACGCGATCGGCCCCGCCACGAGCCTTGATTTGGTCGGATTTCACGGTGCCAACGATCCGGTCAGGGCCCTGGGTGCCGATTATCCGCTTCGCGTGCGCCGACTCCGCCGGTGCTATCGCCAGCGTTGCAAGAACGCCGAGTGCCACGAAGGCAAGCCGGAACCGCGTCCCAGTCACGACTCGCATAGGTGGCCGGTCAGTCTCGGCGTGTTCGACGATGGCTGTCATGGGAGGCCTCTCGGTAGGGGGCTGTTGCTGTCGTTCCATCCTCAGTGACGCTAATTCCGCACCGCAACAATTTCTATGGGGCGTTCACCAGACAAGGCATGGGGCCAACCCCATGCCAGGGAGTAACGTTTGACCGTGAGCTCGGAAGCGCCGATCCGCGTCGTTGTGGGCGAAGACCAGCCGCTGATGCGCGAGGGGATCGTGCGGGTCTTGGAGGACGCCGGGCTCGAAGTCGTCGGAGTCGCAGCTGATGCAGAGGACCTCATCCGAAAGGCACGCGCTCACTGCCCCGACATCGTCATCACCGACATTCAGATGCCGCCGGATTCCACAGATGACGGACTCCGTGCCGCTCAGCAAATCCGTACGTCGCAGCCCGGTGTCGGCGTTGTCGTGCTTTCCCAGTTCTTGGAGGACCGCTACGTGCTCGATCTGGTAGGGGACCGTGCGGAGGGAGTTGGCTACCTGCTCAAGGATCGAATCGGCGAGCTGACGTTGTTCATCAACGCGATTCGCCGGGTTGCAGCCGGGGGAGCGGCACTGGACCCGCAGGTGGTCCAGCGAATGGTCGGGCGCCAGCGCCAAGCGGGACCCCTTGACACGCTGACGCCTCGCGATCGCGAGGTCCTCGTGCTGATGGCTGAAGGGAAGTCGAACGCGGGCATCGCCGAGTCGCTGACCGTTACGGTCCCCGCGGTCGAGCGACACATAACGGCGATCTTCGACAAGCTGGACCTGAAGCCGGAGTCCGGTGACCATCGCCGGGTGCTGGCAGTCCTTCAATACCTTCGACGGTGATGGCGATGGACCACTTGGGCGCGAGCGAGCGAGCGGGTTGGAGCGTCGAAGCAGAGCCGTTCCTCCGATCGATCCTCGACGGAGTCGCCCAGCCGGTATGGGTGATCGACCACATCGGCCGCATCCGCTTCGCCAACCCCGCGGCGATCAAGGCGCTCGGATATGACGAACTTTCGGACCTTGAAGGCAAGCCGAGCCACGAAACGATCCACTACAGGTATCCCGACGGCTCTCACTTTCCGGTCGAGGACTGCCCGATGCTGCGACCGCGCTTAACCGGGGAGACCATCCATAGCGATGAGGACTGGTTCTTTCGTCGCGACGGCACCATGTTTCCGGTCACCTACTGGTCGGCGCCGATTGAGACCCCTCAAGGCCGTGGCGCCGTGGTGGCCTTCACCGACATTGAGGCTCAGCGCGAGGCCGAGCGCGCAACGCGCGAGCGTGACATCGCCGAGGCCCGGGCGGCCGAAGCGCAGGCAGCACAGCGGCGAACGCTGCAAGCGGCAGATGCCGCTCGTCGCCAGGTCACCCGCGATCTGCACGATGGAGCCCAGCAGCAATTCGTCAACGTGGTCATCAACTTGCAACTGGTCCAGCAGAAGTGGACGACTGAGCCGGAACGCGCCCGCGAATTGCTGGATGCGGCGACGGGCCAAGCGAAGACGGGAATCGAGGAGCTGCGAGAGCTGGCTGCAGGTATCCATCCTACTTCGATGGGCGCGGCTGGTTTCGAACCAGCGACCTCTCGCGTGTGAAGCGATGGCGATGTCGTACTCGGCTACCGACGCCGAGAGCATTGCCGCGCCTTGCTCGTCGCCGGGGCCGTTGCCGCGGAAGGATTCGACGGCCGCTTGCGACTCCCAACGCTCAAAGATGTTGACGCGGCCGGGGTCGACTAGGTCGGCGGTGATGGCGAAGTCGAGGCAGCCAGGGGTCCCGCGAGCTTGTTCGACGACGCTCACGCAGCCTGCGAGGTAGGCCTCGCGCTGCTGGGGCTCGACGGTGATGTGTCCTGCGACGATGACCATGAGTGCGCTCCTCTTCTGCCGCTTCTAGCGGGACGGTCCGATTTCTCTCAGCCTTGGCCTGCTCAAGCTCCTCGGCGATCGCGGTCGTTGACTGAGACGCGGTCCTGGAGTGATTCACTCCCTGAACGTTTGTACTGAACGATCGCGACGATCGTCCGTATTGCGGCCTGGCCTAGCGGGCCTACGGTCCGCACATGAGCACGGACTCGCTGGTCGCAGCTCCGCCGGCCGATCCTGAGTTCGACCTGCCCGTTCGCGATCTCGGTCTGAGGCTCGCGCGACGCTCCGAGCGCCGACAGGTCGGTCCGGCCGGTGTTGTGGAGCGGCGGGTGATGTCGGTGCTGCGCAACGCCGAGCTGCGACTCCCGCTCATGCGGGTCGTCGATGTGGCGCCCGCCTGCGCGACGCCAGCGGAGGTCGCCGAGCACCTGGCAGCGCTGCTAGCTGACGTCGAGACGCAACAGCGGTCCGTTCGTGTGCTGAGACGAATGGCGGCGGCTACGGCTCTGCGCGACGCGACTGGCTTGGTCGTCTTTGGCGGCGTCCGGCGGATGGCCCGTCGATTCATCGTTGGCGAGACCGCGGCCGAAAGCATTTCGACACTAAGGCGCCTCTGGCGGCGGGGCACCGCGATGTCCGTTGACTTGCTCGGCGAGAAGACCGCGACGCCTGAGGAGGGGGAGGCGTACCTGATGCGCTGCGAGGAGACGCTGATGACACTTGCGACCGCCGCCAAGGCTTGGCCCGAGCGCCCGCTGCTCGAGCACGACGCGGCGGGCGAGCTCCCGCGAGCGAACCTCTCGGTCAAAGTGACTGCGCTCACCCCGCTGGTCCGACCTGAGGCCCCGGAGCGCGGCCGAGCGGACGCCGCCGAGCCGCTCCGGCGCGTGCTTCGTCAAGCACGTGAGGTCGGTGCCCACCTCCACATCGACATGGAGTGGTTCGACGCGCATGAGCTCGTCCTCGGCCTCGCGCTAGAAACGCTCGCCGAGCCCGAGTTCGCCTCCGGGCCGTCGGCCGGGATCGTGCTCCAGGGCTACCTTTGTGACAGCGAGGTAGAGCTCGAGCGAATCCTCGACTGGGCCCGCGCAACCCCTCGGGCCTCGCCCCTGACAGTTCGCCTTGTCAAGGGCGCCTACTGGGACCACGAGTGGATCGAGGCGGTGCGGAACGGCTGGACGCCGCCGGTGTGGACCGAGAAATCCGAGAGCGACCGCTGCTTCGAGCGGCTAACGCGACGCCTCATCGACGCGTTCCCGCTCGTCCGCACGGCCGTTGCTTCGCACAACCCGCGCTCGGTTGCGCACGCCGTCGTGTACGCGCGCAACGCTGGGCTCGCTCCGAATGACCTCGAGATTCAGGTCCTGCGTGGACTCGGGGACGGCCTCCGCGACGCGCTGGCCGCCGAGGGCCTGCGGGTGCGCACGTATTGCCCGGTTGGTCAGCTGGTGGAGGGCATGTCTTATTTGGTGCGCCGCCTGCTCGAGAACAGCAGCAACGACTCGTTTCTAGCCAGGAGAGCCTCCGGCGCTGAGCTCGACCAGCTACTGGCCTGCCCATGATCGAGTTCCGGAACGAACCCCTGCTCGAACTGCGCCACGCGCACGAACGTGACCGTCTGACAGATGCGCTGGCCGGTCTCGATGCCAGGCTGCCGATCGCGGTCCCAGTCATGGTTGCGGGTGACGAGCGCCGCGAGTCAACGCTCACATCGAACGATCCGGGGGAGCCCGGCCGCGTCGTGGCGGAGGCGACGGTCGCCAGCGATGCTGACGTCGATGCTGCCGTTGCAGTGGCATCAGTCGCGGCGCGAACGTGGGCGGCTGTGCCTGCAGCAGAGCGGGCTACGGCGTTGCGAGCTGCGGCGCACGAGCTTCGCGAGCGGCGTCACGAGCTCGCGTCCCTGGCTGTGCGGGAGTGCGCCAAGCCGTGGGTCGAGGCCGACGCCGATGTCTGCGAGGCGATCGATTTCCTCGAGTACTACGCCAGACAGGCGGTGGCCCTCGACAGGGGCCCGCTGCTGCTCGAGATGCCGGGCGAGCGCAACCGGCTCCACTACCGCGCGCGCGGTGTGACCGCGGTGATCGCTCCCTGGAACTTCCCACTCGCGATCGCCTGCGGGATGACGGCGGCAGCAGTGGCAACCGGCAACGCCGTCTGTCTCAAGCCGGCCGAACAGGCCCCCGGGTGCGGCCTCGCGATCGTCGACGCGCTTGCGCGCGGCGGCGTCCCGGAGGGCGTCATCAGCCTGTTGCCGGGCGCGGGTGACGTTGGGGCACGCTTGGTCGCTCACCCGGGAGTCCACACGATTGCCTTTACCGGCTCGGGTGCGGTTGGCCTCGAGATCCTCCGCACCGCCGCCATCCCCGCGAATGATCAGCATCATTTGAAACGCGTAATCGCCGAGATGGGCGGGAAGAACTGCATGATCGTCGACGCGGACGCCGATCTCGACGAAGTCGTCCCCGCCGTCCTCGCTTCAGCGTTCAGCTTCGCTGGCCAGAAATGCTCAGCGACGTCGCGCGTGCTCGTGCACGAGCGAGTTGCAGCCACACTGACGCAGCGCCTGACTGGAGCGCTCGAAACCATCCTGGTCGGCCGGGCTGATCGGTTTGGAGTAGACGTCCCCCCGGTCATTGAACCAACGAGTCGGGAACGGATTGAGGAGGCGGTGGTGGAGGCGTCATTGGCCGGAGTGCAAGTGGCGCGGGTCGAGCACCTCCCGAGCGGAGACGGTTACTTCACGGCGCCAAGCCTCATCGTCGGCCCCCCGCCCGATGCGCAGGTGGTCCGCGAGGAGATCTTCGGCCCGGTTGTCACGGTCGAAACGGTCGGCGATGTCGACGAGGCGTGTGACGTCATCGACGGACAGAAGCATGCTCTCACCGGGGGACTGTTCACACGCGATCCCCGCACGGTCGAGGCCGTGCGGCGCCGAACACCGGTCGGGAACCTGTACGTAAACCGAGGAACCACCGGCGCGATGGTCGGGCGCCAGCCGTTCGGCGGAAACCGTCTGTCCGGCACCGGAACCAAGGCCGGAGGACCCGATTACCTGTTGCACTTCGTGGAGCCCGTCGTCGTCACCGAAAACACCGTGCGCCACGGCGTCTCGCTGTGAGCTCTACTTCAGTCCCATGGAGGTGGATTGTGGACCCACTCTCCGCCGACCATCGTGGCGACGACCTCCATCTCCGCGAGCTCTTCGGCCGTGCACGCGAACGGATCACGATCGAGGACCACTAGGTCGGCCAGCTGGCCGGGAACGAGCCGGCCGCGAACGCCCTCCTCGCCGCACAGCCAAGCAGGAAGCACCGTGCTTGCCTCGAGCGTCTGCGTCACGGTGAGCGCCTGCTCCGTACGCCACGGTGGGCGCTCGTCGAGGGTGCGCACGACCCCGGCGCGGATGCCGAGCAGAGGATCGAGCTGCGTCAGCGGAGCATCGGATCCATTGACAACCCGAGCGCCTGAGTTCCACAGGCTGCGGAAGGCGAAGCTGCCCTCTGCGAGCTCGCTCGACAGGCCATCGACCGTGTCCCGCGAGAGGACCGCGTCGGCGAATTGGACCGAACAGGCGATCCCGAGGTTGGCGAAACGCGGCAGGTCGTCGTGATGTAGATGCTGAGCGTGCTCGACGCGCTGTCGCAGGCCAAGCGGATGCCACGTGGGACGTGTCGCCTCAAACACGTCCAAGGCGATCCGATTCGCCGCATCCCCGATCGCGTGGACCGCGACCGGCCAACCCGTCGCACTTGCTGTGCGAATGATCGCGTCGAGCTCGTCCGCGCTCGTGGTCGTGATGCCAGGCCGCCCGTCGAGCATCAGCGCCGTCCCCGAGCCGAGACTCCCGTCCACGAAAACCTTGACGTAGCCGACCCGGAGAAAGTCGCCCGCCCGGCCCTCGTCCCGAATTTCCTCGTAATCCGCCATCCGCTCAGGAGGGACTGACTGCCACACCCGCAGAGTCAACTCTCCGCGCCGCCGGACCTTCTCCCAGATCTCTGGAGCGCTGATCCAGCCATCTTTGTCGTGCACGGCGGTCACGCCCCGTGCATGTGCGACCCGGATGCCATCGACAACAGCGTCGGCGTAATCCTCGAGCGAGACCGCAAGCTCCCGCTCCCGGAAGCGCCACGCCGCCGCCTCGCGGAGGATCCCGGTCGCCTCACCGCGACGGTCCACCTCGATCGCGTCCGCATTCTTAGGGCGGTCCAGCGCGGCCCGGGCGACCCCGGCGGAATTGAGCCAGTACGTGTGCATGTCCTTCGACCAGAGCGCCGTCGGGACATTTCCGGTCACTTTGTCGAGCACGTCGCGTGGGCGAGCTCGCGTGGAGTCCCAAGGATCGTTCGCCCAGCCGTAGCCAACGAGCCACCGCTCGTCATCGCCTTCGTCTGCGGCGTGGCTGACCCGCCCGAGGATTTCCTCGAGCGTCGCGCAGTCCTCGAGATCGAGCCATCTCCGCAGGCTCGCCCAGGTCGGAAAATGAGTGTGAGAGTCCGTCAGTCCTGGTATGACGGACCGCCCACGGAGGTCGATCCGCTCCCCGGCGCGCGACCCCTGGTCACCGACCACGTCTCCGTCGACAACCAGGTGCTCAACGACCGGCTGCGACCGCTCCATGGTCCGGATCGTGCCCTTGGCGAGAATCACGCGGCTGCCCTGATCCCGGTGGATTGAACCACGCCCGTGTCTTACACTGCCGCTGGCCTGTCAGAAAGGGCCAATGGGATGGAAGTCGACGAGGCCAGATGGCTCCCGCTGGAGCCGCGACCGGGTGAGACATTGCGTGGCGCGCTCGAGCGGACGCTGCGCGAAGCGATCCTCTCCGGAGCACTCCGCGCTGGAGTGAAGCTGCCGCCTTCCCGGGCGCTGGCCCAGGCCTTCGGCGTTTCGCGAGGAGTCGTGACCGATGCCTACGAACAGCTCGAAGCACAGGGCTTCCTCGTCACGCGTCCTAGAGCCGCAACGCTCGTCGCCGCGGTTGGGCGGCCGGACGTATACCGACCGGACCCGGGGCCGGCGCTCGCCGCTCCACGCTTTGATCTGACGCCGACCACCCCAGACGTGTCGCTGTTCCCGGTGGCGCAATGGCTCGGGGCGGCGCAGCAGGTCGCGCGCAACGCCGGGCCGGACACGCTCGGTTACGGTGAGTCGCGCGGGGCACGGGTTCTGCGGACTGCGCTCGCCGACCACCTCGGCCGCACACGCGGTGTGATCGCGGATCCCGAGCAGCTCGTGATCGTCCAGGGGACGGCGCAGGGCGTTGACCTCATTCTTCGGGTCCTGCTGACGCTCGATGCCTCGCGCATCGCGGTCGAGGATCCGTCGCACACCTCGCAGCACCAACGCATCCGCGCGCTCGGGTTCGAGCTGCGCCCGCAGCCGATCGACGACGATGGGCTTCTGATCGAAAACCTCGATGCCAACGCCGTTCTGGTCACGCCGGCACATCAGTTTCCCACGGGCTGTGTGCTCAGCGGCGAGCGTCGTCGCGCGCTCCTCTCCTGGTCGCGGGCGAGCGGGGGGCTGATCGTGGAAGACGACTACGACAGCGAGTTTCGCTACGACCGCGAACCGGTCCGGGCGCTTCAAGGCCTGGCCCCAGAGCACGTCGTGCAGATCGGCACGGTGTCCAAGACGCTGGCACCCGCGCTGCGCCTGGGCTGGCTCGTGGTCCCGCCCAACCTGGTCGACGAAGCCCAGCGCACCAAGCGCTTGCTCGATGATTTCTCTCCGGCGCTCGATCAGTTGACCCTGGCCGAGCTCGTGATCCGCGGCCACTACGACCGCCATGTTCGCCGCGCCCGAAAGATCTATCGAGCGCGCCGCGATCGTGTCATCGCCGCGCTCCAGAGGCGCCTCCCCGAACTCACGGTCGAGGGTGTGGCCGCGGGTGTCCATCTGTTATTGCGGCTGCCCGCGGGCGTCGATGACGCCGAGGTCGCTGAGGCAGCGCGCCGGACCAGCATCGCTGTTGCGCCCCTCTCGAGCTTCCAGCTCAGCCCCAGCCCGGCGTCCGGGATGGTGATCGGCTACGGGCGACTGCACGAGTCGGCGGGCGAGGACGCGATGGGGGCCTTTGCCGCAGTGGTCCGCGAGCATCTCTGATCTGGTCCTACGAAACACTGATCTCGTGGCCCTTCCCACAGACCAGACGAGGGGCAAGAATCGCGGGAATGACGACCCCGGCTTCGAAGCGCGTCAAGGTGCGGCGCGGCCCCAAGAAGGGGCGCTACGACCGGGAGACCATCGACGCCGTCCTCGAACGCGGCATGGTCGCCCACGTCGCGTTCAGCACCGGCGACGAGGTCTACTGCGTGCCGACCTTGTTCGCGAAGGTCGATGACAAGATCTACATCCACGGTTCGTCGGCCAGCCGAACCCTGCGTGCGCTGGCGGCTGGGGCGCCCAGCTGCCTAACCGTGACCATCTTTGACGGCATCGTGCTCGCTCGCTCGGTGTTCGAGCATTCGGCGAACTACGAGGCCGTAATGGCGTTCGGTGTCTTCACCGCCGTCGAGGACGACCAGGAGCGGTTGCGGGCGCTCGAGGCATTCACGGACAAGCTCGTGCCGGGACGCTGGGGCGAGGTGCGCTCACCCAGCCGCCAGGAGCTCAAGGGAACGGCGATTCTCGCGATGCCGATCTCCGAAGCCGCAGCGAAGGTGAGATCCGGGCCGCCGGATGATGACGACACCCCTGATGCCGCCATCGACACCTGGGCCGGAGTTGTGCCGCTCGAGATGTCGTTCGGCTCGCCCGAGCCCTCACCGGGGCTTAAGCCTGGAACGCCGCTCAGCGAAAGCGTCAAGAGGTTGCTCGATGCGGGACCTACCCGCACGAGATCGTGACCTCCATCGGAGGTGGAGGAGATGAGCAAAGGGAGGATCCATTGAGATCGACCAATCGGAGCAAGCCGTGGCACGTCTTGGCCGTGCTCGCCGCGATCGGGTCGCTACTTGCGGCCGGCTGCGGCTCGGATGATGACGATGACGGAGGCGAGCAGAGCGCCGGCGATGAGCCCGTGCTCAAGCTCGGCGTCGTGACCTCGCTCTCTGAGCCCGGAGTGTTCGAGCTTGGCCGGGAACAGGCTGATGCCGTTGAGGCGTGCGTTGACTGGAACAACGCCAACGACACCGGCGTCACCATCGATCTCGTTGGCGTGGAGGATGACAAGGGCGACCCGGCACTCGCGCGGACGGCCGTCAACCGACTCATCGACGAGGGCGCGCAGGCATTCGTCGGCGATGTGGCGAGCGCGCTTTCGGAGGCCGTGCTCCCGCTGATCGATCAGAACGAGGCGTTCTTCGTCGTCGGGACGTCATGGGCGGACGAGCTGACCGGACCGGATCACCCCACGGTCTTCCGCGTCGGCGTGGCCAACAGCGCGCTCGCGACCCAGGGCGTGCTGCCGTACTTCGCCGACCTCACTGAGAACGATGGAGTCAGCAGCTTCGGCGTGCTCGCCGAGGACTCGTCGTTCGGACGCGGTCTGCTCGAGGCCCTCGAAGCGGGCGTTGCCGAGGAGCTGCCGGAAGCCACGGTTCACTCCGAGCTTTATCCAGCGAACAGCACCGACGTTACGGCGCAGCTCCTGGCACTGAAGGAGGCCTCGCCCACCCCCGAGGTCGTAGTGATACTCGCGGCGAACGCCGCTCGCAACCTGGCGATCCCGCAAGCCCACGAGGTCGGTCTCGCGCCTGACGCCGAGCTCCTCGCGAGCTGGGACTGGCCGACGTATCCCGACTACTGGGAGGTCGCGGGCGAGGATGGCGTCGACGTGCCTTTCGTGGGCTTCGAGACGCCCGATCAGCAGCCGACCGAGGAGGCTGACGTGATGGCCAAGGAGCTCGGGGCGGAGAGCTCGATCTGGGCGAAGTGGGCATGGGATGCATGCCGCACCCTTGCCGAGGCCGCCGCTGGGGCCGGCTCGACCGAGCCTGATGAGCTGCAGGCGGCGATGGAGGAGCTCTCGTTCGAGGGCGCCACCGGTCAGATCGACTTTGAGACCGAAGACGAAGACCGGTACCACGACAGATCCGGTATCCCGATGTATGTCCTTTCCTTCGCCAAGGAGGGAGCAAAGCCGGAGGACGCGGAGTTGGTCTACAGCGCCGAATGAGAGCCTTGTCTCCGTCCGGAAGGGCGAAACGAGGAAGGTGACGTGAGTGCAAGCGGTCGTGGTCGGATTGCTGATGGGCGCGGTGTACGGCCTCATGGCTCTGGGGCTCGCGCTCTTGTTCGGTGTCATGCGGACGATCAATTTCGCCCACGGCGCGATGTTCACGCTCGGCGGATATGCCTTCGTCGCCGTCTCAGACGCGACGGGCATGCCGCCGGGCGTCGCTGTCCTCGCGGCACCGTTCGCGGCCTTTGCCATTGGCTGGCTCCTCCACGCGGCGCTCTTGCGCCCGCAACCCGGGGCGGACATGCCCTACGCGGACCACGTTCTCATCGTGACTTTTGCCGTCACGATCGTCTTGGTCAACGGCGCGACGATCGTGTTCGGCCCGCAGTACGAGCGTCCGCCAAGCATCTCAAGCGACACGGTGGAGGTGTTCGATCTCGTCCTCGGCGCGGATCGCTTTGTTGCCGCCGCGACAGCGGTGCTGGCGGCCGCCTGCTTGTGGTGGGTGCTCCGCTACACGTTCACTGGCCGCGCTTGGCGGGCGATGGCGCAGAACCCGACGGGGGCGGCGGTGGTCGGGATCGACGAACGGCAAGCACACCGATCCGCGTTCGCGACCGCCTGTGGGCTGGCGGGCTTGGCCGGGGGCGTGCTTGCACCACTGACCTCCGTCTTCCCCAATAGCGGTGTCACGCCGCTTCTGATCAGCTTCGTCGTCTTGGTCGTCGGCGGCCTGGGGTCGATGGCCGGCGCGCTGCTGGGCGGACTGCTTGTCGGCGTCGTCACCTCACTCGGCGTCGTGTATGTCTCGTCCGCGTACGCCGACATCTACGCGTACGGGCTGATGCTGGCAGTCCTCCTGCTCCGGCCCGCCGGGCTGTTCACCAGAGCGACGCGGACGTATTGACGATGGGCACGTTGGCGCTCAAGGGTACGAGCCTCAGCAAGGCCTTTGGCGGCATCGCGGCTGTCGGCGGAGTAGACGTCGAGCTCCATCCCGGCGAGATCGTCGGCCTCCTCGGCCCAAACGGATCCGGAAAGACGACGCTGATGTCCCTATTGGCGGGACTCGTCCGGCCGGATCGCGGCCGGGTCCACCTGGGGGATCGCGACGTGACCCGAGCGGCCGCCTACAGCCCGCGACGCAGGACGATCGCCTGCACGTTGCAGAACCCGCGGGTCTTCGGCTCGCTCACCGTGCGCGACAACCTCGAGCTCGGGCTTCATGCCAAGCATCGCCGCCGGGCGGACGCCGCGTCGCGGATCGACGAGGCGCTTGACCGGCTGCAGCTGACGCACGCCGGCTCGGCCTTCGCCCGCGAGCTGTCCGGCGGGCAGCGGAAGCTGGTCGACCTGGCCCGGGCCCTGGTCGTTCGCCCGCGAGTGCTCCTTGCCGACGAGCCGACGGCCGGAGTGAGCCACGCCGGTCAAGGCCTCATGACCGCATCGCTCGGTCAGGCGGCGAAGGAAGGGGCCGCGGTGCTCGTCGTCAGTCACGACCTGCCCTGGACGTTCTCGCTCTGCGACCGGATCCTCTTCCTGCGCGGCGGCGAGCTGCTCGTTCAGGGAACCGTCGACGAGGTTCGGAACGACCCGCGGATCGCGGACGCGTATCTGCGATGAGCGCCTCCGACGCAACACTCCAAGTGCGCGACCTGATCACCGGCTACGGCGGACTACCGATCGTGAACGGCGTCAGCCTGACCGCAAAGCCGGGGCAGGTGACTGTCGTCATCGGTCCGAACGGCTGTGGCAAGTCGACGACAATGCGTGCCGTCAGCGGCCTCCTGCCCGTCACCGCCGGAGAAGTGCGGCTGGCTCGAAACGGGACCGGCGCCGGGCTCGAGACGCTCTCGCCATCGGAGCGGCTCGCGCTAGGACTGAGCTTCGTGCCGCAGGAGCGCACGGGGTTCCCGGACATGACCGTGCACGAGAACCTGGCTTTGGGTGGCTGGCTTTGGCGGCGCAAGCGGGCGGAGCTCGAACCGCGTCTGACGCGGGTCTACGACGCGTTGCCCAAGCTCCGGGAGTGGCGCGACCGGCGAATGGGCCTCCTCAGCGGCGGTCAGCAGAAGCTCGTGGAGCTTGGCCGAGCGCTTGTCAGCACTCCCAGCGTGATATTGCTCGACGAGCCGACGGCGGGCGTGGCCCCCGCGGCGGCGGAGGAACTGCTGGGCCTGCTGCGGGAGATCGCGGAGCGCGATCACGTCGCGGTTCTGATGGTCGAGCAGAACCTCGAGCCCGCGCTGCGTGCCGCCGACCACGCGTACTGCCTGGTCGCCGGGCGCAATTCGACCGAAGGCGAGGCCGCCGACGTACTCGGCCGCCTCGAGGAGATCGTGGAGAGTTGGCTGTGGACGTGATCGGCCGGTTCAAGCGATGGGCGTCTGGGCCCGGCAGAACCCGAACGCTCAGCGTCGCGCTCCTGCTGGCGATCGCCGCCGCCTATCCGCTGTTCGCCGACAGCGTCGGGCAGGACCTCGCAGTCCGGATCACCTACTACGTGCTGCTGGTGGCGAGCTGGAACCTGCTGGCGGGCTACGCGGGGCTCTACTCGTTCGGGCACGTCGCCTTCGCTGCGGTGGGCGCCTACTCAACGGTGGTCCTCGTCGCCCGACACGACCTCCCCTTGGAGCTTTCGTTCCTGATCGGTGGCTTGATTGCCGGAGGTGTTGGGGCGCTGCTCGGCTTGCTCTCGAGCCGAATTCGTGGCCCATACCTGATCGTCGCCTCGTTCGGCCTGCTCGTGGCGGTTCAGACAGTCGTGCTCGCCAACCCATCGCAGACGGGTGGCGCGAGCGGCTCGATCGTGCCCTCGCTGCTGAGCGGCCCCGATACCGAGCTGAGCTACTACGGGATCGGGCTGTTTCTTGTAGCGCTGTTCTTCCTCGTTTCGGTGGTGCTGCTTCGAACCCGAGCGGGCAAGGTGTTCGCTGCGCTCCGAGACGACGAGGATGGCGCCATCGCCATCGGCGTCAATCCGTTGCCGTGGAAGACGGCGATCTTCGCCTATACGTCGTTCTGGGCCGGCGTCGCCGGAGTCTTCCTCGCGTACTACACCGGCTTCATCACACCTTCCATCGGCGGCGTCCCGGAGATGTCGATGGTGGTCGCCATGGGAATCGCCGGCGGACTCGGAACCCTGGTCGGCCCGGTCGTCTCGACCGGCGCACTGCTTTGGCTGAGCGACCGCCTGCGGGTTATCGGCGAGGGCTACAGCAGTCTGCTCTTCGGCGTCGTCCTGCTCTTCGTCGTCCTGGTGGTGCCTTGGGCCCGCCGGCGCCTGCGCAAGCCACCCGCAGGAGCCACCGAGTCCCGAACGACTCCCAGCCTCGACGACGTTGAGCCGGTCGGGAGTCTTGGGGCTACAGGGCGCTCGTGACGATCGACGAGAAGAGCGAGCGTGCCGAGATCGTTGACCGGATCCGCGAACGCCTACAGCGCGACGGGCTGGATGCGTACCTGGCCTACACGCCCCAGAACAACCATTACTGCTCGGGCTTCGTCTCGTGGTTCGTCGGCGAGCACTGGCGCTTCCATGGCGGGCAGCTCACGCTGATTCCGGCGGACCCAAGCCTTCCGCTCGGGATGATGCTGCCAGAGGCCGAAGTCGCTCTGGGTCGGTCGAAGACCGACATCGCGGATCTCCGCGACTATGCGATGTGGATCGAGACGAGGGGCCTCGACGTGATCACGAGGCCGCCGTCCGACGGAAGCGAGGCGCAGCAACGTCCGAGCTGGTGGGATCCGGATGAGCAGGACGGCATCGTGCGGGGCCTCTTGGGCGACCGCGGCTTGCTCAAAGGCCGCATCGCGACAGACGTCGAATTCGCGATGTCCTCCTCCCTCGAGCGCTTCCGCCGGCTCGCGCCGGACGCCGACTGGATCGACTGGACGGCCGCGATCTTGGAGCTCCGCTCGATCAAGCAGCCGTTCGAGGTCGATCGTCTCCGGCGCGGAGTCGAATTGCAGGAGATCGCTTTCGAGAAGGTGCGCACGAGCCTCGAGAGCGGACTGACACCGGGAGATCTTCGAATCATCTACACGCGCGCCGTCCTCGACGCCGCGCAGGGACATGAGCGCTACGACGATTTCGCGGACAGCTGGATCCTTGTCTCCGCGGGTCCCGCTGGCGCCAACGCCCGGCTGGCGAAGGGCGACCTCGTCGCTCTCGACGGCGGTGTTCGGATCGGCGGCTACAAGACCGACGGTGCACGGACATTTGCCTTCGGTGAGCCATCGGCCGCGGCGAGGCGGCTCTACGAAACGCTGCTCGGTGCGAACGACCGGGCGTGCACCAAGCTCGTTCCAGGCGTGCCGGTGGCCGACGTGTTCGAGGTGGCGGAGCGGCACATGCGCGCGAACGGGTATCCACGGTACTCGCGCGGCCAGTACGGACACTCGGTTGGACTCGAGCAGTTCCCGGAGGAGCCGCCATACATCAGCCGCGGCGAGAAGCGCCCGGTGGAGGCTGGGATGGTGTTCGCGGTTGAGACGCCTTATTACGGGGCAGACCTCGGTGTTCTCACGATCGAGGACATGTGGCTGGTAACCGACGACGGACCGGAGCCGATGCACAGCGCCCCGCGCGAGCTCCGGGTTGAGCGGTGAATTCGTGAGCCCTGCGGCGACCGCGTCTCCGCCGCTCGCCTGGAGCGCGGAGCTCCCGGAGCGCCTCCTGCTCGGTGCGGGTCCTAGTCCCGTACCGCCACCCGTTCGAGAAGCGCTCGGGCTGGCGCCCGTGGGCCACATGGACCCGGCATTCGGTGAGGTGATGGCTGAGGTTTCCGGGCTCCTGCGCAGCGTCTTCCGGACGAAGAACCGTGCCACCTTCCCGGTTTCCGCGACCGGCAGCGGCGGCATGGAGGCGATGGTCGTCAATCTGATCGACCCGGGGCACCGGGTGATCTGCGGCGTGAGTGGCATATTCGGCGATCGCATCGCCGATGCTCTCGGGCGCCAGGGCGCCGATGTGGTTCGAGTCGACGGGGAATGGGGTCGGGCGCTGCCGCTCGAACGACTGCACGAGGCCGCCGACCAGCCCTTCGACGCGATGGTCGTCGTCCACGGCGAGACTTCGACCGGCGTCGCGCAACCGCTCGACGGTCTCGGCGACCTCTGTCGGGAGCGAGACGCGCTCCTCCTGATCGACTGCGTCACCTCACTCGCGGGCCATCCGTTGGAGCTCGACGCCCTCGGGGTCGACGCCGCGTTCAGCGGTACACAGAAGTGCCTCAGCTGCCCTCCCGGTCTTGCCCCGTTCACACTCGGTGAGCGGGCGGTCGAGCGAATCGTCGAGTCAAACCGCTCGTGGTACTTCGACCTCGCCGCCGTCCTCGGCTACTGGTCCGACGCCTCGACCGGTCGGGCCTACCACCACACGGCGCCGATCAACATGGTGTACGGGTTGCGCGCCGCCCTCGAGCTCGTGGACGCCGAAGGGATCGAGGAGCGCTGGGAGCGGCACGCGCGAGCCCACCGCGCTCTGGAGCTCGCTTTGCGGGAACTGGGATTGCGTCGGCTCGCACCGGAGAGTGAGACGCTCTACCCGCTGCTCGCGGTGCGCATTCCCAGTGACGTGGACGACGCAGCCGTTCGCACCGCGCTGCTCGCGGAGGATGGGATCGAGATCTCGGGAGGACTCGGTCGCCTCAAGGACAGGATCTGGCGGATCGGCGTGATGGGGGAAGGCGCGCGCCGCGCACCTCAGGAGCGGTTGATCCGCGCTCTTGCGAACCCGCTCGGAACCTCGCCCGAGGACGCCTTGGCCGCTCTGGCGATGGGCTGGAGCGACCAGGACGCGTTCGCAGGAGGCTGACCCCGATGGCGTACCCATCCCCCCAGCTGATCGAGCCGGCGATCCAATCGGTCGTCGACGCGCTCAGCATCGCGCTCGACCGCCCGATCCTCCTCGACGACGCAACCCTGGCCCCACTCGCCTACAGCCGGCAATGGGGAGTCGACACGGTGCGCAGCGAGAGCATCCTCGGCCGCGGAGCATCTCCCGAGGTGCGGCGCGCACTCCTGGCTCAGGGCATCGAGCGGGCGGAGGACGATGTGATGCGGACCGTCGCCGCGCCAGACCTTGGAATGGCAGAGCGCCTCTGTCTGCCGGTGCGTTTTGAGTCGCACGTTCTCGGCTACGTGTGGCTGCTCGAACCGGGCGACGTCACGCCCTCCGACCTCGATCAGCTGCGCGCGGCCGTCTGCGACATCGCGTTGCTGCTCGCGACTGCGGGAGAGCCGATCGTCTCGGATGAGAGTCGGCTGATCGAAGCACTCCGCTCGCCAACGCTCGTCCGGCGTCAACAGGCGGTCGTTGACGCACGAACCCGTGGGTTGCTGACCGAAGACGCGGTCGTCCTCTGCCTACTCGCCCCTCAGGAGCCGGGTGCCGAAGCAGTGGCGGCCGGGCGACGGCTGGCGCGAAGGGTCTCCGTCGGCCACGCCTTTGCCGGCACAGCTCCAGAGGGGGCTGCGGTGATTCTCTCCCTGACCGATCCCGCCCTCCGAACTTTGGAAGAGTCGGACGTTGCGACTTGGGCTCACTCGAGCGCCGGCCCGGGCGTTGCGGTTGGACTGTCTGGAAGGACGGCGCCCTCCACCCTGCATATCGCGTCGCATGAGGCGGGGTTGGCACTGCGTATCGCGCGGGCGAAGCCGTCCGCCGACGCATCGGTGGCGTGGTCCGCGTTGTCGGCCGACCGGCTCGTCGCGCAGCTCCCGCCAAGCGCGTTGGCCGACATCCCAGACGCTCTTGCCGGCCTGCTGCAGGAGGAGCCGGTGCTCGTGGAGACCCTTGCCGCGTTCCTCGAGAGAGCGGGGAACGTCCAAACCACGGCGGCCGCATTGTCACTGCATCGAAGCGGTCTCTACTACCGGCTGCGAAGAATCGAAGACCTGACCGGGCTCGACCTCGATCGAGGCGACGACCGACTACTGGCCCATCTCTCGATCCGTACCACCCGTTTGTCCCAAGAGCCGGGCGAGGCGTCAACGGAAGTCGTGTCCCGGCTCCACGTCAGGCCATCGAGCGGTGCTCCGGCAAATGGGAGCGGATCTGCATGATGCAGCCGACGTTACCTGCGGCGATCACGTCGGGCTCGGACGTAAGGAGGTTCTCGACCTTGCGGGTGCCATCGCGTTGTAGCCGAGCAGCTTCTCGAAGTCACCGCACGCAAGGCGTCGCAATCGTCGATCGAGCCGGCGCCGAGGGCGATCGCGGGATCACGGAGGACCTTGCGGCCGGGAAGGCGGCGCCCGGTCTGTCCCCGAGCTTGACCCGCTGTTCCACGACCCGCTCGATCCCGAGCAGCCTGCTGAGCGGCTGCCTCTTGTCGCGCGAAGCGAAAGCGGGCGCTATGCATTCGGCGCTTCATCTTCACTCAATAGACACGCGGCTACATTGCATCGGCGAACTCCGGCGCGGAAAGGACAAACCATGGGAAATCCGGTCGTGCATTTCGAGATCACCGGGAAGGATCCCGAGAAGCTGCGGGGCTTCTACGGCTGCCTGTTCGAGTGGAAGTTCGATACGAGCGCTCCGGTTGCGCCGGCGATCTCTGAGCCGGGTAACTACGGCTTCGTCGACCGCTATGCGACCGATGACGGGACCGGGATCCCGGGTGGGGTCGGCGGTGGTCCCTCCTACGACGGCCACGCGATCTTCTACGTCGGAGTCCCCGACGTCGAGGCCGCGCTCCAACGGGCCGAAACCCTGGGTGGGCGGCGCGAGATGGGTCCCGAGGTGAACGAGGGAGCAGGACTCGCGATCGGCCACTTCACCGATCCCGAAGGTCACCTGATCGGCGTCGCGGGGCCGGTGTAACGCTCTTGCTCATCGCGCAGAGCAGGAGCGAGCGGTTGAGATCCTGGCGCAAGAAAGCCGGTGGAGCTCGAAGTGCGCCGCGGTTCCGGTGCCAGGCGGAGGAGGCGTAAGCTCGGCGCCCCGATGATTTTCTTGCCGACGTCGAGATCCTCGGGAACAACACGTGGATCGATGTCAGGGGCGGCCGGGTCTGACGACCGCAGGGATGTGCTCGAGCGACGGATGTTTGGCGCGGGATGCAAGCAGGCTCGACCGCGCCCTAGCCTGTGAGCCGTGACCTACGTAATCACCGGGAGCTGCATCAAGGACGACTCGTGCGTCGAAGTCTGCCCGGTCGACTGCATCCACCCCAAGCCGGACGCGTCCGACTTCGAGACGGCGGAGCAGCTCTACATCGATCCCGCCGTGTGCATCGACTGTGACGCCTGCGTCGAGGCGTGCCCGGTCGACGCGATCTTCGCCGAGTTCGAGGTGCCCGAGAAGCACGCC
>Ga0190265_10000876_pt1 | contig 19874 bp, 17 predicted proteins | sample Popmic124T_FD_133135 | JGI IMG/M metagenome (GOLD analysis project Ga0190265, IMG submission 133135) | Populus adjacent soil microbial communities from riparian zone of Indian Creek, Utah, USA - 124 T | ecosystem: Environmental > Terrestrial > Soil > Riparian zone | place: USA: Utah | collected...
GAGCCGCGCTCGTCGGCGTGGAGATAGGAGGGCGTGCCGAGATTGGCGCCCGCGTACGAAAGCAGGGGCACGTCCATCCCCGGGCCATGGACGTAACGCCGTGTCATCGCGCCCGACACATATTCGCCGACCAGGGCATGGCCATCGTAGAGGAACTGAGTCGCCGTGCTCGGCGAGGTCACCGAGAACAGACGGCCGAGCGGATCGTAGAGCAGGGTCACGCCGCCCGAGCGCCCGACCAGGCGATTCTCGTGATCGTAGGTGAAGGTGCTGGTACCGTCGCCGACAAGGTTGCCGTTGGTATCGTAGCTGAAGCTTGTCCCACCCGCGGCTGTATATTGGTTGAGGCCGTTGGCCGTGTAGCTGCGGTTCACCGCATAATGGCCGGCCCAGGCGTAGGCGTCGTTGGTCCGGGCGCTGCTCGATATCTGGCTCGCCGGATTGTGGCTGTAGCTCCAGTTGGAATCGTGGGCGGTGCCGGCGAGGCCGTGCATGATCAGGTTCAGCCGGCCCATGGGATCGTAGCCCCATTGAAGGGTGGTGCTGTTGGCGCGGCTGGAGCCTGTCAGCATGCCCGCCGCATTGTAGCCGAACGACTGCATCGCCGTGGCGCCATTGGCCCGAAGCAGGGTCGGCCGGCCCAGAACGTCATATTCGGTGGTGAAGTAGACAGTGTCCGGATGAGTGATCCGGGTCCGGTTGCCGGCGGCGTCATATTGGTAGGCGAGCGCGCGCGTGGTCCCGCCCATGCTGGTGCTGGTCGACTGGAGGCGGCCGAGCCCGTCATAGGCATTGGTGACGCCCTCGCCCGACAGGCTGTCGAACCGCGCCGACAGCAGCCGCCCGGCCAGGTCATAGGCGTAATAGACGTCCCGCTCATGCGCCGCGTCGAGCCCGTCCCGATTGGGCACCGTCTTCACCGTCAGCCGACCCAGATTGTCGTAAGCGAAGCCGAGGCTGTTGCCGTCGCGCAGCTGGCGCGAGATGACGTTGCCGGCCGCGTCATAGCCATATTGTTCGAAATTATTGCCGGTGCCGCTGGTCGGCGCGCTCACCCCGTCGGTCGTCGGCGAGGGCATGCGCAGGTTCCGAAGGCGGTCGAAGCCGTCATAGTCGTAGGTCGTCATATTGCCTTCGGCGTCGGTCAGCGTCGCGAGCTGGCCGTTGGCCGTATAGGTCGCGCTCGCCTCGTTCGCTTCCTGGCCGCTGACCGCATAAGCGGTGCGGACCTGTGTGACCTGGCCGGCGGCGTCGAAATAGGTGCGGGCAATCCGGTCCGGACCGTGGCTTCCCGCCGTGTCCGGAGTGCAGGCGTCGGACGGAAGCGAAGCGAACTCCGCCGGGTTCATCCGCTGGGCGACGCATTGCGCTCGCCCCTGAGCATCGTAGCTGACCTGCGTCAACTCGTAGGTGGAGCCGCCGGCGGTCAACCGGTGGAGCGTACGTCGCCCAAGCGCGTCGCGACCAGTCTCTGCGCGTTCAATCCCCGTCATTGCGTTCCAGTCCGTGTCCGACTGGCTAGTGACCGTGCCGGTTTCGACGGCGGCTTCGAGGCCGGCGCTGTCGTAGGTAATGCGCTGCGCAGGGTGCTTCAACGAGCCAGCGCCGTCCGGATCGGGACCGATCACTCCCACAGATTGCCGAAGAAGGTTGTAGCGAATGCGCGTGGTGTCGGCGGCACCCGACAACGGCCCGTCGACAGTGATCAAGTTCCCGATATCGTCATATGAAACCGCCGTGCTTACGATAAGCGAGCCACTGCCGTTGCCACTCGCCACGCTGGTCGGGAGGAAGTTAGAGGCCGAATAGGAGATCGTCGTTAACGTCTCGTCAGCGGTGCCAGCGCAGCTCGACTGCGTTCGGCAGGCTGACACGCTTGCAGGAAAACGCACCGTCCTCCCTCCAATCGTGGCCGATGTATAAGTCCTGCGGATTTGCGGTCGCGGGGCGCCGATCGTTGGCTGAGGCGCCGTAACGGTAAGTATGCCGCCATGCGTGGCGTCATAAGTAAAATCGGTGGAATTGCCGCGCGCGTCGGTCATCGAGTCCGGCTGATTGCAGGTTACGGGATTGCCGCAGGCTGATGAGAAGCTGGCCGTCGACACGATGTCGGACAGGCCAGATCCGGGTCTGGCAACGTTCCGGGACTCAGTAACATTTCCCCGCCCGTCGTAGGTGAAATGCCGGTAGTTGCCTTCCGGCGCGGTAATCCGAATAAGGCGGTCGAAGCTGTTATAAAGAAAGCTCGTCGTCCGGGCGAGCGCGTCTTGGTCCGTAAATACGATCTGCCGAGCGGGGTCAGAGGTTACGATGCGGCTGCCGCCCAGCGGTCCTTGAATTGTTGTAGTCTGGGTCTGAGTCCCGCTGTAACTGTACGTCCACGTTCCGGCCGCGCCGGTGAATGATTGAACACGCTCTGCCACATCGTAGGCGATAGTCACGTCATCGGCGGTCGAGCCCGGCCGCCGAATCGCGACTATGCCACCCGCCCCCGGAGTGAATTGCCAGGTGGCGCCGTTAGGGAGGGTGACCGTTTCATTCCCGCCGGACGATCCAAGCTGGGCGGCCGGCCAAGCGTTGCTGAGTGTACATTGGTCAACGGCGAGGCTGCAAGGCTCGATAGAGGTATTGATCGCCCTAACCGAAACCAGTCTGAGCCATTGCCCTTGGTCGGACTCGCTCTCTAATGTGTCTTGCGCGTAGGTGAAGCGTAGTTGGTAGTCAAAATTGTTGGAGACAGCGCGGAGTCTCGTATAGGGAACGCAATTCTCTCCCAGTTCATCGCACAAAACCTCTGCGCGGTAAACAAAGTTGGTAGCGACGCCGTCCGGGGCGACGATCGAGAGCATGCGGCTTCTACCAGAAACTATCTGTCCATTCGAATTGATGAACGAGCCGAATTGCGTGACTTGCCCGCGCCTATCGGTGAACGTAAACATGGTACCTGAACGCGTGAGGGTGGCGCCGTGCCCCTGCGCTACGAAACTGCCCGAGCTGAGCAGGCTCAGCCCACCGGTATAGGTGAACCTCGCGGAGGTATTTCCGACGCTGACATAGAATTCATTGCCCAGCTGATGCAGGTCGCCAGTGACGTTGTCGGTCCAGCTGTCACCGTTGCGCATGCGAACATAAGATAACAACTGTCGCCCTGCCGGCCCAATCGAGACTAACTCTTGAGTAAACTCTAGGTGGCCCAGCACGACGTCGACACCATTGTCATCGACATTATGATTCACAGGTGGGGGGCTCTGAGCCAGCGACGGCGCGGTGAGGGCCGTGGTGAAAAGCAGGGCTCCGAAGATGGCCCTTATCCGCAGAGTTCTCGGGATTGCATTCATGCTGCCTCATCCTCAAAATCGGTACGGCGCCCGTCTGATGGGAAATTCTGCAGGATAGCTAATTGGGAGAGGTGACGTTTACGTCGGTGCGATTGTCGGCCTTGTCATATTTATACTCGGATAGTTGGGATGCCTTCGGCCTTGCGGCGCTCCGCGACTGGGTCAAGGCCGGCTTCCATCTGCGCGCGCACGACAGATGCCTTTTCGCGGGCAGTGGCTAGCGAAACTTTCTTCGCGCTCCCGATGCCAATGTCCCGTCTCCTGCCCGCCTTCTGGACGCGGACGACCCAAGAGGCGGAGCCGGACGTGCTGACGACGAGAAAGAGCCCGTCTCCGTCTCCATAGCGTCCCGTTTTTCTCGACGCTTTGATGGCGGTCGCCGTCAGCTTGCCCACGACTGCTCTCCCACATAATTTCCCACATCATGGTGCGGATTGGGGCGAACAGCAACAACCATTGGTGAACGCTTGGAAGCCGAAAGCCCAAGAATTCCTAGGATTTTACGGACAATCTGGAATGTCGGCGGATATGAGGATGGTGGACAGGGCTGGATTCGAACCAGCGTACGGGAAACCCGGGCAGATTTACAGTCTGCTGCCTTTAACCACTCGGCCACCTGTCCGTGCGAGCATGTCGATAGGAGCCGGCTCCAATGGCGAAAGGGGCCGGGCCTGTCAACGCGCCCTTGCCAGCGGCGCGCGCCGAGGCCAAGGCACGCCGATGCGACGCAAGGCCCGCCAGGCGACCAAGGCCGAGAACAGGCCCCGCTTCTGGGGCCGTCACGCGGTGGCGGCCGCGCTCGCCAATCCCGATCGCGACGTCGTCAGGATCTGGGCGACGCGCGAGGCGGCGGCGACCCTCGATCTCGGCACGATCCCTCTGGTCCTGTCGGACGGGGCCGATCTCGGACGGATGGTGCCCCGCGACGCGCCCCACCAGGGCGTCGTCGCCGAGGTCGGGCGGCTCGACGATCTGCTGCTCGCCGACCTGCTCGACCGGGCCGAGGACCGGCGGCCGCTGGTCGTGCTCGACCAGGTCACCGACCCGCACAATGTCGGCGCCATCCTGCGCTCCGCCGCCGCCTTCGGCGCGCTCGGCCTGATCACCCAGGACCGCCACGCTCCGCCCGAATCGGGCGCGCTCGCCAAGGCCGCCAGCGGCGCGCTCGAAACCCTCCCCTGGGTCCGCGTCGTCAACCTCGCCCGCGCCCTCGACGACATGGCCGAGGCGGGCTTCTGGCGGATCGGCCTGACCGGCGAAGCGGAGACGGCGCTCGCCGACGCGCTCGGTCCGCCCCGAATCGCCCTGGTGCTCGGCGCCGAGGGCGAAGGCATGCGCCAGAATACCGAGGCGCATTGCGACGCGCTGGCCCGCCTGCCGATCAGCGGGATCGAAAGCCTCAACGTCTCCAACGCGGCGGCCATCGCCCTCTACGCGGCGAGCGTCGCCGACTGAGCGGACCGTCCCGGGGACCCTCCCTCTTCTCAATCCTCGGGCGCGATCGTCACGCGCAGGCCGTCGAGCTCGGCGCCGAACAGGATCTGGCAGGAGAGCCGGCTGGCGTCGGACTTGTGGTCGGACGTGTCGAGCAGGTCGTCCTCGTCGGCGCCGCGCGACCCCGCTTTGGCCATCCAGTCCGGATCGACATGGACATGGCAGGTCGCGCACGAGCAGCAGCCGCCACACAGAGCGAGCAATTCGTCGATGCCGCTGTCGCGGATATTCTCCATCACGCTCCAGCCGGCGCGCGCCTCGACTTCATGTTCGGTGCCATCGCGGGTGATGATGATGAGGCGCGGCATAAGGATCCTTGATGCGAAGAAACGAGAGGCGTTCGCCCGGCCCTATGCTAGGCGGCGGCGGCGAGCGCAAGCGGAGGGCGATGTGGGAATCAGTGCCGGGGACCTCGAAACGTCGCTGAAGGCGCTCGCCGCGATCGAGCCCGCCTTCGCCGCGGCGCTGGCGCGGGCCGGACTCCCGGAGCCGCGCACCGGCACCCGCGGCTACGACACCATGTTGCGCGCGATCGTCGGCCAGCAGGTTTCGGTGAAGGCGGCCGCGGCGATCTGGGCCAGGGTCGAGACGGCGACCGGCGGCGCCGGCGATCCCGCCAACATGGCGCGGACCAGCGACGAGGCATTGCGGGCCGCCGGCCTTTCCCGCCAGAAGATGGCCTATGTCCGAAGCCTCGCCGAGGAGGTGCTGTCGGGTCGACTCGATTTCGACGCGCTTCCCGCCGACGACGAGGAGGCGATCGCCCATCTCACCGCGGTCAAGGGAATCGGCCGGTGGAGCGCCGAAATCTACCTGCTGTTCGCCGAGGGCCGCCCGGACGTCTTCCCCGCCGGCGACCTTGCCGTGCAGATCGAGATCGGCAACATCCTGGGCCTCGAGGGCAAGCCGACCGAAAAGGCGGTTCGGGCCCTGGCCGAAGCCTGGCGCCCCCATCGCGGCGCCGCAGCCGTCTTCGCCTGGCATCACCGGCGAGCGGGCGCCCCTGCCGTCTAGGAGGACGATCGATGACGTTGACGCTCTACGCCCACCCCTTCTCCTCCTACTGCCAGAAGGTGCTGATCGCCTTCTGGGAGAACGACATCTCCTTCAGCTACCGGCATCTCGAGGACGAAGGCGCTGGAGCGGAGCTGACAACGCTCTGGCCAATCGGGCGCTTTCCAGTGCTGGTCGATGACGGGCGGACGATCGCGGAATCGAGCATCATCATCGAGCATCTGGAGCTCCACCATCCCGGCCCGGTCAAGCTGATCCCCGGCGATCGCGAGGCGGCGCTCGAGATACGGTTTCTGGACCGCTTCTTCGACAATCATGTGATGACCGCGATGCAGGGGCCGGTGTTCGAAGCGCTGCGGGCCGAGCCGGAGCGCAAGGACGAAGCGATGGAGAAAGCCCGCAAGGCGCTCGACACCGCTTATGCCTGGCTGGAGGAAAGGCTGGCCGGGCGGACCTGGGCGGGGGGCGAAAGCTTCACCATGGCCGATTGCGCGGCCGCGCCCTCGCTCTTCTATGCCGATTGGGTCCACCGGATCGGCGACGCTTTCCCGACGGTGCGGGCCTATCGCTCGCGCCTGCTGGCAAGGCCTTCAATCGCGCGCGCTGTCGAGGAAGCGCGCCCCTACCGTCCCTATTTCCCCCTCGGCGCGCCCGACCGCGACTGAGGTGGCGCGGCCGCCGGCGGCGTAATATAGTCCCGAAGCATGACCGATCCCGCGCTCGAATATTTGCCCGGCGACTGGGTGCTGGGCCAGTGGCAGGGCGGACATTACTGGTTCCCTGGCGTGGTCCACGGCGTCAACGGCGGCAGCGTCGCCATCCAATATGACGACGGCACCAGCGAGATTCGGCCGGCCAATCAGGTTCGCCATTGCGACTGGCGCGCCGGCACCCGCATCCACGCCTTCTGGACCGCGGACGGCCACTGGTACGACGCGACCGTAACCGAAATCGAGCCCGACAACTCCCGCCTCACGATCCGCTACGACGACGGCACCGTCGAGCGAACACTGGCCAGCCGCTGCCGCTCGATCTGAGCTATTCGGCCGCCAGCGGCCAGCCCTCCGCCGGCGTTCCTTCGCCAAGCGCCGGGAAAGCGTCGGCATAGCCATAATCGACCACCGCGCGCAGCCGGTAGGATGCGCCGATCGGCGGCCGCCGCGGCGGCGCCGGCGCCGGCGCGATCAGCCGTGGCCGGCCCGAGGGGCGGCGAACCACCATGTCGCGAAACCATTCGCCGACATAGGTGCCGTCGAACCGGTGCACCCGGCAGCCGACGATCCGCCCGAGCGGCGTACCGCCCAGATCATAGATGTTGGTTTCGAACACGAAGCCGACGGGCTCGCCGTCGGTCGAATAAACATACATCGCCACTGTTACTTGACCCCACCCACCAGGCCGTCCGCGAGACGCGGCCGGACAGACTCGGCTTGAAGCAAGAGGCGGGTCGTGGAAAGCGCCGGGCGGCCCGCGCTGCGATGACTTGTTTTCCCGGGGCGGTGGGCGGAATATGGCGACGCCCATAGGTGCCCGTCATCGGCAAGTCGTTGCGTAAGCGTCACAAGATTTGGAGAGGTTCGCCATGAAGTTAAGCCACGCCGCGATGCTCGCGCTCCTGAGTCTCGCCGCGCCCGCGCCCGCGCAGAACGTCGCCGAGCCCGTACCGGGCACGGCGCCGCCGGCCAAGGCCGAGCCGGCGCCATCCGTCACCACCGTGCCGGCCACGCCCGAGCCGGAACCCGCCCCGGTCCAGGTCGCGCCGGCCCCGCAGCCGACACCGATGCAGCCGGTCACCATCCAGCCCGACCAGGCCTATCCCAATGGCTTCCAGGACCCGCCTGACAATTATGCCGAGGAGCTGCGCGCCTATCGCGATGAGCAGCAGGGCTTCCCCTGGGGCCTGCTCGGCCTGCTCGGCTTGCTCGGCTTGCTGCCGCTGATCCGCGGCAACGGCAATGTCCGAACCGTCTATGTCGAGCGCGACGAGCCCCGGCGCGTCGTTCGCCGCGACGAGCGGATCGGGGAGTGACCACCCCGATCGCTGGCACTGCGCCATCAGGCAAACTGACAGGCAGTCGGGCGCTGACCTCGTTCCCAGCGCCTCCTGTGCATTTCGAGCCGTCAACTCGTCCTGATTTGGAAGAGCCCTAGCCGGACCATTTGAGCTTGCCGTCGTTGGCGACGGCAAGCTTCAACCCTCCGAATTTCCGTTTGGCCAGGCGGCCGAAGACGTCGGCGCTCAGGGCATGCTGGTTCCTCACGGCTTCCTCGCTGTCGCCGCCGCGATAGATGCCCCAGATCTTCAGGAGCGCGACGACGATGGCCACAGGCTTCAGCTTGGCCGCCCCCTCGTTCGCGAAGCCGAACAGATATTGGAAGAGGTCCTCGGAGACTTCGCCGGCGCTAAACGTCACTCGCTCCCGCTCGAGGTTCTGGACGGTGAAGGCAGCCAGATGCCCCCGATAGATTTGCGCGTCGACCGGAGGCGGCGTCAGGACGAAGGAGTCACCGCACGCTTTCTTTGCCGCTGCCTCTGCGTCATCTTTGTTGGTTGCAGACCCGCCCTTCAGGCCGCACGACCAGACCCACCAGCCGGTCACCGCGCTCTCTTCCAAGGTATAGCTCTTCGCCATCTCTCTCTCCTTCCGAAGAGAGCTGTCCTAGACACCAAGTTTGACTATGGCTGTGGCAAATATTACAAAGTCTTCAAATATGGCCCTTAGTAAACTTCGCCACGCTACGAATACAATTGTCCACTCCGACCAAAACTCGGCTGCAATTCGGGCGAATTCAATCTGAAGTCTAGCGAGCGTCGACCAGCACGATCTCGGCGTCTTCGAGCGCCGTGATCGTTACTCGGGCCTCGCCGGTGATGGCAACGCCGTCGCGCGGCGCGGCGCGGACGCCGTTGACCTCGACCGCGCCCAGGGTCGCGACCAGATAGACATGGCGTGCCGGATCGAGCGCCAGCTCGGCCGTCTCGCCCGCCTTCAGGGCCGCGCCCATCACCCGCGCGGCCGCATTGATCCTCAGCGCGTCGGCATCCTCGGCAAAGCCGCTGGCCAAAGTGACGAAGCGGCCCGAACGGTCGTCCTTGGGGAATTTCATCGCGCCCCAGCCCGGTTCCGCGTCCGGCGTGTCGGTCAGCACCCAGATCTGGAACAGGGTCGTGGCCTCGTCCTCCAGATTATGTTCGGCGTGGCGCACGCCCGTGCCGGCGCTCATCACCTGCACGTCGCCGGCGCCGATGCGCCCCCTGTTTCCCATCGAATCCTGATGGGTGATGGCGCCCTGGCGGACATAGGTGATGATCTCCATGTCGCGGTGCGGGTGCGGCGGAAAGCCGGATTGGGCGGCGATCTCGTCGTCGTTCCACACCCGGATCGCGCCCCAGCCCATGCGCTCGGGGTCGTTATAGTCGGCGAAGGAGAAATGGTGGCGCGCGTCGAGCCAGCCATGGTCGGCATGGCCGAGCGCCTCGAACTTGCGGATGTCGATCATGATGAAAACTCCTTTTCCTCCCCTTCGAGCACAGCTCGTGGGGAGGGGGACCATGCCCGGCATGGTGGAGGGGCAATTCGGACTCAGCAAGCCCCTCCACCGTCCTTCGGACGATGTTGCGGTCAGGCCGCCAGCTTCAGAGTCTCGCCGGCGAAAGCGCCGAGCGCTTCTCCGGCCTCTGCAATCGCGGCCTCGGCCGCCTCCGGTCCGAAAGCGAGCTTCTCGGCGCGGACGAAGGTCACATCGTCAATGCCGATGAAGCCGAGCAGGATGCGGATGTGCGGCTCCTGCCCGTCCATGGCGGCGCCCGCGCCCTCGCTGTAGAAGCCGGCGCGGCTTTCGATCACCACCGCCTTCTTGCCGGTCATCAGTCCCTCGGGCCCGCTCTCGGTGTAGCGGAAGGTGAGACCGGCGCGCAGGACATGGTCGAACCATGCCTTGAGCGTCGAGCTCATCCCGAAATTGTACATCGGCGAGGCGATGACGAGGATGTCGGCGGCGGCAAGCTCGGCGACGAGCGAGTCGGACAGGTTGCGGGCGGCCAGCTCGCGCTCGGTCGTCGGCTCGCTCTTGATGGCGGCGACGGTTTCGGCGGTCAGGTGCGGCAGCGGATCGGCGCCGACGTCGCGAAGGATCACGCGCAAGGCGGGATCGTTGGCGCGAAGCCGGTCGACGAGCGCCGCGGCAAGCCCGTTCGAAACGGACCTGTCGCCATTGGCGCTGCTGGTGACGATGAGAGCGGTTTTCATTGGAAATCCCCTTGGATCGATTTGCAGGCCTTGATCTAATGCGCTATCGGCGTTGTCGGAAGGCCAACAAATAGCATCAAGGTGTTGCGAAATATGGAACGCTCATCGCCCGATCTGATTGACGTTCTCGCCTTCGTGCGGGTGGTGGAAACCGGCTCCTTCGCCCGCGCCGCCGAGCGGATGGCGCTGTCGAAGCCGGTCCTTTCCCGCCGCGTCGCCCGGCTCGAGGAACATCTCGGCGCACGCCTACTGACTCGGACCGCGCGCGGCGCCCAGCCGACGGAAATCGGCTCATCCTATTATGCCCGAGCCGCCGCCATCCTCGCCGACCTCGAAGCCGCGCAGGAAGTGGTCGCCAAGGCGGTCACCCAGATTGCCGGGCCGATCCGGCTGAGCGCTCCGCTGTCCTTCGGCATCGCCCATCTCGCCCCCGCCCTTGCCGACTTCGCCAGGCTCCACCCGGCGGTCGAGCTCGACATCGAGTTCGAGGACCGCAATGTCGACCTGGCCGGAGGCGGCTACGACCTCGCCGTGCGGATCGGAACGCTCGCCGATTCCGCGCTGATCGCCCGCCGAATCGCGCCGGTCCGCAAGCACGTTCTCGCCAGCCCGGCCTATCTCGACACGCATGGCCGCCCGCGACGCCCGGCCGATCTCGCCGGCCATTCCGCCTTGCTCTACGGCAACGAGCTCTGGCGCTTCCGAGTCGACGACCGCTGGGAAGCGGTGCGTGTGCCGGCGCGGATGCGCGCCAACAATGGCGAGATGCTGCGCGCCGCAGCCGAGGCCGGGCTCGGTATCTGCCTGCTGCCGAGCTTCATCGCGGCGCCGGCGATCGAGGCCGGCACGCTCGACGTGCTGCTGCGCGATTATCCGGTCGAGGAAGGCGCGCTCCACGCGGTCATGCCGCCCGGCCGCGCCGCCACCGCCCGGGTCCGCGCCCTGGTCGATTTTCTCGCCGCCCGGTTCGGGCCGGAGCCGGCCTGGGACCCGTGCTGGCTGGCCGGCCGGGGCCATGCGGAAACCGCGCCGCTCACGCTGTAGGATCTCGCCCCTTCACACGCCCTGCCGCGCGGAATTGGCAAGTCGAGAGCCCGAGGGCACCGTCATCGCCGCGCCGCGCTTCGGCGCAACCGCCGGTGGACCGAGCGCGTGGAAGCGCTAAGAAGCGGCGTTCCCCCAGCAAGGATCCGCCCAGTGAAACTCCGTCTGTCCCTCATCGCCGCTCTGCTCGCCACCGCCGGCGCCGCGATCGCCCAGCAGCAGCCTTCGCGCGAGTTGCCGGTCGTCCGTGTTCCGGCCCTGACCGAGGACCAGCGGCTGAATATGTTCCTCGACAACGCCTTCGATCAGCAGGCCGAGCTCAACCCGCAATTGCTCACCAGCCTCGGCAGCCGCGAGCAATATGACCGGCTCAACAGCTATACGGACGGCCACCGCGAGCGCGTCCTCGCGTTGCAGGAGCGGCAGCTCGCCGACCTGCGCCGAATCGTGGATCCCGCGCGGCTGAGCCCGGCCGGCCGCCTCTCCTTCCGCTTGTTCGAAAAGGAGGTGGAGGACGACCGCGAGGCCCATCGCTGGCGCTGGCACGCCTTTCCGGCGACCAACAACGGCAGCCCGATGGGCGCCATCCCGGTCTTCCTGATCAACAACCACCGGATCGAAAGCGTCGCCGACGCCGACGCCTATGTCTCGCGTCTTCGCGACGCCGAGCGGGTGATGACCGAGATTTCGGCCAATATCGCCCGGCAGGCCGAAACCGGCTTCCTGCCCCCGGCCTTCAACTTCGCGCCGGTGCGCGAGGACGGGCGCCGCGTGCTCGCCGGCGCGCCCTTCGCCGAGGGGCCGGACAGCGCCGTCTTCGCCGACTTCAAGGCCAAGGTCGGCCGGCTCGACATCGCGCAGGGCGAGAAGGACCGGCTGATCGAGGCTGCGCGCGAGACGCTGACCGGGCCGTTCCGCCGGGGCTACGAGCTGATGCTGACCACGCTCGCCGAGATCGAGCCGCGCGCGACCGCGACCGAAGGCGCCTGGAGCCTGCCGGACGGCGCCGCTTATTACGCCCACCGGCTGCGCCAATCGACCACCACCGACATGGATGCCGATGAGATCCACCGGACCGGGCTCGACCAGGTCCGCCGCATTCATGGCGAGATGGAGCGGATCAAGGCCCGCGTCGGCTTCACCGGCACGCTCCCCCAATTCTTCGCCCACATCAATGCCGGGCGCGAATTCAAATATCCCAATACCGATGAGGGCCGGCAGGCCTATCTCGCCGATGCCCGCGCCTTCATCGCCCAGGCGACGGCGGCGGCGCCGCGCTGGTTCCGCCGGCTGCCGCGCGCGCCGCTCGAGGTCCGCGCGGTCGAAACCTGGCGGCAGGAGACGGCCCCCGTCGCCTTCTACAACCGCCCGTCGCCGGACGGGTCGCGGCCGGGCATCTTCTACGTGAATCTCGCCGATATGGACCAGGTGCTGAAGCCCCAGGTCGAGGCGATCGCCTATCATGAGGGCGCGCCCGGCCACCATTTCCAGACCGCGCTCGCGCAGGAGCTGGACGGCGTGCCCAAATTCCGCCGCTTCGGCGGCTACACCGCTTATGGCGAGGGCTGGGGCCTCTACGCCGAGGGGCTGGGCCAGGAGATGGGCTTCTACCGCGAGCCGATGTCCGAATTCGGAATGCTCTCGACCCAGTTGTGGCGGGCCATCCGGCTGGTCGTCGACACGGGCATCCACCACCACCGGTGGACCCGCGAGCGGGCGATCGACTATTTCGTCGAGAACGGCCTGCTCTCGCGGCGCGACGCGACCAAGGAAGTCGAGCGCTATTTCAACAATCCCGGCCAGGCCACCGCCTACATGATCGGCCGGCTGAAGATCCTCGAGCTGCGCGACCGCGCCCGAGCCGCGCTCGGGAACCGCTTCGACATCCGCGACTTCCACGCGGTGGTGCTGGAAAACGGCGCGGTGCCGCTCGACGTGCTCGAAGAGCTGGTCGACGCCTGGATCGCGCAAAGAAGGAACGCATAGATGGCCGACGACGACACGCCCCCCGACCGCCTCTCCAACAATCCGCGCAGCCCCCATTTCGACATGGCGGCGATGCAGCGCGGCGTCGGCATCCGCTTCAAGGGCAAGGAGCGCGAGGACGTCGAGGAATATTGCGCCTCGGAAGGCTGGATCCGGGTCCAGGCCGGCAAGGCGGTCGACCGCCACGGCATGCCGGTGACCGTCAAGCTCAACGGCGAGATCGAAACCTGGTGGCGCGAGGATGGCGCGGCCGGCGACGGCAGCTGACGCCACAAATCCGGCCGCCGTGGGCAGACGCCCAAGATGGATGCCGCAGCCAGCAGTCCGGCTTCCCCGACGCCGCCACGAACTGCCTCCTTTATGGACCTTTGTCCTCGCGCGACTCGACGACTTGGGTTAGTCTTGCTTTCTTCTGCATCGGGGAGGGGTGAGAAGGCATGGCGAATAGCGCGCAAGACGAAGCTCCGCCGAAGAAAAAAGGAATGGCGGCCTGGTACGATCCCGGTTTGCTCGCCGCGACTGGAATCAGGTCGGTTATTTCGACCTTGTTCGGCCATTTTGCCGACAAGAGGGAAGCAATCGCAGCGGCGAACGCTATTCAGCCGACGCCTGTCGACGGCGAATTCGATTATTCCGGAAGCAATCCGGGCGGTAATTTCTGGTTCGATTATCTTGCCGACACCGGCGACGGCTGGAATCCCACATTTGCGATGGCACGTCTCGTTGCGGAAGACGCCCTGACCGATGAGAAGCTGCCGCGCGGGCGGCTGCTCATCCTGGGCGGCGACCAAGTCTATCCGACGGCCTCGGTCGAGGAATATCGCGACAGGTTCGTTGTGCCCTTCGACCGAGCCTACGATTCGGGTAGCGGACCACGCTGGCCGGATGACCGGAAACACCGCCCGCATCTCTACGCGATCCCCGGCAACCACGATTGGTATGACGGCCTCAACTCCTTTTTCGGCTTGTTTTGCCGGCGCCGCGTCGTGCGCGGTGACGTCGACCTTGGCGTCAGCCGCGAGGGCAAGGTGATCGGCGGCCGGCAGACCCAGCAGACGCGAAGCTATTTCGCAATCGCCCTGCCCAACGACTGGTGGGTATGGGGCACGGACTGCCAGCTAGAGGGCTATATCGACCAGCCGCAGATCGACTATTTCCAGCACGCCGCCGCCCATTGGATGAAGCCGGGCTCGAAGCTGATCCTGTGCGTCGCCGATCCGGCTTGGGCCTATGTCGATCCGAAGGGTCCCGAAAAGAAGTTCGACAGCTTCTCCTATCTGGAGCGGCTCGCCGGACTGGCGCGCATGCCAGAGGACCGCGCCCGCGAGCCGGGCTGGCCAGAGGGAGGCGCGCCGATGGGCCACGCGCTCAAGCTGGTTCTGACCGGCGACAGCCACCATTATTGCCGCTGGATCGAGGGCGACCTCAATTATGTGGTCTGCGGCGGCGGCGGCGCCTTTCTTCATCCCACCCACCATCTGGACGACAAGCGCTTCAACTCTCGCTTCCCCCGCCCCGGTGTCGACGGCGGACCCGGCAGCTACCCGCGCGAATTCAGGATCGCGGAAACCGCCGACGGCAAGAAGGCCTTGTTCCCCGACAGCAAGACTTCGGCTGGCCTGGCGAGTGGCAATTTCAAGTTCGCGCTGATGAACAAGTCGTTCGTGTTCCTGCTCTTCTGCATCTACGGCTTTTTCAACTGGATCCTCGATTTCAACGCCGGGCTGGCTCGCGGCGAGACGCTCGCCGAGGCGCTTCGCCCGGGCGGCTGGGGGGAGGCGATCCGACTCTATTGGACGCTGCTGGTGCCGACCTCGCCATGGTCCGCCCTGCTCGTCCTGATCTCGGGGTTCGCCTACACCCGGTTCGCCGATTCGCCTTATTCGCCGGCGCTGCGCTGGGCGATGGGGATCGGCCATGCCCTGCTGCAGGCCGCGACGGTGACGCTGACCACCATCGCCGTCGTCCGATCGACCGACGGGCTCATCGCGGATCCCCGGCTCGACAGCATCGTCTCGGTGGCGCTGGCGACCCTGGCCTCGGCGGTCGCCTCGGGCGTGGCGTTCGGCCTCTATCTGTGGGTCTGCATTCGGTGGCTCGGGCGCCATCCGAACGAGGGCTTCTCGTCGATGGCGATCGAGGATTTCAAGTCGTTCCTGCGCTTGCGGATCGACAAGGACGGCGGCCTCACCATCTTCCCGATCGGCCTCAAGAAGGTGCCGAAAGACGATAAGGGGGCGCTCGACGAGCATCTGATCGAGCCTGCGATAAAGATCGCGCCATGAAACGCCTCGCCCGCCCGCTTGCCGATATGGCCGCAAGCTACGACGCGATCGTGATCGGATCGGGCTATGGCGGCGGCGTCGCGGCGTCGCGGCTGGCGCGGATGGGCCACAAGGTAGCGCTGCTCGAACGCGGCGAGGAACTGCACCCCGGCGAGTTTCCGGACACGCCGGCCAAGGCGGCGGCGCGCACCCAGGTTCACGGCGCCGGTATCGACGGCAAGTTCCGGGGAACCGAATTATACGACCTTCGCGTCGGCGAGGAAATCAACGTGCTGATCGGCTGCGGCCTCGGCGGCACCTCGCTGATCAATGCCAACGTGTCGCTCAAGGCCGATGAGAGGGTGTTCGACGACCCATCATGGCCGGCGGGCCTGCGCGACGCCGACCTCGAAACCGGCTACGAGCGCGCCCGCGCCATGCTGAAGCCGAGCCCCTATCCCAATGACGGGCTCGAATGGCCCCGTCTCAACAAGCTGCGCGCCATGGAAAAAGCGGCGGACGCGATCGGAGTCCCGCTCGATCTGCCGCCGATCAACGTCAATTTCGAAGCGGGCCACAATTCGGCCGGGCTGTGGCAGCCGGCCTGCAATCTGTGCGGTGATTGCTGCTCGGGTTGCAACACCGGCGCCAAGAACACCACCTTGATGAACTATCTGCCCGACGCCGAGGCGCGCGGCGCCGAGATTTTCTGCGGCGCGCGCGTTCGCTGGGTCGAGCAAAGGGAGGGCGGCGGCTGGACAATCGCCTACGATCCGATCGGCCTCGGCCGCGACGCCTTCGATGCCCCGCCGCTGCTGGTTTCCGCCGCGATCGTCGTGCTCGCCGCCGGCACGCTCGGCTCGACCGAGATCCTGCTGCGCTCGCGCGAGCGCGGCCTGGCTTTGTCGCCGGCGCTCGGCAGCCGGTTCAGCGGCAATGGCGACGTTCTCGCCTTCGGCTACAATAACGACCAGCCGATCGACGGCATCGGCTTCGGCTGGAAGGCCGCGGCCTATGATTGGAAGACGGACGACGAGCGCCCGGTCGGCCCGACCATCACCGGCCTGATCGATCTGCGCGCCCGGCGCGACGGCGCCGCCGACGTCGAGCATGGCATGGTGATCGAGGAAGGCTCGATCCCCGGCGGCATCGCCGGCTTCCTGGCGCCGGTGATGGCGGCCGCGGCGGCGCGCTTCGGCAAGGACAGCGATCCCGGCGACATGCTGTCGGAGCGGGCGCGCGAGCTCGAAAGCCTGATGCGCGGCCCTTATCATGGCGCGGTCAATCACACGCAGACCTTCCTGGTCATGTCGCATGACGGCGCCACCGCGGACGAGCCCGTCGCCGGGGCGATGCGGCTCGAGGGCGATCGGCTCCGCGTCGAATGGCCCGGCGTCGGCGACAAAGCGGGGTTCAAGCGCGTCGCCGCCAATCTCGAAACGGCGGTGAAGGCGACCGGCGGCACCTATGTCCCCAATCCGATCTGGACCGATCAGATGAAGCACCGCCTCGTCACCGTCCATCCGCTCGGCGGCTGCCCGATGGGGCGGGACGCGGCGAGCGGCGTCGTCGATGCCGATTGCCGGGTCTACAAGGGGATGGCCGGCACCGAGGTCCATGGGGGCCTCTACGTCTGCGACGGCGCGGTGATGCCGCGCTCGCTGGGCGTCAATCCGCTGCTGACGATCAGCGCCGTCGCCGAACGGGCGATGATCAAGCTCGCCGCCGCGTCGGCGCCGCCGCGCACGATCGACATGACGCCCGCCGCGCGGCGCGACGACAAAGCGGTCGGCGCGGCCACGGTCGGCGTCCGCTTCACCGAGAAGATGGCCGGCACCATGATCCCCGCAGGGGGCGGCGCCGAATCGCCGCTCGATTTCGTCGTCACCATCGTCGCGCCCGACGCCGACCGGCTGATCGACGAGCCCGCCCACGAAGCCGAGCTGATCGGCACCGTCACCGCGCCGGCCATCCCCGGCAGCCCGCTGACCGTGGTGGACGGAAGCTGGAACCTGTTCACGCAGGCCGGCGACAAGGTCGACACGAGGCAGATGGTCTATTCCATGCCGCTGGCCGCCGCCGACGGCGCCCGCTACTATTTCTTCGGCCGCAAGCTGGTCCATGACGACCGCGGCTTCGATCTGTGGAAGGACACCACGACGCTGTTCGTCGAGATCCGCAAGGACGGGCCCGACGGCGATCTGGCGTTCACCGGCACGTTGCACATCGATCCGCTCGATTTCGTCAGGCAGCTGGGGACGATGACGGTGACCGGGGCGCCGACCCTCGCGGTTCGGGCCAGGACGCTCGCCAGGTTCGGCGCCTTTTTCGGCGGACGGCTGTTCGAGACGTTCGGCGGCCCCTTCGCCCGCCCCTCGCTCTACGATCCGGACGCGGTTCGGCTGAAGCGCCCGTTGCGGGCCGGCGCGCCGGAAATCCACAATTTCGACACGTCGGACGGCAAGACGCTTCGCCTCACCCGCTACAAGGGCGGCGACAAGGGGCCGGTTTTGCTCTCGCACGGCCTCGGCGTCTCCAGCCTCATCTTCACCATCGACACGATCGACACGTCGATGCTCGAATATCTCTACGCCGGCGGCTACGATTGCTGGCTGCTCGACTATCGCGCCAGCATCGAGCTCCCTTATGTGCGCGAGCAGTTCACCGCCGACGACATCGCCGACAGGGACTATCCCGCCGCCATCGCGAAGGTGCTCGAAGTCACCGGCAAGCCGTCGCTCCAGTTCGTCGGCCATTGCTATGGGGCGATGACCTTCGCGATGGCGATGCTCGGCGGCCTCAAGGGAGTCCGCTCGGCGGTGATCTCGCAGATCGCCGCCCATGCCCACGTCCCCTTCTTCACCCAGCGCCTGCTCGCTCATCTGCGCGCGCCGGACATGATGCGGTTGCTCGGGGTCAAGCTGCTCGACGCCCGCGCCAGCCGCAGGCGCAACCTGCTCTCGCGGGCGATCGACACCGTCCTCAGGACGCTCTACCCGATGCATCCCGACGATCGCACCCGTTCGATCACCAGCCTGCGCATCGTCGCCCTCTACGGCCCGCTCTACCGCCTCGACCGCCTCAACCAGGCGACTCTCGACGCCATGCCGGAAATGTTCGGGAAGTCGAACATCGCGGCCTTCCGCCAGCTCGCCCGGATCGCGCGCACGGGCCATGTCGTGCGCGGCGACGGCCGCGATCTGGTCGGCCCGGACAATTTCCGCAACTGGGCGATCCCGACCCTGTTCGTGCACGGCGCGCTCAATCGCGCCTTCCTGCCCAGCGGCACCGAGAAGACGATGGCGGCGCTCGCCGCCGCCAACGGCGCCGGCCTTTACGAGCGCGTGGAGATTCCGGCGACCGGCCATATCGACTGCATTTTCGGCAAGGATGCCGCGCGAACCGTCTACCCCGCCATCCTCGCCCATCTCGACAAGAGTGCGACACTCTAGGCCCGAAGGGCAACCGGACGGGGCGGCCGCGCATTGATGCGGACGTGAAGATCGCGACCTTCAACGTCAACGGCGTCAACGGCCGCCTCTCCTTGCTGCTCGACTGGCTGGCCGAGGCCGCGCCGGATGTCGCCTGCCTGCAGGAGCTCAAGGCGCCGGACGAGAAATTCCCGGCGGCCGCGATCGAGAAGGCCGGCTATGGCGCCGTCTGGCACGGCCAGAGCCGCTGGAACGGAGTCGCCATCCTCGCCCGCGGCGCGGAGCCGGTCGAAACCAGCCGCGGCCTGCCCGGCGATCCCGGCGATGCGCATAGCCGCTATATCGAGGCGGCGGTGAACGGCGTCCTTGTCGGCTGCCTCTACGCGCCCAACGGCAATCCGCTGCCGGGTCCGACATTCCGCTACAAGCTCGACTGGATGGAGCGGCTGATCGCCCGCGCCGCCGAGCTCGTCTCCCTCGACGGGCCGGTCGTGCTGGCCGGCGACTATAATGTGATCCCGGCCGATCGCGACGTCTACAAGCCCGAGCGCTGGCTGGACGACGCCCTGTTCCAGCCCGAGCCGCGCGCCCAATATCGGCGCCTGCTCGCCCAGGGCTGGACCGACGCCATCCGCCACCTCCACCCCGACGAGACGATCTTCACCTTCTGGGACTATTGGCGCAACGCCTTCGCCCGGGACGCCGGCATCCGCATCGATCATCTGCTGCTGAATCCCAAGGCGGCGAAGCGGCTCGGGACGGCGGGCGTCGACACTTGGGTCCGCGCGCGGGAGAAGGCCAGCGATCATGCGCCGGCATGGGTGGTGCGCAAGTAAAGCCTCGCCCTGGAGCCGCCCATGATGGTCAAACGCGCCGGAAGCGACGCACTGCCCCCGCGCACCTGCCAATCCCGCCGGGAAAGAAATGGTGCCAGAAGAGGCATCGAACCTCAACCTCGGTTATCGACGTCCGAACAGGTCGGCTCCGCGATCCATCGGCGCTCCGAGGATCGTGAGGCTCGTCGGCGTGAACGGTTCGGGCTCCGGCTCGGGC
>Ga0190265_10000877_pt1 | contig 19840 bp, 16 predicted proteins | sample Popmic124T_FD_133135 | JGI IMG/M metagenome (GOLD analysis project Ga0190265, IMG submission 133135) | Populus adjacent soil microbial communities from riparian zone of Indian Creek, Utah, USA - 124 T | ecosystem: Environmental > Terrestrial > Soil > Riparian zone | place: USA: Utah | collected...
GCGACAGAATGTAGCCACGGGTGGAGCGAAGCGGAACCCGTGGCAACGGTCCCAAGCATGGAGTCCGCCCCGACAGGGGCGGCGGATCCTTGGCGCGCGCCATCCTCGATCCAATTCGGCGGCATCACCCGCGCCAGCACCGCATGCTCAATCGAAGGCTCCATCATGCCTGTCAATGCCTTCGGATAGACACCGATAAACAGACAACACAGCGCGATCGGCACGAGAATGCCGATCTCCCGCCGCGTCAAATCAGGCTTAAGCCCCGTCGACAAATCCGCCCCGTGCCCCGGCTCCTTCAGCGGGCCGAACAGAACACTGCGAACCATGTGCAGCATGTAAATCGCCCCGAGAAGAATCCCGCTTGCGGCCGGGATCGCGTACCACATGCCCAGCGGCCCCGGCCCGTCCGGCCGCGGATCGGCCGAGATAAACGTGCCGAGCAACACGAGAAACTCGCTGACAAACCCGTTGAGACCCGGCAGGCCGATGCTCGACATCGTGAACAAAATGAGAAAGAACGTAAGGATCGGCATCTTGCGAGCCAGCCCGCCGATCTCCGACATCTCGCGCGTGTGATAGCGCTCATAGATCATGCCGACGACCAAAAACAACGCGCCCGTCGACAGCCCATGATTCACCATGTAAAGCAGCGAGCCGGTAAGACCGGCGGTCTTCAAGCAAAACATCCCCAGCAGACAGAAGCCCAGATGCGACACCGAAGAATACGCCACGAGCTTCTTGATGTCCGTCTGAACCCACGCCGCCAGCGCGCCATAGATGATGCCGATCACGGATAGAATTGCGACAAAAGGCGCCAGTTCGATCGACGCCGTCGGCAACATCGGCAGACTCAGGCGTAGAAAGCCGTAGGTTCCCAGCTTCAACAGCACCGCCGCAAGGATGACCGAGCCGGCCGTCGGCGCTTCGACGTGGGCCAGCGGCAGCCAGGTGTGCAGCGGAAACAGCGGCACCTTGATCGCAAACCCGGCGAAGAAAGCGAGAAACAGCCAGAACTGCTCGCGCGCTGACAGATGCGCCGCCAACTGATAGAGCACGTCGAGATCGAAGGTCAAAACCCCGGCATGGTCTCCCCCGCCGACGAACGCCGCCTTCCACCCCAGGTACAGCACGCCGGCAAATGTCAGCAAACTCCCGCTCAGGGTATAAATGAAGAACATGTTCGCGGCCTTCTGCCGCTGCGGCCCGCCCCAGATACCGATCAGAAAATACAACGGAACGAGCGTAAATTCGAAAAACACGTAGAACAGCAGCAGATCACGGGCGCAGAACACGCCCAGCATCGCCCCGTGCAACAAAAGCATCAGCGCATAATACTCGCGCTGCCGCGTCTGTATGCCCGTGAAGCTCCCCCAGATTGCCAGCGGCGTGAGCAGCGCGGTCATCAACACCAACGGCATGGAGATGCCGTCCACCCCCAGCTTGTACTGTACGCGCACACTGCCGGCCGCCTCGTTCTCTTCGTCGGCACCGACGATCCAGTCGAACTGCTCGACGAGGGAGGACTCCCCAACCTGCCAGAGATCGGACCGTAAAAACATCCCCAGGGCGACAAGCGCGATGACGAACGTCGCCAGCGAGACACCCAGCGCAAATCGTCGAACGAGCACCGCATCCCACGCCGGGCGTGCATACAGCACAATCGCGCCGATCACGGGCAAAATGATCAGCAGCGAGAGAATATGCCGCCCAAGTAATCCGTCGAGAATCCAGTCCATCGGTCTCAGTTCATTGCCTTTTTTCGGCGTTTCGGCGTTTCGACTTTTCGGCGTTTATCAAGCATTGGCGAGCACGAACCACAAAATCGCCACCAATCCGATTACCATTCCCAGCGCATAGCCCTGCATGGCCCCCTGCTGCCAGCCGCGCAGGAAAAAGCCCATCGCCCGCGGCACGGCCGCGACGACCCAGAGGATGCCGTTGATGACGAACCGATCGATGCCGTGACAAATCTCGCCCACGCGCCGCAGCGGCCGCACGATCACGGCGTCATAAATCTCGTCGACGTAATACTTGTGATAGAACAGCCGGTAGATCGATCCCGATGCCATCGCCACGGCAAACGGAATTGCCGGCCGTCGCGTGTAGAAATACCACGCGTTCCAAATTCCATAAAACGCCAGCCCCGCCGAGAGCCACATCAACCAGTGGCCGCCACCCTCGTGACTCGCATGCGTCACGTGCCCGCCGGCCTCCGCCTTTGTTCCGGCCGCCGCAAAGACAGGTTCGAGATAATGATGAAACGTCCCGTGCGGGCTGAACAATCCGAGAAATCCGCCGTGGCCGAAGCCGACGGTCACGCCGAAATATCCCGCGAAGATCGCGCCGAACGCCAGCACCACCAGCGGCACGGTCATCCACGGTCCCGACTCGTGCGCGTGCTCGACACCGCGCGGCAGACGCTCGTCATTGTGGAACGCCATGAAAATCATTCGAAATGTATAGAAGGCCGTCAGAAAAGCCGTCGCCAGACCGATCCACCCCAGCCACGGCATGTTGCTCGCCAGCGCCGCGTGAATGATCTCGTCCTTGCTCCAGAACGCCGCCAGCAGCGGCACGCCTGCCAGCGCCGCCCCCGAGATCAGGAAGGTCCAGTAGGTGATCGGCAGCGAGCGCCTCAACCCCGAGAACCGCCGGATGTCGATCTCCCCCGCCATCGCGTGCATCACGCTCCCGGCGCCCAGAAATAGACACGCCTTGAAAAACGCGTGCGTGAACAGATGAAACATCGCCGAGTCGAAGGCCCCAACGCCCAGCGCGAGAAACATCATCCCCAACTGGCTCAGCGTGGAATACGCCAGAATCCGCTTCATGTCGAACTGCGTCATCGCGATCGTCGCCGCGAACAGCGCCGTGGCCGCTCCGATGCTGCCCACAATCCACATCGCGACCGGGGATGTCGAGAAGATGACACTGCACCGCGCCACCATGTACACGCCCGCCGTCACCATCGTGGCCGCGTGAATGAGCGCGCTCACCGGCGTCGGGCCTTCCATCGCATCCGGCAGCCAGACGTGCAACGGCAGTTGCGCGCTCTTGCCGGCCGCGCCGCAAAAAAGCAGCAGCGCGATCGTGGTGATGCGCTCACTCGACAACGGCAGCCCTTCACCGGTCAAGCCGCGCTCCACGAGATCAAACACGCCCTGATAATCCAGCGTGCCGAACGTAAGGTAAATCAGCAGGATGCCCAGCCCGAAGCCGAAGTCGCCGATGCGATTGACGATGAACGCCTTCTTCGCCGCCGCGGCCGCCGACGGCTTCTGGTAATAGAACCCGATCAACAGATAGCTGCTCAGGCCCACGAGTTCCCAGCCCAGGTACAGCAGCAGAAAATTCCCGGCCAGCACCAGCATGCACATCGAAAAGACGAACAAACCCAAAAACGCGAAGAACCGCTCATAGCCGCGCTCAGCGTGCCCGTGGTGATCGCGCATGTATCCGACGGAATAGATGACGACCATGAGCGAGACGGAGAGCACCGTCAGCAGCATGATCATGGTCAGCGGATCGACGCGCATGGTCACGTTCAGCCACGCGGCCTTGCCCGCGCTGATCCACTCATAAACCGGAAATGATTCCGAGAGGTTCGCGTAACCAACCTGATGATGGGCATCGGCGATCGCCGTCTCCGAAACCTGCTGGCCCGTGTGCCCGCCGCGCCCCAGTTCAGTCTTGACGAGGAAATACAGATTCGCGGCGCAAAAGAGCGAGCCCGCCACGCCCGCGATCACCAGCCAGTGCGACCGGTCGCGCAAGGCGCGCAGCCCGATCGCCCCAACCAGCACGCTCCCCGCCAGCGGCAGCAGGGGAATCAGAATTGCGAGCGTCTTGATTTCCATATGATTAAGCGAACAACTTAACAGAGCCGCGCCCGTAAGGAAGCGGTCATTGCTCCGCGCAGAACCACCTGAAATACCAGCGCGGGTCTGCCTCTGCCTCTCAATTCAATCACTTCAACATCCAAGCTGCTTGCGATCTCGAACGCCCACCGCTCCCTTACGGTCGCGGCTCTGTTGAGGCGCGGTTCAGCCGCGCATTGTCCGCCAGCTTTCGGCATCCAACGTCCCGCGCCGCCGGTACAGCATCACCACGATCGCCAGTCCCAAACCCGCCTCCACCGCGGCGATGACCAGAACAAAAATGCCCATCCCCTGACCCTGCAAATTCCCGTGCAGCAGCCCCATCGCCACCAGATTCACCAGCACGCCCTGAAACATCACCTCGGTGCAGAGAAACATCACGATCATGTTCCGGCGCGTCAGAAACCCCACCACGCCGATCGCGAACAAGACCGCTCCTATCACCATCAATAAGGAGGGATGCGGCATCACTCCGTACCTTTGTGCCGAAGTCTAGTCGCCGCGGCGACTGCTCCCGTGCCTTTGTGCCTTTTGCTCAAAACGGCTCCACCTTCTTCCCAATCTCACCCGGCGCCGCGTGCCGACAAACTCCGCCGCCGACGGCAACCGCTTCCGCGCGATGGCGATCGAACCCACCAGCGCCACCATCAGCAGCACCGCCGCCAGCTCCACGCTCACCGCGAAGTCCGTCATCAGCAGCTTGCCTAACTCGACCGTGTTTCGGTAATGCCCTGCGCCGGGCGCCGCAGCCGGTTCGCCCCACGACCGCTCCACGATCATCCCCGCCAGCGTCGCCATCAGCATGAACCCGGCCACGCAGGCCCAGAACGGCTCGCGGGCGCTGCGGTCGTAGTCGAGCATGGATGAAATCCGGCCCTGCGTCTCCGGCGACTGCTGCGACAGCATGATGACGAACACGTACGTCACCAGAATGGCACCCGCATACACAATGACCAGCGCCATCGCCAGAAACTCCGCGCCCACCTGAATCAGCAGCGCCGATGTCGCCAGCACAACAAGAACAAAATAAAGCGCCGAATACACCGGCCGCGGATGCGTCACCACGCGAACCGCCGCGCCGATGCTCAGCGCCGAAAGCACGCAGAACACGACGTGCCCGCTCACCGATCCGAGCATCCGATGAAGCAAGTAGACGACCGCAGCCGCGCCGGCCGAGATCGCGAACACCGTCGCGCCGCGCTGCGCGGCCTTGCCGTCCTTCGGCAGGCCCGCGTAAATCCCGGCCGCAATCACGGCGGAAACGACGTAGGAGACATAAACCAGCGAATCGCGCACTCAAATCACCCCGCTAGTTACCGTTTCAGCCCCGAAGGAGCGACAGAATGTAGCCACGGGTGGAGCGAAGCGGAACCCGTGGAAATCGTCGGAAAAACAAAGTCCGCCCTGACAGGGGCGGCGGAGTATGCGCGACACAGTACCACTTGAATCCCAGCTTTCTTCATTCATTTCGCTTCTCGACGTCATCGGCCAACAAGGACACTAGTAGTCCGTAATCGCCGGGTTCTTCCGCGGCTTATCGTCCTTCGTCCGGTCATACACCATCAGCAACTGCTCCCTGTCGAAGATCATCTCCTCGCGGCTCGTGCCCACGAGCTGAAACTCGGGCGTCAGTTCGATGGCATCCACCGGGCACGCCTCCTCACACATCCCGCAATAGATGCAGCGCAACTCGTCGATGTCGAACTTGACCGGGTACTTCTCCCGGTCCGGCCACGGGCTTTCCGCCCCCTCGATGTGAATGCAGTGCGCCGGGCAGGCCGTCTCGCACATGAAACATGCCACGCATGCGACACGCCCCTGTTCGTCGCGGTTCAGCCGGTGAACCCCGCGATATATCTCCTTACGCAGCGGCCGCCGCTCTTCGGGATACTGCACCACCTTGTCCTTGCGCACCTTCAAAGCGAACATGTGCCGCAAGGTCGTCTTCAAGCCGCCCAGCACCTGCGGCAGATAGAGCCGCTCCTGCATCGTCAGCTCGGGCTGATCGACATGGACGACGTCGGTCTCTTTCCAGTTCGCTTTCGACACGTCACAATCTTTCGCGGATCAAGCTCCGCGTTGAAGGCTCACGGCAGGCATGCCCTGGGCTTCACGTTGAACCCGTTGATTCTTTAGCATGCTCTTCTGTCTACCCGTGATCGGCTTGGCGATCCCCGCGCCCCACACCGCCATCAACGCCAGCAGTGCGGCGTTCCCCACCAGCGCGTACCACTGCGGCCAATCCTTGTACACGATCATGATCTGCATCAACACCAGAATCAGCCCCATCGGCACCAGCGATTTCCACGCCAGCCCCATGAGCTGATCGTACCGGAACCGTGGCAGCGTCCAGCGCACCAGCATGTACAGCACGATGAAGAGCGTGATCTTTAGAGAAATCACGCCGATCCGCGCCAGCATGGCCAGCACCGTGGTGGACTCGTTCACCCAACCCGACCCCGGCAGAAAGTCCGGCAGCAGGTAACCGCCGAAGAACAGAGTCACCATGAAGGCACTCGACGTGATCATGTGCGCATATTCGCCCAGGAAGAACATCGCCCACTTCAGGGCGCTGTATTCGGTGTGAAAGCCGCCGATCAACTCCTATTCCGCCTCGGCCAGATCAAAAGTCGCCCGGTTGGCTTCTGCCAATGCCGTGATGAACAGAATCACCGCGGCCAGCGGATGGTACACGACCGCCCACCACGCCCCGGCCTGCCACGTCACCGCATCCTCCAGCCGTAACGTCCGCGTCGTCAGGATCGCGACCAGAATCATCATCGCCATCGGCACTTCGTACGACAGCATCTGCGCGGCCGCCCGCATCCCGCCGTAAAACGCATATTTGTTGTTGCTCGCCCAGCCGGCCAGCACCACGCCGTAAACGCCCAGCGAGCCGATCGCGACGATGTACAGAATCCCGATATCAATGCTGGCGATCTGAGCGCGGATCGTCTCCCCCTCCGGCATCCACGGCCAGCGGAATTCCCCGCCCCACGGAATCACCGCGAAGCCGATCATCGAAACCGCAAACGCCAGAAATGGCGCCAAGAGGAAAAGACCTCGATCGACGTGCCACGGAACAATGTCTTCCTTCAACAGGAGTTTGATTCCATCCGCCAGCGGCTGCAAAAGCCCTGCGGGCCCCACGCGATTCGGCCCGTAACGATCCTGCACCCACGCAGAAATCTTCCGCTCCAGATAAATGCAGTACGCCACGGCCGTCATGATCGCGCCAAAAACCGCCAGCGCCAGCAAAATGCTGAACCAGAACTGATCGGCCAGAATTGTTTTGACGAGTTCCATGATCGCCGTAAGTCCAAGCGTGTCACTGCCCTATAGCAGTGGAAACCGAGTGTGCCACTGCTCTGTGAGCAGTGAGAGCGCGAAGCCCTTTCCAAATCAACGCGGGACGCTTAGGCGCCCGAAGGGCGCCAAACCCTCCGTTGTATTTCATCAATGGGCATGAGCCGGCATCTCCGGCGGCACATGCACATTCGCAAATTCGGAAATCGTCTCCGCCATCGCCGCGCGCACGCTCTGAGCGTTGTACAAACCGGTTCGCCCGGCGAGGGCATGAAGATACTGACCGTCCCGCTGACAACCATCCGGCGGATGAATCGCCGCCTCAAACGGCTGAATCTTCCCCTGCACGTTCATGAACGAACCTGACCGCTCCACCCACGCGCAGCTCGGCACGATGACCTTCGCCGCTTCCGTCAGCGCGCTCGGAAACATGTCCTGCACAATCAGCGTCTCAATCTTGCCCGCGGCCGCCGCAAGCTCCCTCGACACCCACTCCTCCGGATAACCGCCGGTGATCCATGCCGCCGCGAAGTCACCCTTGATCGCCGACTTCACGAAATCGTCGAATGACAGCACGCGCCCGCCCATGGCCGCGAGGATCATCTCGATGCCCCGGCGGTTCGGGCATTTCTCGGCATGTATCGTGAACTTCACCGGAGCGCCGTTCCCGACCGGAAACTTCTTATCCTCGCCCGCTACCGGAACCGGCCCCATCGCAAGCACGGCCTGCGGCGCGACGTCGCGAATGAACCGCGCCAGCAGCCACGCCTCCTCGCACGCCATGAACGGCGACAACACGGCCGCCACCCCGGTTCCCGAATTCTCTTTGGCAATGTCGACCAGCCGCAGCCGCAGAACCTCGTCCAGCGCGCTCCAGTCGGGATAACTCTCCTCGGCTCCGCGCCGCACCATCAACCGCTTGATGCGCCGCTCGTCCTGAACGTGCTTCCAACCATAGCGGCCTTCGTCGCACATCCACCAGTCGTTCACGCCTGGGTTCCATCGAGGCCGCAACCGCCAGACCCTCCCGGCGTTGTGATCGACGTCGATCGCGCAACCCGTGGAGCAGCGCGGGCAGATGCTCTTCGTGCTCTTGAGGAACCAGACGCGCTGGTCCATCAGAAAGTCCTTGTCCAGCAGCGATCCGACCGGACAGAGGTCCACCACATTCCCTTGCAGCTCGTTCTCCAGCGGCACGCCGGGAAAAATATCGATCTCCGATTTGCTGCCGCGCTGAATGATTCCCAGCTCGCCCGTGCCCGCGACTTCGTTGCAGAAGCGCACGCACCGCGAACACATCACGCAGCGATCCTGATACAGCAGCGTCTTGCTGCCGATGTCCTTCTTGGGATTCTTGTTCTTGGCCTCGACCATCCGGCTGCTGGGATTGCCGAAGCCAAGCGAATAATCCTGTAGATGGCATTCGCCGGCCTTGTCGCACACCGGGCAATCCAGCGGGTGGTTCAACAGGAAAAACTCCATGCACTCCCGCTGATTCTCCTCCACCTTAGGCGAGGCAAACCGCACCTCCATCCCGTCCTTCACCGGCGTCTGGCAACTCGGGAACAGCTTCGGCGCCCAATCCATCTCCTTGGTCTTGGGATTGGGCATCTTCATTTCCATCAGGCATAGCCGGCACGAAGCGACGACCGTGAGCCCCGGATGGTAGCAGTAATGCGGCACGTCCCACCCGGCCTCGAGCGCGGCCTGAAGCACGGGGACGTTTTCCCGGCATTCGAGCGTTTTCCCATCGATAATGAGCTTCGCCATCCGGGTTACTCTTGAGGCCAAACGGCTCAATAGTCACTTCGTGAAAAATATCACAGAGTCGAAACGCATTCTAGTCCAATTATTGGTTCTCCGCGATACCAAACTGCAAAGCCCCGGCGAAGATTCGCCGGGGCGTTGAGATTGATACCGATCACCCTGAATGGATTACTGGAGAAGTGATAGCACCGTCTGCGGAGTCTGGTTCGCAATCGCCAGGATGCTCGTCCCCGCGCTGACGAGAATCTGATTTCTAGTCAGCAGGCTCGTCTCCTGCGCGAAATCCAGGTCGCGAATGCTCGACTCGGCCGCCGTCAGGTTCTCCATCGTGATCGAAAGCTGGTTCACGTTGGTGTCGAGCGTGTTCTTCTCGAACGCGCCCAACCGGCCGCGCAGGACCGAGACCTGCCGAATCGCCTCTTCGATGACCAGCGCCGCTTGCGAGGCCTCGCCCTTCGTCAGCGCATACTGCCCCGCGTCGGTGATTTCCTGCAAATAGCCCAGCGTCGCGTTGCCCAGCCGGGTGGCCGCCACCGATTGCACGCCGATGTTCACCTGCTGATTGGTGTCCACGCCTGGCCCGAGTTGGAAAATCGCCCCGCCGCCGGCAATCGCGAATGACGAGGACGACCCGTCGATGTTGAACGCCTCCTGAATCCGCAGCTCCAACCCCAGGGTGCTGTTGTTGATCGAAAGATTGAGTCCCTTGCCGACGATGCCCGCGCCGTTGATGGTCGCCGAGACATCACGCCCTTCATCCCGCGCCTTCTGCGCCCCGGTCGCATCCTCAAAGAGATCTTGTATCGCCCCCGTCCCGCCAATCTCCTGCACGCTCACGAACGCGTCGCTGCCATAACCCACCGATGTCAGTACCAAGCCGGACGCCGCGATACCGTTAATGAACGTGGCGCTCACGCCCGTCGCATCTGTTTTGCTGTTGATCGCCTGCAATATCGCCGACGCGGTCTGGCCCGATTGCAATGGAATCGAGTCCACCCCATTTTGTCCCGCGATCTCGATCGTGACCGAACCGCTCAGCACGTCGACCGGAAAGAAGAGTTCCGCACGTTGCGCCGCCTGTATGACGTTGACTTCGACGGGCACGAAGGGGGCCGTGCCGAGCTGCGCCTTGCTGATGTTGATGTCCGTCAGCTCGCCTGCGGTGATCCCGCTGGTGATGTAGGAGAGCGAACCATTGAGCAGCCTCCGCCCCGCGAAAGTCGTGGTGTTCGCGATTCGCGTGATGGAATTGATCGCGTCGTCGATCTGAAGCTGGTTGGCCCGGATTTCGTCGTCCGACACGGCCCCCTCGTTGGCCGCTTCGATGATCAGGCTCTGAATGTCATTCAACAGATTAGCGACCTCGTCCAGCGCGCCCTCCGTCGTCGCGATCACGTTGCTCGCCCGTTGCGAGTTCGCGATCGCCTGCCGAACCGACTCGATCTCCGAACGCAGGTTTTGCGACACGATCAGACCGGCCGGATCGTCCGCCCCCCGGTTGATCCGCAGCCCGGTGGAAAGCCGTTCCAGCGAAAGCTGCAGCGACTGCTGCGACCGCGACAGATTCCGCACCGCGGTCAGCGCCGCCGTGTTCGTGTTGATGCGCGTCATGGACGCATGCCTCCCTGAATAACCGGCCGGGTGCTCCGGGTGTACTCACCTGGGGTCTCGATTAGGGCACTGGCTAGGATTGATTCAATCGTGCCATGAATCCTACACCGGCTTCCGATCTCACTGACCGTTCTTCGGCTCGTCTTTGCCCGGCTTCCGGCCCGATCCGCCCGGCGGCCCCGCTCCCGGCCCGCCCTTCGCCGGTCCCCCGCCCGGCAGATCTTCCGGCTTGATGTTCGCCGCCGCCCGGTTCTCGCGCTTGATGGCGTCGTACACTTCCTTGCGATGCACGGGAATGTGCGACGGCGCATTGATCCCCAGCCGCACCTTGTCGCCGCGAATATCGACGACGGTGATCTCCACGTCGTCGCCGATCATGATTGTTTCATCGCGCTGACGCGATAGCACCAACATAGGTGGCTCCTCTCGGGTCACGCCGACGCGAGAAGCCGTCAACGCAAGCCTGTGAATGTCGTCCTGACATATGACTCACCTTCTTCCATGAAGCCGCGGGAATTCCTCGATCAGCAAAGTGCGTAGCACTTTCCGAGCCCGAAGCGCTAGCGAGGGCGTCTCTCACCCAGTTCGCTGCAACTCCTATTGATCTTAGGCTCTCACGCCGGCAGAGTTTCACACACGGCTGCTCTAAGCTGTCTTGCTCATCGCACGATGCTGCTGCTGGCCGCCGAGCCGCATGAGCGGGTGCCGCGTCGAATACTTCTTCTCCGACAGCACCAGTTGCTTGCCCACCCGCGTCGCCACGTTGATCACCAGCGGACCCTGCAGGTTGCCGGTGAGCATCTCTTCAACCTTGTTCACGATGACGAACACCTGCGAACCCGTCGTGTCCGCCAGCCCGATCTGCGCCAGGTCTTCCGTCTTGATCCCGATCCGATAGTCCGGCACGAACAGCCGCGGGTCGCACACCACGAACGCCAGTTCCGGCCGATGAACCGCCTGCATCCAATAGAAGGCGCTGTCCTCCCCGGTCTGAATCAGCGCGTATTCGCGATCGTCCGGAAAGCCCAGCAGGCCCTTCGGAAAATTCAGAAACCGCTGGTCGTCTACTTCAATTCCTCCGAACCTTGAAGTCTGGATCATCATATCACCGTCGCTCCCGGCCGCTTATCCCACGGCCACTCGTAAGGATCGTTCGCCTGCGTCGCGACGCGGCCAGTGCCGCGTTCACGTCATCGAACGCTCTATGTTCCCATCCGTCGCCGCCCGCAACAAATCCATTCATTGCAGGTAGTTCAACAACGACAGATTCAGGGTCTTCGAACCGGTCAGCAGGGTCGCCTGCAAGGCCGTCTGGGCCTGCTGAAACCGGGCCACCGCCTCGACAAAATCCACGTCGCGCAGCTCGGAGAGCAGCGTGCCGGTCGCCGCCACCGCGTCTTCAAGCTGCGTCACTCTCGACTGCATGTCCCGCGAGCGCGCCCCCACCTGGCCCGCCGCATTCGCCACGCGCTTCTGCGCCTCGTTGATCAAAGTCCCCGCCTGGGTGATATCCGCGCCGTCATCGGCCAGCAGTCCGTCGCGCAAGCGATACAGCGCGCTGAAGATGCCCGTCTGCGTGAAACCCCCAACCTGCGATCCATCCAGCACCGTTGACGTGCCTGTGACATCCAGGCCCAATTCGCCTGCCACCGGCGACAATGGCGGATTCGGACTGGTCACGGTGATCGGATTCGGACCCGCAGGACCGGTCAGCCGCAACCCCGCCCCGTTCGGCGCGATGTCCGCGACGACCCCCGCGCCAGCCGCCGTCGATGCCGTATTTATGGCATCAAGCACGTCCTGTACGTCGACCGCACCGCTCAAATCCACGTCGAACGCCACGCCGTTCGCATTCGTGATCCGCAGATCGTTTCCATCTACTGGATGAATGCCCCGCCCGTTGTTCAGTCGTGAAAGCGGCGTCGAACCGGCGAGCGTGCGTAACCCCAGCGTCGCCGCATCAGCTCCGCCGTTTTCGCCGATGAGCAACGTCGTTCCAGCCGCGAGGTTTTCAAGCTCGAACCCATCGCCGGCGTCATTGATCCGCGCCCGGACGTGAACGCCCGAATTGTTGATCGCGTTCAAAACGTCCTGCACCGTCGCCGCGCCCGCGAAGCTCACCGTCCGCGTCACGCCACCGTTGGTGATCGTCATGCCACTAGGCAGCGCGATCCCGCCTGCCCCCAGGTCGCCAAGCTCCGTCGTCAGCGTCATGCGCCGATCGAGATTCAACCCGTTGATCGCCACGCCCGCCCCGACCGTCTGCTCGATACCCAGGTCAGCCGCCGTCGTTCCCGATCCGACATCGCTGATCGCAATGCCGCTCCCGCCCGGCGGCGTCACGCGCAGCGTCGTGCCGTCTGCCGGATTGATCGCCAGCGTTAACCCGCTCCCGGCGGCCGCCGCCGCGTCATTGAATCGCGCGATGACATCCCGAACGGTCTCCGCTCCCGCAAAATCGACCGTGAACTGGACGTTCGGCCCGGTCTCGGTTATCTGCACTTGGCCGAGACCAATGCCAGTGCCATTCGCTCCACGCAGCTCACTCAGCCGTCCATCGACATTCAGTTGCACGTCAAACGCGACATCGCCGCCAATGACCGCTTCCCGGGTGCCGAACAATTCGCTCGTCGTCAAATTGAATCGAAGCGTCGATGCGAAATCGACAACCGTCCGCCGGTCGCCCTGGTCCGCGGCAAACGTCGTCCGGCCGGCCGCATCATTGAGCGGCAACACATCGACGTTCCGCCCGCCGAACAGGTACTGATTTTGATACCGCCGATTCCCGATGTTCTGAAGCTGCGCGATAATCCCCTCGATGACACTGGCCTGCGCCGTGCGCTCCTCGGTGCTCTGCAGGCTGCCGGCCTGCTCGCTCGCGATCCGCGCCGCGTCGTTGAGCAAGTCCGAGATTTCGCTGATCGCGGTATCCGCAGTCGCCAGAAATCCGTCGGCGCTGCGGATATTCGTGAGAATCTGATCCTGCCCCTCCAGCGACTTCATCAGCCGCGCGATCTTCTCCGCCGCGATCGGATCGTCGCCGACCGACAACAGTCGCTGCCCGGAGCTGATCCGCTGCTCGTCCTGAAAGATCTGCAGCGTGCTTCGCTGAAGCTGCGAAATCAGCGTATAAGTCCGCAGACTCGTCGAAACCCGCGATAGTGATCCAGCAGAACTGATACTCATTTCACTTTGTGCCTTTTTGCCTTACGTCACGTCATTCTGAGCGAAGCGAAGAATCTGGCCGCTGCCCCGTAATGCTCTATCTCATGAGTCCCAACAGCGTCTGCAACATCTCATCCACCACCTGCATGTACCGCGCCGCCCCCTCGTACGCCCGCTGAAACTGAACCAGATTCACCGCCTCCTCGTCGAGATTCACGCCCGAGATACTCTCGCGCTGCACCGTCAGCGAATCGAAAATCACCCCCGACGCCTGCTCGGCCCCATCCGCCGCCGACGCGCTCACCGCGAGCTGCGCCATCGACGAGTTGTAAAATTCGTTCAGCGAAGCCCCGCCCAGGCCCGCCACCGCGAGGTCCTGCAACCCTGCCAGCTTGATGGCATTGGCGTTGTCGCCCGAGAACAACTTCGGATCGTCCGTGGGCCGCGCCGCCGCCAGATAGTTCACGTTTCCGGTGATCAGTGCATTCACGTCGATGTCGACGCTGCCGGTCCCCGTGAAAAACGTATTCAGCCCCAGCGCCGCCAGTGCCCCAGATGTGTCATCCAGAAACGTGTAGCTGTACCCGTCCGCGGCCGTGAGCTGCAACTTCCCATTCGCGAGCACCGTGGCCGTCACGTTAGGAACGTTGGCGTTAATGTCAGCCGCCAGTGAATCGAGCGTGGTATCGGTCCCGATGCCGTCGAGATCGACGTTGATCTGCCGCGTCGTCACCACCGCCCCGGTGTTCGCATCGCGCACGTTAATGAAGAATGACCCCGATTGCGGCAGCAGCGCCAGCCCATTGTCCGCCGTGTTCAACGCCAGGCTCGAATCAATGACCGCATTCGTCCCGGTCAGACTCGTGAACGCCGACAACCCCTGCCCGCCCGCGTGAATCTTGTTGAACTCCTGAATGATGCCCGTCGCCAGCGAATCCAGCCGCTGAAGCTGCAGTGTGTTGTGCGTGTCCCGAGCCGCGACCAGCCCGTCGATCATCCCGCTGCTCGTCGAAATCAAACCATTGTTGAGCTTCAACCGCACTTCGGCCGTCGGTAGATTGTCCGCCCCGGTCACGATCTCCGCCTTCAATCCGAAAGACTGCCCGTATTGAATCAGCGACTCGTTCGCGATGTACACGTTCACCGCGCCATTCGGCTGCTCGCGAACGCTGATCGTGAATATCTCCGAAAGACTTCCCAGCAATTGATCGCGCTGGTCCCGCAACGCCGAGGCCTGCCCGTTGCTCCCGGCCTCGGCGATCGTGATCTGCGTGTTCAGATCCGCGATCTGCGTCGCCAGCCGGTCCGCCTCCCCCACCGACGTCTGAATGTCCTTGTTGATGTCGTGCCGCTGATTGACCAGGTCCGTGCGAATCGACTGAATCCGTTGCGTCAGCCGCGTCGCCGTGTTCACCACGATGCCACGGGTGGCCGCGCTCTCCGGCGTGTTCTGCAAATCGCTCACCGAGCTGAAGAATTCCGAAAGCAGCGAGCCGAGGTTCGAATCACCGAGCGGATCGAGAATCCCCTCCAGCCGCGCCAGACCGCTGCGCTCCGCACCCGCCGACGATCTGTCCGATCCGGCCGTCCGCAGCCGCGCCTGCAGCGACTCACTGATGGCACGTGTGATTGATGCGATGCGAACGCCGTTGCCGAGCTGCCCCACGCGGAACGACTGCCCCGCCAGCGCCGCGAGCTGCGCCGTGTTGCGCGTGTAGCCGGGCGTCGCCACGTTGGCGATGTTCTGCCCCGCGATCTGCAGCGCCGCCTGGTACGCCGCCAGCGCGTTCTGACCGATTCCAAATGCCGACGTCAGTCCCATGGCTTATCCCACCGCATCCAGCACGGCCACTTGTCCATGACTCTCAATGGCGCCGCGCGGTGAATACATTCGCGGCGATTCCTCGTCACGCGTGAACGCGCTGAAGACGACCTTGAAGTGCGCCAGCATTTCGCGGCACACGAGTTCGACGACCCTGTTCGCCTCCGCCACCTTGAGCATTTTCTCCCGCAGCGCCGCCCCGACTCGCGCGAGTGCCGCGCCCGGGTCTCCATCGAGCCGAGAGCACAGACTCCGCAGCGACACATTCTCCGCTCGCGGCGGAATGGGCATCCCCAGCAGCCTGCTCAATTCCACGCCGAGCCAGCACCGCCGCTGATCCAGCGTCCCGACCTGCGCCGCCAGCTCGCTCTCACGTTGCGACGCGCCCGTCATGGCTTCCACATCGCTGCGCCGCATCGCCTCCAGCTTCCCGCGAATCACGTCAAGCATCCGATCCTGAAGCACGCCAAGCTGCTCCAGCACCCCCGTCAGCTCGTTTGCTAATTCTCTATTTTGCAAGCAATTCACCGTTCTTCTTGTTCCCAATCGCCAAATTACTGTCCCCAGTTTCGGCGTTTCGACGTTTCGGCGTTTCGGCGTTTGCCTCCGCGTTTCGCGCAAACGCCCGATACATGCTCTCCGCAATCGGATCCCCCGCCGCCTGCCCCATTCGCTTGGCAAGTTCCATATGGAGCTGTCCCTTGAACACTTCCTCGCCGCGCCCGCCGTGAAGGTATTTGCCCTTCAGCTTCGAAGCTTGCATCTGTTTCATCAGCGTGCCATAGAACACGTTGCCGACGAACTCGCCCACCTGCTTCCGCAGCGTGTCGCCCTTCGCGCGGTTCGGCGCAAGCGCCTCGAACCCGCGCGGACCGGCCATCGCCAGGCCCGGCGTCGTCGTGCTCCAGGTTGTGTTAAGTGTCGTCATCTCGGCATCAGTCCTGGTACACCAGCTTGCCGCGGATTTTTCCCGTGCGGTAAAGGTTCTCGACGATCTCGATGATTTCCTTCGCCGGCACGTTCAACTGATTCAGCTTGTCCACGAGGTCCTGCAGCTTCGGACCGCCCTGGTTCTCCGTGTCCATCGGCACCGCGAATTCTTCGACGAAGGCCGGGTTCGCCTCCGTCGGCTTCGGCTCAGGGATCGTCATGCGGATCGTCATGCCCCCATGCACGATGGCCGCCGGCCCCATCTCCACGCCCTCGCCGATGATGATCGTCTCGGTCCGCCGATTGATGACGATCCGCCCCTCGCCCAGCGGCATCAGCAGCTCCAGGCCCTCGACCCGCCCGATGAAATCCGCCGGCGTCGCCCGATACTCGATCGGCACCGTCACCACCACGTTCTTCGGCCCCACCGCCTGCGCGACGTGCCGAACCTGGCCGATTTCCGACTGATCCTCATTCACCGCCTGCGCCATCGCCGCCGACAGCGCATGGCTGGCATGAACGTCTTCGACGACCAGCGTGAACTCCCACTGCTCGGTCAGGTAGGTATGAATCACGTCCTCTTCGAGCACCGCGCCATTGGTGATGACGCCCGACGTCTTCAACTTCGGATCGAGCGTGCGAATCGCCCCCTGCGCGAAGGCGAAAATCCGGTCCAGCCCCGGCCCCTGCAACGGCGTCGGCACCAGTCTGCCATTGGCCAGGCTCTTGGCGGACCCGACCGCGCTGACCTGCACATCGACCGCGTCGCCCTCGCGCACGCCGTTCTCCGGCAATTTCACCTCGACCCAAACGATCGCCACGTTCTTGGTGTCCGATAGCTCGGTCTGTGTGACCGGAATCTCAAACCGGCTGAGCATCGCCTGAAGCTGCCGGATCGATGCGGCATACTTCCCGCCATCGCCCGTGCCCGACAGTCCGACGACGAGTCCATATCCCATAAGTGTATTCGCCCGCCGCCCCTTCAAGTGCGAAACATCGCCGATGGTCGTAGCTCGCAACTCCAATGCCGAACCAAAGACACTCGCGATGATCACGAGCGTCGTCACGTTTCGAGTTATTCCACTGATCCGCTTCACGACTTGCGCATTTGCTCCGTTCGCGAGTCTCTCTCGCGCGTTCCCTGACACGACCGCGTCTTGGCCAAACAACCCGTTCCCTTTATGCCTTCGTTTCGACTTTCAATTTTCGACTTTCGACTTTTTCGCGTTCGACTTTTCGGCGTTTCGGCGTTTCTAGAACGGCTTCACCCCATCCAGCACTTCCTTCAACCACCCGCGCTTCACCGCCTCCGACACCGTCCCGCTGTTCTTGATCTCAACATCGAGGTCATAGATTTTGTCGCTCGTGATCGTCCGGTCCGGCAGCACGTCCCGGCTGTTGATCTCGCCGCTGAGCATCAGAATTTGCCCATCCTCCCCGTACGAAATCTTCGACGCCCCCACCACGATCAGATTCCCATTCGGCTTCACGTCAATCACTTTCCCCATCACCCGCGTCTCGACCACGTCCTGCCGGTTCGACCGACCCTGGTTCTTCATCTCGTTCTCATGTTGAAAATCGATCTCCGGCTTGCCGCCGGCCAGGTTCTGCTGTTGCCACTTCTTGTCATGAATCCGAAACCATGCCTCCAGCTTTGACTGCACGTCCCACTCGTTCTTCTGCTGCATCCGCGAATCGGTCTGTGACCGGAATCGGTGCCGCACGATGATCCCAATTAAGTCATGCACCTTGACCTGCGTCGCCTCGGGCGGCGCCACCGCCGTCAAGGAATGCTGAATGAGCGTCAGATTCTTCGGCGCTGCCGGCACTGGCGACGACCCGGCGCTGATCCGCAGCGCATTGTTCGCCCCCACCTGCGCCACCGCATTCGCATTCGCCCCGGCCACTCCGCCGGCCGGCTGCGTCGTCGGCACACCCACGCCCGCATCCACCGTCCCCGCCGCCCGCGCCTTCGCCGATCGATAAAGCGATGACGACTGCGCAAACGAGGTGCTCACGCAGGTCAGCACGATCAATGCCGTAGCAATCAGAATTCTGTTCGACTCTTCGCCCCAACGGGGCGACGGTGTGGAGCCACCGGTGGAGCAAAGCGCAACCCGTGGATTCAGGCCGCGCGTAATAGTCCGCCCCGAATGGGGCGGCGGAGTGCTCGTAGAAGTGGGATTGTAGTTATTCATTATTATTCCATCCAAATCGTGCGCCGCGACTCATTCCCCTGCCGCCGCCACCAACCGCGGCCCCGCATACGTCACCAACCCCGGCCCCGCCACTGTGACATCAATCAAATCCTGCTTCCGCCGCGACCCATCCCGCCGAACCGCGATCACGTCGCCCAGCGCCCCTGCCGACTGCGCCTGCCCGCTCGCGCGAATCTCCACCCCGCCGCCACCCATCACGATCTGCACTTGATCCCCGCGCCGCACCAGCGGCCGCGACTCGATCGACTTCACGTCCACCATCTCCCCCGCCCGAATAAACCGCCGGCTCTGAAAGCCGACCACGGCCGCCAGATCAAAAAGCGCCGCGTTCTGCCGCTCCTCGAACCGCCGCTCCTCCAGCTTCAGGTCCCGACCCGTGATCATCTGCCCCTGGTTGATCGGCCGTCGTGCCACAACCACGTCACGAACCAGCGACACCTCCGCCGAAACCAGCGCTTCTCGCACCGGCTCACCACCGGATTCCCCGTCTGGCGCAAGGGTCCCCTCGAAAACAATCTCAAAGCTCACCAGCCCCGTGCGCCGTCCATCCCGATCGCTGATGCGATATTTCATCCCGGCCAGGCTTCGGGCCAACAGCTTCTGAGAAGTAGGGCTGAACCGAATCTCCACCCGCCCTTCCTCCTCCACAAACCCGGCAGCGATGTGATTCCGCAAAGCGTCCTCAACCGTGCCGACGCCGCCCGTTTCATGATGAACCCCATGACCGTCAATCGCCACGGCATTCAGTTTTCTTGGACCAACTTGCTTATGGCTCGGAAGAGCCGTCTGAGTGCGTCGTTCGCTCGCTCGCCCGCCGGTGTTCCGGCGTCCCGGCCGCACCACGGCCCGCGCCTCGCGCGCCGGCCCGCTTCGACTGACCCTGCACCGCGACGACCCATGAATCCGCACGGCCGCCAGATTGATCTCCGCCTCGATGAGTGCCTCACGAATGTCATCGATCTCGACGGGCGTCTCAATGCCGATTCGAGGAGAGCCATATACGATCACCACGCCGAGTCGCTCGCGCTCCCGGGCATCGAATCCACTGATCTCCGCGACATCCCGCAAAAGCACGTTCGCATCCGCCACCACCGCCGCAGGCCACACCCGAATCGCGCGCGCGCCTTCATCGGCTCGCA
>Ga0190265_10000878_pt1 | contig 19826 bp, 12 predicted proteins | sample Popmic124T_FD_133135 | JGI IMG/M metagenome (GOLD analysis project Ga0190265, IMG submission 133135) | Populus adjacent soil microbial communities from riparian zone of Indian Creek, Utah, USA - 124 T | ecosystem: Environmental > Terrestrial > Soil > Riparian zone | place: USA: Utah | collected...
CGTCGTCAACGTCGCCATGGTCGATCCCGAGGACGGGCTGGTGCCGTCGCGGATCATCGGCGTGGTCCGCGATTCGCGGTTCCGCTCGATCCGCGATCCGATCGATCCGATCATGTTTTCCTGGGACGTGAATGGCACCGGCGTGCTGCTGATCCGCTACGACACGGCCGATCCGCAGGGCGTCCGCGGCCGCCTCGAGGCGGCCTGGAAGCGGCTCGCCCCCGACGTGCCGTTCGACGGCGTGTTCAGCGAGGACAAGGTCGCCGAGCTCTACGAGGCCGAGGCGGCGCGCGCCAAGGTGTTCGCCGGCTTCGCCATGCTCGCCGTGATCGTCGCCTGCCTCGGCCTGTTCGGGCTCGCGGCCTTCACCGCCGAGCGGCGGACCAAGGAGATCGGCATCAGGAAGGTGCTCGGGGCGCGGACTCGCGACATCGTGCGGCTGCTCGCCTGGCAATTCTCCAAGCCGGTGATCATCGCCAATCTGATCGCCTGGCCGATCGCCTGGTGGGCGATGCGCGAATGGCTCAACACGTTCGACGCGCGCATCGACCTCGGGCCGGTGCCGTTCGTGCTGGCCGGCGTGCTCGCGCTCGCCATCGCCATCGGCACGATCGCCGGCCACGCCTTCCGAGTCGCCCGCGCCAACCCGATCCTGGCGCTTCGATACGAATAGGAGCGCCCGGCCCGAACCAGAGCGAAGGGGGAGCATATGTGGCGGAATTATCTGACGGTAGGCCTGAGGGCGCTGATGAAGAGCAGGACCTATGCCTTCATCAACATCTTCGGCCTCGCCGTCGGCCTCGCCGCCTGCCTGATGCTGCTCCTCTACGTCCGTTACGAGCGCAGCTATGACGAATGGCTGCCCAACGCGGAGAATGTCTACCAGGTGCAGAATTTCTCGACGGACCGGGAAACCGGAGACCGCTTCGCTCTGCAAATGTCGCAACATGTGGCCGGGACCACGCTGAAGCAGGATTTTCCGGAGGTCGAGCGAGTGCTCAACATGTTCGGCACCTTCGCCATCGTGCTGCGCGGTGGCGAGGCGCTGTCGGTCGAAGACACGCTCGCGGTCAACGGCCCCTTCTTCGACGTGCTGCAACTGCCGATGCTGCGCGGCGATCCCCGAACCGCTCTGGCACGGCCGGGCAACGTCGTGCTCACCGAGAGCCAGGCCCGGCGGCTGTTCGGCGAGCAAGACCCGATGGGCCGCACCGTTACGCTCGTGCTGAGCGGCGAGCATGTGGATCACCTCGTCACCGGCGTGATCCGCGACGTCCCCCGCAACTCGCACATTCGGGCCAACATGATCTACCGCTACGATCCGGTCCGCACCTTCGCGAGCTTTCCCGCCTATCTCACCAGCTGGGGACAGATTTCGAGCTGGAACTATCTGAGGCTGCGCCCCGGCACGGATGTGTCCCGCATCCATGCCGCCCTTCCGCAATGGGAGCGCCGCAACATTCCCGCCGAGGATTCCGCGCGCGGCGGTGGCGGCGAAAATCAGGATTGGCTGCTGGTCAACGTCCGCGACGTCCATCTCGGCGAGGCTCAGGAAGGCAGCATGGCGCCGGGGAATGACGAGCGCACCATCACCACCTTCACCGTGGTCGCTTTCCTGATCCTGTTCATGGCGTGCGTGAACTTCACCAACCTCGCCACGGCCCGCGCCAGCCAGCGCGCCCGCGAAGTGGCGCTCCGCAAGGTGATGGGCGCCAATCGCAAGCAGCTCATCGCCCAGTTTCTCGGCGAATCCATGCTGCTGGTGGCGATCGCCATGCTGGTCGCGCTGGCGATGACGGAATTGCTGCTCCCGTTCCTCTCGGACTTCCTCGATGCGGAGATCCGGATGCACTACTGGGGGGAGGATGGGATGCTGTTGCCCGTCCTGTTGCTCACCCTGCTCGTCGGCGCGGTCGGCGGACTCTATCCTTCCTTCTATCTCTCCCGCTTTCAGCCGGCCGCGGTACTCAAGGCCAACAAGTCTTCGGCCGACGCGTCCGGCGCAGGCGCTTTGCGCAATATCCTCGTCGTCGCCCAGTTCGCGGTTTCGATCGGGCTGATGATCTGCACGGCGATCGTCTACGCGCAGACGGTCCACGCCCGCACCGCCGATCCCGGCTTCCGCCGCGAAGGCATTTTGCAGATCGCCAATGTCAGCCGCCGCCAGGTGGCGCCCCTCGCCGAGGCGCTGGCGCGCGAGATCGGCCGAACCGACGGCGTCGCTTCCGTCGCCCGCACCAGCATCGGCGTTTCCACCCACAACACGATGGGGCGGGCCGTTCACCTGCCGGGGCGCAGCGAACCGATCAACGTCGGCAACTACGCGGTTGACGAGCATTTCTTCGCGACCATGGGGATCGAGCGGGTCGCCGGGCGGACCTTCGATCCCAACCGGCCCATGGACCGGCTCGACGTGCCGATGGAGCCGGACGCCGCGTCGGAGCGGGCGATGGTGCAGCGCGGCGGCAACGTCGTGCTGAACGAGCTCGCCGCTCGGCGGCTCGGCTTCGCCAGCCCGGCCGAGGCGGTCGGCAGGCAGGTCCGAGTCGACCTGTTCCCGTTCAATCCGGAGGCGGGCCCGGTGCCCGTGACCATCGTCGGCGTCGTCAGGGATACGCGCTTCCGCTCCATCCGGCTCCCGATCGAGCCGATCATGTACCGGCTCGGCACCGACTATGCGGGCTATCTGGCGGTCCGCTACGACGCCTCGCGCGCCAACGAGGTGCGCGACCGCATTGCGCAGGTGTGGCGCCGTTTCGCGCCGGACGTGCCGTTCGAGGGCGAGTTCAGCGAGGACATCGTTGCAGAGCTCTACAATGTCGAGCAGGCGCGCGCGGAGACCTTCGCCGGCTTCGCCCTGCTCGCCATCGTCGTCGCCTGTCTCGGCCTGTTCGGCCTGGCGGCGTTCACCGCCGAGCGGCGGACGAAGGAGATCGGGATCAGGAAGGTGCTCGGCGCCCGGACCAACGATATCGTGCGGCTGCTCGCCTGGCAGTTTTCGAAGCCCGTGATCATCGCCAACCTGATCGCCTGGCCGGCCGCCTGGTGGGTGATGCGCGACTGGCTCAACACGTTCGACGCTCGGATCGACCTTGGGCCGATGCCCTTCGTGGTCGCCGGCCTGCTCGCCCTCGCCATCGCTATCGGCACCATCGCCGGCCACGCCATCAAGGTGGCGCGGGCGAACCCGATCCTCGCGCTTCGCTACGAATAGCGGCGGGCTATGAAGGAACGAGCCCATGTGGCGTAATTATCTGACGGTTGGCCTTCGGGCGTTCGCGAAGAACAAGACCTATACGTTCGTCAATATCTTCGGCCTGACCCTCGGCTTCGCCGCCTGCCTGCTGATCCTGCTCTTCGTCCGCCACCATCTCAGCTACGATGCCTGGCTGTCCAATGCGGAGCGCACCTACCAGGTGCAGAGCGAGCGGGTCGCCACCGAGGAGCCGCCGACCTTCACCCAGCGGACCTTCTATCCGGTCGCCGCCGGGCTGAAGCGGGACTTTCCCGAAGTCGAGGCGGTCACCGCCTTGTACGCCACCCGTCCGGTCGTCCTGAGGAACGGCCAATCGACCTATACCGACATGGTGATGGCCGATGAGAGCTTCTTCGACGTGCTCGATCTGCCGCTCGTCCGCGGCGACCGGCGGACCGCGCTCAGCGGCCTCGATTCGCTCGTCCTCACCGAGAGCGAGGCGCGCAAACATTTCGGCAATGACGATCCGATGGGGCAGACGCTGACAATCGTCCGGCGCGGCGTTCCCGCCGAGCTGCGAGTCACCGGCATCCTTCGCGACCTGCCCGGCAACAGCCATCTCGACGTGGCGATGGTGAGCCGGATCTCCGGCACCGTCTTCGCCGACGAGCCCGATACGCTCGAGCGCTGGAACAGCATCCCCGCTCATGTCTACGTCCGGCTCCGGCCCGGCGCCGATCCGGCCGCGATCAATGCCCGCCTTCCGGCCTGGGAGGAGCGCGTTATCCCGGTCGACACCGTCGGCGCCGGCGAGATGAGCCGCGCCAGGCGCTGGGCGCTCCATCTCGAGAACGTCCGCGACGTCCATCTCGGGCGGTTCCAGGAAAGCGCGATGACCCCGGGCAGCGACCGGACGACGATCACCACCTTCGCCGTCGTCGCCCTGCTGATCCTCGGCATCGCCTGCGTCAACTTCACCAACCTCGCGACGGCGCGGGCCTCGCAGCGGGCGCGTGAAGTGGCGCTGCGCAAGGTGCTCGGGGCGATGCGGCGCCAGCTCATCGCCCAGTTCCTCGGCGAATCGATCCTGATGGCGGGCGCCGCCCTGCTGCTCGCGCTCGCCTTCGTCGAGCTCGGCCTGCCCGCCTTTTCGGCCTTCCTCGGCGACGAACTCGTTCTTCATTATCTGGGCGGGGACGGCGTGCTGCTGCCGATGATCGCGCTTGCGCTCGCGGTAGGCACCGTCGGCGGCCTCTATCCCGCCTTCTACCTCTCCGGCTTTCGGCCTTCGGCCGTGCTGAAGGCGAACCAGATGAGCGGCGGGCAGGGCTCGATACGGCTGCGCAGCGTCCTCGTCGTCGCCCAGTTCGCCGTCTCGATCGCGCTCATCATCTGCACCGCGATCATCTACCTCCAGACCCAGCACGTCCGGACCGCCGATGCCGGCTATCAGCGCGAAAGCCTGCTCGTCGTCAAGAATCTGGGCCGAGCGCAGGTCGCGCCCGCCGCGGAGACGATCCGTGAGCGGGTCGCGAGGCTGAACGGAGTCGCCGCCGTCGGCCGCGCCACTCTGACCCCCGCCACCGACCCGAGAACGACCGATTCCGTCGAGCTGCCGGGCCGCACCGACCCGGTCAGCATCGGCTCCTATGTCGTCGATTCGGGCTTCTTTTCGGCGATGGGGATAAGCACGCTCGCCGGCCGGGCCTTTTCCGAGCAGGTGGCGGGCGACGATTCGACCGCGGCCTTCGGCGACGATCCGCCGCCCGGCCTCGGCGCCAACGTCGTGCTGAGCGCGGCCGGGGCGAGGCAGCTCGGCTTCGGCGCGCCCCAGGCGGCGATCGGCGCTCAATTCCGCATCGACGACGTGCCCGTCACGGTCGTCGGCGTGGTCGCGGACGTCCAGTACCGCTCGATGCGCGAGGAGATGGAGCCGATCCTCTATTCGATGAGCCGCGCCGGTCATGGCAGCCTCGTCGTTCGCTATTCGACGGGCGAGCCGGCCGCCCTCGTCCGCGAGATCGAGCGGATCTGGCGCCAGCAGGCGCCCGACGTACCGTTCGAATCGGTCTTCGTCGAAGACGCGGTCGCCGAGCTTTACGATGCCGACGAGGCGCGCGGCTACGTCTTCGCCGCGGCCGCTTTGCTGGCGGTCGTCGTCGGCTGCCTCGGCCTCTACGCTCTCGCCGCCTTCACCGCCGAGCGGCGGACCAAGGAGATCGGGCTGCGCAAGGTGCTGGGCGCGCGCACCCGCGACATATTGCGCCTCCTCGTCTGGCAATTCTCCAAGCCCGTCGTCATCGCCAACCTGATCGCCTGGCCGGTCGCCTGGTTGGTGATGCGCGACTGGCTGAACGGTTTCCAGGACCGGATCAGCCTCAATCCGATGCTTTTCGTGGCCGCCGGGCTGCTGGCGCTGGCGATCGCCGCCGGGACCATCGCCGGCCATGCCATGCGCGTCGCCCGGGCCAATCCGATCCACGCGCTGAGATACGAATAGGAGGCGGCCATGCTGGGCAATTATTTCATCGTCGGCCTGAGGGCGCTTTGGCGCAGTCCCCTGTTCACCGCGATCAACCTGGTCGGTCTTGCCGTCGGCCTGGCCGGCTGCCTCCTGATCATCCTCTTCATCGGCTACGAGCTCAGCTTCGACGACTGGCTGCCGGATGCCGACCGCATCTATCAGGTGCAGCGCATCGAGACGACCGGGACCACCGCCGGGCGACGCTACGCCCAGACCGCGTTCGTCGCGGCGGAGGCGATGCCTCGGCAATTCCCCGAAATCGAAGCGTCGACCGGGCTCATCTCCTCCGGCGGCACGTTCCGCAAGGACGGCGAGCCGATCACCATCGAGGACGTCTATTTCACCGACGGCAATTTCCTGGACGTGATCCGTCTGCCTCTGGTCGCGGGCGATCCCGCCACCGCTCTTGACGCCGTCGACAGCGTCGTTCTCACCGAAACCACGGCCCGCCGCCTGTTCGGCCGCACCGACGTGCTGGGCCGGACGGTGACCCGGATCGCCGGCAGCGGGGACAAGGTGGCGCGGGTCACCGGAATCCTGCGCGACCTGCCCGCCAACACACATCTGCGCATCGCCGCGCTCTATCGGCCCAACCTCGCCAGCAGCACGTCGGGCAACGAGGCTTTCACCCAATGGAACTGGGTGGCGGGCTGGGTCTATGTCCGTCTGCGCCCCGGCGCCGACGCCGCCGCTTTGCATAGCCGGATGAACCCCGCCTTGCGGCGGCTCGTCCCCACCGCCCAGCGCGATGCCTCGGCTCCCGACGGCCTCGGCTTCGCCCAGGAGCTGATGAACATCCGCACGGTCAACACGGCCGCGATCGATGCCTCGACGATGCGGCTCGGCACGCCGATGAAGACGCTCGTTACCTTCGGGATCGTCGCCGCCTTCCTGCTGGTCGGCGCCTGCGTCAATTTCACCAACCTCGCCACCGCCCGCGCCAGCCGCCGCGCTCGGGAAGTGGGGCTGCGTAAGACCCTGGGGGCGTCGCGTAGCCAGCTCATCGCCCAGTTCCTCATCGAAGCCTGCGTGGTCGTCGCGGCGGCGGGGCTGCTCGCCATCGCCCTGGTCGAGCTCGCCCTTCCCTGGCTCAACGCGCAGATCGACGGCGGCATCTCGGTCAGTTATTTCGGAGCGGACGGCATCATCCTGCCGCTGGCCGGCCTGCTCGCCGTCGTGGGCATCATGGGCGGCGTCTATCCCGCCTTCTTCCTCTCCCGATATCGGCCGGCGCTGGTGCTCAAGGCCAATCAAGGCGCCCCCGACACGCCCGGCGCGGGGCGGCTTCGGACCGGCCTCGTCGTCCTGCAATTCGCGGTCTCGATCGCGCTCATCATCTGCACCGCGATCATCTATGCGCAGACGCTGTACGCGCGTTCCGTCGATCCCGGCTACCGGGTCCCGGGCCTGCTGTTCGTCAACTATCCCGAGCTGATCGGCGACCGCGCGCAGGTCGAGACCTTCATGCGCCGGGTCGGCGCCGTCCCCGGCGTGACCTCGGTGGCGCGGGTCGGGATCACGCCCGGCCCCGGCACCACGACCGACTCGGCCTGGCGGGTGCCGGGGGCGCCGGACAGCGTCAGCCTCCAGCTCATCGACATCGACGGCAATGCGTTCCGCACTTTGGGCATGCGCCTTCTCGCCGGGCGGACGGTGACCGACCAGCGCGAAATGGACGTCGGCGCCCCGCGGTTCGACCTCGATCAGGAACGCGAACGGATGGTCGAGCGCCGCGGCCTCAACGTGGTGGTGGACGAGAGCGCGGCCCGCCTTCTCGGCTTCGCCGATCCGCAAGCGGCGGTCGGCCGGCAGATTACCAGCGACAGGTCGGACGGGCGGGTCGTCGTGCCGTACACGATCGTCGGCGTGGTCAACGACTCGCGCTTCGATTCCGCGCGGTTGGAGAGCAAGCCCAAAATCTATTACGTCTCGCCCCACTATCACTTGAGCCTCGCCGTGCGCTTCGAGAGCGTCAGCGGCGCTTCGGTGATGCCGGCGATCGAAGCGCTCTGGAAGTCGAGCGTCAACACCGCGCCGTTCGAAGGCTTCTTCGCCGACGCGCGCATCGCCGAGATGTACGACGCCGACGAGCGGCGCGCGCGGATGTTCGCGATCTTCGCGATCTTCGCCGTGCTGATCAGCTGCCTCGGCCTTTTCGGCCTCGCCGCCTTCACCGCCCAGCACCGGACCAAGGAGATCGGGATCCGAAAGGTGCTCGGTGCCCGCACCCGCGACATCATCCGCCTGCTGCTCTGGCAATTCACCCGCCCGGTGCTGCTCGCCAATCTGATCGCCTGGCCGATCGCGTGGTGGGCGATGCGCGACTGGCTGAGCGAATTCGAGAACCGGATCGCGATCGGCCCGGCTCCCTTTGTCGTCGCCGGCCTGCTGGCGCTGGCGATCGCGGCGGGCACCATCGCCGGCCATGCGATGCGCGTCGCCCGCGCCAATCCGATCCACGCGCTGAGATACGAATGAAGCTGTTGGCAGGGGAAAAGAGATGTGGCGGAGCTACCTGACCATCGGCCTTCGCGCCTTCGCGCGGAACTGGACTTATGCGTTCATCAACGTGCTCGGGTTGAGCCTCGGCTTTGCCGCCTGCCTGCTGATCGGGCTCTACGTCCGTTATGAGCTGAGCTACGACAGCTGGATCCCCAACGCCGGGAACATCTACCAGGTCCAGACCGATTATGCGCCGCAGCCCAGCGGCGAGGACCTCAACCTGCAAATGTCCTCCTATGTCGCCGGCCAGGCGATCGCCCGGGACTTCCCCCAAATCGAGCGCCGCCTCTATCTGCTCCCCAACAATGCCACCGTGATCCGGGACGGCAACGCCTTCGCCGTCCCCGAGGCGGCGATGGTCGACGGCCCGTTCTTCGACATGTTCGCAATCCCCTTGCTCCATGGCGATCCCGCCACCGCGCTCGCCCGCCCGGGCTCGGTCGTCCTGTCGCAGAGCGAGGCGGAGCGCTTCTTCGGCGCGCGCAACCCGGTCGGCGAGACGCTGACTTTGGTCGTCGACGGCCGCTCGGTCGATCACCGCGTCGGCGGCGTGATGCGCGATCTGCCGCGCAACTCGCACATGCGCCTCAGCCTGCTCGCGCGCTTCGACCCGGGCAGCCATTTCGCCGACAGCCCGGCCTTCTTCACCGATTGGGGCTGGCAGGCGGGCTGGGTCTATGTCGCGCTCCGCCCGGGCAGCACCGCCGCGGACATCCACCGCCAGATGCCGGCTTGGGAGGCGCGCAACATCCCGGCCGCCGCCCCCGGAGTCGACTTCGATATGCGCGCCCAGCAGGATTACCGGCTGGTCGCCCTGCGCGACGTCCATCTCGGCGAGGCGCAGGACGGCGGCGCGGTGCGCGGCAACGACCGGACGACGATCACGACCTTCGCGATCGTCGCCGGCCTGGTGCTCGCCACCGCCTGCTTCAACTTCATCAACCTCTCCACCGCCTCGGCGAGCCGGCGCGCGCGCGAAGTCGCCCTGCGCAAGGTGCTCGGCGCCCGGCGCCGGCAGCTCATCGTCCAGTTCCTCGGCGAATCGCTGCTCGTCGCCACCGCCGCCATGCTGCTCGCTCTGGCGGCGGCCGAGCTGGCGCTCGCGCCTTACGCGGCCTTCCTCGACGCCGACCTTTCGATCGCCTATCTCGGCGCCGGCGGCCTGCTTCTGCCGATCGCCGCCCTCGTCCTGCTGGTCGGCCTGGCCGGCGGCCTCTATCCCGCTTTCTATCTGTCGCGCTTCCAGCCCGGCCAGGTGCTCAAGGCGAACCGGTCGAGCGCCGACACGCCCGGCTCCGGCCGCGTCCGAACGGCGCTCGTCATCGCCCAATTCTCGGTCTCGATCGGGCTCATCATCTGCACCGCGATCGTCTACGCGCAGACCGTCTACGCGCGCACCGCCGATCCCGGCTATCGCAGCGACAGCCTGATCCAGATCGAAAATATGAGCGACGAACGGGTCGCGCCGGTCGCCGAGACGCTGATGCGGCAGCTGCGCGGCATCGACGGGGTCACCGGCGTCGCGCGCACCAATGTCGGCGTCGGCACTAATGCCAACGTCACCCAGCTGCTCCAGCGTCCCGGCGCCGACGGGCAGATCGAGGTGAGCAGCTTCCCGGTCGGCCCCAATTTCTTCCAGACGATGGGGATCGAGCCGATCGCCGGCCGCCTGTTCGACGAAAACCGGCCCGCCGACGATGCGACCCGCACCGTCCCGCTCGACGCCGCGGCGGACCGGGCGCTTGCGGCGCGCGGCATGAACATCGTCGTCAACGCGCGCGCCGCGACCCTGCTCGGCTATGGCGAGCCGAGCGCCGCGGTGGGCCAGCAGGTCCGCGGCGAATTGCTCGGCCAGGATTATGGCCCGGTGCCGCTGACCATCGTCGGCGTCGTCGAGGACAGCCGCTTCCGATCGGTCCGCGATCCGATCCGGCCGATCATGTTCCGCCAGAGCCGCGGCGCGCTCGGCTGGCTGGTGGTGCGCTATTCGGGCGCCGACGGCGCGCGCGTCCAGCGCGCGGTCGAAACGGCGTGGAAGCGGCTCATTCCCGACGTGCCGTTCACCGCCCGGTCCAGCGAGAGCATCATCGCCGATCTCTACGCCGCGGAACGGGCGCGGGCGCAGACCTTCGCCGCTTTCGCTCTGCTCGCCGTGCTGATCGCCTGCATGGGGCTTTTCGGATTGGCGGCTTTCACCGCCGAGCGGCGGACGCGGGAGATCGGCATCCGCAAGGTGTTCGGCGCCAGCACCGGCGACATCGTCAGGCTGCTCGTCTGGCAATTCTCCAAGCCGGTGATGATCGCCAACCTGATCGCCTGGCCGGCCGCCTGGTGGGCGATGCGCGAGTGGCTCAACACGTTCGACGCGCGCATCGACCTCGGGCCCGCGCCGTTCGTCGTCGCCGGCGCGCTCGCGCTGGCCATCGCGATCGGCACCATCGCCGGCCACGCGATCAAGGTGGCGCGGAAGAATCCGATCCTCGCGCTCAGATACGAATGAGGGATGCCGGACGCGGAAGGGGAAGGACGATGTGGCGCAACTATCTGACGGTGGGGACCCGGGCCCTGCTCAAGAACAAGACCTACGCCTTCATCAACATTTTCGGCCTGGCGATCGGCCTCGCCGCCTGCCTGATGCTGCTCCTCTACGTCCGCTACGAGACCAGCTACGACGGCTGGCTGCCCGACAGCGGCCGAATCGCCCAGGTGCAGGCGACCTGGCACGAGCCCGGCCAGCCGGTCTCGCCCAACCAGGCGAGCCCGGTGCCGATCCGCAACATGGTGCGGGGCGGCTTCCCGGAGATCGAAGCGGTGAGCGTGGCCGTCCCCAACCGGGCGGTCGTCGCGCGCGAGGGCGGGCCGCTCTACATGGATTCGCTGTCGGTCGATCCCGCCTTCCTGCGCATCTTCCAATTGCCCTTCGTTCGCGGCGACGCGGGCGGCGCGCTGCCCGACCTCGCCTCGGTGGTGCTGACCGAGACCGAGGCCGAGCGGCAGTTCGGCTCGCTCGACGTGATCGGCCGGACTCTGACGACGACCTCGGACGAGGGCGAGCGCCGCGACTTCCGGGTCACCGGCGTGATCCGCGATCTGCCGCGCAACACCCATTTGCGCTTCGCCGCCTTGTTCCGCTTCGATCCCAACAGCTACGCCGCGCTTAGCGAAGGCGCCCAGAGCTGGGGCGAGATGAGCCAATATCATTACATCAAGCTGCGCCCCGGCGCCGACCTCGCGGCGATGAACGCGCGGCTGCCGGACTGGGAGCGCTCGGTCATCCCGTCGCAGGTGATCGACGGCCGCTCCTCGTCGCGCGCCGACATCATGGACCTCGCCTTCGTGCCGGTGAGCAAGGTCCATCTCGGCTCGGCGCAGGGCATGGCGATGACCCCCGGCAACGACCCGCGCACCGTCGCCACCTTCTCGATCTCGGCCGTCCTCGTCCTCATCATGGCCTGCATCAACTTCATCAACCTCTCGACCGCGCGCGCCGGCCAGAGGGCGCGCGAGGTGGCGCTCCGCAAGGTGCTCGGCGCGGCGCGGCGCGACCTCGTCGTCCAGTTCCTGGCCGAATCGGTGCTGCTCGCGGGCCTTTCGATGCTGATCGCGCTGGCCCTGGTCGAGCTCACCTTGCCGGCGCTCTCCGCTTTGCTCGATGCCGAGCTCGGCTTCGCCTATCTCGGCGCGGGCGGCTATCTGCTTCCGGCGCTCGGCCTCACCCTCCTCGTCGGCGCGGTCGGCGGCGCCTATCCCGCCTTCTTCCTGTCGCGCTTCCAGCCGGCGCAGGTGCTCAAGGCGAACAAGTCCGCCGCCGAGCCGCACGGCAGCGGCCGCCTGCGCAACCTCCTCGTCGTCGCCCAGTTCGCCATCGCCATCGGCCTGATCACCTGCACCTGGGTGATCTATTCGCAGACCGAATATGTCCAGAATGTCGATCCCGGCTATCGCCGCGACGGGCTGGTCGAGATGGAAGGGGCCTGGCGGCTCTGGGAAACCGGCAATTACGATGCGATGCGGCGCGAGCTCGCCGCCGTGCCGGGCGTGAGCGCCGTCGGCCGCACCAATCTCGGCATCGCCACGAGCAACAAGAACATCCAGTACGTCCAGGCGCCGGGCGGGGTCGAGGGGCTCAACATGGGCCTCTACAAGGTCGATTCCGAATTCTTCCCGACCATGGGCATGCGGCTGCTCGCCGGCCGGCTGCTCGGCGACCGCCAGGCCAACGACCGGGTCCCGCGCGACCCGCAGACCACCGAGGCCGATTATCCCGCGCTCGCGCAGCGCGGCCTCAACATCGTCATCAACCGCCGCGCCGCCCTGCTCGCCGGCTATCGCGATCCGGCCGCCGCCGTCGGCCAGACCTTCAGGATGAGCATGGGCACCGACGAGCTCATCCCGGTCACCGTCGCCGGCGTGGTCGAGGACACAAGGATCCGCACCGCCCGCGACGAGATCGAGCCTTTGGTCTTCGCCTACGATCCGCTGCGCACCACCGCCTTCATCGTCCGCTACGAGGCGGCCGCCCCGGCCGAAGTCATGGCCGGCCTGCAGCGGGTCTGGGCGCGCTTCCTCCCCGACGCCCCGTTCGAGGGCGCCTTCGCCGAGGATCTGATCGCCGAGCTCTACCAGCGCGAGCGCGCGCGCGGCGCGGTCTTCGCCGGCTTCTCGGCGATCGCCGTGCTCATCGCCTGTCTCGGCCTGTTCGGCCTCGCCTCCTTCACCGCCGCCCGGCGGACCAAGGAGATCGGCATCAGGAAGGTGCTCGGCGCGCGCGTGCGCGACATCGTAAAGCTGCTGGTCTGGCAGTTCACCAAGCCGGTGGTGATCGCCAACCTGGTCGCCTGGCCGGCGGCGTGGTGGGCGATGCGCGACTGGCTGAACACGTTCGACGTCCGAATCGATCTCGGGCTGACGCCGTTCGCGGTCGCCGGCCTGATCGCGCTCGGCATCGCCGTCGGCACCATCGCCGGCCACGCGGTCCGGGTCGCTCGGACCAATCCGATCCTCGCCTTGCGGTACGAATAAGCGATGGAGTGGGCCCTCGCCCTTGCGATCGCCCTGCAGGCGGCGGCGGAGCCGTGGCGGCCGCCCGGAATCTCCTCGCCGCAGTTCGAATCGCACCCGGCGCCCGATCCGCGCACCGGCGACCTCTATTTCGTCCGCTCGTCGCCCCGATTCGAGGGCTGGCGGATCCTGGTCAGCCGCTGCGAGACTGGGACGTGGGCCGCGCCCGAGCCGGCGCCGTTCAGCGGCGAGGGGGTCGAGGCCGATCCCTATTTCACCGCCGACGGCGGCCGAATCTGGTTCATCTCGTCGCGCCGCGACCCGCCCGCCAAGACCAGCGAGGATCTCGACATCTGGTATGCCGAGCGCGGCGCCGACGGGCGCTGGGGCGCGGCGGTGAGGATGCCGGCGCCGGTCAATTCGCCGGCCGCGGAATGGTTTCCGCGGCCCGACGGCGCCGGCGGCCTCTATTTCGGCTCGGGGCGGCCGGGCGGCTTCGGCGCGACCGACATCTACCGCGCCGTGCGCGACGGCGAGGATTGGCGCGTCACCAATATCGGCGGCGAGGTCAGCACCGCCGCGAACGACTACGAGTTCGAGCCGTCGCCGGACGGCCGCACGGCCGTGCTTATGTCCGATGGGCTACTCTACCGCTTCGAGCGCGATGGCGAAGGATGGGGCCCGCGGCGGCCGATCGAAACGGGCGCGGCCGGTTTCCATGTCGGGCCGACTTTGTCCCCTTCGGGGCGCACCTTATTATTCGCGCGAGGCGGCGATCCGGCTTTGTCCGGCGAGCTTTACCGGCTGGGCGAAGGCCCGGCCGAGGCCTGGCCGGCCTGTCCCGCGACGCGAGCACAACAATGAGCAATGGAGAGCGGGCATGTGGCGTAACTATCTGACCGTCGGCTTCCGGGCGCTGACGCGGAGCAAGACCTACGCCTTCATCAACATAATCGGCCTGGCGATCGGCCTCGCCGCCTGCCTGATGCTGCTCCTCTACGTCCGCTACGAAACCAGCTATGACGCCTGGCTGCCCGATTCCGAACGAGTCTATCAGGTCCAGTCGATCGCCATGGACGAGGAGAGCGGCCGGCCGATGGCGCAGCGGGCCTCGCACGGCGTCATCACCGAATCCCTGGCCCGCGATTTCCCGCAGATCGAGGCGATCGCGCGAGTCGAAGGAGTCGAGCCCGTCTTCCTTCGCGACGGCGAGCCGAGCTTCGCGCCGATGTTCCTGGTCGACGATAATTTCTTCCGCATCGTCCAATTGCCGTTCCTTCGCGGCGATCCGCGCACCGCGCTCGCCCGCCCCGACAGCCTGGTGGTGACCCGAACCGAGGCGCTCGCCCGCTTCGGCGGCATCGACATATTGGGGCGGACGATCACCGCCGTCCGCCGAGGCGAGCAATATTCGCTTCGAGTCACCGGCGTCGTCGAGGACGTTCCGCGCAACAGCCACATGGAGTTCACCATGTTCGGCCGGATCAGCGACCGCGAGCGCGAGGATTGCGGCTGGGGCTGCGTCAACGGCTATGTCTATCTGAAGCTGAGGCCCGGCGCGGACCCCGAGGACATCCACCGCGGCCTCCCCGCCTGGGAGCGGCGCAACATCCCGCCGGTCACCGTCGGCAACCAGCAGGTGAGCGAGGGCGACACGTTCGATTGGCGGCTGGTCAACATCCGCGACGTCCATCTGAGCGGCGCCGACGGCCCGCTCGAGCGGCCGGGCAACGACCGGCGAACGATCATCACCTTCGCGGTGGTTGCGCTGCTGATCCTCGCCATGGCGGCGGTCAACTTCATCAACCTCGCCACCGCCCGCGCCAGCCAGCGGGCGCGCGAGGTGGCGCTGAGGAAGGTGCTGGGCGCGCGGCGCAGGCAGCTCGTCACCCAGTTCCTCGGCGAATCCATGCTGATCACGGGCCTGGCGATGCTGATCGCCTTGGCCTCGGTCGAGCTGCTGCTCCCCTATCTCTCCGCCTTCCTCGATGCGGCGCTCGAGGTCCACTATCTCGGCGCGGGCGGCATCCTGCTGCCCGTCTTCGGGCTCTGGCTGCTGGTCGGGCTGGCGGGCGGTCTCTACCCCGCTTTCTATCTGTCGCGCTTCCAGCCGGCGGCCGTCCTCAAGGCGAACCAGTCCTCGGCCGAGCCGATCGGCAGCGGGCGCCTCCGCAACCTGCTCGTCGTCGGCCAGTTCGCGGTCTCGATCGGGCTCATCGTGTGCACGATGGTGGTCTATGGGCAGACCGTCTTCGTTCAGAATACCGACTTGGGCTTCGAGCGCGAGGGGCTGATCCAGGTCCCCAACATGACCCGCGCCGCGGTGATCCCGCAGACCGAGACCCTGATGCGGCAGATCGGCGCGATCGAGGGGGTGGAGAGCGTCGCCGCCGGCGGCATCTTCGTCGCCAGCGGCCAGACGCTCAACACCCAGGTGCAGGTGCCGGGGCAGACCGAGCCGCCGACCATCGGCTTCTACAGCGTCCACCCGGATTTCTTCCGGACGATGCGCGTGCCGCTGCTCGCCGGCCGGGTGCTGTCGCGCGATCATGCCGCTGATTATGCCTGGACGCCCTATTTGCCCGGGCCGGAGCTCGAGCCGGCGCAAGCCGCTTTGCTCCAGCGCGGCATCAACGTCGTGATCAACGCCTCGGCGGCGCGCCGGCTGGGCTTCGCGAGCCCGGCCGCGGCGGTCGGCAGGCAGATCATGCCGAACATGTTCGAGGAGCAGCCGATGCCGGCGACGATCGTCGGCGTGGTCGCCGACAGCCGCTTCCGCTCGGCGCGCGAGCCGATCGAGCCGATGATCTTCTACGACCGCGGCATCTATTCGACGATGCTGGTCCGCTACCGCTCCGCCAATCCGGAAGGCGTGCGCCAGGCGATCGAGCGGCAATGGCGGCGGCTCGTCCCCGACGTGCCGTTCGAAGGCGCCTTCGCCGACGACCAGCTCGCCAATCTCTACGCCACCGATGCGGCGCGGGGGCGGACCTTCGCCGGCTTCTCGGCGCTCGCCGTGGTCATCGCCTGTCTCGGGCTTTTCGGATTGGCGGCTTTCACCGCCGAGCGGCGGACCAGGGAGATCGGCATCCGCAAGGTATTCGGCGCGCGCGGCTGGGACATCGTCAAGTTGCTCGCCTGGCAATTCTCCAAGCCGGTGATGATCGCCAACCTGATCGCCTGGCCGGTCGCCTGGTGGGTGATGCGCGACTGGCTGAACACGTTCGACGCCCGCATCGACCTCGGGCCGGCGCCGTTCGTCATCGCCGGCGCGCTCGCCCTCGCCATCGCTATCGGCACCGTCTCCGGCCACGCGCTGCGCGTCTCGCGCACCAATCCGATCGTGGCGCTGCGCTATGAATGAGGCGTTGGTCGAACGCGGCGGCCGGTCCGCAGAAAAAAGCGGGCGCAGCGCCCGGCAAGACAGGCAGGAACCGAGGCCATGACCGCCACACTCATCCTCGCGGCGACCGCGTTCGCCATCACCGCGTTGCTCGCTTTCGCCGGCTTGCGCGCCTGGCGCTTCTGGCTCGACTATAAGAGGCTCGAACTGGCCGGCCGGCAGGCCGAAGCGGACGTGGCCGGCCAGGATGTCGGCGTCCGCATCGAGCTCGCCGCGGTCCGCGAGCGGCTGAAGAAGCTCGAAGAGATCGCCAGCGGCGTCGAACTCTAGACCTTGCGCGCCGCGCATCGTAGCGCGGGCGCATGGCAAGGGCGAAGCAACTCGGGCTCGGCTCGCGGCTGGTAATCGGCGGCATCGCCGGCTTCGTCGCGACCATGGCGATGACCTCCGCGATGCGCCGGCTGCACAAGCGGCTGCCGGCCAAGGAGCGCTATCCGCTGACCCCGCGCGAGATCGTCGACGCGACGCTCGCTCCGCCCGCCGCCGCGGCGCCCGATCTCACCCTCGTCGCGCATTTCGCTTATGGCGCCGGCTGCGGCGCGCTGATCGCCGCCGCGGCGCCGCGCATCGGCCCGGCGAGCGGGGCGATGGCCGGCGGCGCGGTCTGGCTGGCCTCCTATATGGGCTGGATCCCGGCCGTCGGCGTGCTCAGGCCCGCCACCGACCATCCAATGCGCCGCAACGCGGTGATGATCGCCGCCCATTTCGCCTGGGGCTGGTCGACCGCGGAGGGGATCAGGGAGCTGACCGCCGCCCGCACGACGATCTTCGCCGACGGGCCGGACAAAGACGCATAAGAGAGGGACAGTCCCCGAACGGGGACTGTCCCCATCAATCGACGTGCGGATTGACGGCCGGCGGGTCGCTGGCCGGGAAGCTTTCGTCCGAAGCCTGGTCGACCTTGCCCCAGTCGGCGGGCGGATCGCGCATCGCCTCGGGGCCGGCCGAGCGGGCCGCGCCCGACTGGCCGGCCGCGCCGGGCTCGGTGCTGCCCCGTTCGAGGGCGGGGGCGGGCACCTCGCCACTGCCGCGCCGCCGCCGCATGAACAAGGTGGCCGCCGTGCCCGCGATCGCGGCGCCGATCGTGGCGAGGATCGTTCCCTTGCGGCTCCAGGCCATGCTCAGATCTCCTCGTGCTGCAGAGTCGCCGGCTGGGCGGGCGGCAGGCCCTCGCTTTCCGCCTTGGCCAGCAGCTCCGCCTTGCGCGCGGCAAGCTGGGCCCCCAGCGCCTCGAGATCGACGTCCGCCGCGCGGGTCTGCTGGAACAGGTTGTCGCGCTGCTTCTCCTCTTCCTTGACGTGATGCTCGATCAGCTCGGAGAGGACCTTGACCTTGGCGTCGTAAAAGCTCTCGTCGGGCTCGGCGGCCTCCAATTCGTTGATCAGCAACTTGGCGCTGTCATGCTCGACATAGGCCTCGTCGAGATCGGCATCCTCCACCTTGCCGCGCACGGCCGGATAATAGATTTCCTCCTCGATCTGGGCGTGGACCTTGAGCTCGGTGCAGATCTGCTTGACGAGCTGCTCCTTGAGCGAGACGCCCTTGGCGGATTCGAATTTCTCGAACAAAGCCTCGACCTTGCGGTGGTCGGCGGCGAGCAGCTGAAGCCCGTCCTGGGGCTGGGTGGTGTCGGCCATTAGTGTCTCCTTGATTGCGGCTTCGGAACAATCGGAGCATGGGGCCGGTTCCCGCGCTTGACGCAGATCAGGACGCTATTTTGAACGATACCGAAACCCTCTCGCCGGTGCTGCCCAACGACGTGGAGGAGGCGACCCGCCGCCTGCTCCACAAGGCGTGCGAGCGCGAGCTCGTCCTCGCCACCGCCGAGAGCTGCACCGGCGGCATGCTGGCGAGCCTCCTGACCGACGTGCAGGGCGTCGCCCACGCCTTCGACCGCGGCTTCGTCACCTATAGCGAGGCGGCGAAGACCGAGATGCTCGGCGTGCCGGCCGCTTTGATCGCCGAAAAGGGCGCGGTCTCGAAAGAGGTCGCAATCGCCATGGCCGAGGGGGCGCTGGCGCGCTCGCGCGCCCATATCGCGGTCGCGATCACCGGCTTCGCCGACATCGGCGACGAGCCCGGCCTGGTCCATTTCGCTTGCGCGCGTTCGGGCCGTATAACCGCGCATCGCGAGGCGCATTTCGGGCCGATCGGGCGGGGCGGAACGCGGGTCGCGGCGCTTGAGGCGGCGATCGAGATGATGACGGAGATGCTGTGATGGCCAAAGCCGGGAAAGGGGGACAGTCCCCGAAGGGGGGACAGTCCCCGTTCGGGGGAGGGGGACAGTCGCCGCTCGGGGGAGGGGGACAGTCCCCGCTCGGGGGAGGGGGACAGTCCCCGTTCGGGGCGATCCACCGCCACGGCTTCGTCCGGGTCGCGGCGGCGAGCCCGGTCGCCTCGACCGGCGACGTCGCCTTCAACGTCGATCAGGCGCTTGCGCTGGCGCGGGACGCCGACGCGCGCGGCGTCGACCTCGCCGTTTATCCCGAGCTCAACCTCTCCTCCTACGCGGTCGACGATCTGTTCCTGCAGGACGCCTTCCTCGACTCGGTCGAGGCCGGCATCGCCCGGTTCGCCCTGGAGAGCGCGGCGCTGAGGACAATGCTCGTCGTCGGCGCGCCGATCCGGCGCAACGGCCGGCTCTACAATTGCGCCCTCGCCATCGCCCGCGGCGTCATCCTCGGCGTCGTGCCGAAGAGCTTCCTGCCCAATTACCGCGAATATTACGAAAAGCGCTGGTTCGCCTCGGGCGTCGGCCTCGAAGGGCTGAAGGTCGCGGTCGCCGGCCAGAACGCGCCGTTCGGCCCCGATTTGCTGTTCGCCGCCGAAGACCTCGCCGACTTCGTCTTCCATGTCGAGATTTGCGAGGATTATTGGGCGCCGCTGCCGCCCTCGACGATGGGCGCGCTGGCCGGCGCCCTGATCCTCACCAACCTCTCGGCGTCCAACATCACCATCGGCAAGGCCGACGAGAGGAAGCTGCTCTGCGCCGCCCAGGCCAGCCGCTGCCACGCCGCCTACGTCTATTCCGCCGCCGGCCCGGGCGAGAGCACCACCGACCTCGCCTGGGACGGGCAGGGCTCGATCTACGAGCTCGGCGAACTGCTCGCCGAAACCGGCCGCTTCGAATGGGAGCCCGAGCTCGCCGTCGCCGATGTGGACGTCCAGCGGCTGCGGCTGGAGCGGATGCGCAACGGCAC
>Ga0190265_10000879_pt1 | contig 19825 bp, 13 predicted proteins | sample Popmic124T_FD_133135 | JGI IMG/M metagenome (GOLD analysis project Ga0190265, IMG submission 133135) | Populus adjacent soil microbial communities from riparian zone of Indian Creek, Utah, USA - 124 T | ecosystem: Environmental > Terrestrial > Soil > Riparian zone | place: USA: Utah | collected...
GGTGAGTGACGGCATGGTGATCGAGGAAGGCGCGTTGCCGGGGCCGATGGCGCCGTTGTTTCCAAAAGTGTTTGCGACTACTGCGGGCGCGTTCGGCAAGGACACGGACTCCGGCCTGTGGGACCTCATTCGCGAGCGCACGCGCGAAATGGACAGCCTGCTCCGTGGCTCGTACAAGGGTGCCGTCCACAACACGCAAACGTTTCTCGTGATGACCCATGATGATTGTTGCGGGCGCATTCAACTCGAGAATGATCGCGCGCGTGTTGTTTGGCCGGAGGTGGGAGAACAGCCGGTATTTGCGAAAGTGAACGAGCGTCTCCTGCGGGCCACGAAGGCATTGGGCGGCACGTTTTTGCCGAATCCAACCTGGACGGAATTGTTCCAGCATCACCTCGTCACCGTGCATCCGCTCGGCGGTTGCGGCATGGCTGCGGACGCGCAGCATGGCGTGGTAAATCACAAAGGCCAGGTTTTCTCGGGCCAGGCCGGCGAAGTGTACGAAGGGCTTTACGTCAGCGACGGATCGATTTTGTCGCGATCGCTCGCCGTGAATCCATTTCTGACGATCTCCGCGCTGGCCGAGCGCAATGTTGCGCTCGCGGCGAAGGGCCGTGGCTGGGCCATCGATTACAAGCTGCCGTCGCAACCGCCCGCGCCGAAACCGGCGCCCACGATGGGGCTGCAATTTACCGAGACAACGCGGGGCTTCTTCACGACAGCGGTGAAGGCCGGCGACACAAAAGCAGATTATCAAAAGGCGTGGGAGCAGGGGAAAGCCGCTGACGGTAAATTCCATTTTACGCTCACAGTCATTTCGGACGATCTCGATCTGCTGCTGGAAAATCCCGCGCACCCGGCGAAGATGGTCGGCACCGTCACGGCGCCGGCGCTCTCCCCGCAACCACTGACGGTCACGGAGGGCCAGTTCAATCTTTTCATCATCGATCCCGATGAAGTGAACACGCGCCGGATGGAATACCGGATGAAGCTCACCTCGGAAGCAGGAAAGACGTTCTTCTTTCACGGCTACAAGGTCGTGCGGAGCGATGAGGCGGGACTGGATTCATGGACGGACACCACCACGCTCTACGTTACGGTGCATGGTGGGACGGACGCCGACGCGCCCGTGTTCGGCAAAGGAAGGTTGCACATCAAGCCGATCGACTTCGCGAAGCAAATGACCACGATGCAGGTCACCAACGCGCCGAACCTGCGCCGCCGGCTCGAAGGCATGGCGCGCTTCGGACAGTATTTCGGCGGTTCGCTTTGGAACACTTACGGAGGGTTGGGCCGGCGCGAGACGGTTTTCGATCCGTCTGCGCCGCCGCGCCAGAAACGTCCCTTGCGCGCGGACGATCCAGAGATTCATTTCTTCAAGACCAGTGACAATGTCGAATTGCGTCTGACTCGTTTCAAAGGTGGTGACAAAGGGCCGGTGATGCTCTCGCACGGACTCGGAGTTTCGAGCCTCATCTTCACCATCGACACCATCAACACCAACCTCGTCGAGTACTTGTTCGCGCACGGCTACGACGTTTGGTGCCTGGATTTTCGCGCGAGCATTGAGTTGCCGGATGCGGCGAAAGCACAGTCCACCGGCGAAGATGTGGCGACGAAGGATTATCCCGCCGCGGTGGCAAAAATTCGCGAGGTCACCGGTGCCGATAGCATCCAGGCCGTGGTGCATTGCTGGGGCTCAACGACATTTTTCATGGCGATGCTGTCCGGCTTGCAGGGAGTCCGCTCGTTCGTCGCGTCCCAAATCGCCACGCACATCAAAGCGCCGGTGATGACGAAGTTGAAAACGGGCCTCCACGTCCCGGCGTTTCTGCAGAAGATAGGCGTGCCTTCGCTGAACGCTTATGTGGACAAGAACCATGATTGGCAGAACAAGCTCTTCGACGCGACGCTCAAGGTCTATCCGACCGAATTGGACGAACTCTGCGACAGCCCGGTGTGCCGCCGCATCGCGTTCATGTACGCGCCACTCTACGAGCATAAACAATTGAACGACGCCACGCACCGCGCCATGCACGAGATGTTCGGCATCGCGAACATGCGTTCCTTCGAGCATATCGGACGGCTTGTGAACACCGGCCATTTGGTCAGCTTCGATGGCAAGGACATTTATCTACCGAACATCGAACGATTGAACCTGCCCATCTGTTTCATCCACGGAAAAGAGAACGCCTGCTTCCAACCGGAGAGCACGAAGATTACCTACGAGCTTCTGCGCGAGAAGTTCGGCCCCGCTCAATACAACCGCCACGTCATTCCCAACTACGGCCATATCGACTGCATCTTCGGCAAGAATGCCCACTTGGATGTGTACCCGCACATTCTCGAAAGTCTCGAACGCACTCCAGCATGAAACCTCGGCGCCTCAATGGGCGCTCACATTCCCAAGGATTCACCCATGAACTTCCGCATTGCCACTTACAACGTGAACAACCTCTTCCGGCGGACCGCTCTCTTGCAACTGGAGGGATTCTCCGCTGCGGCGAAGAAAGTTCTCGACGACATCACGAAACTCAATCTGCTGCTCGAACGGCCCGTCTATGACGCCGCGGCCAAAGCGGACATCAAGGCGTTGCTCGAAAAGTACGAGTTCCAACGCAGCACGAAAAAGACGTGGTTCACCATTAACATAGTCAAAGGGAAGCTTTACTCAGTGAAGAAAAATCCCACGCGCATCGAGGTTGTGGCCAACGGTCGCGCCGAATGGGTGGGCTGGGTTGAACTTGTGCGCGAGGACGTTTCCGGTGTCAGCGTGGAGAACACGGCGCGAGTGATTCAGGCGTTCCAGCCGCACGTTCTCTGCGTCGTGGAAGTCGAGGATCGCATCGCGCTCGATCGGTTTCAGAGCCAGGTGCTGAAGAAGTTCAACGCCACGTTCAAAAACAACCTGCTTGTGGATGGCAACGACGAGCGGGGCATTGATGTCGGGCTCTACAGCCAGTTCCCCATTCGCTCGGTGCGCAGCCACATCAACGAACCGAATGCGACTGGCAAGGGGCACTTGTTCAGCCGCGATTGCCCGGAGTTCGAAGTCATTCTGCCGAACGGCAAATCCCTCTGGGTGCTGGTGAATCACTTCAAGAGCCAGGGCTATGGCTTGAAGGCCAGCAACGACAACCGCCGCAAAGCCCAGGCCGACAAGGTGCGCGAGTATCTGGCCCGGTTTGATCTCAAGAATGACTTGGTGGCGGTGGCCGGAGATTTCAATGACAAAGCCCAAAACCCGCCCGTGAATCCGCTGCAAAAGCTGCTCGCGACCCCGAATCTGCGCGACGTGTTCGACTCACCGGGATTTGGCGCGGCGCCGCGCTGGACGTATGGATCGGGGAAACAGCAATTGGATTACCTGCTCGTCTCCAAACCACTTTTTGACGGTGTGCTCCAGGTCGGCATTGAGCGGCGCGGGATGTTCAGCAAAACGAATTTTGGCGGGGCGTTCCCACACTTCCCGACCGTCACTGACGAAGCGACGCACGCTTCGGATCACGCCGCGGTTTGGGCCGAGTTTGGGCCGTTTTAACGCGAGCCTTCCAGATCGAGGTAGGGCGCGGTGTCCTCACCGCGCCGCGCCGCGCCCCCAACGCCGATGAGTGGGCCTGCAACCGTGACCGGCGCGCTGAGGACAGCGCGCCCTACCATCGACCCCGAAACGGAAAACGCATGGGCCGACCAGGATTTTCTGGAATCACGGCAGTAACCGCGCTCGGAAGAATCGCCTGTCTGCACCGGTCGATACGGGCAGTGTGAAAACGCCATTCGTGCTGTAGTGCGGTTCGCTCACGGTTGTCCAAGTGGCAAAATCGCTCGTGCCCTCAACGCGATACGCGTAGTTGTCGAATGCGATAAAGCGCAGTTCGACGGTGTTATTGGATTGCGTTACCGTCCCAACGGGGTCCGCACGGACGCGAGACAGCAACTCGCTCGGCAGAACTTCATAACCTTCGTCGGTCATTCCGTAGTTTGATGGAAAGCCGGTGAGGTTCAGCCATGGCGATGCACTGCTCAATTCAGGTACGCGGAGCAATTCCATAATCGAATGGAAATATCCTCCGCGAAGCGAGATGCGTATGCGCTGAATGCTATCAACTATAGCCGCCACTTGCGGCGCGTCGGCGGTAATGATGTTGGTTTCGTATTGCGCCGGTTGGCCGGGAAACGGGTTGGCAATCGCGTTGGACAACGTGGTCAGACCAGCCAGCGTTGCGGCCCACGCGTTAAAACTGGTTGTATTGATCGAAGTGAGTGTTCGCGCGTCGTTGGTGTTCAGCAACGAGACGAGAAGTTCAACTATGTGCCAATCGTTCGTCGGGTGAGTGGGCGAGTAGATCTGGCCATTCGGATAAACCGCGACGCTGCTCGATTGATTGGTCCATCCTGTCGAACCAAACAACGGCGCAACATCCGACTTCAGATAAATCGTCTGCCAAGCCGTGCCGCGGTGAATGCGACCGAGCCAGCGCGTCGAAAGGGTTTCGTTCGTCGGGAAGTTCCAATCATCCGAGCGGTAAACACCAGCGTCTTTCACTGCACGATCGAAGGGGCTTTGATCGATGCTGTATTGTGGGTTGCCGCCCCAAGGTGAATAGCGCCAGTTCAAGCGGCCGAGAGACGAAGGAAAGATGTTCGTCGTTGGCGTGGTCGGCTTGAGATAGTAGTAATTGGTGATTAAGCCGCCAAGTCGCAGATCGCCGATGTGATAGTGGACTAACGGGTCGTTTGCCTGCCATGTGCTCATCACCGCCAGCCTGGCCGAGGGAGCAAACGGGGCCTGCATTTCAGTGGTGACGGTGTTTGTCAGTGGAGGATTGCCGGGAGATGGGGGGCGCGAAACGAAATTTCGGAACGCGAGGATCGCTGCATTCCTGTCGGTTGGCACTGAGGTAGGGCTGAATGTTGCCCAATCAGAACTAGTCAGTTGTGGCTCGCCTAAAGAGACGAGGATCTGATGCACAATGCCTTCTGGAGGCCCGTTCACTCCTCGAATCCTGTTTGTGTCCCACAAACTGCGCAACGTTGCCGTCGATCCTGGGGTGGCTCCGTTCAATGGCCAATATGGGTTCGCTCCAATGAAGTTCTGATATAGATCGACGACTTGATTGTCCTGCATCACCACAAAATCCACGATGCGTTCATCAGCGCCGGCTCCTTCTGACATGACATAGGTGAGCCGGTTGGAAATTCCGAAAACCCAATAAGGCAGAGGAAACCCAGGCGTCGGTTCGAAGCTATTCGTGCTGATGTTTGCAAAACGATTCTCGTTGAACACATACACCGCGTTGCGGAGAAAAACCTGGTTTGTGCTGAACGGAATGACGAAGGCACGGAATGCATCACCACCGCTCCATGCTCCCGCGGCGATGTTCGTCGTTAAAGTCGCGGTCAGTATCTGATTGGTCTGCGACCCGACGGAATTACTCAACGACAGCGTCGCGTAATTCGAGACAGTGATCTTTAAATCACGCGGATAGGTTCCGGCTCTCGCGACATCGTATGAGTTCCACGCCTCCGCGCCAAAGTAGTTCGAGATGCTGAGCACGTACATCTGGTTGGTGCCGTTGGGGCGGGTTCCGGCGAGCGTGTCTGGACGGGTGAGCTGGAGTTTACGAGTGACCACGAAGTCTGAGCGCAATGTGAACTCGTTGAAGTTCGGAATTCCTTTGCGCGCAGCAATGACCATCGGAATGCCATACGGATTCGAGTCGAGCCATGACTGCAACGTGCTCAGGCTGTTGTCATTGGTGAAACCGGCGAGGAACACACCATTGCTGGTCACGTTGAACAGCGGACGAAACACGGTGGGAAATTCATTCGTGCTGGTTGCGTCATAAATGTTGGCGGTGACCTGGAAGATGCGATGCACAGCCGTGTCATACTGGTTCGTCGGCGCAATCTGGATTTCTGTGAGCCGCGCGCCGAGTTGCTGGTGCAACAGCCGGTCGGCGACGTTGGTGAAAAAACTATCAGGTGAGTGGAGCGGCAACGCGCCTTGAAGGACCAAAGGCGAGGCGAGCGCAACCAACAACGCCAGTGCGTTCACGAACCGGATGAGACTGAAGGGGCGCGCTATCAAGGCGGCCATGCTACCACAACGCCGCAGCAGCGGCAACGGGCGCCCGCTTACGTGCCGGCCCGCTCCGGTTCGGCTGGCAAAGCTCGCTTGCACACATGCGTCGCTTCCTTACACTGCTCGGATGCGAAATGGCTATCTTGTTCTCGCGCTCTGCGCATCGCTTGTTTCTGCCGCTGAGGTGAACGTTGAGATTGTCTTCGATCAAGAGCAGTTCCTGCGCAGCGAGTCGCTTCCGTTGCGCCTGCGCATCCGCAATTTTTCCGGCCAGACGTTGAAGCTGGGCACCAGCAGTGACTGGCTGACGTTCACAGTGCAAGGCCGTGACGGAGTATCGATGGTGAGAACCGGCGAGATGCCTCCCACCCAGCCGTTCTCGCTCGAATCATCGAAGACCGCTTCGTTAAGCGCGGACTTGATGCCGTATTTCAAACTGAGTGAGCCGGGGCATTACTCCGTGACCGCGCGAGTGAGAATTCCCGAAATTGAAAAGGAACTCACCACCGCGCCCAGGACGTTTGACATCGTGTCGGGAACGAAATTATGGGAACGCGAATTCGGCGTGCCCGGAACCCAGCCGCCGATCGTGCGCAAGTTCGCTTTGCAACAGGCGACTTTTCTCAAGCAGCTCAGGCTCTACGTGCGGTTGACCGACCCGAATGAGTCGCGAGTTTTTCGTGTGCTCCCGATCGGCGCGTTGCTGTCGTTTAGCACTCCCGAAGCCGCGTTGGACCAGTCCAGCCATCTTCACGTCATTTTCCAAAATGGCGCGCAGAGTTTTTTGTATTCAGTCGTTGCGCCCGACGGGGAACAGATCATCCGCCAGACCTGGGATCAAACCAACACGCGTCCGCGTCTGCTCGCGGAAAGTGATGGCCGCGTGGTGGTGCGCGGCGGGGCCCGAAGAATTTTATTGAGTGATTTGCCGCCGCCGCTCGTCGCAAACACCAATGACATGGTGCGGTCAAAGTAGATTGGCAGTGGCGGTCCTGGCGCTCGTCGCCTGGAGCGCGTTTTCGCAATCGGTTTCGTTCGAACTGAAGAACGGAGATCGGATTACGGGACAGATCCTTTCCGAAACGAACAATCGCGTGGTGTTGAGCAACGCGTTGTCACGGGAGATCATTATTCCGATAGGCGAGATTTCGAAACGCACGCCGCTCGCCCCTCCGACAAACACGGCCGTGGCCCAGGTGGCGGTTACGAATGCTCCAGCCAAAACAAACGGGGTCGCGATGGCCAAAGTGGTGGCCGCGACGAACATGTTGTTCACCTCGCCCTTTCTGAGAAACTGGCATGGCGATATTCAGGTGGGCGCTGATCTCACGTTCAGCGAACGCGACCGCCAGGTTTACAACGGGAAGATGAAGCTGATTTACGCCAAGAACCGGTTCAAAACAGTGTTTGACTACGATGCAACGTTCGGGCGCTCCGAAGTGGAGGAGACGCGAATAGAATTGTTCCGGGTCGATGGTACGAACGTGGCGCGGAATGTGACCCGGAAAACGACCAAGACCGACGCGAATCGGATGAATGGCTCGGTGAAGACGGATTTCGATCTGACGAAGAAATGGTACATGTACAATCTGGCCGGAATGGGCTACGACGAAATCCGCCAGATTGACATGCGCTACGAAATCGGCCCCGGCCTTGGTTATCACTTGATCAAGTGGACCAATTTCTTTGTGAACGTTGAGGCGGGCCTGACCTATCAGAAGGAAGAACGCACCGGCGCCTCGACCTTGAGCACGTTCTTTGGCCGGCTGGCTCAAAACGCGGCGTGGAAAATTACGCCGCGCCTGACCTGGGATGAAAAATTCGAGTATCTGCCTCGCATGGGAGATCCTGAAGAGTTTCGGATGAGGATTGAGACAAACCTACGTTACGCGATGCTGCAAAATGTTTTCCTCAACGTATCGTTGATCGACACTTATGACGCGCTGGCCGCCACCGGCGTCACACGAAACGACGTCCAGGTGCGGTCATCCGTCGGCGTCAAATTCTAAGTGGCTAGAGCCCAAACTCTTTCGCGGAACCCACGCGCCCTTCCATCGACTTTACGATCGGCAGCGCCCGGGCCAGCGCGTTCTTCTCCGTCTGGCCAAAGAAGGTGGTCATGGTCACTCGCACTGCGCCCACGGTTTCGCCATTGCGATCGTGCAGCGGCATGGTGACCAGCACCGAGTTTTTGCCCCGTCCGAAATAGGAACCGCCTTTTTCGATGCAGTCTCTTTCCACCTTTTCGCCGGGCTGGCCGATTTCATTCGGGTCCGTGCTGCCAATGATCTTCGTGCCGGTCCCGTCGGTCGTGAGGCCAAAAATTTTCAGGCCGATCAATTTGGGATTCAATTGCATGGTCTCGCGAACAAGCGTTTGGGCCAGCGGCTCCCTGGGGGTGAATTCGAGGCGCGCGTCCGCGAAATAGGCAACGGTGTCGGCCTTGGTCCAAAAGCCGATTTTCCCGGCCGGAAAAACACCTTTGCTGCTCCCGTCGGGAAAAAGCACCAGATTCGGCTCCATCCAGGGAATCACTTCACGTTCATCGAGCAGTGCGCGCAATTTGCTCCCGCGGCACTCCACCGTCAGTTGGTGCCACTCGCCCAGCTTCACGCCGGCCGCGGCTGCGACGGGGCCGATCAATTCCCCATCCACGTAACGAAAAAATGCGACGTTCCGTTCCCTGGCATTGGCGCGCACGTAATAATAATTTTTCTCATCCTGAAAACGGAACGCGATCCCCGCCATTTGCTCCACTGTCCCGCTCACAATTCGAAAGCGCGTGCGGAAAACAAAGTCGTTGAACGTATCGGCGTCGTAGATAAAGAGCGGTGCGCAGGTTTCATCGGGGTTTTTGGAAAGCTGCGCCAGAACGCCCTGCCTGGTGACAATGGACGACTTGGGCGAAATAGGTGCCACCACGGGCGGCAAGTTCTCGATGATGACTTTCCAATTCCCGGACGGTCCCTGGCCGGTCACGGTGCTGCGGAAGCCATTTGGAACCTGGTTCTCGCGGACTTCGTGGAAGTCAAATTTGCGCTCGGCGGCCAAGGCAGCGGCGCAAAACAGCAGAGGGAGCAGTCTCTGGAACATTGCGCCGAACGTAACAGACAGCGGCGCGCGGACAAGGCTTGTCGGCATCTGCCTACGGATGCTGAATTCCGTGGACCACTGCATCCCCCATTTCTCGCGTTCCGACTTTTTGCGCCGCCGTATCCGCCGGGTTGAAAATATCACCGGTGCGCAGGCCGGAATCGATGGCCTTCGCCACGGCCGAGTCAATCGCCGAGGCCGCTTCGTGCAATTTGAAGCTGTAACGAAGCATCAGCGCCGCGGAAAGAATCTGCGCAATGGGATTCGCCAGGTTCTTTCCGGCGATGTCCGGGGCCGTCCCGCCGGCTGGCTCATAAAAACCGAACGTCTGTTCGCCCGTCGTCGCGCCGAGGCTGGCACTGGGCAGCATTCCCAGCGAGCCGCCGAGCGCCGCGGCTTCATCGCTCAAAATATCGCCGAACATATTTTCGCAGAGCATCACATCGAACTGCGTTGGCTTGAGCATCAGTTGCATCGCCGCGTTGTCCACAAACATGTGGTCGAGTGCGACGTCGGGATACTGCGCGCCGACTCGCGTGACCACATCACGCCAGAGCACGCCATTCTCCAGGACGTTAGCCTTGTCGATGCTGGTGACTTTTTTCCGGCGCAATTGCGCGGCGCGAAACGAAACGTGGGCGATGCGCTCAATTTCCGCCGTGGTATAAACCATCGTGTCGATGGCGCGCTGCTGTCCGTTGCCGATGTCTTCGGTCTTCTTGGGCTGGCCAAAATACATTCCGCCGGTGAGTTCGCGCACAACGAGAATATCAATGCCATTGCCCTGGCGATCCGGGCGGAGCGGGCAGGAATGCGCCAGCGCCTTGGGTAATTGCACCGGGCGCAGGTTCGCGAACAGACCGAATTCCTTTCGGATGCGCAACAGAGCCGCGCGTTCAGGACGTTGCTCTTTGGGAATCGTTGGATCGCGATCGGGCAAACCAACGGAACCGAACAGGATGGCATCCGATTGCTTGCCCAACGCAAGGGTAGCGTCCGGCAATGCCTGGCCCGAGGCGTCGATTCCCGCCCAGCCGACCGGGGCTTCTGTGATGGCAAAGGTGAGAGAAAATTTCGTCTCGATTGCACGCAATACCTTGATGGCTTCGCGCATCACTTCAGGTCCAATGCCGTCGCCCGCCAGCGCGGCGATTCTGAACGTCTTCATAGAGCGCGGGAGAGTAGGTGCGCGCCAAATGCGAGTGAAGAAGGAAATTATTCTTCGGACTTCTCGCGGGATTCAGCGTCGATTTCGCTCAGTGTCCGCTGGACCAGTTTCTCCTGCTCCAGGCGGGCGCGTTTGCGAGTGGCGCGCACATCGAGGAGAGCGGTGACGATGGCGGCGAAGGTCACGAGAAAGCATCCCGACCAGTAAACCACGAACAGTTTCAAATGCTGTTCCAACCGCGTGCGTAACACGGTTTGTCCCCAAATCAACATCCCGAAGGCCAGCGCGAGAAAAAGAAGGCCATACCAACGTCGCAACGCGTCTGCGGAATTCGGCATGGCGAGAAGATACCTATTTCATTCGCTTATCCCAAGGTGGATTTCCTTCGATCGGCGAGGTACGTAAAAGCCGGCTCTTAGCCGCCGAAAAGGTTCAACACTACCGGGTGCTTGCGGATGACGCGCCATTCGCCGGCCGCGACAATGCGCCCGCCGTCCAGAAACAGTCCGTGCGACATGCAGTGCGGCAAATCGTCGAGGTGATGAGTGACGATGAGCAGTTGAGTTCCACGCCCAGCGACTTGCTCCAACGCAGCCGCGAGGTCCGCCTTCGATTCCGTGTCAAGACCATCGAACGGTTCATCGAGAATCAGCAACTCCGGATCGTGGACGAGCGCCCGCAATGTCAGGATCTTGCGCAATTCGCCAAAGGACAATGCGAGCATGTTTTTGGAGGCCAGATGTGCGAGGCCGAATTCCTTCAGCAGGTCTCGCGCTTTTATTCTTTGCGCCGTGCTGGGTTTCTCCATCAGGCCAACGCTGGAAAAAAATCCAGAGACCACGACTTGCTCTGCGGTGAGCCGCTCGCGGTAATGCGCCTGCAACAGCGGCGACACGCAGCCAAGGCGCCGGCGCAAATCCCAGATCGTATTTTCAGCGGTAAACTCGAACCGGCTCAGACGCGCGCCGAAAGCTGGATACAAGTCGCTCGCGATGAGTTTCAGAAATGTGGTTTTGCCCGCGCCATTGCTGCCGAGCACCACCCAGTGTTCGCCGCGGCGGAGTTGCCAATGAATGCGATGCAGCACCTGGGTGCCATCCAGAAACACGTTGGCGTTTTCGATTTTGATGAGCGGCGCGCCCTCGACATGCGGCGAGTATCGGGCTGAGGCTTTCCTTCCTTTCGTTCGCGCGACGCTGTCGGCCCGTGGGGATGCGCCTTGCCGCACAATTCGTCCATCCACAAATTGCATCTCATGCGTGATCATCGAGAGCGCCTCATCGGCCCGATGGGTCGTGTAGATGATCTGAGTTCCATGCCTGGCAATGGCTTCGAACATGGCAAGCAACTCCCGACGAAACTTTGCATCCAGACCATCGCAAACCTCGTCCAGCAGCAAGAGCTTCGGCGCACCAACCACGGCGCGCGCGACGAGAATTTTCCGCAGCTCTCCCGTTGAAAGCGTTTGCACGTCCCGGTCGAGCAGCGACGCGATGCCGAATTGCTGCGCCAGAAGACCGGCACGCTTCTTCTGTTTCTGCGTCAGCTTCACATACAGCATGTCCGTCTGGGCAAAGCCGGTCTCAATGACGGTTCCGGCATCCAGCCGCCAATCCTGTTGCAAATAACGCTCCTGCAATTCGGGCGAGACCAGCGCGATGTGCCGTTGCACTTCGACGGCGGTCGTTTGGGCGCCGGCGTCCAGCCGGTAAATGCGATCACCGCGATTCGGGGCCGGCCAAACTTCCGCGCGCAGCAACCGGAGAAAAGTGCTTTTGCCCGACCCATTGGCGCCACGAATGATCCAGTGCTGGCCCGATTGCAGAGACCACGTCACGTCCTGCAAAACAGTCGTTCCGTTCAGCGTGACGTCCACGTGGCGCAGTTCAATCAATGGCCCGGTTTTCAAAGGCAATTCGCGGAAACCCGCCGCGATGGAGTTGGAATTTCAAGCCACTGCTGCCATGCCTTCAAAACAAAATGGTTCAGCGTGCCGGTGCGGCGCAAAAACAAATTGCGCCCGCAGTGGCATCGTGGCGTAACTTCCCGTGTTGAATTGCCGTGACGATCTCGCGAAGAAACTTTCTCTGGTTGGCGCTCCTTGCCCTGGCCGCGTTGCTTTACTTTTTCTGGCCGGGCGCACGCGGGCATTACAAAAATTTGCCGCCGACCGCGTCCGGCCCGTGGGTGGCCTTTGGCGACAGCCTGACTGAGGGCTTCGGCGCGGGCAGCGGCATGGATTATCCCGCGCAGTTGAGCAAACGACTGGGCATTCCCATTCATAATCTCGGCGTGTCCGGTTCCACCAGCGGCGATGGTTTGAAGCGTCTCGCAGACGCCGAGGCCTTGGAGCCGAGCGTCGTTTTGCTCTGCTTTGGCGGGAACGACGTGCTGCAAGGGCTGCCGCGCAACCAGATGTTCGCGAACGTGGGCACCATCATCGATCGGCTGCACGCGCAAGGAAGCTTCGTGGTGCTGATCGGTGTCCGCGGCCGGGGTCTTGTGGGAGATGCAAACGCAAAAGGCTTCAAGCAACTGGCGCGGGAAAAAGAGGTGATGCACGTGCCGAACATCCTTGATGGCGTGCTGTCCAGGCCAAGTCTGATGTCTGACTACGTTCATCCAAATGATGCGGGCTACACGGAAATTGCGGCCCGCCTGGAAAAACAGTTGCGGCCCCTGCTGCCGAAGCTCCAGGCGAGCGTGCCCGGAAAATGAAAGCGCCGCGCCTTTCGGCGCGGCGCTGCAAATTCCTTTTCCAGTTTTGTTATGGCGACGAATAATTACGATCGATCGGGGCCACTTCGGTCGTGACGGCCGTGGGGATCTCTCCCTGCGTGGGACCGGTGGTGAAGGGCGGCCTTTGCACGGGCGGAGGCGGCAAGGTGCCACCTTTGGCTACGAGCTTCTCCGCCAGAGAAATCTCCGTTTCTTTCGAGAGCAACACTTCAGCCGATACCTGCTGATCCTGCGAGATCGTGGCAAGAAGGTTTTCGGCATGTTTCAATACGAGTGCGAGCGAAGCGCTGCGGTTGGCAGTCTTGAAGTCCGCCTGCGCGCGTTGAATGATCGGCTTGAGGGCCGGCACGCCGGCGATAATGGCCGGAATCACTTTGTCACTCGACTTGGGCGCTGCTTCCGCAGCCGCCACGCCGATCGTGTAGAACGCGGATGGGCGCGCCTTGCAGCTTTCGGCAACGATGGCTGAAATTTCCGAGGGCGCGGCGCTGACTGCGGCGCGCGTAATGGCCACGGTGAGCTTGGGCTGCAAATGAACGTCCGTCGTCAGTTGCGACCCGGCGGCGATGGCGGTCGCCGCAGCGATGGCCGCCGATTGCGGAGAAGACTTCGCCACGGAGCCCACGATCAATTGCGGCGATGCGCCACTGAGCGCAATGGCTGCGCTCGTCGCGTCCGCAGCGTCCGCCTTCTCGCTGGTAATGAGGCGCGCTGTTTCGCGCGGCAGTTCCGGTGGGCGAACATCGCGCAGTTGATTTTTGTAAGCTTCGACCCGCGCACGGTCAGCGAACGCTGGTGTTGCCAGCAGTGCCGCCACGAGAATGCCGGAAAGTTTTCCTGTTTTCATGGTTAGTCTCTCTTGATACCGGGCGCACTCTGCCTTTCGGAGAACCGCTGGTCAACATTGATTAGCGAGATCATTGGGCGGTAAAGGTCCGAAGAAACGCATAAAGATCGGCGAGTTCCTGCGGACGCAAGCCATTCAACAGTCCGCTCGGCATCACGGACACGGTGCCGGGCTGACGGGAAACTACATCCTCGCTGTTGACACGCACGCTGGTTCCCGCGCCCGTCTGGACGATCCAGCCGTCCGCGGACTCGAATGCGATGATGCCGGTGTGAACTTCGCGATTACGCAGCCGGAACGTGGTGGCCCGGTAAGGCGGCGCAATGTCCCGGCTGGGGAAGACAATGGCGTTCATCAGATCTTCCGGGGAAAAACGTTGCGCGGTTCCGGCGAGGTCGGGTCCCATTTGGCCGGTGGCGCGATGGCAAGTGGCGCATCCTCGTTGCACGAAAATGTCCGCACCCCGCGCCGCGTTTCCGGTCTCCCATTTCGTAACCCGCCAGATCGCATTCCATTTCACCGGATCATCGTTGTCTTCGATATTCATGGCGCGGAGTAGTCCAGGATACTTTGCTGCCACGAAGTCGAATATTGGCTGGTAGGCCTTGCGCAATGTGACCGGATCGCTGCCCACAGGTTCCTGAATGGCAAACGTCTGCTTCAAGCTGTTCGTAAAAAGGGTCAACAACTGCGCGCGCAAAGGCTGCTCGGCTGGCGCCGACACGACGCGGTTCAAGAGTTTCAACGGTGCCACGAGATTGGTGCCCGTCGGATCGGGCGGTAGTTTCAAAAGCGCCGCGACGCTCGCGCGCACGACGGCGGGTTGCGTGGAATTCAGTCCGGTTAGAAACTTGTCACGATCCGCGGCGACGGGCCGTTCGGCCAGGCGCGGCAACATCTCGTCGCGCGTCGCGAAATGGCTCCACCGCTGGCGAAACACCGGCACGACACTGTCCGGCGGCAGGAGCAAAAACAGCGAAACCAGATCGCTCGTCCAGGGAAAGGCGGGATTGGCTTTGACGACGGCCAGAAATTGAAGCGCGGCGGCGGTCCTGCGTTCTCCTTCCAGCGCGTTCGCGAGCGAAACGTGCGCGGCGGTGGCGAAATGCGGATGCCGCAACAGCGCGTCGGCGATGGCGGGTTGACGGCGAATGAGCTGCTGCACCACTTCCACGAGCCGCGCGTTCCAATTTTGTTTCACGCGCGCTTCCTGCCCGCCGAGTTTTCGGCCCAGCGCGAGAATATGCGCCGCGATACGCGAAGAGAGTTCCGGTTCAGTCGCCCGCAATCGCGCAAGGCACGCGAGGTAATGAAAGTCTGAAGTCGCCGTCGTGCGCTCGTTGATCAAGCCGGCCAGCAGCACGGGCGTGCGCTTGTCGTCGTCCTCCAGCATGGCGAGCAGGCGCGCGGCTTCCGCGTTCAATTCGAAACTGGTGGAAGGAATCAGCCGGCGCACGACCTGGCGCAGCGCCGGCGAATTGATTTCGTTCGCGGGCGGTATCGGTGCTTCGTAAGCGGTGTTCACTTCCACAGACGGATTGTTCAAATGCCAATCGCCCAGCGCGAGAATCAGCAGGCGCACTGTGTCGAGCTGCACGAATGGCTCGCGCGCTTGCCCAAGCAGGTTCGTGAGTGGGGAAATCATTTCCGGGTGAACGAGCAGGTCCGGCGTGCGCCACGCTTGCGCAATGGCGGCCGAATTCACGGCGGCCGAGTTGCGCGGGATGGCCGTCGTCAGTTGCAGCCACGACTCGTTGTCCATCCGGCTCGCAGCCCGGGTAGCAGCGAGCCGCACAAACTTGTCAATGTGATTCATGCCCAGTTGCAGCACGGGCATCAGGTCGGCTGGATTGATGAGCGAAAGCCGATCCGCTATGGCGTCGAGCGCGACGCGGCGCACACTGGGATCGAGATCGTTGGCCAGGCCCACGAGCAACGGCGCGGCATTATCGGGCGGCAATCTTCCGAGCGACCACGCGATTCTGGATCGCACTTCCGGTGCGCTCGATTGCGCGGCCACTCGCGCCCGTCCCCCCGGCACGCCGCCAAACATTTCCGTGAGCACCTCGATGGCGCGCACTCGATACGAGGGCGGCATTGCTTCATCCGAGACAATCGCCGCAAAAGATTGCGCGCCCGCTCGCGCTGCGGCCGGCATCCACAGCGCGCGAGACCATGCCTCCAGCGGCTGCGCTGCGAGCAGCACGTTATTCAGATCGGCATTGAGGAGCGGGGCGACCGGCGGCGGCACCTGCGTGCCGGTCCATTCCACCTGATACACGGCGCCGTGGGTTTTTCGGCCGCCAATCGAGATGAACAACGAACCATCCGCGCCCACTGCGATGTCCGTGGGCGCAAAACCTTGTGTGCCGATGGGTTCGATAAACACGTCCGCGTCCTGGACCGTGTAGCTGGCGCCGTTCACGTCGAGCGGAAGAAAATAAATCCGCCCGAACGTCCAGTCCGCAAAGAACAGTCCGTCGCGAAAGTCTTCCGGAAATTGAAAATGCCGGTAGCAGGTCACACCCGTCGGTGAGCCGCGCCCGACCCGCGAGAGAATGGGGACCGTGTCCGCGTAATAATCCGGCCGCGGCCAACTGCGCTTGTAGCCGGCCAGCCGCCAGCCGTGGTGCTGGCCGTAGCCGACGTGATAAATGCGCGTCGGAAAATACCAGGGCAGGAGATTGTCCGCTTCGCCGTCGCTGTCGTACAAAAAGATGTCGCCCTCGGCATTGAAGTCGAAGTCGTAGGAGTTGCGAAAGCCGTGCGCGATAATTTCCGATTGCCGCCCGTCGGGCGTGAGCCGCAACAACGCGCCGCCTTCCGGCTTGAGAATGGGAGAACTCGCGAGTGTTGCGTGTTTATCGGCCGTGAAGCCGCTGTCGTTGCCCGCGATGAGATACCACCAGCCATCCGGTCCCTTGCGCATGGCGTGGCCGCCGTGTTCCCCAAAGCCGAACGGAACCAGGCGCTCCGGTGGTCCATCGGCCACGCCGTCGCCATCTGCATCATCGAAGCGTTCGAACCATCCGTCCGCCAGTGCGTAAAGCGATGTGCCGTCGAAACACATTCCCATCACGCCGCGCTCGACCCGCGCAAATTCCACCGCGCGGTCCGCTTCCCCATCGCCGTCATCGTCCGCCAGGGTGCGAATGGATTGTCCATTGCCCACGACCACGCGGCCCGCCGAGTCGATCGTCATGCACCAGGTGTCCGGCGCGAGATCGTTGTCCGCCACGAGTGTCACATTGAAACCGCGCTCGACGCGGAGTCCGAGGGCGGGAACAGGAACCAGATCGGCAGCGCGGGCCAAAGAAAGGAACGTGAGGAGGAAAACGAACCAAACTGCTGTGCCTCTCTGCGCTTCCAATGCCAGCAGGTAGGGCGACGCTGTCCTCCGCGCGCCGCAGGGCGAGAGGTTTACGCCGTACGCGGCGCGCTGAATAATATATCCGAAAGTCTGCGTGTTTCGCGAAGATTGTTCCGCGGCGTGTTCCGGCTTCCCTCTCCCCTCAACGGGGAGAGGGATTGAGGGTGAGGGGTGGTGATGGCAGGACCTCGCGCTGTGCCGGGTGCCAAGACATTCCCACCCCTCACCCTGGCCCTCTCCCCGTTGAGGGAAGAGGGAGACATGGCGTGCGTTCCTCGATAGATCGCCCGCTGCGTGTTGTTTGGTTCCGGCTCCGCCGGCCTGGGGACAGCGCCGCCCTGCCTTTGGGTTCATGGCGAGGGATGCTTCCACCCCTTCAGCATGGTTGGTCACGTCGTGTTGCATCGTTGCCTCGACAGAGCTTGCACCGTGTCAGGACATTTTTCAGGAAAATAGTTTTGCATCGGCTGCAAAATCTTCAGCCGCAGCAGCGCCATGCCGAAGCGGTGGCGCGTGTACGGCTTGAATCTGTGGTCACGATCTTTTGCGCGCCTTTGCGCAGGAGGACGAAGCCGGGCACGTTTGTGAGCCAGTAACCGAGGATCACGCTTGATTCGAAGGCCGGCTGGTAAACCCGCGCGACCAGCCAGCCAAAGCCCAGCGCGAGCGGCAGGTTCACGAAGGCGTCGTTCCACCACGAGAGCGGCGAGAGCATGAACCCGATGAAGGCGAGCAGACTCCCCTGAAATTTTTGTTTCCACTCCATGTGACCAGCCATTGCCGGGAACTCTCGCCTGATGCCGAACGCGTCCCGGCGATCAGAGGTCCGATTGAACACGATGAACTGATGCTTTTCCACCACTGGTTACTATGAGCAAACAGGTAACAGACAGCTCGGCGTGTTTAGTTTGCGTGCCAGTCGAAGATACGGTTTGTCCTATACGGCAGATTGCGGTCGAATAGCTGTTATGCAATCGCTTGGAACAAGGGTGCTTTGGACCTTATCGTTGGTAGCGATATTGTCAGGATGCTCTTCTCGACGATCCCCAACGCCGGACGATTTTCAGGTGTCTGTCTTAAACGTTCGTCAACATGCCAACTCCTTTATCGGCTTGAGCGTGGAAGATGTTCGGAAAAAAATTGCCGGCAATATTCGTGAGGACGAATGGAAAAGTGACGGCCTCGTGGGCACTAGCCTAACGGCGGTTTTTCGCGAATATGAGATTCGGGTGCTCGTTTTAGACGGGCGAGCCGTGGCAGCCACCATTCATATTGCTTCAAAGTAATAGGGGCTGTAGCCAGAACCTCTGTTAGCCCCTGTCATATTCTTTTTCTCGCTCGCCTGAACCGATTTGTGTTGAGCGCCCATCTGCGGTTCAATGGCGCGCATGAAAGCTGCCTTCATCCAGCAAACGGGACCGCCCGAGGTCATCCAGTTCGGGGAATTGCCGCCGCCCAAGCCGGGGCCGACTGAAGTGCTCGTGCGCGTTGGCGCCGTCGCGATGAACCCGATCGACACTTATATCCGCGGCGGCCTGATCAAAGCGAACCTGCCGATCCCGTTCATTCCCGGGTGCGACCTCGCCGGCACCGTGGAGGAAGTGGGAGCGAACGTGAAACGGTTCAAGCGCGGCGATCGCGTCTGGGGCACGAACCAGGGACTGCAAGGACGCCAGGGAACATTCGCCGAGTTCGCAGCCGTGGATGAGCAATGGCTTTACCCGACGCCGGTCAACGTGACGGATGAAGAGGCGGCGGCCCTTTCGCTCGTCGGCATCACCGCGCGGCTGGGATTGAAGCGCGCGCAACTGCAACCTGGCGAAATTCTTTTTGTGAACGGCGGCACGGGAGGAGTCGGTTCCAGCGTTGTCCAAATGGCGAGGACCATGGGTGCGAAAGTCATCACGACTGCGGGCAGCGATGAGAAAGTTTCCGAGTGCCGGAAACTGGGTGCGGCTCTCGCGCTGAATTACAAGAGTCAGGACGTGGATGCCGAGATTAAAAAGTTCGCGCCGAGCGGCGTGAATGTGTGGTGGGAAACTTTGCGCGAGCCGAACTTCGAACGCGCCGTGCCGCTGCTCGCGATGCGCGGACGAATGATCGTGATGGCCGGGCGTGACGCGAAACCGGTGTTTCCCGTCGGCCCGTTCTACGTGAAGGACTGTGCGCTGCACGGGTTCGCGATGTTCAATGCGCCCGGCGATGTACAGCGCGTGTGCGCCGAGGAAATCAACCGCTGGATGGCCGAGGGAAATCTGCGGGCGCGGATTGACCGCGTGTTGCCGCTGGCGCAAACGGCTGAGGCCCATCGGCTGCAGGAGGAAAGCACGGTTGGCCGGAAGGGCACGCTGGCCGGGAAAATTGTGTTGAAGCCATGAAGCCTGAATTTGAAGGACGCCGGGTAGGGCGCGGTGTTGAAGCGTATCAACACATAGTTGACAAACGTTATCACCACATCGCTGACACTTTGTCCGGCGCGCGGAGTGGAGGCGAGCGTAGCGAGCCGGAACGCAGCGGGCCGGA